>Ga0209794_1000834_pt1 | contig 33001 bp, 32 predicted proteins | sample EBPBio232013_DNA_FD_185869 | JGI IMG/M metagenome (GOLD analysis project Ga0209794, IMG submission 185869) | Wastewater treatment Type I Accumulibacter community from EBPR Bioreactor in Madison, WI, USA - Reactor 1_5/23/2013_ DNA (SPAdes)... | ecosystem: Engineered > Bioreactor > EBPR >... | reverse complement strand
AGAACGCCATTTATTTCGGTCTGGTCTGCCTGACGGGTCTGGTGCTGATCAGTGGCGTGGCCTGGTTTGTTGTGACCAGCGTGACGCGTCCGATTGCCCGAATCAAACACTCCATGGGCGAAATCTCTCAGGAGCGTGTCAGCGCCGAAGTGACGGATACGGACCGCAAGGATGAAATTGGTGACATGGCACGTGCGCTGGCCCAGTTGAAGGATTCGGTTGCCGAGCGTCTGCGTCTTCGTTCGCGCGAAGCCGAGCAGCAGCGCATCATCGATGCCGAGCGTGCCTCCAATGAAGGCGCCTTCCGTACGGCTGCCGAGCGCCAGAGCCATGCCATGCATACGCTGGGTGATGCTCTGGAACGTCTGGCGGCTGGCGATCTGACGGCGCATGTCAGCGGTCTCGATGCCGAATACCGTAAGCTTGGTGAAGATTTCAACGCAACCGCTTCGGCGCTGCGTCAGGTCATCACGTCCATTGCGGAAAGTGGTTCGGTGGTGCGTGACAGCGCTGGCAACATTTCCGAAGCGACGGGCCATCTGTCTCGCCGCACCGAGCAGCAGGCCGCTGCCCTTGAGGAAACCGCTGCCGCTCTCGACGAAATTTCCGCTGCCATGCGTATGGCCTCCGAGCGTTCCAATGAGGCTCGTGACCTGGTGCGCGCCACCACGGAAAGTGCCGACCGTTCGGGCGAGATCGTCCGCAACGCGGTCGACGCGATGAGCCGGATCGAAAAGTCGTCCACGCAGATCAACCAGATCATCGGTGTCATCGACGAGATCGCCTTCCAGACCAATCTGCTCGCGCTCAATGCCGGTGTTGAAGCCGCACGCGCTGGCGAAGCGGGCAAGGGCTTTGCCGTTGTTGCGCAGGAAGTGCGTGAACTGGCCCAGCGTTCGGCTCAGGCGGCCAAGGAGATCAAGACGCTGATTTCGCAGTCGGCGCATGAAGTTTCCACCGGCGTGTCGCTGGTCCGCTCAACGGGTGAAGCGCTGCTTGAGATTGAGTCGCTCGTCAGCCGTGTTAACGAGCATGTCGAGTCGATTGCCACGGCAGCGCGTGAACAGTCCACCGGCCTTGGCGAAATCAACTCCTCCGTCAATCACATGGATCAGATGACGCAGCAGAACGCGGCCATGGTTGAAGAAACGACGGCTGCCAGCCAGACGCTGGAACATGAGAGCGAACAGCTTTCGACGCTTCTGGCGCGCTTCCGTCTCGATAACGGTATGGGACGCACGTCCCGCGCCGCCTGACCCTTTCATTTCAGCACGCGACGACTGGGGGCGCGGCGCAAGCCGCGCCCTTTCTCGTTTGCATCATGTCCGTCCGGGAGCATGGCGCGGGTAAGTGATCGTTTACCCTGTTTTGCTAGTCTGGAACGGGTGCTGGAAGCCGCTGTGCGGTGGAGACGGTCTAGTATGTCGTACGGTTTCATTTCAAAGCGCGCGGTTTTCGCGCTTCTTCTTGCTTCGACAATCTCGTCATGCTCGACGGATGGCCTTGTGCCGCCTGCGCCCGTGGACAATGCCACGCGCGTCGGTTCGATCGCGCGCCAGCCGGTTGCTCCGGTCTCGCGCACAGCGGCCTATCCGATGACGCAGATGCCAGTCCAGCAGGCCGGCGCGGTCATGGAATCCTATGCCGGCTCTACGCCGTCCGGCGAGGGCATCAACATGGATGAAGGGCTGGGGGTCGCATCAGCACCTGCCGGCCAGCCCCGTGTGGTTGGCCTTGCCGAAGAGCAGGCGCTTGATATTGCCGAAGGCACGACGAGCCAGCCGGTGGTGGACGGGATTGGTACCGATCAGCCGGTTCTGGTCGCGCCGCGTTCGCCCGCTCTTTCGCCCGATCCGGCGGGCCAGCAGGTGGCGATGCTTCACCCCGATGCGCCGATGTCGACCATGCAGACGGACATGCCCGCGCCGCAGGACATCATGCCCGCCTCCGAGGCGAGCTGCCGTGCATCCTTGCGCAAGATGGGGGCGACCTTCCGTGAGATTCCGCGCATTCAGGACGGCGCCAATTGCGGCATTGCCTGGCCGATCAAGCTTTCCGGCGTGGGGGGCGGTGTTTCTGTCAACGAGACGCCGATGAACTGTCAGGTGGCGCTGGCCTTTGCGCAATGGACGCGCAATGAACTCGTACCCTCGTCGCGGGCGCGTTATTTCAGCGGCGTGAAGAAGGTTCAGTTGATGGGGGGCTATTCCTGCCGCCGCATGAATTCGCGCGCCAACAATCCCTGGTCCGAACATGCGCATGGCAATGCCGTTGATATTGGCACCATTGTGCTGAACAGCGGCAAGGAAATCGACGTGCGCAAGAAAGGCTTCTTTTCCTTCCGCGAAAAGGGTCTGCTGAACACCGTTCGAAGCGACAGTTGTCGCTACTTCAACACCGTGCTGGGACCGGGCAGCGATCCCGATCACTGGAACCATTTCCATTTCGATCTCAGAAGCCGCAATTCCGGCTATCGGCACTGCGGCTGAGCGAAAGGCGTACTGAGGGCGGGCAAAGCGCTCTTGCCGGACCCCGATGCATTTGCGAAAGCGATGAGACGGTCCTTCAGGAGAGAGATGTATGCCCCCCATTTCGGAACTATTGCCATTTGTCGCAGCCCTTCTGGCGGCAGGCGTGGTGGCTGGCCTTCTGGCAGGGCTTTTCGGTGTGGGCGGCGGTGCCATTCTCGTGCCCGTTTTCTACCAGATGTTCGGGCTGCTCGGTATTCCCGATGAGGTGCGTATGCATCTGGCACTGGGTACGTCGCTGGCGATCATCGTGCCAACCTCCATCCGGTCCTTTTCGGCTCATCGCAAACGCGGCGCGGTCGATACGGCGCTTCTGAAAGGCTGGATCGTTGCCATTCCGCTTGGGACGCTGCTGGCCACGGCGATTGCCGCCTATGCGTCCAGCGTGGCGCTGCGGCTGATTTTCGCCTGCATCGCGCTGATCCTTGCCTTCCGCATGATCTTCAATCGCGAAAGCTGGCGGCTGGGTGATGATCTGCCGCCCAATCCCGTCCGCTTTCTCGTCGGCTCCGGTATCGGTGTTCTGTCCGGCCTGATGGGGATAGGCGGTGGCGTTCTCAACAACACCTTCATGACGCTTTATGGCCGTCCGATCCATCAGGCCGTTGCCACGTCCTCAGGCGTCGGCGTGCTGATCTCTCTGCCCGGTCTGATCGGCTATATCTGGGCCGGTTGGGGAGCTGCAGGCCTGCCGCCGTTTTCGACCGGCTATATCAACTGGCTGGCTGTTGGCCTGATGATCCCGGTGACGCTCTATACGGCGCCTTATGGGGCAAAGCTTGCCCATGCGCTTTCGAAGAAGCAGCTAGAAAAGGCGTTCGGTGTTTTCCTGATCGTCATTTCCGCGCAGTTCTTCTTCAGCGTCTTCCACTGATCTCAATCGATCAGGCGCAGTTCCTCGGATTGCATTTGCAGCGAGGTGAGCGTTGACAGGAAGCTCATGCCGAGCAGGCTTTCGTCCAGGCTGCCTTGTGGTGTGACGAGGGCTGGAATGCGCTGGCGGTGAATGGGGCCGATGGCCACATCCTGCAGGGTCACGGGGGCGGCAAGTGCGCGCCCGTTCGCGGTCATGACGGTCGCCGAAAAGGCGAGGCGATCCGGATCAAGGCCCAGCTTGCGCGCATCCTCGAAGGACAGAACCATGCTGCTGGCACCCGTATCGACCATCATGGGAATGGTGGTGCCGTTAACCTCGACCCGCGCGCCGAAATGGCCATTTGCGCCTTTGTAGAGCGTGACTTCCGTCTTGCCGTTTGACGCCTGTGTGACGGCGGCTCGACCGGGCACCAGCGATGACAGGATGCGGTCTCCCAGCATCGTGAAATCGGATTTGTAGAGCCACAGCACGATCAGGCCGAGAAGGATCGCCATCCAGATGGCGATGTTGCGGACGACTTCCACGGTGCGATAGCGGCTGCCAATGATGATCGAGGAACCAAACAACAGGGCGAGCGGCAGAAGCGCGACAAGGCGGGCGAAATCATCATTGTCCATGCCCATGGTCTGCCCCTGACTGCCATTGAACAGCAGGAGCGCCAGTCCGCCGCCGATGATGACCAGCAAAAGAATCAGGAATGGGTTCTTCATGCGGGTCTGACCTTGCGTTTCAACGGAACCAGCCGGGCGGGCAAGGCCTTCATGATGCTCTGCCGTTCGCGGTCGGTCATGGCACTCCATCCGGCAATTTCGTCCAATGTGCGGCCACAGCCTTCACAAAGACCGGAGGCCTGATCGATGACGCAGATGCGGATACAGGGCGTTTCCATGAATGGCGCCTCACACGAGCAGGGAGAGGGCCAGAAGGCCCGCCATTTCGCACACTTGCTCGGTCGCGCCGATCGTGTCGCCGGTGTGACCGCCGATCTTTGAGGTCGCCCGTCGACTCATCAGGGTGGTGGCGATGGCCATGGCCACCAGCGTCAGAAGCAGCGCGGCAAAGGAAAGGGCGGCGATCAGCAGAATGCCGGAGAGAACGGTGCCCGTCGCCAGCGCCAGCGCGCCGATGAACACATCCGGCTGACCGGCCGAGACCGCCGTGCCGTTCGCACGGGCCGAAGGAAGCGCCTGCCAGTGGGTGACCATCATGGCGCGCGATAGCGGAGCGATGGCCGCGAAAATTGCCGCCGCCGCCAGCGGCGACAATTCGGTCGCAAGGGTTGATAGGGTGGCGATCCGCAGCCCAAAGGACAGGATCAGGGCAATGGCCCCGTAGGTGCCGATGCGGCTGTCCTTCATGATCTCCAGTGCGCGATCCCGGCTTGCTCCACCACCAAAGCCATCGGCACAATCGGCAAGGCCGTCTTCATGCAGTGCGCCGGTCGTGAGCGTCAGGACGCCGAGCGCCACTACCGCGGCGACAAGCGGGTCCGCATCCAGCGCCATCAGCAGCCAGAGCGTGAAGGCGGCGGGCAGGGCGATCACCAGTCCGGCCAGAGGAAAGAGGTGCGCCGTTGTCGCCACGCGCCCGTCAAAATCCGTCCACACCGACTTCGGAACGGGAAGGCGGCTGAGAAAACCGATGGCGATCATGATTTTCTGCAGGTTGGGCGGCATTTGCATGGCGTTCCAGTCCTTGTTAGCAGTTGTTTGCGCCGCAAAGCCCGCGTATGAGAGCTTTCCGTCATGGCTGACTCGATGCGCGCCGTGGCATGAGATTTCGAGCCGCTCGCGTTTGATCCGAGGCGGCAACACATTGCCTATCCGCTTGCGGAATACAAGGAACTTGATGAATGAGCGTCACCGGTCTGCCTTTTGACGATTTCCGTACCCTCATCCGTGATCTGCCGGGCCATGATGTGGCAGCTCTTGCCGCCGCCCGCTCCCGTAACAAGCAGCTGACCAAGCCGGAAGGCTCGCTCGGTCGCCTTGAGGAAATCGCCATGTGGCTGGCGGCGTGGAGCGGTCGCGCTCCGTCGGTGACGCGTCCGCTGGTCGCCATCTTTGCCGGTAATCACGGTGTTGCCCGACACGGCATCACGCCTTACCCGGTTTCGGTCACGCAGCAGATGGTGGAGAACTTCGCGGCGGGCGGCGCTGCCATCAACCAGATTTGCGCCACCTATGATCTCGGCCTGAAGATCTTCGATCTGGCGCTCGATTACCCGACCGGCGACATCACCTGTGAGGCCGCCCTTTCGGAGCGCGATTGCGCTGCGACCATGGCCTTTGGCATGGAAGCCATCGCCGGTGGCACCGATCTTTTGTGCATCGGTGAAATGGGCATCGGCAACACGACGATTGCGGCCGCCATCAATCTGGCGCTTTACGGCGGCGAGGCCGAAGACTGGGTTGGTCCTGGCACCGGCTCGCATGGCGAACTGCTGGAGCGCAAGATTGCGGCGGTGAAGCAGGCGGTTGCCTTCCACAAGGATCATCTCTCCGATCCGCTGGAAGTGCTGCGTCGTCTGGGTGGTCGTGAAATCGCGGCGATGGCGGGTGCCATTCTCGCCGCCCGTGTCCAGAAGATCCCCGTTCTGATTGATGGCTATGTGGCGACCGCTGCGGCTGCCATTTTGAAGGCGGCCAATCCTGCCGCTCTCGATCATTGCCTGATCGGCCACGTCTCCGGCGAGCCGGGGCATCTGCGCGCCATCGAAATGCTCGGCAAGACGCCGCTTCTGGCGCTTGGCATGCGTCTGGGTGAAGGTACGGGTGCGGCCCTTGCCGCGGGGATCGTCAAGGCTGCTGCGGCCTGCCATTCGGGCATGGCGACCTTCGAGCAGGCCGGCGTTTCCAACAAGGCTTGAGCGGACGGACGGGAGGAACTGGCATTGAGCGAAGAATCCGGCTTCACCAAGCAGACGGGCGTTGCCCATGTTTTTGCGGCTTACAGCTATTCTATGGCGGGCGCGAAGCGCCTTTGGGGCGAGCAGGCCTTTCGCCACGAGGTTCAGGCCTTCGTGGCAGGTCTTGTCATCCTGCTGATTGCGGGCGTCGGGATCACCCGTCTTCTCGGCTTTCTGGTGCTGATGATGCTGCTTTTTGCCGTTGAGGCGCTCAATACGGCGGTCGAGGAAGTGATCGACCGGATTTCCCCGGAAATCTCCACCGTTGGCAAGCATGCAAAGGACCTGGGCTCCTTTGCTGTGTTCTGCATTCTGGTGGCAAACGGCGCCTATTTCCTCTGGGCGCTGTTCTTCTGATCGATTTGCTGTTCAGGCGAACGTCTTCTTGCGACGATCGATGGCGTGCGCTTCTTCCACGGCGGGAACGCTCTGCATGACGCGCTGGGCGGGCAGGATGGCGATGGCCTCGGTGCCTTCGCGTAGCTTCGATTTCAGCAGGAACTGGCCGCCATGCTTGTTGAGGATCGCCTGAACGATGGGCAGGCCAAGGCCGGTGCCTTGTTCGGCGCTCTTGATGGCAATCGTACCCTGACCAAAGGCCGACAAGACGACCGGGATTTCCTCTTCGGAAATGCCGGGGCCGTTGTCCTTGATGGCCAGATATTGTCCACCTGAGCCGGTCCAGCCCACTTTCACGATGATTTCGCCGCCCTGCGGGGTGAACTTCACGGCGTTGGACAAGAGGTTCAGCACCACCTGACGGATGGATTTCTCATCCGCCCAGAGCTGCGGCAGGGACGGTTCGAACTGTTCCGAGATCGTGATGCTCTTGCCACGGGCACGCAGCTGGATCATGCCGATGCAATCCTCGGCGATTTCCAGCAGTGAAATGGCGCTTTCCTGAAGATCGTAGCGACCGGCTTCAATGCGCGAAAGATCGAGGATTTCGTTGATCAGGTTCAGCAGGTGCTGGCCGGAATTGTGGATATCGCGCGAGTATTCCTTGTACATCGGATTGTTGAGCGGTCCGAGCACTTCGGTCGCCATCACTTCGGAGAAACCGAGAATGGCGTTCAGCGGCGTGCGCAATTCATGGGACATGGAGGCGAGGAAGCGCGATTTGGCAAGGTTTGCCTCTTCGGCGCGGCGGCGCGCTTCGTCGGACAGCGATTTCGCCACTTCGAGTTCCGCAATCAGGTCGTCCTTTTCGGACTGGAAGGAGAGAATGCGCAGGTTGGCCGAATAGAAGCGGTAGCCAATGAACAGGAAGAACACCATGGCGGTGGCGGTGATGGCCGTCAGCGCAACGCTAGCCATGTCGCGATCAATGGCAAACCGGATCAGCAGTCCGATCACCACCGGCAGGAATGTGACCAGCACGCCGGGGCGCAGCATGATTGTCGTCATCGCCGTCAGGGAGATGGCAATCAGCAGAATGGCGCCCTTGTAGAAGACGAAAGAGTCGCCACAGGCCTCGCAACGCATCAGGGCGAAATAGGCCCAGCCGCAGCCGCTCAGAGCCTGCATGGCAAGGAAGATTCGGTGCCACTTTTGGGCTACGTCCAGAGTGATTTCCTGCTTTTCCGCCCGGCGCGCCAACAGAATGATTGCCGAGTGGATGAGCATGAAGCCAACGGCCCAGACCAGCAGGCGCAGATCCTTGCTGATATAGACGCCGATACCCGTCACCATGAAGATGAACAGGGGCATGATGGAGGCGCTCTGCAGCAGCGAGCCGAGATACATCACCATGGTTTCGCGTTCGAACTGGCGCGCGCCGCCATCGCCGTTCGATCGCAGCCGCTCACGCGTTGCACGAACCGCCTTCGAAACCGCACGGTTGCGATGAGAGCGGGTCAGATCAACGATGTTCTTATCGTGAGTGGAATTTACGCCTTGTACCATAACGCCAGATGCCCAGTCGCAGTTTGGCCAAAGCGTAAAGCGAAATCCTTAAGAAGATGCTGCCGAAAGGATTTGTTTGCCATATTCACGGGGGCCACCAACCGATGGAACTGGGGCTGCTAGACTGGTGGGCAAGCCACTGACGATTCGCTTCAGGAGAGGCGTTTTGGCCGTGGTGGACGGCTTTAACGGGGCAGGGACGTGTCGCGCAGTTTCCGCATCATTCGCGATTTTCTCACAGGTGCGGCCCTGTTGATCTTTGGCCTGCTGATTGCTGCGCGTGTCAACCAGCCGCCGGCCTCAGCGACGGAAGAGACGGTTCAGGGCGCCTTTCGCGTCAGTGATGGTGATACGCTGTCTTTGAACGGAAAACGCTATCGTCTCAAGGGGATAGATGCGCCGGAACGGGCGCAAACCTGCGGTGCATCCGATGCGCGATGGGCCTGTGGCGAGGTGGCGCGCGAGCAATTGTTGCGTCTGGTCGCGGGCGGCGGCATCCTTTGCCATGGCCGGGAGAGGGACCGTTACGGGCGGCTTCTTGTCGTGTGCCTTCGCGGTGAGAGCGATCTCAATGCGCGGATGATCGAGGAGGGATTGGCCATTGCCTATCCGTCGCGCGGCGTGGATTATCGTGGTCTGGAAGCGAAGGCGCGGGACGAGGGACGTGGGCTTTGGGCCGGGCCCTTTGAGCGGCCTCAGGACTGGCGACGGGTTAACGGCGATGTGGACGGAGGAGGTCTGCGTTCGTTCATCCATGATGTTCTGCGCTTTTTCGGATTCGAGCGGCAAGAGGAGGATTTGCCATGAAGCTTTACAGTTCCAAATGGGCGCCCAATCCGCGGCGGGTGCGTATTTTTCTCAAGGAAAAAGGCATCGAGGTCGAGACCGTGGAAGTGGACATGGGCGCGATGCAGCATCGCTCGCCCGAGGTTGCGGCCATGAACCCGCTCAGGCAATTGCCGTTTCTCGAGTTTCATGACGGTGCCGTGCTTTCGGAATCCATCGCCATCTGCCGCTATTTTGAGGAAACGCACCCCGAGCCGCCGCTGTTCGGGCGCGATGCGCGCGAAAAAGCCTTTGTCGAGATGTGGAACCGGCGCGTGGAACTGAACTTCGTCATGGCGGTGCTTTCCGCCTTCCGGCATCTGCATCCGGCCATGGTGGCGTCCGAAGTGCCGCAGGTGCCTGAATGGGGTGAAGCGAACAAGCCCAAGGCGCTCGCTTTTCTGGCTCTTCTGGATCGGGAACTCGCCGAACGCTCCTACATTGCCGGGGAGCATTTTTCCGTGGCGGACATCACCGCGCTGGTGGCGTTCGATTTCATGAAACCTGCCCGCATCACCTGTCCGGAAGAATATGCCAATGTGTGGCGCTGGCATCGGGTGGTGTCCGCGCGTCCTTCCGTCAGCGCATGAGCCGGCACGGGGCGGTGGTTGTTGGCGGCGATGATGGCGGGGGGTCAGGTGCGCTCGATGCGCTGGCCGCCGAGATAGCCGCCTGCCGCTTGTGCCGGGACCATCCCGCCAAAGGCGAGGCGGATCGGTTGCCGCATGAGCCGCTGCCCGTGGCCGTTCTTTCGAAAACGGCGCGTATTCTGATCGCCGGGCAGGCGCCGGGGCTTCGGGTGCATCAAAGCGGCCTGCCGTTCAATGATGCTTCCGGTGACCGCTTGCGGCAGTGGATGGGCGTGGATCGCGAGGCCTTTTATGATCCGGCGCGCTTTGCCATTGTCCCCATGGGGCTTTGCTTTCCGGGTTATGATGCGCAAAACCATGATCTGCCGCCGCGCCGCGAGTGCGCGCCACACTGGCGGCAGAAAATCATGGCCGCGATGCCGCAGGTGGAGCTTGTTCTGGCCATCGGCCAGCATGCGCAGGCCTATCATCTCGGTTCGCGGCGCAAGGCCTCGATGACGGAGACGGTTGCCCATTGGCGTGACACTTTTCTGGCCAATGACAGTCCCCGCGTTCTGCCGCTTCCGCATCCCAGCTGGCGAAATTCAGCATGGTTGAAGCGCCATCCGTGGTTTGAGGAGAATGTCTTGCCACAGTTGCGCCGCAGCGTAGAAATGCTTTCTTTTTAGAATGAGGTTCTTTCAAATCCCGAGAAAAGCGCTATAAATCGGAAAATTATTTCATTGGAGAATGATCATGGATCGCCTCGACCGCAAAATCCTGCGCCTGTTGCAAGAGGATTCCACGCTTGCCGTCGCTGACCTTGCCAAGAAGGTTGGTCTTTCGACGACGCCGTGCTGGCGGCGTATCCAGAAGATGGAAGAAGATGGCGTCATTCGCCGTCGCGTGGCGCTGCTCGATCCGGTCAAGGTCAACACCAAGGTGACGGTCTTCGTGTCGATCCGCACCAACAGCCACTCCATCGAATGGCTGAAGCGGTTCTCCGAGGTGATCGGCGAATTCCCGGAAGTGGTCGAGTTCTACCGCATGAGCGGCGATGTGGATTATCTACTGCGCGTCGTGGTGCCGGATATCGGGGCTTATGATGCCTTCTACAAGCGTCTGATCGCCAAGATCGAGATCCGCGATGTGTCCTCGGCTTTTGCGATGGAGCAGATCAAGTATACGACCGAACTGCCGCTCGATTACATGATCCTCGATACGCAGAAGTCCAACGAGGACTGAGGTAATCCTGGACCTCTATTCCCCCTCGCCCCGCCTGCGGGGAGAGGGTTGGGGTGAGGGGCAAAGCCGCAGGTAAAATACGTCTAAGATGATGAATTAGTGCGTTTTTTCGCCCCTCATCCCGCTGCCGCGACCTTCTCCCCGCAGGCGGGGAGAAGGGGAGATCGATATCCGTTCTACCTATAAGAATGTGCAGAAGGGGTTCTCATCAATCTCAGGGCCGCTTTCGCGGCCCTTTTTCGTTTTACTTCAGGCGGGCAATGAACAGGTGGCCCGGCGTCGGTTCGCCATCCTGCATGCGCACGTTGATGTCGGTGATCTCCACCAGCTCAAAGCCGGTTTCAGCCAGACGGGCGAGCACATAGTCCTGTGCGTGGGCGAAGCGCTGGTGCGGGCCGACCATATAAGGGCGACCGGCCATAACCGCATCGGCCAAGGTTTCCGACGAGAAGATCAGCAGGCCACCGGGCACCATGTTTTCCGCGGCCCCGAAGAGGAGCGGTTCCAGTGCGCCGAGATAGGGAAGCACATCGGTTGCCGTGATCAGGTCAAAGGGCTCGTCGTCATTGTCTTCCAGAAAGTCCTCGACCTCTGCCACGTAAAGCGTGTCGTAGAGTTCCTTTTCATGGGCGATTTCGACCATGTTTTCGGAAATGTCGAGGCCGGTGATGTCTTCGACCAGATCACGCAGCGTACCGCCCGTGAGGCCTGTACCGCAGCCGAGGTCCAGCATGCGCTTGAAGGGGCCGAGACCGAGCGTCTGCAGGCGCTGGCGCACCAGAACCGGCACGGCATAGCCGAGCTGCTCGACCAGAATGTCCTCAAAGGCTTCGGCGTGCTGGTCAAAGAGGGTTTCGACATAGGCATCCGGTGCCTTGGTCGGCGTTTCGCCGCGCCCCATGGCGGCGATGCGCACGGCTGCACCGCCATGATCTTCGGGATCGATGGCCAGAACGTCCTCGTAAGCCTTCACGGCGGCGTCCACATCGCCGGCCTTTTCCAGGGCCAGAGCGCGGTTATAGGCTTCCGCCAGGGCTTCCTCGTCAATCTTCTGCTTGCTCATCGCATGCCGCTCCGTTTTCGCAAAATCTGAGCGATGCTCTAGCCTTGCGAGCCTTGCTGCGCAACACAGAAGGTGGAACGGGTGGTCAGTGCAGGATGAATTCGCCCTTCAAAGCCCGCCATTCCGTGGCTGTAATCAGCTTGCGGTGTACATAGCGCACCGAATGCAGCGGTCCCTCGAGCTTTTCCTCCCAGAATTTCAGAAAGCCTTTCATCTGGGGGAAGTCCGGGGCCAGATCATAATCCTGCCAGAGATAGGTCTGCAGCAGGGACGGATGGTCGGGCAGGCGATAAAAGATATGGGCTGTGGTCAGGCCATAGCCCTTCAGCATCAATTCCATTTCTTCGTGCATCTGCGTGCTCCCGAATTAGCCGGATCGACTTGCCCATGGCACCAGATCTTGCTTAATCGAAGCTTAACAAAACGCATTTCGTGCGAAATTTGTCATTGAAAACAATCTACTAGCAGCCTCGTCTTGTGAGTGCTGCCAGTGGGCTTTGCCCGTCACCGCTTGAGGTGACGGGTCAGACGCGCCTCCAGCCAGGCCCAGACATGACGCAGGGCTTCGACGATCGCCAGATAGAAGATCGCGGCCCACAGATAGGCCTGATAGTCGAAGGTGCGGGAGAAGGCGTAGCGGGTTTCGCCCATGAGATCGAAGACGGTGACGATTGCAACAACCGCCGAACCCTTGATCATCAGGATGATTTCATTGCCGTAAGGGCGAAGCGCCACGATCAGGGCCTGCGGCAGGATGATCTTGAAGAAGGTGACGGCTTTGGGAATGCCGAGCGAGGCGGCACCCTCGTGCTGGCCGCGCGGCACGCTCTGAATGGCGCCACGCAGGATTTCGGCCTGATAGGCGGCGGTGTTCAGCGCGAAGGAGAGCAGGCCGCAATACCAGGCGTCCTTGAAGAACCACCACAGGCCGACTTGTTCCAGCTGCGGGCGGAACATGCCAAGCCCGTAATAGATCAGGAAGAGCTGCGCGAGCAGTGGCGTCGAGCGGAAGACATACACATAGACGTAGGACAGCGTGTTGAGGACGCGGTTCTTCGACATGCGGGCAAAGGTGATCGGCAGAGACAGAAGCGCGCCGAAAATGATCGAAGTGGTCACGAGCGTCAGGGTAACGCCCAGACCCGAGATATAGCGCGGGCCATATTTCACGAATTTTTCGGTGTCCCAGTTGAACACCATCATGCCCAAAAGCGCGAGGCCGAGCAGGAACCATAGCGCCAGAAGGGCGAAGCCGAACAGGCGGGCCGGGGTGACTTGCCGGTACGCTTCGGGCGGGGCCGGGCGCGGCGGAATGAGTTCAAGGGCGTGGCTCATCGACCGACCTCCGAGCGCTTGGCCCAGCGATCAATGAAGCTCAGGCCGAAGGACGACAGCATGGCCAGCAGCAGGTAGAGGCCGCAGGCGATGGAATAGAAGAAGAAGGCTTCCTTGGTGTTGCGCGCAGCAACGCCGGTCTGGCGCATGATTTCCGAAAGTCCGATGACGGAAATGTAGGACGTATCCTTGAGGAGGATCATCCAGAGATTGTTGAGGCCGGGCAGGGCAATGCGGATCAGCTGCGGCAGGACAATCAGCAGCATGGTCTTTGTGCGGCTGAGGCCAAGGGCGGCCCCGGCTTCGTACTGTCCCTTGGGGATGGCGCGAAACGCCGAAAGCATGACTTCCGAGGAATAGGCGGAGTTGACGATGGCAAGGGCTGCCATGCCCGCCAGAAAGGCGTTGATTTCGATCCGCTGCTCGAACCCGATGGCGGCCAGAACCGTCTGGATGAGCATTTGCAGACCGTAATAGATGATGAAGATCGTCAGAAGTTCGGGCAAGCCGCGGAAGATCGTCGTGTAGACGCCCGCCGAGAGGCGCAGAGACTTTTCCTCCGACTGGGCCGCGAGGGCGACGAGAAAGCCGATGATCAGGCCAAGCGGAAGTGTTGCCAGTGCCAGCGCCATGGTGATCTTGACGCCAAAACCGATTTCGTCTCCCCACCCATCGACGCCGCAGGCCAGCAAAGATCCATCCCCGAACAGGGTGAAGATGCCGAAACGACCACAAAACGGATCGAAAAGATCAAGGAAAGTGGCCCAGATCGAGCCGAATGCGGAAGAAAGTCCGCCCATTCCGTATTCCCCTTGCAGGTCTTATTGCCCGCTGATGATTGCATTCTCAAAGATAAGGAAAGGGCGCGGCCGGAACCGCGCCCTGTAAGCCATTACTTGCCGTAAACGTCGAAGTCGAAGTACTTGTCCTGAATTTCCTTGTACTTTCCGCTGGCGCGGATACCGGCAATAGCCTTGGTGAACTTGTCGGCCAGTTCGGTGTCGCCCTTGCGAACCGCAATACCGGCACCCTTGCCGTTGATTTCTTCATCGACGGGAAGCGGGGCGAGGATCTTGCAGCAGGCGCCTTCAGCCGACTTGACCCATTCGGTCAGAACCACGATGTCGTCCACCACGCCGTCGATACGGCCAGCGGCCACGTCGAGCTTGTACTCGTCAGCCGTCGGATAAATCTTCAGCTCTGCGGCGTTGAGGTGCTTTTCGGCATAGTTGGCGTGGGTGGTGGAGCCCTGTGCGCCGAGCGTCTTGCCCTTGAGGCTTTCCGGCGAGGCATCCTTCAGCGGCGAATCCTTCGGCACGGCAATGGCCGGCGGGGTGTTGTAGTACTTGGCGGAGAAGTCGACCTTCTGCAGGCGCTCCGGCGTGATCGACATGGAAGCGATGATGGCGTCGAACTTCTTGGCCTGCAGGGCCGGAATGATGCCGTCCCAGTCATTGGTGACGAAGGTGCAGGATGCCTTCATTTCTTCGCAGAGCGCCTTGGCAATATCGATGTCGAAACCGACCAGCGTGCCGTCCTTCTTCAGTTCGTTGAAGGGCGGGTATGCGCCTTCGGTCCCGATGACGATCTTGTCTTCAGCCATGGCAGCGCCCGAAACGAGCGACAGGGCGGCGAAGGAGGCCGCGGCGAGAAAACGGATGGAGCTACGCATGATTTTCCTCTCTGTTGGCTGCTGCCGCCGATCCAGCCCCACGGCCGGTCATCGGACGGTAGCGAATTTGTGTGCCGGGACGTTTGCCCCGGCGATTATGCGATAGTCGCACCGTTTCGCAGAAAAAAGCAACCGGATTCCCGTCTAATGGTACGCCGTGCCGCAGGTGCTGCGCTGGTGCAGCTTTATGTGCTGATTCCGCTTGTGAATTGCGATGCGATTTCAATATCTTCCGGCGTATTGATGTTGAAGAACGGGTCATGCCTCCCGTTAGGTGAATCGACAAATTCGAAGGCTATCGTTTCAAAGCCGCAGCGTTCCAGAACCGCATGCATGCGCCGTTCGCCGTCTTTAAAGAGTGCGGTTTCGAGGTGTGTCAGACACTGGATCGGCCAGAGCGCGATGACCGGATGAAGTCTGTCAGCCGACGAAGCGACGACCGGCTTTTCCCCTGATTTTGCGGCCAGGCGCGCCACAAGATCGGTGGGCAAAAACGGACAATCGGCGGGGACGGTCAGAAGCGTTTTGGCATCCGGGTGATGGTCGCGCACATGGCGCAGACCGGCGATCAGGCCGGACAGCGGGCCTGCCTTGTCGGGCATCGCATCGGCCAATGTTGGAAGGCCGGTCAGTGTCGTGAGTGTTGGCGGGCCGGCGATATACAGAGGTCCGGTTTGCGGGGCAACGCGCTCGACAACGTGGCGGATGAGGGGCTGGCCTGCCAGTGACAGAATCGTCTTGTCGCCCCCCATGCGGCGGGACTGTCCTCCTGCCAGAATGAGGCCGGGCGGACGCATCATCCGCGCACCACGGTATCGAGGTTGCGCGGCAGTGTGGCGATGCTCACCATGGCGATCAGGGCGCAGGTGAACATGACGATGAGCAGCGGCATGGCGCCGGTTTCCTCGGTCATGATCGAGGCGGCTATGACGGACAGGATGGCGCCGAGGCCGAGCGTCAATGCGCCGCCCAGACCGGAGGCCGAGCCTGCGAGGTCCGGTCGCACGCTCACCATGCCTGCATTGGCGCTCGGAAGAGCAACGCCGTTGCCAAGGCCCATCAGCACCATGGAGCCGAAGAAGGACAGGGCCGTGAAGTGCCCGGCCATGGCCATGACCAGCGCAAAGCCGATGCCGATCAAGGTGATGCCGTTGCCAATCACCAGCATGTGCCGGATGCCGAGGCGCTTCGCAAACAGACCGGAGAAGAAGTTGCCGACCATATAGCCGACGGCGGTGTAGAGAAATTGCAAGCCGAGCGCGCTGGGCGAGAGTTTCAGCAGGGTTGTTCCGGCAAAGGGCGCGCCACCGAGGAACGAGAAAAAGGCACCTGAAACAAAGACCGAGATCAGGGCGTAAGACCAGAACAGGCGCGAGGCAAGGAGATGCGGCCAGACGCGGAACTGGGCGCGGAAACTGCCAATCGGTTGGCGGTTGGTTTCGCCAAGGTCGGCAGCGACGATGATGAGGATCAGGAAGGTGAGAATGGCGAGCGCCGCGAAGCAGGCCTGCCAGCCAAACGTTTCGCTCAAGATGCCGCCGACCGCCGGGCCGAACATCGGCACCAGTGCCATGCCCATGGTCACATAGCCGAGCATGGAGGCTGCTTCTTCCAGCGGCACCATATCGCGCACGATGGCGCGGGAAAGGACCAGTCCGGCCACAACGGCGGTCTGAACCATACGGGCGATGAGGAACACCGTGACATCTGTTGCGAAAATGCAGAAGAGCGTGGCGATCAGCATGATTGCCAGCGCGCCAATCATCACCGGGCGGCGACCGTATCGGTCGGACAGCGGGCCGATCACAAGCTGAAGCAGCGCTGTTCCGGCGAGATAACCCGAAAGCGTCAATTGCATCACGGCGTAGTCGGTTTTGAAGAAGCTCGCCATTTCCGGAAGCGCGGGCAGAAAGATGTTCTGGTTCAGGGCCGAAAGCCCGGCGATCAGAACGAGCGTGACGATATGCGGCGGCGTTTTGCGATCAAAGAAGCGGGCGGGCGGCTGCGGCGTCATCGGTTGCTCTTGGTGTCTATGGCTTCGGGGCCAGATTCAGGCGTCGACGTTCTCGATAGAAGGTGTAGAGGCCCGACGCAATAACGATGGCCGCGCCGATCCAGACGGTGGCATCCGGCACGTCCGACCATGCGAGGTAGCCGATCACCAACGCCCAGAGCAGGCTGACATAACGGAACGGCGCGACGAAGGAGATTTCGCCGGTGCGCATGGCGGTGATGACCGATTGATAGCCGACGAACAAAAACACGGCGGCCCCCGCCAGCTTCAGCATGTGCAGCGGGTCCATCGGCTGCCAGCCGCCGAGCGGCACAATCAGGAATACGCCGAAGATGGCATTGGCCGCGGCGGTAAAGACGGTAATCGACAATGACGGGATGTGTTGCGGAATGCGGCGTGTCACCAGATCGCGACCGGCGGTGGAAAACACCGAGAAGATCGCCAGCAGCGAGGCCATGGTGAAGCCTTCCGGGCCCGGCCGCACAATGATCATGACGCCGATAAAGCCAACGACAATGGCGCTCCAGCGCCGCCAGCCGACGGGCTCTTTCAGGAAAAGTGCTGCCCCCAGCGTCACGGCCAGCGGCAGCGATTGCAGAATGGCCGAGATGTTGGGCAGCGGCATGTATTTGAGCGCGCTCAGGAAGGTCACGGTGGAGGTGATTTCCAGCACCGTGCGGGCCAGCACCAGCGGGTGCAATACCAGCCGGAACCCGGCCAGTGCGCCGCTGTAGCGGGCGATGGCGTAAACCAGAAGCGTGGTCAGCGTGCCGCGCACCACCATGATCTGTCCGAGGTTGAGGTCGGACGAGAGCGATTTAACGAGTGCATCGTTGCAGGTGAACGCGGCCATGGCGAGCGCCATCATGACGGCGCCCTTCGAATTTGCTGACAATGCCATTGGTGGAGATTCCCGATATATCGGTTGATCTCTACAGGAGAAGGGGCTGCTTCGCCAGACGCGCCTTGATAAAAGTTCGGACCAATTTTTCCGTCAGCCGCCGGTGACGCTCATGTGGCGGGCGATTTTCGGTCCGGATGTCTTGCGGTCGATGATGAAATCATGCCCCTTCGGCTTCAGCGCGATGGCCGCATCAATCGCCGAAAAGAGGTCTTGCTCGGTGCTGTCTGGCGCGCGCAGGACGGAGCGCAGATCGGCTGCGTCGTTCTGGCCAAGGCACATATAGAGCGTGCCGGTGCAGGTGAGGCGGACACGGTTACAGCTTTCACAGAAATTGTGGGTGAGCGGCGTGATGAAGCCCAGCCGCCCGCCGGTTTCCGCCACCTTCACATAGCGGGCTGGTCCGCCGGTCCTGTCGGGAAGGTCGGTGAGGGTGAACTCTTCTTCCAGCCTGCGGCGCAGGTCACTGAGCGGCAGATAACGGTCGGTGCGATCTTCGCCGGTTTCGCCCAGCGGCATGGTTTCAATCAGCGTCAGGTCCATGCCGCGTGCATGGGCAAAGCGCAGCATGGACGGAATTTCGTCCTCGTTGAGGCCTTTCAGCGCCACGGCATTGAGCTTGACGGCAATGCCTGCCGCAAGGGCTGCCTCAACGCCCTCCATGACCTGCGCCAGGTCTCCCCAGCGGGTAATGGCCCTGAAATGTTCCGGGTCCAGCGTATCGATCGAGACGTTGATGCGGCGCACGCCGAAACGGGCCAGATCAGCTGCGTGGCGGGCGAGTTGCGAGCCGTTGGTGGTCAGCGTCAATTCTTCCAGCGCACCGCTTTCCAAGTGCCGCGACAGGGACTCGACCAGCGACATGACATTCTTTCGCACCAGCGGTTCGCCGCCGGTCAGCCGCAGCTTTTTCACGCCCCGGGCAATGAAAGCGCTGCACAGCCGGTCCATTTCCTCGAGCGTCAGCAAATCCTTTTTCGGCAGGAAGGTCATGTTTTCCGCCATGCAATAGGTGCAGCGGAAGTCGCAGCGATCCGTCACCGAAACGCGCAAATAGCTGATGGTACGCCCGAACGGATCAATGATCGGGGCCTTTGGCGAATGCACATCGGGTGCGGGGGCAACTGGCCCGGTGATCGTCTGGTTCAAAGATCAGTCCTCATGCGGGGCAATGTGGAGAGGCGATTGATCCGCGTCAAGGTCGAAGCGCCTTGCGGGTGAGCGTCCGGCGCTTTACATGCTGGAGGAGAAGAAGAGGAGCGTTGCACCCATGAACAATGTCTGGCCGAGCGAGTTGCGTGTCTCGAAAGACCGGCAGCAGCTTCTGGTGACTTTCAACGATGGGGCCGCGTTTGCGCTGTCGGCGGAGATGCTGAGGGTGCTTTCGCCCTCGGCGGAAGTGCAGGGCCATGGGCCGGGGCAGGGTGTCACCGTTCCGGGCAAGCGCAATGTGCAGATCCTTTCGGTCCATCCGACCGGCAATTATGCGGTTCGCATCGGCTTTGATGACATGCATGAGACCGGCATCTACACTTGGAGCTATCTGCGCGAACTGGGCGACAAGGGGGCCACCCTGTTTGCTGACTACGAGGCGCAGCTTGCGGCCAAGGGCATGAGCCGCGACCGGGCGGAAAAGCCGAGATAAGACGATGCCGGGCATTGCCAGAAAAGTTCTGCGACTGACTTTCACGATTGCCGGAACCGTTGCGCCCAAAAAGGCGGGCAAGCTGGCCTTTCGCGTTTTCTCGCTCGCCCCGCCGCGTGATCCGAAGGGAGAGCGGGCGCGCAACGTCTTTGCCGCCGGTGCCGCACGACTGGCAAGGGCCGAGACTTTCGCGCTGACGACGCCTCACGGAAAAGTGATGAGCTACCGGATGAGTCCGCCAGCTGATGCGGCCGTTCCGGGTGCCGGACGGTTCCTGATTGTCCATGGCTGGGGCTCACGCAGCGAGTACATGTCGGCGCTGGCTGAGGGCATTGTCAAGGCCACGGGTGGCGAAGTCGTGCTGATCGATTTTCCGGGGCACGGGGCATCATCCGGGCGCTCGCTCGACATGCGGCTTGCCGTTGAGGCGATCACCGCCGCGGACCAGCATTTCGGCCCCTTTGCCGGTGCCGTCGGGCATTCCTTCGGCGGGGCAAGCCTGATGGTCGCGGCGCGCCAAATGCTGCCCAAGTTCCCGCGATTCATGCCCGGCCGCATGGCGCTGATCGGCGCGCCTTCCGAACTGGGCGGGGTTTTGCGGTATCGTGCGCAACAGCTTGGCCTCACCGACATCACCCGGGCCTATCTGGAGCGGGAAGTGCGGCGCGTGACGGGCCGCCGGTCGCGGGATTTCGATATTGCCGGAGACGGTCCTGATCTGGATATGCCCGTTCTGATCGTTCATGCCGAGGACGACAAGGAAGTGAGTGCCGATCATGCGCGGCGCTACGCCGCACAGGGGCCGCAGGTCAAGCTGGGCTGGGCCAATGGTTACGGTCATCGCCGCATCATTGCCGCACCGCCGACGATTTCACTCGTATCGGCCTTTATGGCCGGTGATGATGACCCGCAGGTGCCTGAGACGGATTGAGAAGACGGATGGAGGAGACGGATTGAGGTTTCTGGCATCATTCTGTCATCGGGCCTCGTTATCGTCGCCACCCCGAGGTCATAGAGGAGCGCGTCTTGACCATTCTTCGTTCTGTTGAGGATTTGCAGGCGCTTTACGGCGTGCCGGGCGAGGCGTCGCTGATCAAGGTGCGCCCTGCACTTTTGCCCGAGTATCGCCGGATGATCGAAGCTTCACCGTTTCTGGCGCTGGCAACGGTCGGTCCTGAAGGCCTTGATTGCTCGCCGCGTGGCGACGCGGATTGTGTCGTGCGGATCGCAGATGAGCGCACGCTTCTCTTGCCGGACTGGCGTGGCAATAACCGCATCGATTCCCTCATCAACATCGTGCGCGATCCGCGCGTGGCGCTGATGTTCATGGTGCCGGGTTCAAACAATGTGATCCGGGTCAATGGCACGGCGGAGGTCAGCATCGACGAAGCGCTGCTCAACAGCTTCGAGATGGATGGCAGGCATCCGCGCAGCGTCGTGGTGGTGACGATTGGCGAGGTCTATTTCCAGTGCGCGCGGGCGGTGATGCGGGCCGATCTGTGGAACCCGGCGCGGGCTGTGGTGGCGCAAGGCCTGCCGACGCCCGGCGACATGCTCAAATCCGCCAAAGAGGACTTTGACGGATCAACCTATGACAGGGAATGGTCGGAACGGGCCAAGAAGAGCATGTGGTGAGGGCGCGTCAGCGCGCGCCCTTCTATCACTTGTAGATCAGCCAGCCCTTGGATGAGTCTTTCTTCATCTCGTTGCTGTACTGCGTGGAGCGGTTACGTCCGGTTTCCTTGGAGCAGTAAAGGGCGATATCCGCCTTCGAATAAAGCTCGCCGGGGTCGGAAGCCTGATCGGCCATGCAGTAGCCGAGCGAGATCGTCACCGGGCCATAGTTCACGTTGGTACGCGAATTGCGGAAGGGTGTTGATTCCATCGCCTGACGGATGCGTTCGCAGATGACCGAGACTTCTTCCGCCGTGTTGCCTTCGAGAACGATGGCGAATTCCTCACCGCCAGCGCGGGCCACAAAGGCTTCCTTGCGGACGTTGGCGCGCACGACGCTGGCCACGGAGGCCAGGATCTTGTCACCGACCGGGTGACCGAACAGGTCGTTGATGCGCTTGAAGTGGTCCACGTCGACAATGATCAGCGAGGTCAGGGAGACCAGCATCGGATTGTTGTAGACGGTCGCCAGCTTTTCATCGAAAGCGCGGCGGTTGGACAGGCGTGTCAGCGAGTCCGTATTGGCAATGCGCTTGTATTCGTCGAGTTCCTTACGGACCTGATCCATTTCGGCGGAGCGCTGGTTCATGTTCTGAACCGTACGCTGGCCATGAGCCACGGTCTTGCCGGTCGCTTCCGACAGGATCGAGATGGCGCTTTTCAGAATGTCGGTGCTGGTCGAGTTCTTGCTGTCGATGCGGCTATATGTCTCGCCCAGCAGGCGATTATAGCTTTCCAGCGAACGCTGTTCCTGCTTGAGGACGCGCAGCAGCGAGTCCAGTTCGGAGATGATGCGCGTGTGCGCACTCTCCATCACGCCTTCCGGATTGTTGGCGAAATAACGTGCACCCAGTTCGTCAAGCTCTTCCTGCGTCGCCTTGGTGCCGAGTGCCGCCAGTTCCTTGGTCAGGATGGGGTTCGAGCCGATATAGGCTTCATAGAAAAGCTGGTAATTGCGCGGGATTGGCGCGACGCCCATGGTGCGCATGGCATACGTCACTTGCCCGGCCACATCGGGCACAGCCTGCTTACGTCCCACCGCTGCGGTGCTCATTGGCACACCCCTCGAGAAATTCTAGTTCCGTCTTTGGTACGATAAAAGTCTTTGGAAACGATTAATGTCTCCTGTCAGGTGCCCTGTGTAGCAAGGCACTGAGACGTTATTAGACGTATTTATTGAAAAATGTTTGAATCCGGAAAAGGGAAAGTTTTCCAAAAAAAGAACCCGCCCGGTTTCCCGGGCGGGTTTTGTCGTCATCAGGCCGTGATGCGGATTACTTCGGGCCGATCATGTTTTCCGGACGAACGTAGAGGTCGAACTCTTCGTTGGTCAGGTAGCCGCCGCCGACAGCTTCGTCACGCAGCGTCGTGCCGTTCTTGTGGGCAGTCTTGGCGATCTTGGCGCAGATGTCGTAGCCGAGCTTGGTGTTCAGCGCGGTGACGAGCATCAGCGAGTTCTCGACGCCCTTCTTGATGTTGTCTTCGCGGGCTTCGATGCCGACGACGCAGTTGTCGGTGAAGGAAACAGCGGCATCCCCCAGAAGCTGGACCGACTGCAGGAAGTTGTAGGCCATCATCGGGTTATAGACGTTCAGCTCGAAGTGCCCCTGCGAACCGGCAAAGGTGAGGGCTGCATGGTTGCCGAAGATGTGGGCACAGACCTGCGTCAGGGCTTCGGACTGGGTCGGGTTGACCTTGCCCGGCATGATCGAGGAGCCCGGTTCATTTTCCGGCAGGGCGAGTTCGCCGAGACCAGCACGCGGACCCGAACCGAGGAAGCGGATGTCGTTGGCGATCTTGAAGAGGGCGGCCGCCGCAGCGTTGATGGCGCCATGCGAGAAGACCATCGAGTCATGCGAGGCCAGCGCTTCGAACTTGTTCGGAGCGGTGATGAACGACAGGCCGGTGATCTTGGAGATTTCCTCGGCGACCTTTTCGGCAAAGCCGACCGGGGCGTTGAGGCCCGTGCCGACGGCGGTGCCGCCCTGAGCGAGCTTCGAAAGGGCCGGGATCGTCAGTTCAATGTTGGCAATGGCCGAGGCGACCTGCGCGGCGTAACCGGAGAATTCCTGACCAAGTGTCAGCGGGGTTGCATCCTGCGTGTGGGTGCGGCCGATCTTGATGATGTGCGCGAAGGCCTTGACCTTCACTTCCAGAGCGGCGTGCAGGTGCTTCAGCGACGGCAGCAGGTGATGAACGATCTGCTCGACGCAGGCGATGTGCATGGCCGTCGGGTAGGTGTCGTTCGACGACTGGCTCATGTTGACGTGGTCGTTCGGGTGAACCGGCTTCTTGGTGCCCATTTCGCCGCCCAGCATTTCGATGGCGCGGTTGGAGATCACCTCGTTGGCGTTCATGTTGGACTGGGTGCCCGAACCCGTCTGCCAGACGACCAGCGGGAAGTGGTCGTTGAGCTTGCCGTCGATCACTTCCTGAGCGGCGGCGATCACGGCTTCGCCGATCTTCGCGTCCAGACCGCCGAGCGCCATGTTGGCGCGCGCTGCTGCCTGCTTCACGATGCCGAGCGCGCGGACGACCGGGATCGGCTGCTTTTCCCAACCGATCTTGAAGTTGCCAAGCGAGCGCTGCGCCTGGGCACCCCAGTAGCGGTCTGCGGCGACTTCAATCGGGCCAAAAGTATCGGTTTCGGTGCGGGTCTTCGTCATGTTTCCTGCCCTTTCGTGCAATCGTTCCACCCCTTCATTTCAGGGGGTGGCGTCCTCGGCGACGGTTATAGTGTTCCGCGCGCGTCCTGCAAACCCGGCCTTTGTATGAGAACGCGAAAAAATGCGCTGTGGTTAGCGGCTGTGGGCAAGCGGTGTAAATCCGATCAACAATCCGTTAGGGTAAATATTCGTAAAGGATTGGCCGCTAGCGTTTCCTCAACGAACCCGGAAATGGGGGCGTGCGTTCGCGCGGATTTGATCGCTTCCGATACGCTCGTCTTGCTTTCCAAGGTCAGGGCAATCGGATAATAGGCTTTAAGCACATGCGGGCGCGCGATTAAGCGTTCGTCAGGGACCCAAGCGAAATGAAAAACATGCGTAGCAAGGCGCTGGCCGCCATGACACTTTCCGTCGCCTTTGTCGTGACCGCAGCCGCGCCCGCCAGCGCTTACACGCTGATGGATATGCTGCAGGGCAGGGTCAAGAACGGCCAGGTTGTCGATCAAGGCTCATCGCGCAACACGACGGACCGCTTTGCACCGCCCGAGGCGCGGGCACCCGTGGTTCGCAATGTTGATCCGGAAGCCGCAACGCCGAGGGTCACCGGCCCGAAATACTATACCTACAAGGCCGATGCCGTTCGCCGCATTTCCTTCAAGGATCAGGCCTCGGTCAATGTCGCCGATAGCGGCATGACGACGGGCAGCGTTTCGACCGCCCTTGAGCCTCGCGCCTTTTTGAACGGTGTCAACGTTCAGGCCCCGGTTACGGTTGCTGATGCGGTGGAGGCCTATTACCGCAATGGCGGAAGCTTCGTGTGGGTCGAAAACGGTGCCGTGACGGCGCAGGCCAAGGCCGCCATGGATGTTCTGGCGAAGGCCGATGCCTATGGCTTGAACCCGGCGGATTATGCGGTTCGCGAGCCGGTCCTGACGGGTGACGCTCAGGCCGATGCGCAGGCGCTTGCCGCCTTTGAAGTCGCCCTTTCGGCGCGCGTCCTTGCCTATGTCGAAGATGCCCAGCGCGGTCGTATCGATCCGAACCGGATTTCCGGCTACCATGATTTCGTGCGCAAGACGGTCAAGCTTGCGCCGGTTCTCAAGATGCTGAAGGCAAGCCCGGACGTGGCGGCTTATCTTGAAAGCCGCCAGCCTTCCAGCGCCCACTTCCATGCCTTGAAGGCTGAACTTGCGCGTTTGAAGGGAATGGATGGCGAAGGCCATCATGTGGTGATCGATTTGCCGCGCGTTCTGAAACCCGGTGGCAGCGATGCTGAACTGGCCTCGGTCGTGGAGGGCATTCGCCTTCGCGGTTCGGACGCCCTGAAGACGGCGCATGCCGCGACGCTTTCCGGTTATGCCGGGACGCCGGACTACACGCCGGAACTGGTGGCCCTCGTCAAGGATCTGCAGAAGGAACTTGGCCTGAAGCCCGATGGCATCATTGGCGGCGCGACGGTTCGTGCGCTTGTTGGCGACAGCAACAGCGCCAAGATCGAAAAGCTGGTCGTGGCCATGGAGCAGGCCCGCTGGCTGCCGAACGATTTCGGCTCGCGCTATGTCTTCATCAACCAGCCGGCGTTTACGGCGACCTATGTCAACGAAAACAAGCCGCAGTTCGACATGCGTGTTGTGGTCGGCTCCAAGACGAACCAGACCTATTTCTTCCAGGATGAGATCGAAACGGTCGAAATCAACCCGTATTGGGGCGTTCCTCAGTCGATCATCGTCAACGAGATGCTGCCGAAGCTGCGCTCCGATCCGTCTTACCTCGATCGCCTCGGCTATCAGGTGGCGGTCAACGGCAAGGCCGTGTCGTCGTCTGCCGTCAACTGGTACGGTTCGACCAACAGCGTTTCGGTGCGTCAGCCGCCGTCTTCGGACAACGCGCTCGGCGAGTTGAAGATCCTGTTCCCCAACAGCCATGCCATTTACATGCATGACACCCCGTCGAAGAGCTTCTTCAAGAAGGACATGCGGGCACTGAGCCATGGTTGCGTGCGTCTGGCCGAGCCGCGCCGCATGGCCGCTGCCGTGCTGGGCACGACCGAGGACGATATTGGCAAGCAGATCGCTGCCGGGCAGAACCGCGCGATCAAGGCTCCGGAAAAGATCCCGGTCTATGTGTCCTACTTCACCGCCTGGCCGGACCAGAACGGTGTCGTGCACTTCTATGACGACGTTTATGGCCGTGATGCCTATGTCGAGAAGGCTTTTGAGGCCACCAGCAAGGTGCGTGCGGCGTCCTGATCACGGGGCATCTCGAGATTTGAAAAAGGCGGCCCATGGCCGCCTTTTTTCGTCTCAACGGGCGAGTAGTGCCTCGATGCCCTGCGGGGTCATCTCGTCGTAATGCGAGATGATCATGTCCGGGGAGAGGTCCGCCACCGGCACATCCGAATAGCCGAAGGGAACGGCAATCGCCGGAATTTCGGCATTCTTGGCGGCGGCTATGTCATTAATGCTGTCACCGACCATCACAGAGCGGGATGGCAGAGCGCCTGCCAGTTCGATCGTCCCGAGGATATGGCGCGCATCCGGCTTGCGGAATTCGAATGTATCGCCGCAGGTGATCGCCATGAAGCGTTCCTTCAGGCCCAGCTTTTCCAGAAGCGGCAGGGTGAGCATGCCCACCTTGTTGGTGCAGACGGCGAGCTTGAAGCCTGCGGCTTCCAGCCGATCCATGGCCGCTATGACGCCCGGATAGGGGCTGCTCTTGCCCGGCATGGTTTCCATGTAAAAGGCAATGAAACGATCATAGAGGCGGGCGCGGGTCTCGTCGTCCAGCACGCGGTCATGCATGCGAAACGCCCGTTCAAGCATCATATGCACTCCTTGGCCAACCAGATGGGTCAGATCCTCGAACGTCACCGGCGGCAGGCCTTCGATGGTGATGGTGTGGTTGAGGCTTGCCACCAGATCGGGGGCGGTGTCCACGAGGGTGCCATCAAGGTCGAAGATGACGAGCGGCGCATTGTCGGTGGCGGTCATTGGGTACTTTCCGGCTTGGGAGGGGCGAAGCAGGCGGCAAAATGCATTGCCGGGCCTCTTTTGGAAAGGGGCTTTCGTTTGGCCGATGAGCCGTGTAAACAGGCGGCGACGCAATCAAGATCGGAGTTTTCGGCGCATGGACGCCCGCGAGATGAAAATCAAGGCCGCCGCTGCAGCGCTTGGCTTTGTTGAAGATGGAATGCGGCTTGGGATCGGCACGGGCTCGACGGCGGAAGAATTCGTCCGTCTGCTGGCTGAAAAAGTGGCCGGCGGTTTTCGTGTCGAGGGGGTTCCAACCTCTGAACGCACGGCACGGCTTTGCCTCGAACTGGGCGTTCCGCTGAAGTCGCTGGACGAATTGCCGGAACTGGACCTGACGATTGACGGTGCCGATGAGGTCGATCCGGCCCTTCGCCTCGTCAAGGGCGGCGGTGGCGCGCTTCTGCGTGAAAAGATCGTCGCCTGCGCCTCGCAGCGCATGGTGGTGATTGCCGACGAAACGAAGCTGGTGCCGACGCTTGGTCGTTTTCCGCTGCCGATCGAAGTCAATCCGTTCGGCCTTGCCGCAACGCGGATTGCCGTTGAAAAGGCTACGTCCAAGCTTGGACTTTCCGGCGAAATTCGCCTTCGTCAATCCGGCGACGGCGCATTCGTGACGGATGGCGGGCATTATATTCTCGATGCATCTTTTGGCCTCATTCCTGATGCAGAGGCTCTTTCGAGTGCCTTGTTCGCGATTCCGGGCGTGGTGGAACACGGGCTGTTCATCGGCATTGCCGATGTGGCGGTGATTGCCGGTGCCGGTGGTGTGCGGATTCTGGAAGCCGAATGATGAAAGCGGGGCAGGGTTTTCTGCCCGTTTAAGGAAATTCACGAGGCGTTATCCGCTGGTCCCCGGACGGTATCCGGGGCGCGGATGGGCCGAGAAAACGAGACAGGAGCTAGTGACTTCATGATGAAATTTGCGGGTTTTGGGCGTGCCGCCATTGTCGCCGTTCTGTTTTCCAGCTTTGCCGCGATTGTTCCGGCCAAGGCTGACGAGCCTTCCGAGGCCCACGTCAAGGCCGCTCGCGATACGATCAACGCGCTGGGCGTTACCAGCCAGTTCGACCGTATTCTTCCGATGATCGCCGAGCGCCTCAAGGCTGGCCAGATCCAGGCTTTCCCGGACCTGCAGGAGCAGATTTCCGACATCGTTGACAAGAAGGCTCTTGAGCTGGCACCGCGCCGTGCCGATCTCGAGCGCGAGTCCGCGATGATCTACGCCAAGACCTTCTCGGCAGATGAGCTGAAGGCGATTGCCGATTTCTACCAGACCGAACCGGGCAAGAAGCTGCTCAAGGATGGCCCGATTGCCATGCGCGAACTCCTGAAGGCTGCCGATATCTGGGGCGCTGGCGTTGACCGCGACCTCGGCAATTCGGTTTCGGCTGAAGTGCAGAAGCTCGCTCCGGCACCGCTTCCGGCGGACGCGCTGACGCCGGGCGCCAAGCCTGCTGCTCCGGCACCGGCCAAGAAGAACTGATCGGGAGAGACCTCGATCCGAGGTCTTCCGTTCTGCTGATCCAGAAAGCCCGGTTCCGCCGGGCTTTTTGTTTTGTGGCACGACCCCTATATAAAACTCGAACCTGATCCCGCCCGAAGCCTATGGAGACCGCGATGACCACCTATGATTACGATCTTTTCGTCATTGGGGGCGGCTCAGGCGGGGTGCGCAGCGCCCGCGTCGCGGCCTCGCTCGGCAAGAAGGTGGCGATTGCCGAAGAATTCCGCTTTGGCGGCACTTGCGTCATTCGCGGCTGCGTTCCCAAAAAGCTCTATGTCTATGCCTCGCAATTTCCCGAGCATTTCGAGGATGCGGCGGGATTTGGCTGGAGTGTCGGCGAAACGCGCTTTGACTGGACCAAGCTGGTTGCCGCCAAGGAAGCCGAAATCACGCGCCTTGAAGGGCTTTACCGCAAGGGGCTTGATAATGCCGGGGCGGAGATCATCGAAAGCCGCGCCGAACTTGCCGGAGCGCACAGCGTTCGCATCGCCTCTACCGGGCAGGTAGTCACGGCTGAGCGCATTGTGATCGCGACCGGCGGGTCTGTGAATGCCCATGCCGAAATCGCGGGCTATGAGCATTGCATTTCCTCGAACGAAGCCTTTGACCTGCCGGAACTGCCGCGCTCCATCCTGATTGCCGGCGGCGGCTACATCGCGGTGGAATTCGCCAACATCTTCCACGGTCTCGGTGTTGACGTGACGCTGATTTATCGCGGCCCGGAACTCCTGTCGCGCTTTGATGGCGATATGCGGCGCGGCCTGCAGGACGCGATGATGGCCAAGGGTATCAAGCTTCTGCTGAACGATGTCATCGAGAGCGTCGAGAAGACTGCCGACGGCGCTTTGACGACGCGCACGCGGGCGGGGACGGTTGTGGTGGCCGATCAGGTCATGCTGGCGCTGGGGCGTCATCCGAACACGGCTGGGCTTGGCCTTGAGACTGCGGGCGTGGCGCTCAACGCACGCGGGGCGATCATCGTTGACGACTATTCGCGCTCCAGCGTGCCGTCGATCTGGGCGCTGGGCGATGTGACCGACCGGGTGCAGCTGACGCCGGTCGCCATCCATGAGGCCATGTGTTTCATCGACACGGAATATCGCGGCAAGCCGACCAAGCCGGATCACGATACGATCCCGACCGCGGTGTTTTCGCAGCCGGAAATCGGCACCGTCGGGCTTTCCGAAGAGGAGGCCGCGCGCCGCTTTGCCGAAGTCGAGGTTTACCGGGCGCAGTTCCGCCCCATGAAGGCGACGCTTTCGGGCCGGGCTGAAAAGATGATCATGAAGCTCATCGTCAATGCGACGGACCGCAAGGTCATCGGCGCGCATATTCTTGGCCATGAAGCCGGGGAAATGGCGCAGCTTCTGGGCATCACGCTGAAGGCAGGCTGCACTAAGGACGATTTTGATCGCACCATGGCGCTTCATCCGTCTGCGGCGGAAGAACTGGTGACGATGTACAGCCCGTCCTACATCATTCGTAACGGGGAGCGGGTCACGGGCTGATTGCCCGTGCGGCCTATGCAAAGCTTTCAATAAGGTTTATAAGCCGCGCCCTGACGGAGAGGAAACCCCTGGAGCTTCCGCGAGACGGAAGCGAGGAGACATGCAAATGGCACAGAACTGGACCCCGGCGAGCTGGCGCAACAAGCCGATCAGTCAGGTTCCGGATTATCCGGACGCAGCCGCACTCAAGGCTACGGAAGATCGTCTCGCACGGTTTCCGCCGCTGGTGTTTGCGGGCGAAGCCCGCCGCCTGAAGAAGTCGCTGGCCAATGTTGCCAATGGCAACGGCTTCCTGCTTCAGGGTGGCGATTGCGCCGAAAGCTTTGCCGAGCACGGCGCGGACCAGATCCGCGATTTCTTCCGCGTTTTCCTGCAGATGGCCGTTGTTCTGACGTTTGGTGCACAACAGCCGGTGGTGAAGGTTGGCCGTATTGCCGGCCAGTTCGCCAAGCCGCGCTCGTCCTCCACCGAAACGCAGGATGGCGTGACGCTGCCGTCCTACCGTGGTGACATCATCAACGGTATCGAGTTCACCGAGGAAGCCCGTATTCCTTCGCCGGAACGTCAGGTCATGGCTTACCGCCAGTCGGCCGCGACGCTGAACCTGTTGCGCGCCTTCGCCATGGGCGGCTATGCCAACCTCGAAAACGTGCATCAGTGGATGCTCGGCTTCGTCAAGGACAGCCCGCAGGCGGAACGTTACCGCAAGCTGGCGGCCCGTATCACGGAAACGATGGACTTCATGCAGGCCATCGGCATTTCCTCGGAAAACAATCCGAGCCTGCGCGAGACGGATTTCTTCACCAGCCATGAAGCTCTGCTGCTTGGCTACGAAGAAGCGCTGACCCGCGTCGATTCCACTTCGGGCGACTGGTATGCCACGTCCGGCCACATGATCTGGATCGGCGACCGTACGCGTCAGCCTGACCACGCCCATGTTGAATATTGCCGTGGCATCAAGAACCCGCTGGGTCTGAAGTGCGGTCCGTCGATGACAGCGGAAGGCCTGATCGAACTGATCGACCTGCTCAATCCGCAGAACGAGCCGGGTCGCCTGACGCTGATCTGCCGCTTCGGTCATGACAAGGTTGCCGAGCATCTGCCGCGCCTCATCCGCGCTGTGGAACGCGAAGGCAAGAAGGTCGTGTGGTCCTGCGATCCGATGCATGGCAACACGATCACGCTTAACAGCTACAAGACCCGTCCGTTCGAGCGCGTTCTGTCGGAAGTGGAAAGCTTCTTCCAGATCCACCGCGCCGAAGGCACGCATCCGGGCGGCATCCATATCGAGATGACCGGCAATGACGTGACCGAGTGCACGGGCGGTGCGCGTGCCGTTTCGGCGGAAGACCTGTCCGACCGTTACCACACGCATTGCGACCCGCGTCTCAATGCCGATCAGGCGCTGGAACTGGCCTTCCTTCTGGCCGAGCGCATGAAGGGTGGCCGCGACGAAAAGAAGATGGCCGTGAACGGCTGATCTTTTCAGGTCTTGCTTAAACAAAAGCCGGTGGATCGCTCCACCGGCTTTTTTGATTTTGGGGCTTTGAGCGGTCTTCAACCGATGGGCGCGCCGTCGTTGCGAACCCGCGACGGGAAGAAGCGGTCGAGGCTGTAACCTTCTCCAAACATGACGTCATACTGCAGCAGGCGCATGGTGCGCAGCGGCGGTGCCTCGTCCTCATTGCCGGTATTCCAGTCGGTCACGGGCGTGCCGTTGCGCTTGACCAGCATGTGGCGGTCAATCACCGCGTACTTCTCGTGCAGGCGACCGAGGACGCCGGAATAATAGGGATGTTCAAAGCCCGCCATTTTCAGCGCGTAATAGGGCAGGAAGGAGGGGCTGACGGTGCCCGCCTTGCGCACGCCGCTTCCCGACGACCAGATCATCAGCGGGGTTTCGCGGCCGATTTTCAGCTCTGCCGGATCGGCGTTGCGGCTCGGCACCTCGCTGGAAAGTGTTCCGGTTTCCACATAAGGCGCACCGAGCGGTGGCAGATGATCGCCAAAATAGATGATGATCGTTTCGCGACCACGGCGCTTGGCCCAGCCCATCAGGCGGCGCAGACTGTCATTGGCCTCGCGGGCACCCTGCGTGTAGGTTTCCAGCGTGGCGCGCGAGGCATCGGAAAGGGGACCGTCGACGGTGACGGTGTTTTCCTTGTAGCGGCCGGGCTCATAGGGGCCATGGCCCTGCAGCGTAACGGCGAACATGAAGAACGGGTCTTCGGTGTTGTCGGCCTGACGCATGATCTCGTCGGTGAAATCGGCATCCGCCGGGAAAATACCGCGCTTCGGGAAGGCGGGCATCTTCTCTTCGGAGAGGAATTCGTCAAAGCCCATGTTGCGATAGACGGCTTCGCGGTTCCAGAACCAGCTCTGGAACGGATGCAGCGCCATGGTGCGATAGCCCTCGCTCTTGAAGAAGGAGGCGAGTGAGGGAATGGGCTTGCGAATATACTGCTGATAGGGGATGGCGCCCGCTGGCAGGAAGGCATTGGTGAAGCCCGTCAACGCCTCGAATTCCACATTGGCCGTCATGCCGCCGAATTCCGGAGAGAAGACGCTACCCGACTGGTTGCGGCGCAACCAGGCCAGCGGATCGGGCGAGAGCGATACGCCCTTCATGCGCGTTGCGTCCCACAGCGATTCCGACATGACCATAATCACGTCGGGCGAGCGGCCATTGCCGCGCGCACCAGGGGGCAGGGCCGAGGGAATGGTGTCGATGGCGTGCTGGCTGTATCCTGCAGGCGCATTGCCGGCTGCCATGGGCAGGTTCAGCGCAAAGGCGAGAAGGAAACCGTTCTGCCGGTAGTTTTCGGCCTGATCCCAGATGATCGGGGTGATGCCGAGGCGGTCGCGTGTCCAAGAGAAGACGCGATAGTCCATGATCGAGGCAAAGCCAACCAGAAGCGGCAGAGCAATCGCCAGACGCAGGGCGCGATCACGCAGCGAAAGGCGCGGCAGAAGAGGGCGCAGGCGAAACCATGCCAGAAGCAGGCCAAAGGCGAGGGCCAGCGCACCAAAACCCATGGCGAGCGCCGTCAGCGGACGGGCATGGACAAGGGCTGGCAGCAGTTCGAACACCTGCCGGGTGCCGTAGGTCAGGTCTGCGGGGTAGAGAGGG
>Ga0209794_1000831_pt1 | contig 33175 bp, 32 predicted proteins | sample EBPBio232013_DNA_FD_185869 | JGI IMG/M metagenome (GOLD analysis project Ga0209794, IMG submission 185869) | Wastewater treatment Type I Accumulibacter community from EBPR Bioreactor in Madison, WI, USA - Reactor 1_5/23/2013_ DNA (SPAdes)... | ecosystem: Engineered > Bioreactor > EBPR >... | reverse complement strand
ACGCTGGGCTGGTTCACGCCCTACGAGAGGTTCAAGCAATTCATGCAGGCCATCGAACAACAGCAAACCGCTACCATTCACTGATCAGTATTCACTGATTCTCAATATCAATCAGCGGTGTTGCACTTCGGAGTTGAGACCGCCCAGTAATAAAAACCCAGCAACCCACTTACCCACCACTCTACCCGTGCAACCGCGCGCTCAGCCTCTGTACCCGGCGACAGTGCCGAGGCTGTGCGACGCACTTGGCTATGCCATTAGCCTTGCCCAACCCGCGGTGGCTGCGGCCCCACTCAGCGTAAAGTGGCGCCCATTGCCGACTCGCGGCTGACCACTCCTCCCTGGCGCATGGCCGATCAAGCACCCTCCAAACCCCGCTGGCAATTCTGGATCGACCGCGGCGGCACCTTCACCGACGTGGTGGCCAAGCGGCCCGATGGCGGCATCGTCACGCACAAGTTGCTGTCGGAAAACCCCGAGCACTACCGCGATGCGGCGGTGGCGGGCATTCGGCACCTGCTGGGTTTGGCGCCCGGCGAACCCATCAGGCCCGATTTGGTCGAGAGCGTGAAGATGGGCACCACGGTGGCCACCAACGCGCTGCTGGAGCGCAAGGGCGAGCCGACGCTGCTGGTGACGACGCGCGGGTTTCGGGATGCGCTGCGCATCGCCTACCAAAACCGCCCGCGCCTGTTTGACCGCCACATCCAGGTGCCCGAGCTGTTGTATGCCGCGGTGGTGGAGGCGGGCGAACGCGTGGCGGCCGATGGCGCCGTGCTCACGCCTCTGGATGAGGCGGCGCTGGTGGCCGATTTGCACGCCCAGCACGCGGCGGGGCTGCGCAGTGTGGCGATCGTGTTCATGCACGGCTGGCGCTTTCAGGCGCACGAGCTGGCGGCGGCGCGTATCGCGCGCGAGATCGGCTTTACCCAGGTCAGCACCAGCCACCAGACCAGCCCGATGATGAAGTTCGTCAGCCGGGGCGACACCACGGTGGTCGATGCCTACCTGTCGCCCATCCTGCGCCGCTACGTGGAGCAGGTCGCGGCTGAGATGCCGGGGGTGAAGCTGTTCTTCATGCAGTCGTCGGGCGGGTTGACGGACGCGCATGTGTTCCAGGGCAAGGACGCGATTCTGTCCGGCCCGGCGGGCGGCATCGTGGGCATGGCGCGGACGGCGGCGCTGGCGGGGCACGACAAGGTGATCGGCTTTGACATGGGCGGCACCTCGACCGACGTGAGCCACTACGCGGGCGAGTTCGAGCGCGAGTTCGAGACCCAGGTGGCCGGCGTGCGCATGCGTGCGCCGATGATGAGCATCCACACCGTGGCGGCGGGGGGCGGCTCGATCCTGGCCTTTGACGGCGCGCGCTTTCGCGTCGGCCCCGAGAGCGCGGGCGCCAACCCCGGCCCGGCCAGCTATCGGCGCGGCGGGCCGTTGGCGGTGACGGACGCCAACGTGACGGTGGGCAAGATTCAGTCGCGGCACTTTCCCAAGGTGTTTGGCCCGGGGGCTGACGAGGCGCTGGACACCGCCGTGGTGCACGCCCGCTTTGCCGAGCTGGCGGCCCAGACCGGCCGCACGGCCGAGGACGTGGCCGAGGGCTTTATCCAGATTGCGGTGCAGCAGATGGCTAACGCCATCAAAAAGATCAGCGTGGCGCGCGGCTACGACGTGACGCGCTACACCTTGCAGTGCTTTGGTGGCGCGGGCGGCCAGCACGCCTGCCTGGTGGCCGACGCCTTGGGCATGACGCGCGTGTTCGTGCACCCGCTGGCCGGCGTGTTGAGCGCCTACGGCATGGGTCTGGCCGACCAGAGCGTGATGCGCGAGCAGGCGGTGGAGGCCAAGCTGACGGCGCAGGCCCTGCCCGAGATCACCGAGTTGCTGGCGACGCTGGCCAGCGCGGCCGAGGCTGAACTGCGCAGCCAGCAGCACAGCAGCGGCGCCGTGGCGGTGCAGCGGCGCCTGCATTTGCGTTACGAGGGCAGCGACTCGGCATTGATCGTGCCCTTTGGCACGCTCCATGAAATGCAGGCCGCGTTCGAGGCGGCGTACCGCCAGCGCTTTTCGTTTTTGATGCCGGGCAAAGCGCTGGTGGTAGAGGCGGTATCGGTCGAGGCCGTGGTGGCGGGCGACGCGCCCGACGAGCCGCGCCACGCCCTGCACCCGCCGCGCACCGTGCCGCGCGAGGACACGGTGCGTATGTACGCCGGCGGCCAGTGGCACGAGGCCGCCCTGGTGGTGCGCGAGCGCCTGCGCCCCGGCGACCTGATCGAAGGCCCGGCCATCATCGCCGAGCAGAACGCCACCACCGTGGTCGAGCCCGGTTGGCAGGCCCGCCTGACCGCGCTGGACCACCTGGTGCTGGAGCGCCGCACGCCGCGCGCCCAGCGCTTTGCCGCCGGCACCACGGTCGACCCGGTGCTGCTGGAGGTGTTCAACAACCTGTTCATGAACATTGCCGAGCAGATGGGGCTGCAGCTGCAGAACACGGCTTACTCGGTCAACATCAAGGAGCGGCTGGACTTCAGCTGCGCACTTTTTGATGCCCAGGGCCAGCTGATCGCCAACGCGCCGCACATGCCGGTGCACCTGGGCTCGATGGGCGAGAGCATCAAGACCGTGATCGAGCGCAACCACGCCAGCATGCAGCCGGGCGATGTGTACGTGCTGAACGACCCATACCACGGGGGCACGCACTTGCCGGACATCACCGTGATCACGCCGGTGTACCTGGATGGGCGACCGACTTTTTACGTTGGATCGCGTGGTCATCACGCCGACGTGGGTGGTGTCACACCGGGCTCGATGCCGCCGTTCTCGACCCGCATCGAGGAAGAGGGCGTGCAGATCAACAACTTCAAGCTGGTGGAAGGCGGCGTGCTGCGCGAGGGCGAGATGATGGCGCTGCTGCAAAGCGGCCGCTACCCCGCGCGCAACCCGCAGCAGAACCTGGCCGATTTGAAGGCCCAGATCGCCGCCAACGAAAAAGGCGCGCAGGAGCTGCATCGCATGGTGGCGCAGTTCGGTCTGGACGTGGTGCAGGCCTATATGCAGCACGTGCAGGACAACGCTGAGGAGTCGGTGCGCCGGGTCATCACCCGACTGAAAAATGGTTCGTTCACCCTGCCGCTGGACAACGGCGCGCAGATCTCGGTGGCGGTGCGGGTTGATGCGGCCACGCGCAGTGCCGAAATCGACTTCAGCGGCACGTCCGCCCAGCAAAGCAACAACTTCAACGCGCCCACGGCGGTGTGCATGGCGGCGGTGCTCTACGTCTTCCGCACCCTGGTGGACGACGACATTCCGCTCAACGCGGGTTGTCTGAAGCCGCTCAAGGTCATCATCCCGCCCGGCTCCATGCTCAACCCCAACCCGCCGGCCTCGGTGGTGGCGGGCAATGTCGAGACCTCGACCTGCATCACCAACGCGCTGTACGGCGCCCTGGGGCTGATGGCGGCCAGCCAGTGCACGATGAACAACTTCACCTTTGGCAACGCGCGCCACCAGTACTACGAGACCATCAGCGGCGGCTCGGGCGCTGGCGGGCTGCTGGACGAGGCGGGCCAATTGGCGGGCGGCTTTGACGGCACCAGCGTGGTGCAGACCCACATGACCAACTCGCGCCTGACCGACCCGGAGGTGCTGGAGTGGCGCTTTCCGGTGCGGCTGGAGAGCTACGAAATCCGCCACGGCTCGGGCGGCGCGGGGCGCTGGCGCGGTGGCGACGGCGGCGTGCGGCGCGTGCGCTTTCTGGAGCCGATGACGGCCAGCATCCTGAGCAACGGCCGGGTGCACGGCGCCTTTGGCATGGCCGGCGGCGTGGCCGGGGCGGTGGGTATCAACCGCGTGGTGCGTGCGGATGGCCGAACCGAGGGGCTGGCCCATATCGGCAGCGCTGAAATGCAGGCCGGGGATGTGTTCGAAATCCACACGCCGGGCGGTGGCGGATTTGGCGGGGCGCCGTGATGTGGTGGGATCGGCAACGTGCCGGGAGGCTCATGAGTGGCCCTGCAACGCCCGCTGCAGGGGTTTGACGCGCGCATCGCCGATCGCTTCGCGGATCTTCGGCATCAGCTCGAGCAGTCCTTCGTAGCCCTCGGCCGCCTCCACGGCCAGATTCAGGCGAAAGCCACGCAGGCCGAGCTGGGCCGTGAGCTGGGTGGCGATGGGGTAGGCGGCCCGGTAGCGGCGCTGACGTTCCTCGATGTCGGTGGGCAGGTCCAGCGGCCCCAGGGTGGAGCTGAAACCGGAGGCGGGCGCCAATTCGCCAAAGTTGCTGGGCGCCTGCGGCGCGGCCGGGGCGCTGGTGTGTCCGGCGTCCGCTGGCACGACCAGGCCGCCATCGACCAACACCTGCACGTCTTCCGGTGTGGCGCCGAGTCCGGCCGTGGCCTGCAGCACCGCGTCAAGCGTGCGTTTGCCGTCGAACAGGATCAGGATGGATCGCTGACGCTGGGTGATGGTGGCGGCATGCCGATCCTTCAGCACATGCAGGCCCAGCTCCGTCTTGCCGTAAATCATCGCAAAGGCCTTGCAAGAGCAGCCAAGTCCTCGATTCTTTGGCCTTGACCGGGCGATGGCAACCCGGGGAAAACGCGGTACACCGAACAAGCGAATCGGTGTCCGCCGCAGACGTACCCCAGACGAGGTACGTCAGGCGCTCCGACTCAGGCCGGCAGGTAGCCGTCCACCGACAGGTAGCGTTCGCCGGTGTCGTAGTTGAAACCCAGCACCTTGGCGCCGGCCGGCAGCTCGGGCAGTTTCTGCGCGATGGCGGCCAGGGTGGCGCCGCTGCTGATGCCCACCAGCAGGCCTTCCTCGCGCGCGCTGCGGCGGCCGTACTCGCGCGCCGGTTCGGCCTCGACCTGGATCACGCCATCCAGCACGCTGGTGTCGAGGTTCTTCGGGATGAAGCCGGCGCCGATGCCCTGGATCGGGTGCGGCGCGGGGGCCCCGCCGCTGATCACGGGCGACTGCGTGGGCTCGACCGCAAACACCTTCAGATTCGGCCACTTGGCCTTCAGCACGCGCGCGCAGCCGGTGAGGTGGCCGCCGGTGCCCACGCCGGTGATCAGCGCGTCCAGTCCCTCGGGGAAGTCGGCCAGGATCTCCTGGGCCGTGGTCTGCTCGTGCACGCTGACGTTGGCCGGATTGTCGAACTGCTGGGGTATCCAGGCGCCGGGCGTGGCGGCGACGATTTCCTCGGCGCGGGCAATGGCGCCCTTCATGCCTTTTTCGCGCGGGGTCAGGTCGAACGAGGCGCCATAGGCCAGCATCAGGCGGCGGCGCTCCACGCTCATGCTGTCGGGCATGACCAGGATCAGCTTGTAGCCTTTGACGGCCGCCACCATGGCCAGGCCCACGCCGGTGTTGCCGCTGGTCGGCTCGACGATGGTGCCGCCGGGCTGGAGCTGACCGCTTTTTTCGGCCGCCTCGACCATGCTGAGCGCGATGCGGTCCTTGATCGAGCCGCCGGGGTTGGCGCGTTCGCACTTGACCCAGACATTGGCATCGCCGCCGAACAGGCGTTGAATGCGCACGACCGGCGTGCGGCCGATGGTTTCGAGAACGGTGTTGACTTTCATGGTGGGCTGGGTGTGGGTGGAACAGGGATTGACCATTCTGACCCAATCCTTAGAGCGCTCAGGCCATAAGGGTATGCCGCAGCGTGGATAATCGCTGCCGTGAAGCCCGCCAGACCGCCGCTGGTGCAAGCGTGGAAACACGGCACTGGAGGAACGTCCGGACTGCATAGGGCAGCGCAGGAGCTAACGGCTCTCCACCGCGAGGTGAGGATCAGAGCAACAGAGACGAGTCGCGTGGGGCAACCCACGCGGGTGAAACGGGCAATCTCTGCGCGCAGCAACACCAAGTAGGTTGGCTTTGAGGCGGCCCGCCGAGCCAACGGGTAGGTGGCACCGAGCCGGGTGGGCGACCCCCGGCCCAGATTGATGGCGGTCACATCCCGGGCAACCGGGGTGCACAGAATCCGGCGTACCGGCGGACTTCACACTTTTTTTTGGGCCGGCGCGCCGCCCTGGCCCAGAGGCTCGGGTCAGGGCTGCGCGGCCTCGGCTTCGTCGTCGGGCGACTTGGTGTTGCCGATGAACAGCTGCGCGGCCCAGATGCCGGCCTCGTACAGCAGGCACATGGGAATGGCCAGCGCCAGCTGCGACACCACGTCGGGTGGCGTGACGATGGCCGCCACCACGAAGGACAGCACGATGAAGTAGCCGCGAAAGCTCTTGAGCTGCGCGACCGTGACCACGCCCACGCGCGCCAGCAGCACCACGCCCACCGGCACCTCGAAGGCCAGGCCGAAGGCCAGGAACATGGTCAGCACGAAGCTCAGGTAGGCCTCGATGTCTGGCGCGGCGGTGATGCTCTTGGGCGCGAACTGCTGGATGAAGGAAAACACCTTGCCGAACACGAAAAAGTAGCAGAACGCCACGCCCATGAAAAACAGGACGGTGCTGGATACCACCAGGGGCATGACGAGCTTTTTCTCGTGCGAGTACAGGCCCGGGGCCACGAAGGCCCAGACCTGGTAGAGCACCACGGGCAGGGCGATCAGGAAGGCCGACATGAGCAGAATCTTCAGCGGCACCATGAATGGCGAGATCACCGAGGTGGCGATCATGGTCGCGCCCTTGGGCAGGTGCGCCACCAGCGGCGCGGCCAGCAGGTCGTAGAGCTCGCCCGGCCCGGGGAAGAGCGCCAGCACGCCCGCCACCAGGCCGATGGCGACCAGGGCCTTGATCAGCCGGTCGCGCAGCTCCATCAGGTGCTCGACGAACGGCTGCTCGGTGCCGGCCAGTTCGTCTTCGGTGTCTTGCTTGGATTCGCTCATGTGAATGCGATTGTCGCCGACGCACACCTGCTCGGTGCGCGCGATGTGGCCACTGGGTCAGGGGTTGCGCGCGGTAGGCCACCCCGGGGGTGTCCACGGTGTCCACGCACGAGGGCCAGGGGCCGCAGAGCAGGCCATGCCAGCAGGCGCTGCGGCTGGGCATGTACCGGCCGCCCGCGATGCCTGGGGGCGCTTCATCTCTTGGGGCGGTAGCGCGCCACGCGCGCCGCCCCCGACTGCACCTGGCGGCGCACGCCGTGGCGATGCTTGTACCACTGCGGCGTGGCGCCGCGCTTCAGACGCCAGTTCTTGTCCGGGTGGCGGTATTCGGGCGGTGGCGGTTGCCAGGCGCCACCGGTGTCGTCGGACGAGGTGCCCGCGCCGTTCAGGCTGGCGGTGGCCTCGCTCCAGTCCTTCTCGAAGTCGGTCTTGGCGGTGTGGAGGTCTTTTTCGACCGAGCGGCCGGCTTCCTCGACCGACGCCTTCATCTTCTTGAGCTCATCGAGGTCCATGGCGCGATTGACCTCGGCCTTGACGTCGGTCACATAGCGCTGTGCCTTGCCCAGCAGAGTGCCGACGGTGCGCGCCACGCGCGGCAGCTTTTCGGGGCCGATGACGATCAACGCCACGACGCCGATCAGCGCGAGCTTGGAGATGCCGAGATCCAGCATGGGGACGGACTACTTGGGCGAGCGGGCCTGGGCAGGTGCCAGGCCCGCGGGCAGGGTTAACGGGCGGCTCAGCTTTTTTCCTTGGCCTGCACGTCGATGGTCTCCTTGCTGGCGCTGGCGCCGGCGTTGGTGACCTGGCCGGCGGGCGGCTTGGTGGCGTCGGCCTCGGCCCCGCCTTCCTTCATGCCGTCCTTGAAGCCCTTGACCGCACCGCCCAGATCGGAGCCGATGTTCTTGAGTTTCTTGGTGCCGAAGATCATGACCACGATCAGCAGGACGATCAGCCAATGCCAGATGGAAAAGGTACCCATGGTGTTGCTCCTCGCGCCGCACGGAAATATGGCGGCGCCGTTGTGTTGATTTTAGACGGCGGGGGCCGGTGTCGGGTTCCCCCGGGGTTGAGAAGGGTTCAGCCGTGCTTCCAGGGGCGCGGGCCGCCGATGACGTGCACGTGCAGGTGATGCACCTCCTGGCCACCTTGGGCACCGGTGTTGATGACGATGCGGTAACCGCCTTCCGGGTAGGGGCCGCAGCCTTGCTCCAGCGCGAGCTTCGGAATCAGGCTCAGGATGTGGCCCAGCAGCGGTGCCTGCTCGGGGCCAACCTGGGCCATGGACGGGATGTGCGTCTTGGGGATCAGCAAAAAGTGCACCGGTGCCCACGGGTTGATGTCGTGGAAGGCGAACACCTGATCGTCCTCATGGACTTTTTTGGACGGAATCTGGCCGGCGGCGATCTTGCAGAAGATGCAGTTGGGGTCGTGCGCGTGTGCGGTGCTCATGTGGGCGGATGGGGGTCGGGAAGGTGGTCGAGTTCGATTTCGGCCTGGGCGTCGGTCGATTGCTTGCCCAGGTGGTTGAAATGTTCGGCCAGCCACTGCTGCCCGGCCGTGCGGCCCAGGCCGAACAGCTGGCGCAGGAAGCTGGCGTCGGCGCGCGACTTGCTGGCCGCGCCAAAGGTGGCCAAGGCCTTGCCGCCATCGACGCGGTGAAACAGCATGCGCTTGTAGCGTCCCGGGTCCAGGCGCCCTTCTTCCAGCAGGCGGCTGACGAAGGCGATGGCGCGCGACTCGGCCAGCAGCGGGGCATTGAAGGTGATTTCGTTGATGCGCTCCATGATGTCCTGGGCGCTGGCGTTGGGCGAGAGCTCGGCTTCGATGGGGTTGATCTGCACCAGCACGATGTCGGTCGAGGCGGTGTTGTAGATCAGGGGGTAGATGGCCGGGTTGCCCGAAAAACCCCCGTCCCAGTAGCGCTCGCCATCGATCTCCACGGCCTGGAACAGGGTCGGCAGGCAGGCCGAGGCCATCACCGCGTCGGGGCACAGGCGTTCACCGCTGAAAATTTCGCCGCGGCCGGTGCGCACGTTGGTGGCGGCCACGAACACCTTGAGCGGCGAGTGGCTGTGCAGCAGCTCGAAATCGACCTGGTGCTCCAGCAGCTGGCGCAGCGGATTCAGCCCCAGCGGGTTGGTCTGCGCGGGGCTGAGCCACTGCGACAGCCACGAGTACACCAACTGCTTGCCCGGCAGTGGCAGGCCGCTCATGAAGGAACCCATCAGCCCGACCTGGTCCCAGAAGCGTCCGAGCGCCTGGCGCGCGGCTTCGTAGCGGTCCTGGCCCTTCAGGCCGTCGGCATCGGCGCGCGCCAGCCCATGCGCCAGCACCACGGCGTTCATGGCGCCGGCGCTGGTGCCGCTGGCGCCCTCGAAGCTCAGGCGGCCGTCTTCCAGCAGCGCGTCGAGTACGCCCCAGGTGAAGGCGCCGTGCGAGCCGCCGCCTTGCAGCGCCAGGTTGACGGCCTTGCTGGCGTGCGCGCCGCGGCGTGACGTGGTGGTCTTGGCGCCCTCAGCCACCGACCGGCCTCTCGGCGTTCATGCGGACCATGCCCAGCACGATGCGGTACAGGAACCAGATCGAGATCACCGCCCAGGCGATGGCCCCGGGCAGGTAGAGCAGAAAGAACAGCGGCAGCGTCAGCAGGTACCAGAGACCGGCCCACAGCACCGAACGAATGCGCCAGCGGAAATGGCTCTCCTGCCAGGTGCCGCGGGCGTCGTCCTGCTTCACCAGATCCATCACCAGGGCGATGATGAGCAGCGCGATGCTGACCTGCGCGCCCGGCACCACCGCGGCCACGGCCACGATCAGGTGCAGGATGTAGCTGATCCAGCCCCAGGTTTTGAGCGTGTCGCTGGCCCGTGCGCTGGGGCTGTCGCCCTGGCGCGGCTCGACGTCCACGATGTCGTTGTTGGTCATGCGTCAATTCCTTGTGTGTGCGGTCTCGTCGGATTCGCGCTCGCGCACCTTGCGCAGCGCTTTTTCCTCGATGCCTGAGAGTCCTTCGCGCCGCGCCAGTTCCGCCACCACGTCGGCGGCGCTCAGGCCATAGTGGGCCAGGGCCACCATGCCGTGGAACCACAGGTCGGCCATTTCGGACACGATCTTGGCCGGCGCGCCGCCGTGCTCGGCGTCCTTGGCGGCCATCACCACCTCGGTGGCTTCCTCGCCGATTTTCTTCAGGAAGGCGTCCGGCCCCTTCTGCAGCAGGCGGGCGACGTAGCTGGCGTCGGGGTCGCCGCCGGCGGACGGGCGGCGGCTTTCGATCACGCCGGTCAGGCGGCGCAGCACGTCCTCGAGGGAGGGGGGGGCGGTGGTTGGGCTCATGTGGGCTTTATGTGTAGATCGATTCCGGATCCTTCAAGACCGGATCGACCGCCGTCCACTGGTCATTTTTCAGAATGCTGAAAAAACAGCTGTGGCGGCCGGTGTGGCAGGCGATGCCGGGGTCGTGGCCGAGCTGGGTGACTTTCAGCAGCACCACGTCGTTGTCGCAATCGAGCCGGACTTCGTGCACCTGCTGCACATGGCCCGATTCCTCGCCCTTGAACCACAGTTTGCCGCGCGAACGGCTGAAGTACACCGCGCGGCCCAGCTCGGCCGTCTTGGCCAGCGCCTCGCGGTTCATCCAGGCCAGCATCAGCACGTCGCCCGTGCCTTGCTCTTGCGCGATCGCCGGCACCAGGCCCTGGGCGTCCCATTTCACTTGATCAAGCCAATCCATGGGCCGATTGTCGGCGATTCAACAAAGCCGCCAAATTACTACGGTTTTGATAGCTGATTAGGAAATATCCACGCCGACTTCAACCCGATTTGATCCAAAAACTCACCCCGCGAACCGCGTGGCCGCGGTGCAGGCCAGCCCGGCAGACGCGGCGACCGGGTTGTGCCCAGGCATTGGCGTCGCTTCTGAGGGAGGCGCAACAACGCGCGGCGTGTGAAGCCTGGGGAGGGGCGTCAAAGCACCCCTTGCGCCTGCATGGCGTCGGCCAGCTTGACGAAGCCGGCCACGTTGGCCCCCGCCAGGTAGTCCACCGTGCCATCGGGCCGGCCGCCGTAGCGCACGCAGTTGTCGTGAATGCTCTTCATGATCTCGTGCAGGCGTGCGTCGACGTCGGTGGCCTGCCAGGACATGCGCAGGGCGTTCTGGCTCATTTCCAGGCCCGAGGTCGCCACGCCACCGGCGTTGCTGGCCTTGCCGGGCGCGAACAAGGTGCCGGCGGCATGGAACAGGTCCACCGCGCCCAGCGTGGTCGGCATGTTGGCGCCCTCGGCCACGCAGCGCACGCCGTTGGCGATCAAGGTGCGGGCGTCGTCCTCGTTCAGCTCGTTCTGGGTGGCGCAGGGCAGGGCGATGTCGGCCGGTATGTGCCAGGGCGTGCAGGTGGGCTCGAACTGGATGCGGTGTTCGGTGCAGAAATCGGCCAGGCGGCCGCGCTGCTGGTTCTTGAAGTCCATCACGTCCAGCAACTGACGCCGGGTGATGCCGCTGTCGAACACGGCGGTGCCGCCCGAATCCGACAGGGTGATCACCCGCGCGCCCAGCTCCAACGCCTTCTCCGCCGCGTACTGGGCCACGTTGCCCGAGCCCGAGACCGACACGCGGCGCCCGGCCAGGCCATCGTGCACGCGCTCAAGCATCTGCTGGGCGAAGTACACCGTGCCGTAGCCAGTGGCCTCGGGGCGCATCAGGCTGCCGCCGAAGGCCATGCCCTTGCCGGTGAACACGCAGGCGGCGTTGTTGCTGAGCTTTTTCATCATGCCGGCCATGAAGCCGACCTCGCGCGCGCCCACGCCGATGTCGCCGGCCGGCACGTCGGTGTCCGGGCCCAGGTGGCGGTGCAGCTCCTGCATCAAGGCGTGGCAAAAGCGCATCACCTCGCCGTCGCTCTTGCCCTTGGGGTCGAAGTCGCTGCCGCCCTTGCCGCCGCCCATGGGCAGGGTGGTCAGGGCGTTCTTGAAGCTTTGCTCGAAGGCCAGGAACTTCAGGATCGACAGATTCACCGATGGGTGGAAGCGCATGCCACCCTTGTACGGCCCGATGGCCATGCTGTGCTGCACGCGGAACGCCCGGTTGACCTGGGTGCGGCCCCGGTCGTCGACCCAGGCCACGCGGAACTGGATCGCCCGATCAGGCTCGACCAGGCGCTCCAGCAGGGCCTGGTCGCGGTAGTGCGGGTGTCGCGCCAGAAACGGCCACAGGCTGCTCATCACCTCGCGCACGGCCTGCAGGTATTCGGGCTGGGCCGGGTCGCGGCGGGCCACGGCGTTGATGAAATCGTCAAGGCTGGAGGTGGTCAAACGGTGCTCCTCTGGAGGGTTCTTGGGAAGAAATTGGCAGCGATGATGCACCATCTTGGCGCGTGAACCGACGGTGGCGCGGCCACGGATGCCGATCAGGCGCATCTTGTTGCTCATATTTTAAGAGCTGCTGTGGATTGCCCTGTGCAGACCAGAACGACTTTTTACCCGGAAATCAAGCGACCAACCGGGTGGGGAGGGCGATGCAGGAGGATGCGGTACTCCGCAGTGTGGAACAGGCTTTTCCGTTTTCCGGGCCGCCGCCCTACTGCCGCACCGTGACACCGCGTTCGGCCATGCGCTGCTTGGCCTGGGCCACGGTGTATTCGCCGTAATGGAAGATGCTGGCGGCCAGCACCGCGTCGGCCAGGCCTTGCTGCACGCCGTCGGCCAGGTGGTCCAGGTTGCCGACGCCGCCCGAGGCAATCACCGGAATCGGCACCGCCTCCGCCACGGCACGGGTCAGGCCCAGGTCGAAGCCGCTCTTGGTGCCGTCCTTGTCCATGCTGGTCAACAGGATTTCGCCCGCGCCGTGCTCGGCCATCTGGCGCGCCCAGGCGACGGCGTCCAGCCCGGTGTTCTGGCGTCCGCCGTGGCTGTACACGTCCCAGCCCGGCCCGCGCGCGGCCAGCTCGTCGCCCACCCGGCGCTTGGCGTCGATGGCCACCACGATGCACTGCGCGCCGTACTTGGCCGAGGCGTCGCGGATGACCCGCGGGTTGGCGATGGCGGCGGAGTTGAAGCTGGTCTTGTCTGCGCCCGCGTTCAGCAGGCGCCGCACGTCCTCCACCGTGCGCACGCCGCCACCCACGGTGAGCGGAATGAACACCTGCGAGGCCACGTCCTCGATGATGTGCAGGATCAGGTCGCGGTCATCGCTGGTGGCGGTGATGTCCAGGAAAGTCAGTTCGTCGGCGCCCTGATCGTTGTAGCGCGCGGCGATTTCCACCGGGTCTCCGGCATCGCGCAGTTCGACGAAGTTGACGCCCTTGACGACGCGACCACCGGTCACGTCCAGGCAGGGAATGATGCGTTTGGCGAGCATGGCGCCGATTATCAGGGCGGCGACCGATCAGGCCCTGATGGCGGGCGCGCCGAAGTCGACCAGCAGTCGCTCGAAATCGGCGTCCGTGGGTGTGGTGTTGTCGAACAGGCGCAGCTCCGGGTAGGCGGTGGGCTCGGGCTGAAAAAGACGGGTGCGGTAGGCGTCCCAGTGCGCCAGCTTCCAGGCGTCGTTGGGGTTGGCGCGGGCGGCGATGCGCCGGCGCGCCTCGTCCTCGCCCAGCTGCACCCACACCACGTGGACGCGCACGTCCTTGCCCACGCCCAGCCATGCCGGGTCGGCCAGCCGGTGCGCACGCACCTCGCGCGACAGCGGCCCGACCACGATGCAACTGGTGCCCAGGGCCAGGTTCTCGCGTGCGGTGTTCAGCAAGCCGTGGTATTCCGGGTCGCGCAGGTGCTGCAGATAGGGCGGGCTGTCGCGGTCATTCGGGTCGCCCGTCAGCACGCCCATCACGGCGCTGCTGTAGTCGCCGTACAGCGTGTCCTTGTCCAGCAGGCACAGCGAAGCGCCGGTGCGCCGACGCAGCTCCAGCAGCGCGCGCTTGGCCAGGGTGGTCTTGCCGGTGCCGGCATGGCCGCAGAAGAAGATCAATTGGGGCATGGCGAGAAAGCAGATCGCCGCGTGGGCGCCAGGGCCCGAGATTACCCTGCCGGCCCTCGGCGATCTCGCCAGGCGCCCCTCACCAGGCCGACATTTGCGCCATCGGCAAACTTTCCAGCGCCGCCTGAACCGCTTCTCGCCCCATGCCCTGACCCTCCAACTGCACCTGGGCGCCGTTGGGCAAAATCACGGTGACGCCGGCTCGGCTGCCGTCGCGGGCGTAGTCCTCGTCGATGAACCAACCGGAGCGGGCGTCCCGGCGCTTGTGGTTGACACGTTCCGCATCCTCGTTTTTTTCTTCTTGCATGATGCGGGCGGCCTGGCCGAGCACGCGGTGGTGGGTGAGTGAGACTTCCAACTGCCGGCCGGCGTCGCCACTGTAGACGGCCCGCACTTCCGCCACGTTCAGCCCGGGGGAGGTGCGCTGCTTCAACGATTGGCGCGGCAGTTCGGCCAGGGTGCTCGGCAACACCGCCACCAGCTGTTCGGCGGTGGCCGGTGGCTGGCCGGATTTGGGGTCGCGCACGCCACCAGTGCCCCCCAGCATGCTGGCGACCGCGCCCACCGCCGCTTCCATGCCCTCGCGCGCGGCTTGGGCACTGGCCTGGGTGTCGCCTTGGGTCTGGGCCTGTTTCATCTTTTCGGCGGCTTGCTCGGCGCGCTTGCCCCAGGCCTCGGCGTCGCGGGTGTCTATGCTGACCTGACCGCCCGGGGTGTCGAGGCGGATACTGGCGGGTATGTCGCGTCCCACCGACACGCCACCCAGGCCGCGCGGTGAAAGCAGGCTGCCCAGCACACCGATCAGCACCCCGCAGACCACAGCCGCCAGCACCACCAGGGCGGTGTACTTCAGGGTGTCCTCGGGGCGGTTCTTCATCAGCACCGGCAGGCCGGTGTAGAGCAGGTAAAGGCTGTACAACGCCGCCAGCAGCCCCAGCATGCCCAGCGCCGGAACGATCTGGAACACGCCACCCAGCAACCCGGCGGTGGCGCTGTAGCCGGCCAGTTTCACGGCGCGTGGCAGGTCGGCAGTTCCACCAAACCGCGGCGCCAGCCATTGGATCAGCCAGGCCAGTACGCCGACCATGACCAGGGTCAGCACGAAGCTGATCGCCATCTGGGCCAGGCCGCCCAACACCGGCACGCGCGCCGAGAAGCCAAAGGCCCCCACGCCCACCAGCGAATACCCAATGAACGCCGCCAAGGCCGAAAGCGCCGCCAGCGGCGCGACGTGGCCGCCGAGCACCTGAGCTGGCGTGTCGGGGTATTCGGCCACCGCTGGCCAGGTGGCGCGCGGCGACAGCAGCAGGGATCGGGTGCGTTCAATGAGTTGCATGGAGTGTCCTCAGCGTTGGGTGGTGCCCGAGCGGGCGGGTGCCGGTGCGCTTGCGCTGGCTGGCGTGCCGAGGTAACGCGCCGAACTGAGCTGGCGACTCAACTGCTTGAGATCGGCCACGTCGCGCTGGACTTCGATGCACGCGCCCTCCAGGTCGTAGTGCTCGCACAGTTTCCAGCGGCCGACCACGCGCAGACTGCTGGCCATGTCGTGGGAGACCATGTTGCAGATCAGCGGCTCGGTGGTGTCGGAGGGCACGATGCAGACGTCGCTGTGCGGGGGGCGGATGTCGGCCAGGCCGATGACCTGCGAATACCCCTGGAAGTTCTCCTCGGCATACAAGGTCAGGCGCGGCTCGGTCTCGGCCGGCGGCTTGAGGGTGGGCTTTGCCGGGGGTGGGGCGGTCACGGTCTTGAGCGCCGCGCTCAGCTCGCCTGCGTCCTTGGCGTCCAGGTAGCGCCCGCCGGTGCTGCTGGCCAGGCACTGCAGTTCGGCCTTGGCCTTGGGGTTCTTGTCGATGTCGAAGCCGATCACGTGGGCGGTGAAGTCCACCCCCAGCTTTTCCAGCTCCTGGCCAAGGGCGCAGGGGTCGGCATGGCAGGTTTCCTCGCCGTCGCTGACCAGGATCACGGTGGCCTTGCGCTCGCTGAATTTCAGGGTTTCGGCGGCCATCCGCACCGAGGCGCTGATCGGTGTCATGCCCCTGGGCTGCAAGGCGTTGACGGCCTGCTGAAAGCCCGCCTTGTCCACGGACGCGGGCGACTTCAGCAGCTCGATGTCCGAACAGTCGCCCTTGCGCCGGTGGCCATAGGCCATCAGGCCCAGCTGTTGGCTGGCCGGCCAGTTGGCCAGCATGTCGGCGACGGCCTCTCGCGCGATCTCGATCTTGGCTCGACCGCCGATCTGTCCCCACATGGAACCGGAGGCATCCAGCACCAGCAGGGACTGGCCTGGCCCGGTGGGCGGCTTGGCGGTCTGGGCGTGGGCGCCCAGGCCCAGCACGGCGGCCAGGCCGGCGGCGAGAAAGGTAAGACGCATGGAACTCTCCTGAGGTGGCGGCGCGCTACTGGCGCTCGAACGTAAAGGGTGTGCTGATCGTGCAGGCCGAGGGCACGCGCACCTGCACCACGCTGTCGCCCTGCATGCGCGTGGGGCTGAGCACGCGCACGTCCCAGTGCGCCTGCATGGCCTTTCCGCGGGTGCTGGATAGGGTGCCGCGCCAGTGGTTGGGGGCCAGGCGTTGCCAACTCACGTTGGGGTTGCGGAGAATCTGCGAGGCCTGGAAGGGCCGCTCGAAACGCGCCGATCCCGACATGGGCGCCGGCATCTGCCCGGCCAGGGCGGCACCGATACCGGGCAGGCACTTGCCGGCGGTGCGGGGCTGCCCATTGACGAAACGCCAGGGGCCGTCGAGCGGCTGAATCTCTTGCGGACCTCCGGGGAGGATGATCTCGGCTGGGCCGGGGCGGGCCACCTCGACCTCGATGCCGCCGCGACCTGGCGGCGTCGGCCGGGTGGGTTGGGGCGTTTCCACCTGAATACCCTTGTTAGCCCTGGGGGTTGGTGCGCCTGCCTGAGGGCGGGGTGAACCTACCGGCGCGGGCGGCGTGGGTTCTGGCGCGGCTTGCGTGCCCGATTCGACGCGACCGCGCAGCACTTCAGCGGCGGCGAAAGCCTCGCTTCCCATCGGAATCAGCACCTGCGCCTCGTCTTGGGTCAGGCTTCCGCACTGGCTGCCGGTGGCGGCGCAGCGCCACAGGCTGTCGGGCCAGTCGCGGCTGGCCTCGACAAAGGCGCGTTCGGCCTCCGCCTGGCTGCCCAGGTTCAGAACCACGCGGGCCTCTTCCGGGTTCACCCCTTGCGGGCGGCAGTACACCCCGGCCGCGCAACCCAGCGCGTCGAGCGACACGGCCGAGGCGCTGGCGCACAGCGTCAACCCCAGCCAGGCGGCGAGCGGCGTCGCGGCATGGCGCGGTGTCATGGTCGGACGGTCGGTGGACGCGGGGCCTTGGCCAGGGCCCCGCAATCGGCACTGACGCGACGTGCGTCCGTCTTCACGTCGATACGGCCGAGCTCGCTGCTCTTGAGCACGGCGGTGGTGGCGAAGTGGGTCGGGTTGTGCAAGGTGGTAGTGAACTCGCCCTGACTGGGCGGGTCGGCGCAGACCATGCGGCCGCGCCATGTGTTACCACTGCGCGTGACCTGGGTGTAGGTGCAGTCGCCTTCCTTGTGGCCTTCACGGATCGGCTCCTGGGCGGCTTCCTCGGGCCGAATGCACAGGCGCAGGGCGCCCTGCTCGCCCATGCCCATGCCCATGCCGGCCAATTGCTGCTCCATGATCTTGCGGGCCTCGGGCGGCAGGCTGGCCATCTGCGCGCGCATCTGCGCCATTTGGGCCGTCAGGTCGGGTTGGCCAGGCTGGCCGGGCTGGCGCATCTCGTGTTTGAACTCCCACAGGCCGGGATGGATGGTCTGCGCCTGAACCCAGGCGGACAGGCCCAGTGCCATGGCGGCGCAGCTGAGCAGACGGGACAGGCGGGGCAGAGTCATGGTGGCGCTCCTTTTTTCATGCCGGGGTCGGGCGGGGTGTTCAGGGTGCATCGCGTTCAATCGACACGCGCCAGCGGATCCCTGGGCGTGCGCTGCTCAGCCATCCTTCGACGGCCTCGGTGCCTTGCGGACGGCGCGGAAAGCTCAGGGTGAAGGGGTCGTCGATATCCGCGCTGACGGCCAGTTGCGCGCGCAGGCCGCCCTGGTCGGTGGCGGTGGCTCGCGTCGACTCTCCGGCCGCCCCGGACCATTCGCACGGACCGCCCGATGGGTCTTCGCACATGGCACGCCCCGCGACCCATTGCAGGCTCAGCTCGCCGCTGCCCTGGTCTTGCATGATGTGCAGACGCGCCAACTCGGCCCCGGCGCGGGTGCGAAGGCGGGGGTCGTCGCGCGTCACGCGCCAGTTGCCTTGCCACGGGCCGGGCGGCGTTTCCAGGCTGCGTTCGGCCGCCGACTGGCCATGTCCGGACGAGGCCAGGGTGTCGGCGTGGCTTGCCGGCGTGGGGCCGCCGAGCAGGAGCAGGGTAGCGCCGCACAGGGCCAACAGGGTGTTCAGGAGCATGACAAGCAGTTTTCCGCCAACAAATCGCCCACGCCGCCGCCGCAATGGCAGTGGCAAGGCAGGTGACTTGCTTCGGGAGGATTGTTCAGCGGCGCCGGTGCCCCGTCTTGGGGCTGACGGCAGTGTCGCGGGGTGGGCGGCACTGGGCCGGGTCTTGCACCGCCGAGGCGGCGGCCTGCAAGACCTCGGCGCGCGCCTGGCTTGGCGTTTTGCCGTAACGGCGGCGAAAACAATGGTTGAACCAGGACACATCGCCGAAGCCGGCCGCCAGCGCCAGCTCCGCCAGCGAGAGCAGGGGTGGATCGGCCAAGCGTTGCCAGACCCATTCGAGGCGGGCGTCCTGCACGTGCTTCTGAAAGCTGGTGTCTTCCTCGGCGAACAAGGCGCGCATCCAGCGCTCGGACAGACCACAGGCCGCCGCGACCCGCGCAGGTGACAGAGCCGGATCGGTCAGGTGGCAGGCAATGAACTGCTTGACGCACCATCTCCGGGCGGCCTTGAGATCGGGCTCGGCGTCGGGTGTGCTGCCTGTGGACGCCGTACCGCGGAGCACCCGGTTCATGAGCTGCAGAATCTGATCGATGGCCAGTGCGCGGGTGTCTTCGTCCAGCGATCCGCATTCACGCATGAAGGCACCGGCATACCCGACCAGCAGCCGGCCACGTCCGTCCAGCGTCAGCTTGCGCCGGGTGAGGCCTTCGATGTCCAGCCCCTCGGCCTTTTGTTCCAGCAAGGCGCGTGGGGCGCCAATGAAGAGGAATTCGCTGGTGCTGTCGTAGCCGACCACGCCTGGCACGGCGGTGGGGTCCACGTACAGCTCACCCGGCCGCACCACCGCCTGCGCGCCGCCCGTCTGCTGAATCCGCAGTTGCCCGCTCAAGGGAATGTGCAGCAGCACGTTGTCACCTGTGTCGTAGGCGTGCCGGGCACTGCGTTCGACATGGGCCGGCGTCCAGCGCGTGCGGCTCATGTGCAGCTCGGGCCCCAACCGCATGTCGAGTCGACCGCCAAAGCCTTCGGTTTCCTTGACGTGGATGTCCAACGACGTCATGTGCGCGGCCATATCGCGAAACTGTGTCAAGCGTTGCGCCGGCGCGAAATCGGCGCTGTCGAGAATGATGGTTTGCATCGACTTCCCTCCTGGGTGTGGCTGCGATGGCTCTCGTGTGCCACATGCAGTGTGCGTGGATCAGGCGCTGACCACAATAGGCCGATTGGCCCATGCCGGGGCCCGGGCGCTGGGCTATGCTGTGATGCCCCTACCCCATGCGAAGGAGAGCCGGTTGAACGATGCGCTCGATGGTTTCGCGGTCTTGCTGGTGGACGACCATCCGTTGTTCCGTGACGGATTGGCGACCGCGCTGCGCCACAAGGCACCGGGAATGCGGGTGCGCGCCGTGGGCACCCTGCCTGAAGCGGTGGAGGTGCTGGCCCAGGCCGGCGAGGGGTTTGACTTGGTGCTGCTGGATTACCGTTTGCCAGACACCGATGGCTTGCGTTGTGCCGCGCAGTTGCGCGAACAGTTTCCCGATGTGAGCATTGGTTTGATGTCCGGCCTGGACGACCCCAGTTTGCCGCGCCGCACCCGGGACGCCGGATTGGTGGCGTACCTGCCCAAGACGCTGGAGGTGTCGGCCCTGCTGGCCAGCCTGAATCGCTTGGCGGCTGGCGAACCGGTGTTCGATCTTCCCGCTGTCGTGGCGGTGTCGGAGCCGGTGGCGGGCCCATACGGCTTGACCGGGCGTCAGCTTGATGTGTTGCGTGAGCTGGCCACCGGCGCCAGCAACAAGGAGATCGCGCGCGCGCTCGGCATCGCCCCGGCCACGGTCAAGAACCACGTGGAAGCCATCTTTACCAAGATGGGCACCAGCAATCGCTTGCAGGCCGTGGTGCTGGCCCGCGCCACGTTGCAAGGGACCGATGGCTGAGGCCGCGACACCAAACGCCAAGGGTCTGCATGGCCTTGGCCGGCGCATGATGCTGTCGGCCGATGCCATGTTTCCCCAGGTGAGCGAGGCGGGCACGCGTCTGCAGCTGGAGGGGCGGGCGCTGACGCTGCTGCTGGAAGGGGTTCGCACCACCTTGATCACGGCCATGATTGGCCCGGCGCTGATCGCCTGGCTGACGCTGTCGGACATCGGTTGGGTGTACGCGCTGGCGCCGGCGGTGGTGCTGTATGGGCTGAGCCTGGAGCGCTTTGCCTTTCTGCGCCGAGCCGAGCGAGCCCGGACACGTGGCGCCACGCACCCTCGCCAGTGGTTGCGGGCGATCACGTGGCGCACCGGCCTGTCGGCCTGCGTCGTCGCGTCCTGGGGCTACCCCGTCGTGACGGTGGGCGGTGATACGTTGGTGTTTGTCATCCTGGCGCTGGCGACCATTGTCTCGGCCAGCTCGGTCACCCAGTTCTGTTGCTGGCCTCCCGCCATGTGGGCTTCGTTCACGCCGATCTTGCTGGGCCTGGGCGCGCAACTGCTGCTGTTTGGCCAGGGGCACGAGCTTTTTGGTGCCGTCTTCTCGGTCCTGCTGTGGCTGACGCTCGGGATGGCGGGCCTGCGCTTTGCCCGCACCCTGCACAACGACATGGCCACGCGCCTGCGCAACGAAAGCCTGGTGCGCGAGCTGGAGGACAAGCGCGCCCAGGCCGAAGCCGCCAACGCGGCCAAGTCGCGCTTTTTTGCCGCCGCGAGCCACGACCTGCGTCAGCCCCTGCAGGCCATGAGCCTGTACCTGAGCGTGCTGCAGGCCGGACGCCAGGACGCCGACACGCTGGCCCGCATGGGGGAGTGCATGGATGCGCTGGACCGCATGCTGGCGGTGGTGATGGACTTGTCCCGCCTGGACGCGGGTCAGGTGTTGGCCACGCCACAGCCCATGGCCGTGCAGCCTTTGCTGGACAGCCTGGCCGGCATGTTCGAGGGGGCGGCCAGACTGAAGGGCTTGCAGCTGCGCGTGCACCGCACCACCGCCTGGGTGAGCAGCGACCCGGCATTGCTGGAACGCGCACTGTCGAACCTGTTGGCCAACGCCATTCGTTACACCGCGCGGGGCGGCGTGCTGCTGGGTGTTCGTCGGCGAGGCGTGCACCTTGTGGTGTGTGTGTTTGATACAGGGCAGGGTATTCCGGACGACGCCAGCGAAACCATCTTCGAGGAGTTCGTCCAACTGGATAATCCCGAGCGCGATCCGACCCGTGGCGTCGGCCTGGGTTTATCCACTGTGCGGCGGGTGGCCGCGCTGCTGGGTCACCGCGTGGTGTTTCGCTCGCGGCTGGGGCGTGGCTCGCTGTTCGCGCTGGAGGTGCCGCGCGCCGAGCCCGAGCCGGGAGCGCGTCCCGCGTCGACCCGGCCAGCACCGATTTCGGCGCCCCTGCGTGGTCGCGTCCTGGTGGTGGAAGACAACGCGCCGGTCCGGGACGCCTTGTTGCGCCTGCTGGACAGCTGGGGTCTGCAGGCCGAAGCCGCGCGCACCGCCGAGGAGGCCAGCGCCCTCATCGCCGAGATGGCGTTCGACGTCGTGCTGAGCGACTGGCGCCTACCGGGCGCGCGCGATGGCCTGTCCGTGTTGCGCGAGGCGCACGAGCGCCTGCCAGGGCTGCGACTTGGCCTGCTTATGACAGGTGAAGACGTGCAGCACCTGCACCAGGCCGGGCAGACGTTTCCGGTGCTGCGCAAGCCGGTGCGGCCATTGCGGCTGCGCGCGCTGTTGGCCAGTCGGCTGGGTGGTGGGGGCTGATTTTGAGGCGCACCAGTCGGTGCGGTTTGGGGGCATGCAGACACCGTTGGCAGGGCCATGTAACGCACTCGGCCCGGCTGCTGTCTGGCCGTACGGCTACTGCAGCAGGCGCGAGGTCTTGGGCAAGCCCCGGCTCAGGAACTCCATCTGATCGGCCAGGATGCGGCGGTTGCGCAGGATGAAGTCTTCCCACAGGCTGGGCACGTAGGGCGCGTACAAGAGGGGCATGTGCGCCTGCTCGGGCGTGCGCGAGCTCTTGCGGTGGTTGCACGAGCGGCAGGCGGTGACCACGTTCATCCAGTGGTCGCGGCCGTTCTGGGCGAAGGGGATGATGTGCTCGCGCGTCAGATCGCTCTCGTGGAAGTGGCCGCCGCAATAGGCACAGACGTTGCGGTCGCGCGCGAACAGCTTGGCGTTGGTCAGGCCCGGACGCAGCTCGAACGGGTTGATGCCGGGCACGCCCTTGGTGCCGATGATGCTGTTCACCGTGATGATCGACTGCTCGCCGGTGATGGCATTGTGGCCACCGCGGAAGGTCGCGACCTGGCCACCGGCTTCCCAGCGCACCTCATCGGCGGCGTAGTGGATCACCGCTTGTTCCAGCGAAATCCAGGATTGCGGCAACCCCTGTGCCGACAGCTTGAGCACCTTCACACAACGACTCCTGTCTGGTCAGACCCCATCGTTCGTGGCCGGCGTTGCCGGTGCCGGCCGCCACGGGGTGATCGACCCCTTCTGGCGCAATATACTCTTTTCCCACGACGGTTTGACGGCAAAGGGCGCGCCCGATGAGCCAAGACCGCTATCAAATAGATATTGCATGAAGATCTTCCGCGGCCTGCGCCACCCCGGCATCGCCCCCGGCTGCGCGCTCACCATTGGCAACTTTGACGGCGTGCACCGAGGCCACCAGGCCATGCTGGCGCTGTTGCAGAGCGAGGCTGCCCACCGCGGCGTGCCCAGCTGCGTCATGAGCTTCGAGCCGCACCCGCGCGACTACTTCGCCAGCGTGCTGGGCAAGCCCGACATGGCGCCGGCGCGCATCGCCACCTTCCGCGACAAGCTGGCCGAACTGGCGCGCTGCGGGGTGGACCAGGCCATCGTGCTGCCCTTCAACCAGCGCCTGGCCAGCCAGTCGCCCCAGGCCTTCATCGACGAGGTGCTGGTGCAAGGCCTGGGCGTGCGCTACGTGCTGGTGGGCGACGATTTCCGCTTTGGCGCCAAGCGCGCCGGCGATTACGCCATGCTGGACGCGGCCGGCGCCACGCGCGGCTTTGACGTGGCGCGCATGCAGTCCTACGAGGTGCATGGCCAGCGTGTGTCGTCCTCGGCCGTGCGCGAGGCCCTGGGCGCCGGCCGCCTGAAAGAGGCCGCCGCCCTGCTGGGCCGCCCCTACAGCATCAGCGGCCACGTGGTGCACGGCCGCAAGCTGGGGCGTGCCCTGGCCGAATCAGCACCCGGCCTGGCCGACGGCTTTCGCACCCTGAATCTGCGCTTTTCGCGCCGCGCCCACGCCTGGAAGCCCGCCGCCAGCGGCATCTTCGTGGTCGAGGTGCATGGCCTGGCCGAGCAGCCCCTGCCCGGCGTGGCCAACCTGGGTGTGCGCCCCTCGCTCGACCCGCACGACGTCAACGGCGGCCGGGTGCTGCTGGAGACCCATTGCTTGGCCTGGCCGTCGCATCTCAGCGCCGAGGGGGCCTACGGTAAAATCGTGCGCGTGGATCTGCTGCACAAACTGCACGACGAGCTGCGCTATCACAGCCTGGCGGCGCTGACCGAGGGCATTGCGCACGATATTGCCGACGCTCGGGCCTGGCTGGCCGCGCGCTCGGGCCGAATTTGAAGGGGCGGCGGACGCCCCGATTGGCCAGTCCGCGCAGTGCCCCGCTCTCCTATTCATAGCTGACTGGCGTTTTTTGACGCTGGCCTGAGGCTGATTTGATCCAAATTTCCGTGGATGCGTAGACCATGAGCACCGACACCAAGACCGATTACCGCCAAACGCTCAACTTGCCCGACACGGCGTTCCCCATGCGCGGCGACCTGCCCAAGCGCGAGCCCGGCTGGATTGCCGAGTGGGAAGACATGGGCCTCTACCACCGCCTGCGCCAGGCGCGCGCCGGGCGCGAGAAGTTCATCCTGCACGACGGCCCGCCCTACGCCAACGGCCAGCTGCACGCCGGCCACGCGGTCAACAAGATCTTGAAGGACATGATCGTCAAGACCAAGCAGCTGGCCGGGCTGGACGCGCACTACGTGCCCGGTTGGGACTGCCACGGCCTGCCGATCGAGAACCAGATCGAAAAGCAGTTTGGCCGCAACCTGAGCCGCGACGAGATGCAGGCCAAGGGCCGCGCCTACGCCACCGAGCAGATCGCCCTGCAGATGAAGGACTTCAAGCGCCTGGGCGTGCTGGGCGAGTGGGACAACCCCTACAAGACGATGAACTTCGCCAACGAGGCGGGTGAGCTGCGGCTGTTCAAGCGCCTGATCGAGCGCGGCTACGTCTACCGGGGCCTGAAGCCCGTGTACTGGTGCTTCGACTGCGGATCGGCCCTGGCCGAGGCCGAGATCGAATACCAGGACAAGAAGAGCAACACCGTGGACGTGGCCTTCGAGGCCGCCGACCCCGCCAAGCTGGCTGCTGCCTTTGGCCTGCAAAAGCTGGACAAGCCCGCCTTCGTCGTCATCTGGACCACCACCGCGTGGACCATTCCCGCCAACCAGGCGCTCAACCTGGGCCCGCACATCGAATACGCCCTGGTCGACACGCCCAAGGGCCTGCTGGTGCTGGCCAAGGCGCGGGTCGAAGACTGCCTGCAGCGCTACGGGCTGGAGGGCAAGGTCATTGCGACCGCCATGGGCGACAAGCTGGGCGGCCTCGACTTCAAGCACCCGCTGTACGACGTTGACGCGGGCTATCAGCGCCTGTCGCCCGTGTACCTGGCCGACTACGCCACCGACACCGACGGCACGGGTATCGTCCATTCGGCACCCGCGTACGGTATTGAAGACTTCAACTCCTGCGTCGAGCACGGCCTCAAGCACGAAGACATCCTGAACCCGGTGCAAGGCGGCGGCGCCTACGCGGCCGACTTTCCGCTGTTTGGCGGGCAGGAGATCTGGAAGGCCGTGCCCGTCATCATCCAGACGCTGAAAGACGCCAACCGCCTGCTGGCCACCAGCGCCATCAGCCACAGCTACCCGCACTGCTGGCGTCACAAGACGCCGGTGATCTACCGCGCCGCCTCGCAGTGGTTTGTGCGCATGGACGAGGGCGAAGGCGTGTTCACCAAGGACAAAGCGCCCGAAACCCTGCGCACCACCGCGCTGCGTGCGATTGAAGACACGGCCTTCTACCCGCCGTCGGGCAAGGCGCGGCTGCGCGACATGATTGCCGGGCGGCCCGACTGGGTCATCAGCCGCCAGCGCGCCTGGGGCGTGCCGATCGCGTTCTTCCTGCACAAGGAGACCGACGAGCTGCACCCGCGCACCATGGAGATCCTGGACCAGGCGGCCGACATCATCGAGCAAGGCGGCATCGAGGCCTGGAGCCGCGTCACGCCCGAAGAAATCCTGGGTGACGAGGACGCGCGCCACTACCGCAAGTTCAACGACATCCTGGAGGTGTGGTTCGACTCCGGCTCCACCTTCTCGCACGTGCTGTGCGGCACCCACCCCAACGAACATCACGTGACCGGCCCCGAGGCCGACATGTACCTCGAAGGGCACGACCAGCACCGCGGCTGGTTCCACAGCTCGCTGCTGCTGGCCAGCGCCATCCGCGGCCGCGCGCCCTACCGCAGCCTGCTCACGCACGGCTTCACGGTGGACGCGCAAGGCCGCAAGATGAGCAAGTCGCTTGGCAACGGCATCGACCTGCAAGAGGCCAACAAGAAGTGGGGCGCCGAAATCCTGCGCCTGTGGGTGGCCGCCAGCGACTACTCGGGCGACATCGCGGGCGACGACAAGATCATGGCGCGCGTCATCGACGCCTACCGCCGCATCCGCAATACGTTGCGCTTTCTGCTGGCCAACACCAACGACTTCAACCCCGTGACCGACGCCGTGGCGCCGGCCGAGATGCTGGAGATCGACCGCTGGCTGCTGGCCCGCGCGGCCGAGTTCCAGACCGAGGTGCTGGGACATTTCGCGCAGTACGAGTTCCACCCCGTGGTAGCCAAGCTGCAGCTGTTCTGCTCCGAAGACCTGGGCGGCTTCTACCTCGACGTGCTGAAGGACCGCCTCTACACCACCGCGCCCAAGAGCCTGGCGCGCCGCAGCGCCCAGACCGCGCTGTGGCAGCTGACCCAGGCCATGCTGCGCTGGATGGCGCCCTTCCTCACCTTCACCGCTGAAGAAGCCTGGAAGCTGGTGGGCAACAGCGACTCGATCTTCCTCGAGGAGTTCTCGCGCTTTGACGCGCCCGACGCCGCCCTGCTGGCCAAGTGGGCCCGCATCCGCGCCATCCGCGAGGTGGTCAACAAGGACATCGAGGCGCTGCGCGAAAAGGGCGAGGTCGGCTCGTCCCTGCAAGCCAACGTGGTGCTCGCGGCCGGCCCGGACGACCACGCGCTACTGGCCAGCCTGGGGGACGACCTGCGCTTCGTTTTCATCACATCCGCTATGGATTTAGTAGCTGGCGAGGATTTGTCGGTGCTGGCCAATGCCTCAAAAGACCCAAAGTGCGAGCGCTGCTGGCACTACCGAGCCGATGTCGGCGCCGACGCCGCCCACCCCGGCTTGTGTGGCCGCTGCGTCAGCAACCTGTACGGCGGCGGCGAAACGCGCCGCTTTGCCTGAATGGCACGCGGCCACACCCACGGCGGCCCCCGTCTCGCGGGCTGGCTGGCGCTGGCGCTGCTGGTGGTGCTGCTTGATCAGTTCACCAAGTGGCTGATCCTGGGCAACTACCGGCTGGGCGACGCCACCTTCGTCACCAGCTTTTTCAACATCGTGCGGGCGCACAACACCGGCGCGGCGTTTTCCTTTTTGGCCGCGGCCGGTGGCTGGCAACGCTGGTTCTTCACCGCGCTGGCGCTGGCGGCGGCGGTGTTCATCACGTTCTTGCTGCGCACGCACGCCGGGCAGAAGCTGTTTGCCTTTTCGCTCAGCATGGTGCTGGGCGGCGCGGTGGGCAACCTGATCGACCGGCTGGTGCATGGCTACGTGGTCGATTTCCTGGATTTCCACTGGTCCTGGCTGACGCCCATGTTCGCTGGTGGGCATTTTCCGGCCTTCAACGTGGCCGACGCCGCCATCACGGCCGGCGTGATCGGCCTCATCCTGGACGAGCTGCGCCGCGTGCGACGCGGGCGCTGAACAGCCGCCGGTCGCCAGGCGCGTAGGAATCGGCCTACAGCGCCGGCATGCCGACCGCGCCTACCATGGGCGGATACCTTGGAGGGACCGCACATGGATGTCAATTATTTTTCCAGCGCCATGGGCCGCAATTGGTGGGTGCTGCTGCTGCGCGGCGTGGTCGCCGTGCTGTTCGGCCTGCTGACCTGGACCATGCCGGGCATCACCCTGACGGCCCTGGTGTTGGTGTTCGGCATCTACGTGCTGGCCGATGGCGTGCTGGGCGTGTGGATGGCTTTTGGCCAGCGCCAGGAAAACCGCTTCTGGTGGGCGCTGCTGCTGTGGGGCCTGCTGGGCGTGCTGGTCGGGCTGATGACCTTTCTGACCCCCGGCGTCACGGCCCTGGTGCTGCTGATGTACATGGCGGCCTGGGCGGTGGTGACGGGCGTGACGCAGATCATTGGCGCCATCCGCCTGCGCAAGGAAATCCAGAACGAATGGCTGCTGGGCCTGAGCGGCCTGATCTCGGTGCTGTTCGGCGTGCTGCTGTTCATGCGCCCGGGCGAGGGCGCGCTGGCCGTGGTCTGGCTGATCGGCACCTACGCCGTGATTTTCGGCGTGCTGATGGTGCTGCTGTCGTTCAAGCTGCGCAAGCTGGCGGCCGGCTGACCGAAATCGCCGCCGCCGGCCACGCGGCGGTCGAGCCCGGTCAGGGCAGCAGAATGGTCGAGCCGGTGGTCTGGCGCGCTTCCAACGCGCGGTGCGCGGCCTGCACCTCGGCCAGGGGGAAGCGCTGGTCGATGTGGATCTGGACCTGGCCCGAACCCACCATCTGGAACAGATCGTCGGCCATGGCCTGGCAGCGTTCGCGCGTGGCGATGTGGGCGAACAGCGTGGCGCGGGTGACATACAGGCACTTGGGCGCCAGGATGGCCGGGGCAAACGGTGGCACGGGGCCGCTGGCGTTGCCAAAGCTGGCCATCAGGCCGAACGGGCGCAGGCACTCCAGCGATTTCTCCCAGGTGTCCTTGCCGACCGAGTCGTACACCACCTTCACGCCGCGCCCCTCGGTGATCTCTTTCACGCGGGCGGCGAAATCCTCGCTGCGGTAGTTGATGGCGTGCGCCGCGCCGTTGGCCAGGGCCAAGCGGCATTTTTCGTCCGAGCCGGCGGTGGCGATGAGCTGGTAGCCCAGCGCCTTGGCCCATTGGCAGGCGATCAGGCCCACGCCGCCGGCGGCGGCATGCCACAGCACGTGGTCGCCGGGCTGCAGGCCCTCCACCGGCAGGGTGCGGCGCAGCAGGTACTGCGCCGTCAGGCCCTTGAGCATCATGGCGGCGCCGGTCTCGAAGCTGATGGCGTCGGGCAGCTTGCACACCGCCTGCGCCGGCATCACGCGCACCTGGCTGTAGCTGCCGGGCGGGTTGCTGGCGTAGGCGGCGCGGTCGCCGGCTTTCAGGTGCGTGACGCCTTCGCCCACCGCCTCGACGATGCCCGAGCCTTCCATGCCCAGGGTCAGCGGCATGGGCAGGTTGTACAGGCCGGTGCGCTGGTACACGTCGATGTAGTTCAGGCCGATGGCCTGGTGGCGGATGCGAATCTGGCCGGGGCCGGGCTCGCCCACGGGCAGCTCGAGCAGCTGCATTTCCTCGATGCCGCCGGGGCGCTGAATCTGGACGGCGAGTGGCATGGTGGGTGCTCCTGAAACGGGGATGGGTAAAACGCTTATCGTGCCATGGATGGTGCGGCCCAGCGCGCACGCCACGCCAATACCCAGGCGGCCAGGGCGTCTGACAGCTCGGCGCCAGCGGTATCGCGCAGGTCCAGCACCCGCGCCGCCTGTCCGAGTGCGGCCAGCGGGTCGGCCAGCTCGAGCGCCTGGGCGCCGTTTTGTTTGCTCAGCTTTTCACCGTCGGCCGCGCGCACCAGGGGCGTGTGCAAGTAGGTCGGCGTGGGCAGGCCCAGGGCGCGCTGCAGCAGCATCTGGCGCGGCGTGTTGTCGGCCAGGTCCTCGCCGCGCACCACGTGGCTGATGCCCTGCGCGGCGTCGTCCACCACCACCGCCAGCTGGTAGGCCCACAGGCCGTCGGCGCGCCGCAGCACGAAGTCGCCCACGGCCTGGGCCACGTCCTGCCGCTGCGCGCCCAGGCGCCGGTCGTGCCAGTGCAGGTTGGCGCTGGAGATATCAAAATTGATAGCGTGTCTGGAAGAATCCACGCCGGCTGATGGCTGATTTGGCTCAAAAATGCCGGTGTGCAGGCGCCAGGCGCGCGCGGGGCGCCCGCGCAGGCCGCCGAGCTCGGGCCGGCAGGTGCCCGGGTAGGGCAGTTCGGCGCCGCGCGCCCGCGCCACGCCGCGCGCGGCCTGCGCCGCCTCGATGTCCTTGCGCGTGCAGGCGCAGGGGTAGGCGAGCCGTTGCGCCACCAGTTGATCCAGCGCCTGCTGGTACAGCGCGCCGCGCCGCGATTGCCAGGTGGGCGGCTCGTCGGGCGTCAGGCCGCAGCGGGCCAGCTGACGCAGCATGAACTCGTCCATGCCGGGCAGGCAACGCGGGGTGTCCACGTCCTCCAGCCGGACCAGCCAGCGGCCGCCATGGGCGCGCGCGTCCAGCCAGCTGGCCAGCGCCGCCACCAGCGAGCCGGCGTGCAGCGGCCCGGTGGGCGAGGGAGCAAAGCGACCGATGTACATGGGGTGTCAAGGCGAGGGAGCGCTGGGGGGCAGCTCCTCAAGAGCGGCGTTCGACAATCTACCCGAAGCGCCGAGGCGGTGGCGGCGGGCTCGGCGTGCCGCGCTTCGACTGGCTCAGCGCGAACGGGAAAAAAGGAAATGCGCGGCGCGCACGGGATCGGCCCTTGGCCTCCAAAGGCCGCGGAGCAGACCAGGCCGGGGCACTGCGCACGGCCGCCCGAAGCGGCCGGACCGCTCCCCCGCCCGAGGAGAGCGGGGGCGGCGGCGTCAGCCGCTCAAGGGGGCGTTAAACCACGCTCAGGGCCAGCTCCAGGCCGGAGACGAAGGCGTCTTCCACCCGGTGGCCCAGGCACCAGTCGCCGCACAGGCCGAGCGAACGGTCGGCGTCCCACACGAAAGGGCGACCCAGCGGCTGCAGGGTCTGGGCCTGGCGCCACAGCACGGCCTGGGTCCAGCTCGGTTGAGCGTGTATGCCGGTGACCTCGGCAAAGGCCTTGAGCAGCTTGGCGGTGACGCGTTGGCCGTCGTCGCCCTGGTGCTCGCGCGACCAGTCGGCGCTGGCCTGCACCGTCCAGCGGTCGATCCGCTCGCGGCCGGGCTTGGACGATTCACGCGCCAGCCAGGCCACGCGGTGGTGGGTGCTGCGCGCGGCGTTCCACTGCGGGCCCAGGCCGCCGAGACCGGGCTGGGCGGCGTTGGGGAAGGCCAGCATCAGCGTCCAGCACGGGGCGACCTCGACCTTGGCCAGCCCCTCCACCGCGCCGGACAGGCCGGAGGCCGCCAGCAGCCCGCGGGCACGGGCGGCGGGCACGGCCAGCAGCACGGCGTCGAAGCCGGCGTGCACCGGGTGCTCGTCGCCCACGCCCTGGGTGTGCAGTTGCCAGCGGCGGGCGTCCAGCGCGTCGGGCGACAGGCGCGTCACGGCGGTACCCAGATGCAGCGCGCCGGCTGCGACCAGGGGTTCGGCCCAGCGCTGCGGCAGGGCCTGCATGTGGGGCACGGCGACCCAGTGCGATTCGCGCGTGGACAGGGCGGCCTCGACCACCCGGCCGTGCTCGTCGAGCACGCGCACCGCGTTGGCGCTCCAGCGCCGGGCCAGGCCAGGCGAGGCGGCTTCCAGCGCCTGCGTGAAGCGCGCATCGCGCACCGTGAAGTACTGGGCCCCGGCGTCGAAGCTGCCAAAGGGTGAATCCTCGGTGGCCAGGCGTCCGCCGGGTTGGGTGTCGGCCTCGAACACCGTGACCCGGTGCCCGGCCTGGTGCAGGGTGCGGGCGCAGGCCAGCCCGGCGATGCCGGCGCCGACGACGGCAAAATGACGGGAGGAGCGGGGGGTGGGGCGGGGGCGGCGTGCGGACATGCGCGAACTCTACACGCTGGCGACCCGGCGCCGGGCGGGAGGCCGAGTTTGTTGGCGAAAGCAGACCGGCTGTGGATGGGGCGGCCGCGCGACCCGCAAGCCGTCAATGCCCCGCCAGCAGCGCATGCCGCGTGGCCTCATGCTCGAAGCGACCCAGCCACCACTGCAGGGCGCGCCCGGGCTTGCCGTGCGCCGGCACGCGCCAGGCGCAGTACATCAGGCCGACCGGCGGTGGGCGGGTGGTGGCGCGGGTCACCAATTGCCCGGCCTGTAGGTGCGGACGGGCCATGGATTCGGGCAGAAAGCCACCGCCCAGGCCGCGCAGCTGCGCCAGCAGCTTGGCCTGCATGCTGGGCACGGTGAGCACCTCCTGCCCGTTGACCATATTCACGGTCATGGCATGCCCGTTGCGGGACGAGTCGGCCACGGCCACGCCGCGGTGCTGGCGCAGCAGCTCGTCGCTGAGCGGGCCCGGGGCACGTGCCAGCGGGTGCTGGGGTGCCACGCAGTAGATGAAGGGCAGCTCGCCCAACGGGCGGCTGTGGATGCCGTGCGCGGCGTGGGCCAGGGTGGCGCCATTGGCGACGGCGCCGATGGCCAGGTCGGCGTGGCCTTCGGTCACGGCCTGCACGGTGCCGAGCAGGGATTCGTCGCGCAATTTCAGCCGGGTGGGCGGCGCCAGGTCGTAAAAGGCGGCCACCAGATCCATTACCGTGGCCGGCGCCACCACGGTGTCCAGGGCGATGGTCAGCTGCGGCTCCCAGCCCGTGGCCACGCGCCGCACCCGATTGGCCACGGCGTCGATTTCGCCCAGCAGGCGCTGGCCCTCGCGCAGCAACTCGGCCCCGGCCTCGGTCAGGCGCGCCTGGCGGGTGGCGCGGTCGAACAGCAGCACGTCCAGCGCTTCTTCGACCTGGCGCACGCGGTAGCTCAGGGCGCTGGGCACCAGGCCCAGGGCGCGGGCGGCGCCGGCAAAGCTGCCGTGCTCGGCCACGGCCTGCAGCATGGCCAGGCTGTCGGGGGTCAGGGCGTTGCGTGCTTTGGGCATGACGGCGGTGATCGTTCAAAAAAATTGAATGATGCCGTCAAATCCAGCCGGTCGCTGGGCAGGGGTTCCTCGCCAAGAATCCTGGCTTGCGGGCTTGCGCCCATTTCCCATCCCTATTTTTCTCGGAGCTTTGTCCATGTCCTCGAATTCCTCGGCCGCGCCCGCCGGCGTCGCCACCACCACCCCGACCACCGACGCCCTGGCCCTGGTGGCGCGCCTGTTGTTCGGTTACTTCTTCATCCCGGCCGGCATCGGCAAGATCATGGGCTTTGCCGGCACGGCGGGCTACATCGCCTCGGTCGGCCTGCCGATGGCCTCGCTGGGCGCGGTGCTGGCCATCGTGGTCGAGGTCGGCGGTGGCCTGGCCGTGCTGCTGGGCTTCAAGACGCGCATCGCGGCCCTGCTGCTGGCGGTGTTCACGCTGGCCGCGTCGGTGTTCTTCCACGCCTACTGGGCGGCGCCCGAGGCGCAGAAGATGGTGGCCCAGTTGCTGTTCAACAAGAACCTGGCGGTGATCGGTGGGCTGCTGCTGTTGGCGGCGTTCGGGCCCGGCCGTTTTTCGCTCGACAAGCGCTGAAGTCCGGGGCGGCGCCTTCCGCGCCGCCTGGCGGATCGGCGGCGCCCAGCCAATAATCGCGGCATGAAGATTTTTCACATGCTGCCGCTGATCGATTGGCTGGCCCTGGCCGCCTTTCTGGTGATCTGGGCCGGCTATGTGTTCTTCGCGCACCGCTGGGGCCGGCGGCGGCACTCGCTGCTGATCACC
>Ga0209794_1000830_pt1 | contig 33190 bp, 26 predicted proteins | sample EBPBio232013_DNA_FD_185869 | JGI IMG/M metagenome (GOLD analysis project Ga0209794, IMG submission 185869) | Wastewater treatment Type I Accumulibacter community from EBPR Bioreactor in Madison, WI, USA - Reactor 1_5/23/2013_ DNA (SPAdes)... | ecosystem: Engineered > Bioreactor > EBPR >... | reverse complement strand
TGGTCTGGCTGCCCAATGGCGTCGAGGGGCTGAAGGTCTGGTTCGCGATCAACTATGTCGGCGCGGTCTACGTGCCGATCAACACCGCCTATCGCGGCGGCATCCTCGAACATGTGATCCGCAATTCCGGCGCGCGGCTGATGATCGGCCATGCCGGCCTGATCGAGCGGCTGCAGCACGTCGACAAGGCGGGCCTCGAACGGGTGGTGGTCCTTGGCGGCGATGCCGGTCCTGTCGCCGGTCTCGCCATGCTGTCGGCCGAGCGGCTCAGGGGCGAGGGCGAGGTGCTGCCGCTCGCCCGCGCCATCGAGCCCTGGGACACGCAGAGCATCATCTACACATCCGGCACGACCGGCCCGTCCAAGGGCGTGCTGTCGTCCTACGCCCACCTCCATGCGATGGCGACATCGCTGGCCTCCGATGGCGAGGGCGTATCCTTTGTCGGGCCCGACGAACGTTTCATGGTCAATCTGCCGATGTTCCATGTCGGGGGCACGGCGCCGACCTACGCCATGCTGGTCGCCGGCGGATCGATCGCCCTGCTGGAGGCCTTCGACACCCGCACATTCTGGAGCACCGTCGCGGCCACGCAGACGACGGTCGTCATCCTGCTCGGCGTCATGGCGTCGTTCCTGATGAAGGAACCGGTTCTCGAGGGCGAGCGCGACATGCCGCTGAAGAACGTCATCATCATCCCGCTCAGCCCGGAGGGCGTCGCCTTCCGGGAGCGCTTCGGCGTCACCACGCGCACGCTGTTCAACATGAGCGAAGTGTCCTGCCCGCTGGTCGCAGAGCCGAACCCGACGATCGCCGCCACCTGCGGCAAGCCGCGTCGCGGCGTTCAACTCCGGCTTGTCGATACTCACGACTGCGAGGTGCCGCACGGCGAGATCGGTGAACTGGTCATCCGCACCGATGCGCCCTGGGCACTGAACCACGGCTACAACGCCAATCCCGAAGCCACCGCGAGCGCCTGGCGCAACGGCTGGTTCCACACCGGCGATGCCTTCCGCATCGACCCCGACGGCAACTACTTCTTCGTCGACCGGTTCAAGGACGCCATCCGCCGGCGCGGCGAGAACGTCTCCTCGTTCGAGGTGGAACTCGAGGTCTGTGCCCATCCGGCGGTGCGCGAGGCTGCCGCCGTCGCGGTGCCCAGCCCGCATGGCGAGGACGACATCCTCGTTGCCGTGTCGCTGGCCGAGGGACGCTCGCTCGACCCCGCCGAACTGCTCGGCTTCCTGACGCCGCGCATGGCCCACTTCATGGTGCCACGCTACATCCGCGTTGTCGGCGACCTGCCAAAGACCCCCACCAACAAGGTCGAGAAATACCTGATCCGAAAGGACGGGATCACGACAGATACGTGGGACCGCGAGGCCGCCGGCATTTCCGTGCGGCGCGAAAAGCTCGCGGGCTGAAACCGACCCATCCACCTCCAGCCCCCGAAGGCAGCATGTTCCGGAAAGTTCTGATCGCGAACCGCGGCGAGGTGTCGATCCGGGTGTCGCGGGCGCTTGGCGATCTCGGCATTGCCGGCGTCGCCGTCTTCACGCCCGACGACCGGGCATCCCTCCATGTCGCACGCGCCGACGAGGCGGTCGAACTTCCCGGCCGCGGCGCGGCCGGCTATCTCGACATCGCCGCAGTGGTCGATGCAGCGGTGACGACCGGCTGCGACGCGGTGCATCCGGGCTACGGCTTCCTCTCGGAGAACGCGGATTTCGCGCGGGCCTGCGCGAGCGCGGGCATCACGTTCATCGGCCCCGCGCCGGAGACGCTGGCGCTGTTCGGCGACAAGGCGGCGGCGCGGCGCCTCGCGGCCGAGACCGGCCTGCCGCTGGCGGGCGGAACGTCGGGCGCGACGACGCTCGACGAGGCGCGGGCCTTCATGACCGCCCATGGCGGACGGCCGATCATGGTCAAGGCTCTGGCGGGCGGCGGCGGCCGCGGCATGCGCGTCGTCAATCGCGTCGAAGAGCTCGCGGATGCCTTCCGCAGCGCCGCCTCCGAGGCGAAGGCAGCCTTCGGCTCCGATGCGCTCTATGTCGAGGAGCTGATCCGCCCGGCACGCCACATCGAGGTGCAGATCCTCGGCGATGCCGCGGGCCATGTGGCACACCTGTTCGAGCGCGAATGCAGCCTTCAGCGCCGGCACCAGAAGCTGGTCGAGATCGCCCCCGCTCCGGGGCTGTCTCCGGCGCTGCGCGACGGCATGATCGCAGCTGCCGTGCAGCTCGGCCGCGCCGCTGGTGTCAGGACGCTGACGACCGTCGAGTTCCTCGTCGACGAGGCCGCTGGCCGCTTCGTCTTCATGGAAGCCAATCCCCGTCTTCAGGTCGAGCATACCGTGACCGAGGAGGTCACCGGCGTCGATCTCGTCGCCACCCAGATCCGCCTCGCCGCTGGCGCGACGCTGGAGGGGCTCGGCCTCGGCGGCGTGCCGGCCGCGCCTTCGGGCATGGCGGTCCAGGTGCGCGTCAACATGGAGAAGATGGCCGCCGACGGGCAGGCGGTGCCGACTGGCGGCACGCTTGCCGCCTTCGATCCGCCGGGCGGCTCGGGCATCCGCATCGACACGTTCGGCTACGCCGGCTACCGCACCTCGACTTCGTTCGACTCGCTGCTGGCGAAAGTGATCGCCTTCGCGGCCTCGGGCCGCTGGCCAGATGCCGCGGGCCGCGCGCTCCGCGCGCTGTCGGAGTTCCGCATCGAGGGCGTCGAAACGAATATCGCCGTGCTCCAGGCGCTGCTGTCCGATGCGGAGGTTCTCGCCGACAGGTTCGATACGGCCTTCGTCGAACGCCACGGCGCGCGGCTGGCTGCGGCGCCGCGCATCGCCCGAACGGCTGCGCCGCCCGTTGGCGCGGGGGCCGATGCGAAGCGGGCCACGGCGGAAGGACCGGCGGGAACCGAGCCGGTCAAGGCGCCAATGAGCGGTCGCGTTGTCTCGATCGACGTCGCCGAGGGCGACGCCGTTCCGGCGGGCCGGCAGATCGCGATCATCGAGGCGATGAAGATGGAGCATGTCGTGACGGCCGATATGGCCGGTCTCGTGCAACTCCTGCCGCTGAAGGCCGGCGACCAGGTCGATGTCGGCGAAGCGCTCGCCTTCCTCGAGCCGGGCGACATCGTGGCTGACGACGATGACGGCGCCGCCGATGCCGGCGCCGGCCACATCCGCGCGGACCTCGCCGAAGTGCAGGACCTGTACGATGCGCTGATGGACCACCGCCGCCCGAAGGCGGTCGCCCGGCGCCGCAAGACGAAGCAGCGCACCGCGCGCGAGAATATCGAGGACCTCTGCGATCCCGGCACTTTCATGGAGTACGGGGCGCTGGCGCTCGCGGCGCAGCGCCGCCGCCGGTCGCTGGAGGAACTGCGCGAGATGAGCCCGGCCGACGGGCTGATCTGCGGCGTGGCGTCGATCAATGGCGACAGGTTCGCCGACGACGCGTCGCGCTGCATGGTCATGACCTACGACTATACGGTGTTCGCGGGCACCCAGGGGTTCATGAACCACAAGAAAATGGATCGCATGTTCCATCTCGCCGGCGAGCAGCGCCTGCCGCTGGTGGTCTTCGCCGAGGGCGGCGGCGGCCGGCCGGGCGAGACCGACTATATGGGCGTCGCCGGCCTCGACGTGCCGACCTTCCGGCTGCTTGCCGGCCATAGCGGCGTGGCGCCCTCGGTTGCAATCGTGTCAGGTCGCTGCTTTGCCGGCAATGCAGCAGTCGCGGGCTGCTGCGACGTGATCATCGCCACCGAGAACGCCAATCTCGGCATGGGCGGCCCGGCCATGATCGATGGTGGCGGCCTCGGTGTCTTTTCGCCCGAAGAGGTCGGGCCGATGGCGGTTCAGGTGCCGAACGGCGTGGTCGACATCCTCGTGGCCGACGAGGCCGCCGCGGTGGCGACGGCAAAGCAGTATCTCTCCTATTTCCAGGGTCCGGTGGGGGAATGGGATTGCGCCGATCAGGAGCGCCTGCGCGCCGCAATCCCGGAGAACCGGCTGCGGGCCTACGACGTCCGCGCGGTCATCGAGCTGATCGCCGATACCGGCTCGGTGCTGGAGCTGCGCGCGACCCACGGCATCGGCATCATCACCGCGCTGATCCGCGTCGAGGGCCGGCCGCTGGGGCTCATCGCCAACAACCCGAAGCATCTCGGCGGCGCCATCGATGCGGAGGGCGCGGAGAAGGCGGCCCGCTTCATGGAGCTCTGCGAGGGTCACGGCCTGCCGGTGCTCAATCTCTGCGATACGCCCGGCTTCATGGTCGGACCGCCGGCCGAGGAGACCGCGCTCGTGCGGCGCGTCTCTCGCATGTTCCTGTCGGGCGCGGCGCTGTCCGTGCCGGTCATGACCATCGTGCTGCGCAAGGGCTACGGACTGGGCGCGCAGGCCATGGCGGCGGGCTCGTTCCAGGCGCCCGTCTTCATCGTGTCCTGGCCGACCGGCGAGTTCGGCGGCATGGGGCTCGAAGGTGCGGTGCGCCTCGCCTATCGCAACGAACTGGCGGCGATCACCGACCCCGCCGAGCAGAAGGCGACCTATGACCGGCACGTCGCGGAGCTCTATGAGCGCGGCAAGGCGGTGAACATGGCGGCCTTCCTGGAGATCGATGGCGTGATCGACCCGAAGGAGTCCCGCCACTGGATCATGCGGGCGCTGAGGACGGCGGCGCCGCAGCCGCACGGCGAGGGCAAGCGACGCCCATTCATCCCGCCGCGCTGAGGTCCCGTCATCCGGCGAGGGTATCGCTGCATCCGGGCAGCGTCGGACAGATTGCCCCGCGACAGGTCGTCGGCGCCGAAGCCGGCGCGACGCTGCAGGGAGGCGCGATGTGGCGGGGCATCTGGTTCATCGAGCGGTGTTGTCTGTACCGGTGTTGTTTGGTGTGCTGCTGCTTGGCTTCATGCTGCTGCAGCTTGTGCCGGGTGACGTTGCGCAGGTGATCGGCGGCCCGCAGGCGACGCCCGAGGTGGTCGAGCAGATCCGGCGGGATCTCGGCCTCGACCGGCCGCTGGCGGTGCAGTTCCTGCTCTATATGGGCCGGGTTCTGCGCGGCGACCTCGGCTATTCGATGATCAACAACACGCCGGTGATCTCGGAACTGGCGGAGGCGATCGGTCCGACCGCCGAGCTGATGGTCGCCTGCCTGGTCTGGTCGGTGCCGATCGGGATCGCGCTCGGCACCGTCGCGGCGGTCAACCGCGGCAACATGCTCGACCGGCTGATCATCGCGGTGTCGGTGCTCGGCGTCTCGACGCCGGTCTTCTTCGTCGGCCTGATGCTGATCATGTATGCCGGCTACCAGTGGGAGCTGCTGCCCTTCCTCGGCCGCGCCGGGCCCCTGTGGACGCGCGAGGGCCTCGCCCATATCGCGCTGCCGGCGCTGACGCTGGGGCTGATCTTCATCGGCCCGGTGGCGCGCATGACGCGCACGGCGGCGCTGGAGGTGATGAACGCCGACTATGTCCGCACGGCGCGCGCCAAGGGCCTCGCCGAACGGACGGTGATCGTCCGCCACGTGCTGCGCAACGCGCTGATCCCGGTGATCACGCTGATCGGCCTGCAGGCCGGCTTCCTGCTCGGCGGCGCGGTGGTCACCGAGACGATCTTCTCCTGGCCCGGCGTCGGGCGGCTGGCGGTGGGCGCGATCCTCGCCCGCGACCTGCCGCTGGCGCAGGGGTCGATCCTGGTCCTCGCCGTGTCGTTCATCGTCATCAATCTCGTCGTCGACGTGCTCTACGGCGTCCTCGATCCGCGGGTCGCCAAGTGATGGCCCAGTCCACCGCCACCACCACCGCCACCACCACCGCGCCCGCCGCGCCCGCCGCGGCATCGCGCCCGCCCTCGGCGCTGAGGCGGCTGTTCCGCGACCGGCTGGCGCTGGCCGCGGCCGTCATTCTCGTCCTGCTCGTCGCCGCCGCCATCCTCGCGCCGTGGCTCGCGCCGAACGATCCCTACCTGACCAATACCCGCCTGCGCATGCTGCCGCCGGTCTGGGAGGGCCGCGGCCGCTGGCAGTTCCTGCTCGGCACCGACGGGCTCGGCCGCTGCCTGTTCTCGCGCGTGCTGTTCGGCCTGCGCGCGACGCTGCTGATGGGCCTGATCGCCACCGCCATCGGCGGCGCCGTCGGCCTCGCCCTCGGCCTGCTCGCCGCCTTCTACAGGCGCCTCGACGGCTGGCTGATGCATCTCGCCGACATCCTCCTGTCGTTCCCGGCCATCCTGCTCGGCCTCGCCTTCGCCGCCGTGGTCGGGCCGGGCATGACCGCCGTCGTCGTCTCGCTCGCCATCGCCACCATCCCCACCGTCGCCCGCGTCACCCGCGCCTCGGCGCTGGTGGTCATGGGCCAGGACTTCATCGAGGCCGGCCGCGCCATCGGCCTCAACGACCGCACGCTGCTGACCCGCTACCTCGCGCTCAACTGCATCTCCTCGGTCTTCGTCTACCTGACGCTGCGCTTCGGCCAGGTGATCCTGCTCGGCTCCGCCCTGTCCTTCCTCGGCCTCGGCGCCCAGCCGCCCGCCGCCGAGCTCGGCACCATGGCATCGGCCGGACGCAACGAACTGTTCCTCGCACCCCACATCGCCGTCATCCCATCATTCGTCATCGTCCTCCTCGTCCTCTGCGCAAACGTCCTCGGCGACGCACTCAGAGACCTCCTCGACCCAAGACTGCGGAACGGCTGAGTGGTCCGGCCAGGCTGTCCTCTTTGGAGGGTATGTGGCCGATCGCGCCACCGCCTCAAGATCAATCGTCAGGGCGTCCGTTCCGGCGCCCGCAAGGCCCAATCGCCGCGCGCCGGCAAGCGACCGCAGCCGGCCGCACAAGGACAAGACCGGTTCCAACCGGTACCAGAGGAGAGAGCCATGACGTCGAGACCTTCGATACTGGTACTGGCCGCACTGGCGGCCGGAATGATCGGCGCCAGTCCGGCGGCGGCGCAATCTCAGAACACGCTGACCATCGTTCGCGAGGTCGATTCCGACCGCTACGATCCGCACCGCCAGACGGCGCGGGCCACGGCGGAGGTGATGTTCATGCTGGCCGACACGCTGGTGTCGCTGGACCATGACATGAGGACCATCCGGCCCGGCATCGCGGAGAGCTGGACCGTCTCGGCGGACGGCAAGGTCTACACGTTCAAGCTGCGGCAGGACGTGCAGTTCTGCGACGGCAAGAAGATGACCGCCGAGGATGTGGTCTATTCGCTGAAGCGCTGGATCGATCCGGCCACCCGCTCGCCGGTGCGCTGGCGCGCCGGTCCCGTCGAGGACATCGTCGCGACCGATCCCTACACGGTCGAGTACCGGCTTTCCGCTCCATACGGCGAGTTGCTGCCGCAGCTGACGCTCGCCACCGCCGTCATCGTCGACAAGGCGAACGTCGAGGCTCTCGGAGCCGACTTCGGCATTCGTGGCTTCAACGGCACCGGCCCCTATTGCTGGGTCGACTGGCGGCCGCGCAACGAGCTGCGCCTGCGCCGTCACGACGCCTATCGCTGGGGCCCGCCGATCTACGAGAATCGCGGCCCTGCGCAGATCCAGGAAGTGATCTGGAAGATCGTGCCGGAGGAGAACACCCGTCTCGCCGCCACGCTGACCGGCCAGAGCCAGGTGACGCAGTACATCCCCTATTCCGGGCTGTCGCAGATCCGAGCCAACCGCAACCTGCGCGTGGTCAACAACGACATCGCCTTCTGGACGATCTTCTTTGGCTTCAAGACCGACAAGCCGGGCGTCGACGATCCGGCCGTGCGCCGCGCCATGGTCATGGCCGTGGACCAGGAAGCGATCTCCCGCGACATCAATTTCGGCGAGACCGAGCCGGCCTATTCCTACCTCCATCGCTCGACGCCCGACTGGAACGCCGCGCTGGAGCCGAACCTGATCCGGACCAACATTGCGGAGGCCAACCGCCTGCTCGATCAGGCCGGCTGGGTTCGCGGCGCCGATGGCGTGCGCGCCAAGAACGGCGTACGCCTGTCGCCGCTGATCTACGGCTTCGCGGGCTCGACCTTCCAGCAGCTCACCGAGGCGGTGCAGGGCGACCTGCGTAAGATCGGCGTCGACCTGCGCATCCAGCTCTTCGATGCCACCGCCGCCTGGGGCAAGCTCGCCACGCAGGAATTCGACCTGTTCACGATGGGCTATCCCTATCTGACGACGGGCGAGGCCGTGAACTTCTTCTTCCGCTCGACCAACGTGCCGACGCCGAACCGGATGAACTGGAAGAATCCCGAGACGGACAGGCTGCTGAGCCTCGGCATGCATGCGCTGAATCCCGCAGACCGCGCGACAGCCTATGGCGAGGTGCTGCGTCAGGTTCACGAGGCGGCGGTCTGGATCCCGCTCTACCACGAGCCGATGCGGATCGCGGCGTCGAACCGGCTGGCGGAGTTCAAGGCTCACAACATCTATGGCTGCGGCCTCTACAAGGGTCTCGACCTGCGCTTCATCCGCTAGTGGGGGGATTGGCGGGCTCTGGTCCCGCCGGTCGCGGGCATATGAAAAAGCCCTGCCGCGTTTGCCGACGCGGCAGGGCTTCTTCTTGCCGGTGTGCTGCCGGCGGCGCGCAGGTTTCCTCAACCCCTGAGCTTCAGCGTCCAGGCTTCGAGCGAGGCAAGCATCTGCAGCAGGAACCCCTTGGTCGTCTCATCCGTCAGCTCGCTCTCGGCGTTGAACTTGTCCTTGGCGAAATTGATCATCACCTCGGGCTTGTTGATCGGAAAGGCATTGAGGAAGACCATCATCTTGCGCAGGTCGTACTGAGCTCGCGCCGTGCCGGTCGGGCCGAGGCTCGCGCCGAGGATGGCAATGGGCTTGCCGTCGAACGGCTGGCTCGGCGGGCGCGAGGCCCAGTCGATGGCGTTTTTCAGCACGCCCGACACCGAGAAGTTGTATTCGGGCGTTGCGAAGATGACGGCGTCGGCGGCAGCGACCTGAGCGCGGAGCGTCTCCACCGCGGCGGGGTAGCCGGCGAGCCTGACATCGTCGTCGTAGAGCGGAAAGCCGGAAATGTCGGCGATCTCGATCGTCAGGTGCGGCGGGGCGAGCCTTCTGACCGCGGCGAGCGCCGCGGAATTGTACGAGGCCTTTCTCAGCGAGCCGGAAATGGCGAGGAAGCGAAGCGGCGCGGGGGCCATGCGGGTTGTCTCCTGGGACGGTCGGGGGTGATGAGCACGCCGTGTCGAAGCCCGGCAATGTGTCGGCTTCAGCGGCTGCGGATGATCCTGGCGGTGCGCTCGATATGGGCCCGCATCCGCGTTTCGGCCGCAGCGGAGTCCTTGGCCTCGAGCGCTGCGAGGATCTGGGCGTGGTCGGCATTGCCCTGCGCCATCTGCTCGGCCGAGGACATGCGGACGACGTCGCCGTTGAAATAGAACAGCCCCGTGGCGTCGATCGCGTCGGTGAGCTTCGGATTGCGAGCGGCTGCGATGACGGCGTCGTGGAACGCGCGGTTCGTGCGCACACGTGCCTTCTCGTCCTCGGGATCGAGCCCGAGGCGCTCGCGATGGATGGCGGCGAGCCGGCCCAGGTCGTCCGGCGTCGCCCGCTGCGCGGCGAGCCCGGCGGCAAAGCCCTCCAGGCCGGCGCGGACTTCGGCGTTCAGCGCCACGTCCTCCAGCGAGAACTCGCGCACGGCCCAGCCGCGCTTGCGCGGCACGACCAGCCCGGCGGCGGAGAGCCGCTGCATGCTCTCGCGCACCGGGGTCCGGCTGACCTGCATCCGCTCGGCGATGTCGGCCTCGATGAGGGGTTCGTTCGGGCGCAGTTCGCCCGTCACGATGGCGCGCCGGAGGCGGTCGAACACTTCCAGCGACCGGCGCTGCTGGGCCGGGCCGCCTGTCGCGGCCGGGGCTGACGGTTGCAGGCGCACGGGCCTCTCCATGGTCGATTGACAGCCAGCTAACACGCATGCGAGTTTGCATGCAAACAAGAATGCGAAGTGGTGCTGAGATCCGGCGGTCTGCCGTCGGGCCGGACGGGAGGATATCGATGCACGTCCACGACCTTGGCCGGTTTGCGGGTGCCGCTGGCGCAGCGCAGGGGATTCTTGCGGGCCTGATCGGGCAGATCGGCCGCCAGGATTTCGGCCAGGGCCTGCTTCATCTCTCCCGCTGCGCGGTCGGGGCCGATCACGTGACGGCCTTCGCGGCTTCGGCCGGAGGCCGGATCGAGACGGTCGTTGCGGAGAATGGCGGCCCGCGCCGCGTGGCGCGCGCGGTTGCCGAGCGCTATGTCCGGCGCCACTGGCACAGCGACCCGGTGACCCGGCTGCTCGACGGGCGTTCGGATCGCCGCATCATCGTCGATATCGACGCCGCCGATGTCGATAAGGGCGAGTATCGCCACGAATGCTACGCCGCGATCAGCCTCGACCACCGGCTGTCGGTTGCCGAAAGCCGCGGCGAGCGGACCATGCGGCTGAACTTCTACCGCGGCCGGGGCGAAGACTTCCGCGACGAGGACATCGATCGCCTCGGCGGGATGGCGGATATGCTGCTCGCCATGCTCTGGCGCCACGAGGAGACGGCGCCGGCCCGTTCGACCGAGGATCCCGAAGCGCTGTTCAACACAAGGCTGGCGAACGTCGCGCCGGAACTGAGCGACCGGGAGCGGCAGGTCTGCGCGCTGATCGCGCTCGGCGTCACGTCGGAAGGCATCGGGCTGCGCCTCGACATCGGCCTCAACACAGTGCTGACCTATCGCAAGCGCGCCTATGCGCGGCTCGGCATCAGTTCGCAGAACGAACTCATGCGCCGCGTGATGATGTGAGGATCGCCGCCCGCGCGCGGCAGCCGGCCACAGGCGGGCCCCACCCCGATCTCTCAGCCTGCTGGTGATCGCATCCGCCATGCTGGACCAGTCGCCATGGTTCTCCGGTGCCGGGTCGAACTTGCCACGCGGCTTTCCACCGATCTGTCCCCGGCGACTGTGACAGTGCGCGCGCGGGCGGCATGCGAGGGTCGTGCGGACCGCCTCCCTTCACGCATTCTCCCCCGCATGCCCCGAGGTTCTCGGTGACCGATAGCCAGATCGACGAAACCCACGCGCCCGACCGCCGAAGCTGGATCGCGTCGGCCAACGACACGCACACCGAATTTCCGATCCAGAACCTGCCGTTCGGCGTGTTTCGCCAGGCCCGCAGTGACCGGGCGGGCCGGATCGGCGTGGCCATCGGAGACCGCATCGTCGATCTCGCGGGCCTCGCGAGCCATCTGGGGAACGACATCGAGGATGCCGCGACGCTCCTGACCGCTCCCTCCCTCGCGCCTCTGATGGGCCGGGCCCCTCGGCTGTGGCAGGCCTTGCGCAGGGCGCTGGTCAGACTGCTGGAGGCGGGTTCGCGCGACCAGGGGACAGTGGAGCCCCATCTCGTGGCGATGGCCGATGCGGAGATGCTGTTGCCGGCGCGCCCCGGCGGCTTCATCGACTTCTTCGCCTCGATCCAGCACGCGACCAATGCCGGCAGCCTGTTCCGCCCGACAGCGCCGCTGTTGCCGAACTACAAATATGTCCCCATCGGCTATAATGGCCGGGCCTCGACCATCCGCGTCGATGGCACCGGCGTGCGTCGGCCGAACGGCCAGCGGCTGCGGCCGGGCGAGGAAAGCCCGACCTTCGGGCCGAGCCTTCGCCTCGACTACGAGATGGAGCTCGGCATCTTCCTCGGCGGCGCCAGCACTGTGGGCGAGCCCGTGGCCATTGCCGATGCCTGGCAGCACATTTTCGGCGTCTGCCTGCTGAACGACTGGTCGGCGCGCGACATCCAGGCCTGGGAGTACCAGCCTCTCGGCCCCTTCCTCGGCAAGAGCTTCGCGACGACCATTTCTCCCTGGATCGTCACCGCCGAGGCGTTGAAGCCCTTCCGCGTGGCGGCGTCGGCGCGCCCTTCGGGCGATCCCGCCCCGCTGCCCCACCTCCTTGACCCCGCCGACCAGGCCGGCGGCGGCATCGATATTCAGGTTTCCGCCTGGCTGCATGCGGCAGGGGCCGCCCCGGCCCGTCTCGGTTCCGCCTCGGCGGCCGGGCTCTACTGGACCCCGGCGCAGATGGTGGCGCACCAGACCAGCAACGGCTGCAATCTCGAAGCCGGCGATCTCTACGGGACCGGCACCATTTCCGGCGACGGCGCGCAGGCCCTCGGCAGCCTGCTCGAGATCACCCGCGGCGGTGCTTCGCCTCTCGCCCTGTCGAACGGCGACAGCCGCACGTTCCTCCGGGATGGCGACGAACTCGTGCTCACCGCCCGATGCGAGCGGCAGGGCTTCGCGCCGATCGGCTTCGGGGCATGCCGCGGCACGATCCTGCCGGCGCTCGACATTTGACGGCGCACCGGGTTGTCACTGCCGCTTGGGACAGATGGCGGCCGGCCGGCGCGATAGGCTGAACCTGATCGGGGGAGCGTGGTCGTGCCAGCTCCCGGGACATTCATGGGAGCGACCCAGTGACCAACGTGCGGCAGGGCGGGCAGGGCGCATATGCCCTTCAGGGGCGTGTCGCCGTGGTGACGGGTGGCAGCAACGGCATCGGCGCGGCGACGGTGAAGCGGCTTGCCGAAGCGGGCGCAAGCGTCGTGGTCGGCTACAATGCCGGCAAGGATCGCGCGGAGGCCCTGATCGCGGGCCTCGCCGGCAGCGGCCATCAGGCGCTGCGCGTGCCGATGGAGGACAGCGCCGCGATCGCCGCTGCCGCTGCCGCTGTTGGGCTGCGGTTCGGCAAGGTCGACGTGCTCGTCAATTCCGCCGGCGTCACGCGCGCCGTGCCGCATGCCGATCTCGACGGCCTCGACGACGCCACCTTCGACCGGATCCTCGCGACCAATGTGCGGGGTCCCTTCGCCACCATCCGCGCCTTCGCGCCGCTCCTGCGCGCCAGCGGCGATTCCATTGTCGTGAACGTCTCGTCGCTGTCGGGAACGACCGGCCTCGGCAGTTCCATCGCCTACTGCGCCTCGAAGGGGGCGCTCGACACGATGAGCCTGTCGCTCGCGCGCGTGCTCGCGCCCGAGACGCGGGTCATCTCCGTGGCGCCGGCGGCCGTGGCGACCGACTTCGTGCCGGGCCGTGGCCGCGAGGGCGTCGAGAAGCAGGCGGCGTCAACGCCGCTGCGGATCGTCGCCGAGCCGGACGACGTCGCCCTGTCGATCATGGCCGCCGTCACGCACCTGCGCCTGACCACCGGCAGCAGCATCGTCGTCGACAGCGGTCGCCATCTCTGAGCGGCGCTTCCTGAAAGGGAGATACGGCCCATGAACGCCCACACCGCAATCGCCTACAGCGAGGCAGTGCTGTCGCCGCGCGACGGCTCGGTCGCCTATATGACAGGCTTCGAGAATTCCTTCGCGACGGAGGCGGTTCCCGGCGCGCTGCCGATCATGCGCAATTCGCCGCAGAAGGCGCCGCAGGGCCTCTATGCCGAGCAGTTGTCCGGCTCCGCCTTCACCGCGCCCCGCCACACGAACAAGCGGACGTGGTTCTACCGCATCCGGCCGTCGGTGAAGCATGGCCGTGGTTTCCGGCAGGTCGACCACGGCCTGATTCGCACCGCGCCCTGCCGGGACGAGAGCACGTTGCCCATCGCGCAGATGCGCTGGCACCCCGTCCCCATCCCTTCCGAGCCCTGCACCTTCCTGTCCGGCCTGCGCACCATCTGCACCGGCGGCGACGTGTTCATGCAGGCAGGCATGGCGAGCCACGTCTATGTCGCCAACCAGTCGATGGGCGACGACTATTTCTACAATGCCGACGGCGAGCTGCTGATCGTGCCGCAGGAAAACAGCATCCGCGTCTTCACGGAATGCGGCATTCTCGATGCAGTGCCGGGCGAGATCGTCGTCGTGCCGAAAGGCATGAAGTTCAAGGTCGACCTGCCGAACGGGCCGGCGCGAGGCTATGTCTGCGAGAATTACGGCTCCTACCTGACGCTGCCTGAGCGCGGGCCGATCGGCGCCAATTGCCTTGCCAATCCGCGCGATTTCCTCGCGCCCGTCGCGGCCTACGAGGAGAAGGAAACGCCCTGCCGGCTGTTCGTGAAGGCGCTCGGCAAGCTCTACGTGACCGACCTGCCGCAATCGCCGCTGGACGTCGTCGCATGGCACGGCAATTTCGCGCCGGTGAAATACGACCTGCGGCGCTTCTCGCCGGTGGGGTCGATCCTGTTCGATCACCCCGACCCGTCGATCTACACGGTGCTGACATCGGCATCCGACACGCCCGGAACGGCCAATGTCGACTTCGTCATCTTCCCCGAACGCTGGATCGTGATGGAGAACTCGTTCCGGCCGCCCTGGTACCACATGAACGTCATGAGCGAGTTCATGGGCCTGATCTATGGCGTCTATGACGCCAAGCCGGGCGGTTTCGTGCCGGGCGGCATGAGCCTGCACAATGCGCTGATCGCCCACGGGCCGGACGCAGAGGCCTTCGAGAAGGCGTCCAACAAGCCATTGCACCCGGAAAAGCTGTCGGGGACCATGGCCTTCATGTTCGAGACGCGCTTCCCGCTGAGCCCGACCGCCTATGCTTCCTGCCTCGACCTGATGGACGGCGACTATCCGGATTGCTGGGATACGATCGACCGGAAGTTCGCTCCGGCCTGACGCCGCGCCTGACGGCCGGATGACACCAACGACATCGCGACGGCGCCACCGGCGCCGCGCCAAGGACGCCGGAAGCGCGCCCGTCGACAACCGGAACCCAAGGAGTCCCCCGATGCCTACACGCCGCACGGCCGTCGCCGCCATTCTCTCCTCGCCCTTCGTTTCGCGCTTCGCCTCGGCTCAGACCTGGCCGACCCGGCCGGTCATGCTGGTTCACGGCTTCGGGGCCGGCGGCAATGCCGATTCCATCTCCCGCGTCATGGCGAACGCGCTGTCGGGCGAACTCGGCGAGCAGGTCGTGGTGGAAGCGAAGCCCGGCGCCGGCGGCAATCTGGCCTCGGAGCAGGTGACGCGCGCCCAGCCCGACGGGCACACGATCATCCTGCTGACCGGCGGTCACGCAGTATCCGCGGCGATGTACAAGAGCCTCAGGTTCAAGCCGGTCGAGGATTTCGCCTTCGTCTCGCTCGTGGCGACCTTTCCCTTCGTCATCGCCACGCGGGCGGAAAGCCCGCTCAAGACCATCGGCGACGTCATCGAGGCGGCGCGGAAGGACCCTGGCAAGCTCACCTTTTCCTCCGTCGGTTTCGGATCGACGCAGCATCTGACCGGCGAGCTCTTCGCCGGCACCGCGGGCGTCAAGCTGACGCATGTGCCCTATCGTGGCGGTATGCAGCCGCTCTCCGACCTGATCTCCGGCCGCATCGATTTGGTTGTCGACACGATCACCGTGACGGGCGCCGCGATCCGGGCCGGAACGATCCGCGGGCTCGGCGTCACGAGCCCGCAGCCCTGGCCGGCGCTGCCGGACGTGCCGCCGATCGCCGGCACGCTGCCGGGCTTCCAGGTGCCGTCGTGGATCGGCATCGCGGCACCGTCCGCAACCCCGCCGGCCGTCGTCGCCAAGCTCAACGCGGCGATCGCCAAGGTGCTGCAATCGGACAAGGTCAAGGAACAGCTCGGCTTCCTCGGCGTGAAGCCGGAGGCGACCACGCCGGACGGCATGCGTACCTTCGTCGCCTCGGAGATCGAGCGCTGGAAGGGCGTCGTGGACAAGGCCGGGCTCGAGCGGATCTGATACGGGCTCGCGGCGACAGAGCGCGCCGCGAGAGATGTGAAGTTGTCAGCCTCGACCGCCGGGGACGTCCGCGACCATGGCCGCGGCCTCGGCGATGAGCTGAGCCTGATGGGGTAGAAGCGCATGCCCTTTCATGTTGGCGAAAACCTCACCGAGCGGATCGGTCACGCCACTCTGCCGGCCGGACAGTGTCTCCAGCACCGCCAGCGCCATGAACGGCACCGTGTAGGGATTGTAGCCGCCCTCATGCGTGAACAGCAGGCGGCCGCCGATCGTCCGTTCGCAGAAGGCGAGCAGCATCTCCGTCATCGCGGCAAAGGCGCCGCCATGCAGGATCATGCGTCCCAGCGGATCCTGCGCGCCGGCATCGAAGCCGCAGGGCACGATGACGAAATCCGGCCGGAAGCGCTCAAGGGCCGGCATCACCACCGTCTGGAACGTCGTCTCGTAGGCGCCCCAGCCGCAGCCGGCCGGCAGCGGCACGTTGATGTTGGTGCCGAAGGCATCGGGGCCGCCGCGCTCGTCCAGCGCGCCGCAATCGGCGGGGAACCACGCATCCTGATGCAGCGAGATGGTCAGCACGCGCGGGTCGTTCCAGAAGATCCGCTGGGCGCCGTTGCCGTGATGCACGTCGATGTCGACCAGCGCGACACGGGCCGCTCCATGCGCGGCCATGGCATGGGCCGCGGCAAGCGCCGCGTTCGACAGGAGGCAGAAGCCCATGCCCTGGTCGGCTTCGGCATGGTGGCCGACGGGGCGGATCAGCGCATAGGCGTTGGTCACCGCGCCGGCATAGATGGCGTCGACAGCCGCCAGGGCGCCGCCCGCCGACAGGCGCGCGATGTCGTAGCTGCCGCGCGTCATGAAGCCGTCGAGGCCGGCCAGCCCCTCGGCCTCGCGATTGAGTGCCTCCAGCCGGTCGAGATAGGCCGGCGTGTGTACGCGCAGCAGCTCCGCCCGCGTCGCCTCGCGGGGCTTCACCTGAAACAACTGGTCGATGAAGCCGGACGCATCGAGAAGGTTCTTGATGCGCCGCTTGGTTGCCACGGATTCATGCGGACTGCCGGGCTCGACCGGATAGCCGGCCGGCACGATGCCGGCGATCCTGCCGCCCTCGTGCCACATGTAGCGTTCGTGCCAGACGAAGCCGGTGCGCCGTTCCATCGTGCTCCCCCGCCGTTACTGCTCGACGGCCTTGCGCAGCACCTCGACGACCTGATCGACATGCTCGCGCGTGAAGGTGAGGGGCGGCGAGATGATCAGCTTGTTGACGATGCAGCGGATGATGATGCCATTCGACACGCAGGCGTTCGACACCTTGTTCGGATAGGCGTCGTCGGGCGTGTAGGGCTCCTTGGTCTTGCGGTCCTTGACCAGTTCGACGGCGATCATCAGGCCCTTGCCGCGGATGTCGCCGACATTGGGATGGTCGCCGATGGTCGCCTTCAGCCGCCCGATGAAGTAGGCGCCGACATCGGCGGCGTTCTCGGTCAGCTTCTCCTCGAGCGTCAGGTCGATGGCTGCGAGGGCGGCGGCGCAGGCGAGCGGGTGGCCGCTATAGGTGTAGCCCTGCATGAAGACGCTGAGCGGTCCGCCACGGTCCCAGGCCTCGGCCACGCGGCGGCCGATCAATGTCGCGCCGAGCGGCAGGTAGCCGGAGGTCAGGCCCTTGGCCATGCACATGATGTCAGGCTTCACGCCCCAGCCGCGCGAGCCGAACAGCGTGCCGGAGCGGCCGAGCCCGGTGATCACCTCGTCGGCGATCAGCAGCACGTTCTGCCGGTCGCAGATCTCGCGCAGCTTCGGCCAGTAGCTCGCCGGCGGCACGATGACGCCGCCCGCGCCCTGGATCGGCTCGGCGATGATGGCGGCGACGGTGTCGGGGTGCTGATGCTCGATCTCGCGCTCCAGGAGCGCGGCGCAGATCGCCGACAGTTCCTCCGGGTCGTCGGTGAACGGGTTGCGGTAGAGATGCGGGCTCTCGACCTGGAAGAAACCGGGAACCATGGGCTCGTAGACCCGCTTCCAGGCATTGCCGCCGCAGGCGGACATGCCGCCGAAATGCAGGCCGTGATAACCGTTGCGCAGCGAGATGATCTTGGTCTTCTCGCCCTGTCCCATCAATTTCCAGTACTGGCGGGCGATCTTGAAGGCGGATTCGGTGGCGTCCGAGCCGCCGAGGCAGAAGAACACCTTGGCAATGTCCTCGGGCGCCGCGATCTCGCAGAGCTTGGCAGACAGTTCGATGGACGGCGCGTTCGTCGAGCCGGGGAAGGTCGTGTAGTACTGGAGCTGGTCCATCTGGCGCGTGATCGCGTCCTTGATCGGCGCGCGGTTGTGCCCGGCATTCACGCACCACAGGCCGCCCTGGCAGTCGATGTAGCGCTTGCCGTCGATATCCTCGACGAAGACGCCCTCTCCGCGCTGGACGATCAGCGGCGGGTCGGCCTCCACGGCCTTCGGCGGCTGCATGGGATGCCACTGGTGCTTGGCGTTGTTTTCCTTGAGCCAGTTCTGGATCGGGCTGTGGGCGTTCATGGCGGCGTCCTTCTCCTGCGGCGGCCGCGCCCTGACCGCGGCGCGACGGGCGGCATTCCGAACGCCAACAAGCACACCCTGCACGGCCGGCGGGCCATACCCTTGAAGCGGGACATCCGGCTTGCCGGCTCGTCCCGGGCTGTTCTGCGCCGAAGCAATGGCGCGCATATTGCTTGCGGAGGTACCCATGATGACACACGGCAGTTCTGACGCACTGGCCGCCGCGATCGCGGCCATCGGCACCGACAGGTTCGGTCCATCGTTCTTCGAACTCGCGCGGCGGCAGATCGGCGCAGACCAGTGCACGGCCTTCGCGGCTGCCGGCGGGCGTGATGCGGCGATCCTCGTCGCGGAGGGCGCATCCTCGGCGACCGCCGCCATGGTCAAGCGCCTGTCCATCGAATATGCGACCGGCGCCTACCACCGCGACCCGGTGCTGAAGCTCTCCGAGGCGCGCCGCGCCGCGCCGCATTGCATCGTTCGGATGGACCCCGACACGATCGATGATCCGGGCTATCGCGATCGCTTCTACAGCTATCCGGGCATCCGCCACGAGCTGGCTCTGGTGACGCACAGCGGCGAGCAACTTCTCTGCGTCAGCTTCTACCGGGCGGCGGGGCAGCGTTCGTTCAGCGATGCCGAGCACCGCGAGGTCGAGGCGCTGGCGCCGATCACCCTGTCGCTGCTGCGCCGGCATTTCGAGCTCTGCGGCAGCGATCTGTTCCCGCAGCAGGCTGCCGCTCCCAGCCCTGCCGACCGGCAGGCGGCTGTCCTCGACAAGGTGCGCGATGCCATGCTCGCCGACTGTGCCCGGTTGACGCCGCGCGAGGCCGAAGTCTGCGCCCGCATCCTGCTCGGCTACACGGTGCTCGGCACCAGCATGCACCTCGAAATCTCCGTCAACACGGTGGCGACGCACCGCAAGCGGGCCTATTCCAAACTGTCCATCTCCAGCCAGAACGAGCTTTTCGCCCGCTATTTCAGCACGGTGGAGCGCCTGCGCCTCAACTGACCGTCTTACCCGCGCGTCGCCCGGCAAGGGTATGGCTTGCGCGCCGGACTTGGCGACCATGGCCGCTCCTGACACCGAGGCGGCGAGACCATGGCCAGCTGGAGCAACGACCTGACCCGCCTGTCGGCGCAGACGCGGGGCATTCTCGATCGTGGTGGAGGCCTGTTCATCGACGGTGAGGTCCGCCAGGCCCGGTCATCGCTGCCGGTCATCGATCCATCCTCGAACCAGGCGATATCCAGCATCGCCGCGGCTTCGGCTGCCGATATCGATGCCGCGGTCGGCGCGGCGCGGGCGGCGCTCGACAATCCCGCCTGGCGCGACATCGGCCCCGCGGGCCGGGAGGCCGCGCTCCACAGGCTGGCCGATGCTGTCGCCGCCAACGCAGACGTTCTGGCCGAACTCGAAAGCGTCGATGTCGGCATGCCCCACTGGATGTCCCGCAATCTCGACATCGGCGGGACCGTCGATACCCTGCGCTACATGGCGGGCTGGCCGACCAAGATCGCCGGCCAGACCTTCGACGTTTCCGTGCCGATCCCGGGCTCCGAGTTCTTCGGCTACACCCGACGCGAGCCGGTCGGTGTGATCGGTGCGATCATCCCCTGGAACGTGCCGCTGATGCTGGCGGTGTGGAAGCTGGCTCCGGCGCTGGCAGCCGGCTGTACCGTGGTGATGAAGCCCTCCGAGGAGGCCTGCCTCAGCGTTCTGGAACTCGCCCGCCTCGCCCATCAGGCCGGCATTCCCGCAGGCGTCTTCAACGTCGTGACCGGCACGGGCCGGGAGGCCGGCGAGGCGCTCGTCGCCCATCCCGGCGTCGACAAGGTCACGTTCACGGGGTCGACCGCGACCGGCCGGCGCATCGCGGCAAAGGCGGCCGAGACAACCAAGAAGCTGACGCTGGAGCTTGGCGGCAAGTCGCCGCAGATCCTGTTCGCCGATGCGGAACTCGACGAGGCGGTGAAGGGTGTGGCCGACGCGATCTTCCTCAATTCGGGGCAGGTCTGTGTCGCCGGATCGCGCCTCTATGTCGAGCGCCGCATTCATGACGCCGTGGTCGAGCGTCTCGCGGCCCACGCCGACGCCCTGCCGCTTGGAGCGCCACTGGCCGAAGGCACGATCCTCGGCCCGCTCGTGAGCGCGCGCCAGCACGCGCGCGTGCGCGCGCTGCTCGACACGGCCATCGGCGCCGGCGCGCAGGTGGCGACGCGGCAGGACCCTGTTGCGGATGTCGGCAATTATCTGCGCCCCACGATCCTGTCGTCGGTGACGAACGCGATGGAGATCGCGCGCGAGGAGGTGTTCGGCCCGGTACTGACTGTCACCCCGTTCGACGACCTCGACGAGGCTGCGACGCTCGCCAACGACACCGACTACGGGCTGTCCGCCTGCATCTGGACGTCGAACCTGTCCACGGCACATCGGCTGGCGCGGCGCCTGACCACCGGCAAGGTTGCGGTCAACACGCCGCCGCTGCCCTATCCGGCCCTGCCCGAGGGCGGACGCAAGGCCTCGGGCTATGGCCGCGATCTCGGCGAGGATGCCGTTGCCGGCTTCCTCGAAACCAAATCGCTGCTGATCCGCCTGCGATGACGGAAACCGCCATGGCCGATATCCGCGACATGCCGACCGCTTCCCGGTCCTGGCCACAGATCGGCGACATCCTCGTCAATCATGACGGCGATTGCCCGCCGCCCACCGGCGAGCTGACCGGTCGTACCTTTGCGCTGGCCGGCTCGGGCGGCGACCGGATGGACCTCACCTTCGCTGACGACGATCGCGTGCTGCTGCGTGATAGCGCCGGGGAACGGCATCTGCGCTGCCAGGTGCACCGTATTCGGGATGCCCATCTCGTCAGCTGCGAGGCCGATGCGGGCTCGCGGTCCATTGCGACAATCTATCTCGATCCGCAGGCGGGTCGCGCGCTGGTCATCGAGACGACGATGCCGACACCCGGGGACGGTGGCGGTGACCTGCTGTCGCGGATCGCGCGCACCGGCAGCCAGAGCATGGTCGGGATGCGGTTCGAGGCCTTCGCCATCCGGCCGGGCGCTGCCGGCTTCGCGCGCGGGACAGGCCTCGTCGGGCGCTACTTCCGCTACCGCTACAGCGACACCCACGTCTACGACCACATCTATCTCAGCGAACGCTACTATGCGTGGTTCTGCCACGCGGGGCCCGACAAGGGCCTCGGCGATTTCGACGAGTGCGACCATTTCGAGCTCGGCCCGGACCTGCATCTCCTGTGCTGGCGGGAAAAACTGATCCCCTGCGGAGCAGTGACCATCGAGGACCACCGGGCGATGCGCTCGCATGGCGTGATCATGGGTTCCGACGCGGAGACCGGCCAGATCGCGTGCAGTGTCGTGTCGGCCGCGATCATGCCCGTCGCGGATGTCGCATGGGCGGGCGCTGCCGCATCTCAGGAGATCGCCGCCGGGCGAGCGGGGAAGGCCACGACATGACGACCATGCGCCGTGAGGCAGACACCATCCTCAAGAACGGCCGGATCTGGACCGGCGATGCGGCCGTGCCGTGGGCGAGCGATCTTGCCATTGCCGGCGGCCGCGTGCTGGCGACCGGCGGCGACCTGTCCCATCTCGCTGGACCGGGCACAGAGGTGATCGACCTCGGGGGGCGCATGGCCATGCCCGGCGTCCACGACGTGCATCTGCATTTCCTGATGGGCGGCCGGGAGGAACTCTTCTACGTCCGGTTCCCGACCTCCTTTGGCTTCGAGAAGATCTTCGCCTTCCTGAAGGAGCGGATCGCCGCAAGACCGGGCGAGCCGGTGATCGGCGGCGCCTGGGGCAGCGAGCCGGGCGCGCTGATCGGCAGGCTCGATGCGCTGCAGGCGCTCGACGCGGCGACCGGCGAGGTGCCGGTGCTGCTCTACGACGAGAGCCATCACAATCTCTGGGCCAATACGGCGGCGATGAGGGCAGCCGGGCTCTCGGCCGACACGCCGGACGTCGCGGACGGCACCATCGTGAGGGACCGCGCGACCGGAGCCCTGACCGGGCTGTTCCTGGAGGAGGCGAAGCAGCTCTTCAAGGACTTCGTCCGCGAAGTGCTGCCGCAGACGCCGGAGCGCGAGATGCAGGCCGCGCTCGCCGCCGTCGCCAAGCTCAATCGATACGGCATCACGGGCTTCCACGAGGCCGCGACCTCGCGGGTTTCGCTGGACGTGCTTCGATCGATCGATCGCGCCGGCCAGCTGTCCGCCTGGTCCGTCTGTTCGCTGCCCCATGCGCCGTTCAACGGCGAGGACGGCGCGGGCGAGGCGTTCTGGACCGAGGGCGAGGGCTATCGCAGCGAACAGATCTTCCCGACCTACGCGAAGTTCTTCCTCGACGGCGTGCCGCCGGCGCGCACCGCCGCCTTTGTCGAGCCCTATCTGCCGACGCCGGACGGCCTGCCCGGCGGCCATGGCGACCTCTACTATACGACCGAGGAACTGGCCGGGCTGATCGAACGCGCGGAGATGCTGGGGCTCGCCTCGAAAATGCACGGCAGCGGCGATGCCGCCGTCCGGCAGGCGCTGGATGCGATAGCCATGGTTCGCGCCGTCCGTCCCGGGCCGGCGCCGCTCCATCACATCGCCCATGCGAGCTTTCTCGTGCCGGAGGATATCGCCCGCTTCGCGCCCCTGAACGCGGTCGCCGATCTCTGTCCGGTCTTCTGGTTCCCGACCTCGACCTCGCTGGCCTGCCTCGACGTGCTCGGTGCGGAGCGCACCAATCGCTTCTGGCCCAACAAGGACCTTCACGATGCGGGCGCACTGCTGGCGGCGGGCTCGGACTGGCCGGTCGTGCCGGAGCCCAATCCGTGGATCGGCATCGAGGGCATGATCACCCGCGCTAATCCGATGGGAGAAGTGAAGGGCGTCCTGGGAGCGGATCAGGCGCTCGACCTCGATACCGTGTTGCGAATCTATACGGCCAATGCCGCCCGCGCGATGGGCATCGGCCATCTGGCGGGCACGCTGGCGCCGGGCATGTCAGCCGATATCGTGGTGCTCGACCGCAATCTGTTCGAGATCGCGCCGACGGAGATCGGCCGGACCGAGGTGGTCATGACGCTGTTTCGCGGCCGGATGGTGTATCGGACCTAGATGCATGATCTCAGCGGCGCTGCGGTGCTACCGCAGGACCGGCCGAGGAGCTGTCAGCGCGCCAGCGCGGCCGTGCGGTCGAGCGCGGATCCGAGCCCCTTCAGCGAAATGGTCAGGACGGTTGGCTGGCCACCGTCCGGTACGATCCGCGCCTTCAGCACCGTTCCGCCACGCAGCGCCGCGGACTGGCGGACATCGAAGCTGAGCGGGACGAGGCAACCGCCCGGCAGGCAGGTGCGGAACCGTAGTGTCTGGCCCTGCGTCTGGTCGTCGATCTGCAGCGCGACGCCCTGATCGAGCACCAGCCCGAACGGCAGCAGCAGCGCGCCCTCGATCCGGTCACCCGTGGGGGCAAGCTCCATGGCGATGACGCGCTGGCGCGTCTGCTGGTTGGTCTGTTCCTGGGTCGCGCCGCAGCGCTTGGCCGATCCCTGCACCATGCATCCCACAACCCAGTCGCCGTGCGTTTCCTGCAAAGAGGTCGCGCCGCCCGGCAAAGCGGCTGCGGGCTGCGCCGCCGCAGCAGGTGCGGGAAGCGGGCGGGGAGCCTGAGCTTCGGCCGCGGTCAGGACGGTGAGCGATGCGGCGAGCCCTATGGAAAGGGCGAGCAAAGGGTGGGGCGCGGTCATCGTGGTACCCTTGCACAGTTCGGTGGTCGGCGCCTGCCGCGAGGCATGCGTCAGAACCGGAAAGCGGCATTGGCGCTAGTCCGCCAGCCAAACGGCGAGCGTAGCCGCGCCTGCATTGCCCAGAGCGCCGTTTCTCTTGACGGGCTTCCCTGTCGTAACGGTCCGGATGCCACGCAGCGGCGCCCGTTGTCTTCTCATTAAGCGCAAACGGGCTCGGATAATCGCGCCCCCGGAGCAGGGGCGGTCCACGGCGTTCCGCCGGCCCGTCACCCGATGTCAGGGCGGACTGCCGAGGGTATCCCAGGGGCGATCAGCGGCGCCGGCGAGGGTCTTGGCGCCCGCGAGGTGAATGCGCACCGCATCGCGAACGATGTCGTCGAGCCGTTCGGGGGTCGGTGTCAGATAAACGAAACGCCGGATGGCCAGGTAGAAGATCCGCCCGTGCAGACCCCAGGCCATTTCGAGCTCGCGCTCGGTGAGTTCCGTGCCGGCGGGCAGGTCGATGCCGAGTTCCCGGCGCAATTCCTCGCAGGCGGGACGGATGATCTCGTCCCGGACGATGACGAGATAGCGCTTGGTGATGTCGAACGAGCGCAAGCCGGAAAATACGAAGATGCGGACCCAGTCATGGTCGAAAACCCGCTCGACATATTCGAGATAGAAGCGGGTCAGGCGGGCTTCCAGCGTCAATGACCGGTCGCGGATGAGCGGTGCCCAGGTGGGGCTCCAGCGGCTGAGATAGATGTGCTCGTAGACGCGCTCGATCAGCGATTCCTTGCTCGGGAAATGCCTGTAGATCGCGGAATGCGTGATGCCCATGCGCTTGGCGAGCTCGCGCGTCTGGCCCTCGAAGCCGTGCTCCGCGAAGAAGCGCACGGCTTCCTCGAGGATGAATTGCTCCCGGTCCGCCGCGCGCATGTTGCGCCTGCGTGGTTTGCTCGCGTCGCCTGCTGCCCCTGTCGCCATCGTCCGGCTCGAATCTGCCCGGTTGCCTCTGTCGGCACAGGGGATAGCGCAATGCGAAAAAGTGACCAAGTGGTCATTTCTAGTTGACGCCAGCTCATCCGCATGCTTCGAATAATTTGAAAGTGACCAGATGGTTACAAATCTGGCAGGAAACGTCATTGAGGAGTCCGGGCGTGAAAGCACGCGCCTTCCGCTATGTGCGCCCCGCAACGATCGCGGAGGCCTTTGACGCCTTCGCCGAGGCCGGCGGTGAGGCGAGCTATCTCGCGGGTGGCCATAGCCTTGCGCCGGCGCTCGCCCTGCGGCTCCAGGCGCCCGACGTGCTGATCGACATCGCCCATATCGGCGCGCTGCGTGGCATTGTGCTGGACGGCGATAGCCTGCGCATCGGGGCGCTGACGCGGCATGCCGAGGCGCTGACCGACCCGCACATCGCCGCCCATGCCCCGCTGCTCAGGATGGCCGCGCCGCATGTCGCCCACCCGGCGATCCGCAACAGGGGCACGCTCGGCGGCAGCGTCGCGCTTGCCGACCCGGCCGCGGAATTTCCGGCGGTCATGCTGGCCATGGGCGCGGAAATGGAGATCGCTGGTCCCGACGGACATCGCCGCGTGCCGGCCGAGGCCTTCTTTCTCGACCTCTACCAGACGGCGCTCGAGCCGGGAGAATTGCTGGTGGCGTTCCACGTCCCGATTGCCCGGCCGTCGCATCGCTGGGCCTTCGATGAATTTGCCCGCAGGCGCGGCGACTATGCTGTGATCGGGGCCGGCGTGATGCTGGACATGGACGGCCCGACCGTCGCGGAGGCGCGCATCGCCTTCCTGTCGGCAGCCGCGACGCCGGTTCGCGCCCGGCAGGCGGAATCGTGCCTCGCCGGCCGCCTGCTCGACGCCGGCGCGATTGCCGATGCACAGCAGGCGCTCGCCGGCGACCTCGATCCGCCGGACGACGAACAGACGCCCGCCGCCATGCGCCTGCATCTCGGGCGCGTGCTGCTTGGCCGCCTGCTCGGCGGGCTGATCGACAACGCGGCGGTGGCGGCATGACGATCACCGCTTCCGTCACGCTCACCATCAATGGCGAGGACGTCACCCGCGAGATCGAGCCGCGCGAGACGCTGGCCGATTTCCTGCGCCGAGACATGCAGCTCACGGGCACCCATACAGGCTGCGAGATGGGCGTTTGCGGCGCCTGCCTGGTGCTGGTCGATGGCAAGGCGACCCATGGCTGCCTCGTCTTCGCCGTGCAGGCCGAGGGCTCGACGGTCGAGACCATCGAAGGCTTGAGCGAACGCGGCATCATCGGCGACATTCAGGCGGCGTTCCACGAGCGCAACGCGCTCCAGTGCGGCTTCTGCACGCCGGGCATGCTGGTCACCGCGCACAGCATGCTGGCGCCGCCGGGCGTTCCGACGCGGGAGGAAATCCGCGACGCGCTGTCGGGCAATTACTGCCGCTGCACGGGCTACGAGGCCATTGTCGATGCCATCGAGGCGGTGGCCCGACAGCGTGCCGGCGAGGAGGTTGCGGCATGAACGCTCCTCTCGGCGCCCTCGACCGGCCCAATTCCTATATCGGTCGCTCGGTCTCGCGTCCGAACGCCAAGCGCCTGCTCGCGGGCAAGGGGCGCTACGTCACCGACCTCGTTTTGCCGCGCATGGTCCATGCGGCCTTCCTGCGCAGTCCCTACGCCCATGCGCGGATCGTCTCGGTCGACGCCGAGGCGGCCCGGACCATGCCGGGTGTCCGGCTGATCGCGACCGGCGGGGACCTCGCGCGCATCTGCCAGCCATGGACGGGCACGCTCGACCATTTCAAGGGCATGAAATCGGCGCCGCAACTGCCGCTGCCGGTGGGCAAGGCGACCTGGGCCGGGCAGGCCGTGGTCGCCATCGTCGCCGACACGCGCGCGCAGGCGGAAGACGCGGCCGAGGCCGTCATGGTGGAGTTCGAGGAACTGCCGCCGGTCATCGACATCGATGCCGCGCGCGAGCCGGGCGCCGACCGCGTCGCCGAGGAGCTCGGCGACAACATCTGCTTCCACGCGAAGCTCGACACGGGGGGCATCGACGGCCTGTTCGCCACTGCCGCGCACGTCGTCGAGGAGGAGTTCCTGTTCGGGCGGCACACCGCCGTGACGCTGGAGCCGCGCGCGATCCTCGCCGATTACGAGGCGAGCGAGGAGCGCCTCACCGTTCATCACGCGACGCAGACCCCGTTCCAGTTTCAGGATCTCTATTCGCGGCATTTCGGTATCCCGGAAGCGCAGGTGCGGGTCGTCGCTCCCGATATCGGCGGCTCGTTCGGCATGAAGCTGCACGTCTATCACGAGGACATGGCCGTGGTCGGCCTGTCGATCCTGCTGGGCCGCCCTGTCAAGTTCGTCGCGGACCGCATCGAATCTTTCGTCTCCGACATCCATGCGCGAGACCATCGCGTGCGCGCGCGCATGGCCATCGACGCGGCCGGCACCATCATCGGCATGGATGTCGACGACGTCACCGCCATCGGCGCCTTCTCGACCTATCCGCGCACCAGCGCGGTCGAGGGCAATCAGGTGATCCGGCTGATGGGTGCGCCCTACCGGTTCGGCAATTACCGGGCGGAACTGTCGGTGGTGTTCCAGAACAAGGTGCAGACCAGCCAGTACCGCGCCGTCGGCCACCCCATCGCCGCTGCTGTCACCGAAAGGCTGGTGGACATGGCGGCGGCGAGGGCGGGCCTCGATCCCGCCGTCATGCGCGAGCGCAACCTGATCGCGGACGATGCCTATCCTTGCGAGTCGCCAACCGGCTACCGGTTCGAGGCGCTGTCGCATCAGGAATGCCTCGCCCGCCTCAAGGCCATGATGGACTATGACGGGCTGCGCGCCGAACAGGCGGTGCTGCGGGCGAAGGGCATTCATCGCGGCATCGGCATTGCCAGCTTCGTCGAGATATCCAATCCGAGCCCGGCCTTTTACGGCATCGGCGGCGCCCGCATTTCGGCGCAGGACGGCGCGGTGGTGAAGGTGACCCCGTCCGGCGAGGTGCGCTGTCTGATCTCGGTGACCGAGCAGGGGCAGGGGACCGAAACCATCATCGGCCAGATCGTTGCCGACCAGCTCGGCGTCGCGCGCGAGAAGGTCCGGGTCATCACGGGCGATACCGAGGTGACGCCGCATGGCGGGGCGACATGGGCATGTCGCGGTGCGGGCATCGGCGGCGAGACGGCGCTGCGCGCCGCGCGCGCTCTCAAGGCCAATGTGCTGAAGGTCGCGGCGGCGATCCTCCAGGCCCGCACCGACGAACTCGACCTGCTGGATGGCTGGATCGTCGACGCGGTCGGCCAGCAGCGGCTGTCGCTCGCCGATGTCGCGCGCATTGCCTATTTCCGCTCGGACACACTGCCGCCGGGCACGGAAGCGCAGCTCACCGTCGCCCATCACTTCGCGCCGCAGGGCTATCCCTTCGCCTTCACCAACGGCATCCAGGGCTGCCACGTGGAGCTCGACGCCGAGACCGGTTTCGTCAAGATCCTGAAGCACTGGGTGGTCGAGGATTGCGGCCGCATCATCAACCCGCTTCTGGTGGACGAGCAGGTGCGTGGCGGCGTCGTGCAGGGGCTCGGCGCGGCCTTCTTCGAGGAATGCCTCTACGACGCGGCCGGACAGCTCACCAACGGCTCGCTCGCCGACTACCTCGTGCCCATGGCCTGCGAGATGCCGGATATCGAGATCGACCATGTCGAGACACCCACGCTCGACACCATTCTCGGCGCCAAGGGCTGCGGCGAGGCCGGCACGGCCGCCGCGTCGGCCGCGGCGCTCAACGCCGTCAACGACGCCATGACGCCCTTCGGCGCGACCATCGCGCAGATACCCATGACCCCGGCCCGCCTGCTCAGGGCACTGGGACGCATATGAGCCGACACAACGAGAGCAGACATCAGGAGGAACGAATGACCACGATGATCAACAGCCGCTTCCCGTCACCGTCGCGCCGCACCGTGCTGATGGCAGCCGGCGCCAGCCTCGTCGCTGCCCCGTGGGTGGCGAACGCGCAGGGCGCCGATACCGTCCGCATCGGCTTCCCGACGCCGCTGACCGGCCCCTTCGCGGCCGAGGCGCGCGATCAGGTGCGCAGCGCCGAGCTCGCCGTCAAGCTGATCAACGACAAGGGCGGCGTCGCCGGCCGCAAGGTCGAGCTGCTGGTGCGCGACGACAAGCTCAATGCCGGCGAGGCGGCGACCCGCACGCTGGAACTGATCGAGAAGGACAAGGCCCATGCCATCGTCGGCGCGCTGTCGAGCGCCGTCCAGCTCGCGGTCAACGAGGTGACGCGCGCCCGCGGCGTCATCTACGTGTCGATCAGCCAGTCCGACACTATCAACGAGGTCAAGGATTTCAGCCGCTTCACCTTCCACGAGGCGCTGAACCCGCACATGACCACAGCGGCGGTGGCCAAGCACACGTTCAAGCGCGGCTCGAAGGTCGCCTATCTCGTCGCCGACTACGCCTACGGCCACGAGATGCTGCGCGGCTTCAAGCGGGCGCAGGCCGCGCTCGGCGCGGAGAGTGTCGGCGAGATCCTGCATCCCTTCGGTGCACCCGATTATTCGACCTTCATGCCGCGCCTGCGCGCCATGCGGCCGGACATTCTGTGCATCGCCAATTTCGGCCGCGACCAGGCCAATTCGATCAAGCAGGCGGTCGATTTCGGCATGAACCGCAACGCCCGGATCGTGGTGCCGGTGCTGCTGCACAACCAGCGTCTCGCCATCGGTCCGGACGCCTTTGCCGGCGTCGTCGGCGGCGCCAATTACTACTGGGGCCTGGAGCAGTCCATTCCCTCGGCCAAGGCGTTCAACGACGCGTTCCGCGCGGCCCATGGCGGCGCTGTCCCGACTGACTACGGCGCCTATGGCTTCACCGGCGTCTATTCGCTGCTGCTCGCCATGCAGGCGGCCGGCGGCACCGACACGGACAAGGTCGTCGCCGCGCTGGAAGAGCTGAAATACGACGTCGCCAAGGGCGCGCAGAGCTACCGCAAGTGCGATCACCAGTCGATGCAGTCGGTGCTGGTGCTGGAATCCAAGAAGCGCGCGGACATGAAGGGCGATGCCGACCTGTTCAATGTCCTGGCGACCGAGCCGGCCTCGGAAACCATGCTTCGGACCTGCTCCGAGCTCGGCTTCCCGGCCTGACGCGCAGATTACTCCCGCCGCAAGGAGCCCAGGGCCCGCCATGGACGCCGAACTCATCGCCATGCAGCTGTTCTCGGGGGTCGCGCTCGGCGCGATCCTCATCATGGTCGCGCTCGGCCTGTCGATCATTTTCGGCATGCTGGGCGTGGTGAACTTCGCCCATGGCGCGCTGTTCATGGTCGGCGCCTATGCCGGCCTGTGGGTCGCCTCGCTGACCGGCAGCTTCTGGTGGGGGCTGCTGATCGCGCCCCTCGCGATCGGCGCCTTCGGCATGGCCATCGAGTTCCTGCTGATCCGGCCGCTCTACAAGCGCTCGGTGGACGATCCGCTGCTGCTGACCTTCGGTCTCGGCTATGTGCTGGTCGAGGCGGTGCGCATCGTGTTCGGCAGCGACGGCATACCGTTCGAGACGCCGGCACTGCTGTCGGGCGTCGCCGATCTCGGCATCGGCTTCTTCCCGGTCTACCGGCTGTTCGTGGTCGGCGTCGTGGCGGCGGTGCTCGTGCTGCTCTGGCTGTTCCTCGAGAAGACCAAGTACGGGTTGATCGTCCGCGCCGGCGCGCGCGATCCGCTGATCATGCGGGTTCTGGGCGTCGATATCGGCAGGGTCTGGCTCATGGTCTTCGGCCTCGGCATCGGGCTGACCGCGCTCGGCGGCGTGCTCGCCGCGCCGATGCGCAATGTCAGCCCCGAAATGGGTGCGCTGGTGCTGGCGGAGGCCTTCGTCGTCACGGTCATCGGCGGCATGGGTTCGCTGATCGGCGCGGTCGTCGCCGGGTTGCTCGTTGGCGTCGCGGTCAGCATGACCGCGCTGTTCGCGCCCGAGATGGCGACCATCGTGATGTTCGCGCTGATGGCGCTGGTGCTGCTGGTCAGGCCGCAGGGCCTGTTCGGCCGCGCCGTGGCCGGGCATTGAGGGGAAAGCTCCGATGACCTCCCAATCCTCGCCGCTCCCCGTCATGGCCGCAGCGGCTGCACGGCCCGCCGGCCTCGTCGCCACGCTGACCGCCTGGCGCGTGCCGCTGACCATCCTCGCGCTCTGCCTGCTGCCCTGGGTCCTGCCGTCCAAGGCGCTGGCGGTGAACGTGCTGATCTACGGGCTGATCGCCGTCGGCTACAACCTGCTGTTCGGCTATACGGGGCTCCTGTCCTTCGGCCACGCGGCCTTCTTCGGCGCGGGCGCCTATGCCACCGGCATCGCCATCGGCCAGTTCGGCCTGCCGTGGTTCGTCGCAGTCGCGCTTGGCGTCGTGTTCGGCGGCGCGCTCGCGGTGGTGATCGGCCTTTTGTCGATCCGCACGCGCGGCATCTACTTCTCGATGGTGACGCTCGCGCTGTCGCAGCTCGTCTACTACGCGGCGCTGCAGGCCTCGTCCTGGACCGGCGGCGAGAATGGCCTGCGCGGCTTCACCGTCGCGAAGATCTCGCTGTTCGGCGTCGCCGTCGATTTCCTCAACCCGGTCGCGAAATACTATGTGCTGATGATCTTCGCGGCGCTCGCGCTATGGCTGGTCTCGCGCATCCTCAACTCGCCCTTCGGCGCGGCGATCGAGGCGATCCGCGAGAACGAGACGCGCGCGCGCGCCTGCGGCTACGACGTGGAGCGCACCAAGCTCCTGTCCTTCACGCTCTCGGGGCTGATCTGCGCGCTGGCCGGAACGATGTCGGCGCTGCACCTCGCCATCGTGCCGCTCGACACGCTGCACTACCACACCTCCGGCATGATCGTGATGATGACGCTGCTCGGCGGCGCGGGCTCGTTCTTCGGCCCCTTCGTCGGCGCGCTCGCCTTCCTTCTGATGGAGGACGTGATCTCGCTGTGGACGTCGCACTGGCAGATCGTCGTCGGCTCGGTGTTCATCCTGTTCGTGCTGTTCCTGCCCAAGGGCATCTGGGGCACGGCGCTCTCCTGGAGGGCCGGACGATGAACGCGCCTCTGCTCGCGGTCGAGAATGTCGGCCGGCGCTTCGGCGGCTTCGTCGCGCTCGAAGGTGTGACGGCGTCGTTCGAGCCGAACAAGGTGACAGCCATCATCGGCCCCAATGGCGCCGGCAAGAGCACCTTCTTCAACGTCCTGTCCGGCGTGCTGCCGCCCTCGACCGGCTCGATCCGGTTCAAGGGACAGGACCTGACGGGGACGCCGCAGCACCGCTTCGTCCATCTCGGCATCGCCCGGTCCTACCAGATCACCAATATCTTCCCGGATCTCAGCGTCCACGAGAACGTCCGCGTGGCGGCGCAGGCCTTCCGGGCGCGCTATGACATCTGGACCGACCGCAGCCGGCTGCCCGAGCTGGACGACAAGGCCGATGCGGCGCTGGCGGCCGTCGGACTGTCTCAGCAGCGCGGCGCTACCGCCAAGTTCCTCGCCCACGGCCAGCAGAGGGCGCTGGAAATCGCCATAGCTCTGGTGGCCGAACCCGAACTCCTGCTCCTCGACGAGCCGACCGCCGGCATGGGCCCGGAGGAGACGAAGGACATGGTGGCGCTGATCGAGAAGCTGGCGGCCGACCGGACCATCCTGCTCGTCGAGCACAAGATGAAGATGATCCTCGGCCTTTCGGACCGCATCCTCGTGCTGCATCACGGCCGCCTGATCGCCGACGGCACGCCGCAGCACATCCAGGCGGATTCAGAGGTCCGCCGCGTCTATCTCGGACAGAACGATGGCTATGCTTGAGATCAAGGGCCTCAACGCCTGGTATGGCGCCAGCCACATCCTGCACGGCGTGTCGCTGCGGGTGGACAAGGGCGAGATCGTCGCGCTGGTCGGCCGCAACGGCGCCGGCAAGACCACAACCATCCGCTCCGTCATGGGCCTGATGCCGCGCGCGGCCGGCGAGGTCCGTTTCGACGGCACCAGCCTGCTGCCGCTGCCGGCTCATGCACGGTTCGGCCGCGGCCTCGCCTACGTACCCGAAGAGCGCCGCATCGTTCCCGGGCTCACCGTTCGCGAGAACCTGCAGCTCGGCCTCGTGGCGAGCCGCGCCGGCATCGACGAGAAGCAGGCCATCGACGAGATCGCCGAGAGCTTTCCGCGCCTGAAGGAGCGGCT
>Ga0209794_1000829_pt1 | contig 33230 bp, 21 predicted proteins | sample EBPBio232013_DNA_FD_185869 | JGI IMG/M metagenome (GOLD analysis project Ga0209794, IMG submission 185869) | Wastewater treatment Type I Accumulibacter community from EBPR Bioreactor in Madison, WI, USA - Reactor 1_5/23/2013_ DNA (SPAdes)... | ecosystem: Engineered > Bioreactor > EBPR >... | reverse complement strand
CACTGGAGAAGGTATGGCAAAACAGCGAAGTGCTCCGGCACCTCGCGCTGCGTCTTCAGGCGAGCAATTGGATTGGCACCTCATTGATTGGGGACTGGTCCAAATGTTTGTCGGGAAGATGCAGACGCGCATTGCGCAGGCAGAAATGGACAGGGACTATCGCAGGGTCAAACGACTTCAGAGAAGCCTTGTGCGATCCTGGCAGGCCAAGGCATTGGCGGTCAGGAAAGTTACCGAGAACCAAGGGAAGCGGACGAGTGGCGTCGACCGCGAATTGTGGCCGTCACCGACGGCCAAATGGAACGCGGTGTGTCGGATGGGTAAATCGGGATATCGGGCCAAGCCTCTGCGCCGAGTCTGGATTCCGAAGGCGAACGGGAAAGAGCGCCCTCTGGGCATTCCGACCATGTTCGACCGGGCTATGCAGGCACTCCACCTGCTCGCGCTGGAACCGGTGTCTGAGTGTGCGTCTGATCCGAACAGCTACGGCTTTCGGAAAGGGCGCTCCACGCACGACGCCCGGAGCCAGTTGTTTGTGTCGTTATCCCAGAAGGCTTCGGCCCAATGGATTCTGGACGCGGACATCACGGGCTTTTTCGACAACATCAATCACGACTGGTTGCTAGCGAATGTTCACATGAACAAACGCGTTCTCCGAAAGTGGTTGCAAGCAGGTGTCGTCGACAGAGGACAACTGCACCGAACCGAAATGGGAACGCCGCAAGGCGGGATCATTTCGCCGACATTGGCGAACATCACCCTGAACGGGTTGGAGCGCGGACTGAAACAGTTCCTTCAAAGAGAACTGGGGTCTCGTGCATCGGCCCGGGCGAAGGTGAATCTGGTGCGATATGCCGATGACTTTGTCGTAACCGGGGACTCGAAAGAGCTTCTGGAAGCGCTGGTTAAACCTTGGATTGCTGAGTTCCTGCGTGAGCGGGGGCTGCAGTTCTCTGAGGAGAAAACCAAGATCGTGCATATTGACGAAGGGTTCGACTTCTTAGGGTGGAACTTCCGCAAGTACGGCGGAAAGATGCTGATCAAACCGAGCAGGAAAAACGTCAAGGCGTTATACGGCAAGGTGAGGGATGTCATCGACAGTTCGTTGTCAGTTCCAACGGGAGTGCTTATCAACAGACTCAATCCGGTCCTTCGGGGCTGGGCGGAGTACCACAAGGGCGTAGTTGCCAAAGCGACCTTCTCGCGTCTCGACCATCTGATTCGGTGGCGGCTGCTGAGGTGGGGACTACGGCGACACCCTCGCAAAACTGTCCAGTGGGTTCACAACCACTACTGGCTGCAACTCGGCACACGCCGGGCCATGGCCGCAACGAAGGCGGATGCGCAGGGTGATGCGACCACGCTGGTCCTGTACCAGCTATCGGACATGAAAATTGTCCGGCATCAGAAAGTCAACGGGGATTACAACCCGTTCGATCCCAACTGGGTGCTCTACGGCGAACAGTTGCAAGTGGCCCGGATGTCGCAAGACCTCTGGGACGCGCAGCGACTCAAGTTGTGGATGCAACAAGGCGGCAGGTGCGCCTTATGCGAGCAATCCTTAGACAGTACGAACGCAATGGACGACCACCATATCGTCTATCGGATGTACGGCGGGAGTAATGCCCTTGCCAACCGGGTCTTGTTGCACCCGGCCTGTCACCGGCGGGTACACGCCCTAGGTTTGGAGGTAACCAAGCCGGTCCCAGCACGGGGACTTTAACTGGAAGCGTAGACTAGGGTAATGCAACCCGATGAATCTACAACGCCAGAGGTCGTGCGTGAGCCGGATGCGTCGAAAGGCGCACGTCCGGTTCTTAGGGGGGGATGGGGCCGCGAGGCCCTGTCCCTACCCTCCTCAGACCTATTTGATTTTTCTCCCGCCGCCGTGGCCGCCCTGGCCCGCGCGGATGCGGCACGTGCCCTGGCTGAAGACCTGGGCGCAGGCGACCTGACGGCCGGCCTGGTGGACCCGGCGCGCCAGGCGCGTGCCCGCGTGCTGGCGCGCGAGCCGGCCGTGATCTGCGGCGCACCCTGGGCCCAAGCCACGCTGGACGTGCTGGCGCCTGGCGCGCAGATCACCTGGCATGTGGCTGAAGGCCAGCGTTGCCAGGCGGACCAGGTGGTGTTTGAGGTGCAGGCCGCCGCGCGTGCGCTGCTGAGCGCCGAGCGCACCATGCTGAACTTCCTGCAGCTGCTCAGTGCCGTGGCCACCAAGACCGCCGTGTACGTGGACGCCGTGAAGGGCACGCGTGCCCAGATCGTGGACACGCGCAAGACGCTGCCGGGCCTGCGCCTGGCGCAGAAATATGCGGTGCGCACCGCTGGCGGCACCAACCACCGCATCGGCCTGTATGACGCGGTACTCATCAAGGAAAACCATATCGCAGCAGCAGGGGGCGTGACGCCGGTGCTGCAGGCGGCGGCGCGCGTGGCCCGCCAGGCGAGCTTCATCGAGATCGAGGTCGAGACGCTGGACCAACTGCGCGAGGCGCTGGACGCGGGTGCCCGCATGGTGCTGCTGGACAACATGAGCCTGCCCACGCTGCACGAGGCGGTGCGCATCAACGCGGGCCGCGCCATCCTGGAAATATCGGGTGGCGTTACGCTGGATGGCATCCGCGCGCTGGCGGAAACCGGTGTGGACCGCATCTCCATCGGAACCCTGACCAAGGATGTCAAGGCCACGGACTTTTCCATGCGCCTGAAGGAACTTTGACCATGAGCAACGTCATCGATGTCGAGTACGAACAGCCCGAAACCATTGGGGCGGCCGTGTGCGAGACCAAGCACGCCTGGGCCCGCGTCCCGGTGGAGCCCGGCCCCAGGCAGCGCGCCGAGCTGAAAGACAAAATCCGCCGCCTGCTCAAGGAGAAGAACGCGGTCATGGTGTCGCACTACTACGTGCACCCGGACCTGCAGGACCTGGCCGAAGAGACCGGCGGCATCGTCAGCGATTCACTGGAGATGGCGCGCTTTGGCCGAGACCACCCTGCGCAGACGCTGGTGGTGTCGGGCGTGAAATTCATGGGCGAGACGGCCAAGATCCTGAGCCCTGAAAAACGCGTGCTCATGCCCGACCTGGACGCCAACTGCTCGCTGGACCTGGGCTGCCCGATTGAAGAATTCAACGCCTTCTGCGACGCCCACCCCGACCGCACCGTGGTGGTGTATGCCAACACCAGCGCGGCGGTGAAAGCGCGGTCCGACTGGCTGGTCACGTCCAGCTGCGCGCTGGACATCGTGCGCGCCCTCAAGGACAAGGGCCACAAGATCCTGTGGGCGCCAGACCGGCACCTGGGCGGCTACATCCAGCGCGAAACAGGCGCCGACATGGTGTTCTGGAACGGCTCGTGCATCGTGCACGACGAGTTCAAGGCATTCGAGCTGCAGGCGCTGATGAAGGAACACCCCCAGGCCAAGGTGCTGGTGCACCCCGAATCGCCCGCCGACGTGGTGGCGCTGGCGCATGCGGTGGGCTCCACGTCCGCCATCCTGAAAGCCGCGAAGGAGATGAACGCGAAGGAATTCATCGTCGCCACCGACAACGGCATGATGCACAAGCTGCGCACGCTGAATCCGGCCAAGGTGTTTTATGAAGCACCCACCGCCGGCAACAGCGCCACCTGCAAGAGCTGCGCGCACTGCCCCTGGATGGCCATGAACGGCCTGGCCGGGCTGGCCCAGGTGCTGGAAACGGGCATGAATGAAATCCATGTGGACCCGGCGCTGGGCCTGCAGGCCCGCGTGCCGATCGACCGCATGCTGGCGTTCACCGCGGCGCTGAAGGCGGGGCAGCCCGCAGGCTCGCTGGTACCGCATATCGGCGCGGCCTGACGCGCGCTGCATCAGCGCTGCGGCCAAGAAAGCAGATCAGGGCCATTCGTATAGTTTTCACAGACGCTCGCGGGGTTTAACTTTTGCACATGGCAGATGCAAAAGGGGCGTTTGAATGGCAATTGCGAATTTCGAAGAGTTGTGCGCCGGGCTTTGTGAGCTTGCAGGCTTTGGCCCGCCACGGCTGCAGGCGGATCCACACGGTACGCTGGCGTTTTCGATGCGCCTGAACGGCGTCGTCGTTTCCGCACTGCAACTGAAGGACGCGGCACGAACGGCCGTTCTGGTGGCTGAAATGGGCACTCCGGACGAAGACAAGTCGCAGACGGTGTGGTCGTCGCTGCTGATGGCCAACGCCTTCCTGCCGGGGCCGCACGCGCCTCATTTCAGCCGGCGGCCCCGTTCAGGCGAGTCCATCATGCAATGGGCGTGCTGTCTCGACAGCATTTCGGTCACAGAGGCCTATCAGCGTGTGACCCGGATGGTGCACGTCACCCAGCGCTGGCGTGCTGACCCTCTTGCCGAGAACGCCACGACGCCCGGGTCCGACGTGAAAGCGGCCGCTACGGCGCCATTGCCTGACCCGGCGCAGGACCTGTCGCTGCAGGCATTTGACGCGCTGTACCGGGAGGTCTGCGAGACGCTCTCGTTGCCGCACGGCGAACTGCCGGTCATGCAAGGGGCGTGCGCCTTCACGGTGACGCATCTGCAAACCGCGGCGACGGTGATCCATGCGCCGCTGTTGCTCAAGGAGTCAGCACTCGTGGTCATTCAGCTGGGCTCGACGTGGGACTCCAGCAACCCGGATACGCTGGTGTCGGCCATGGAAGCCAACTTTGCATTGATGTCGCAGCCAATGGGTGCCGTCCTTTGCCAGGACCCAACCCGTGCCGCGCTTCAGTTGCAGTACGCATACCCCATGAAAGACGCGAGCGCGTCGTTGCTGTTGTCCCAGATCGCCCAGACCGCCAGCATTGTGGCGCAGTGGGACGCGACGCTTGCACAGGAAGCCCCGACGTCGGGTCACTCATCGTAAAAGCAGCGAGGAAAGTGCGAAATGTCCCAAGTCAATTTGCCCAGGCCCGGTGTGACCGCCTATTCCCCGATACCGGTGCCGTCGGATGACAAGTCCAGCCGCAGGGACTCCGAGGCCGATGGTGTGCTGGACATACCGAGCCAGACCGTCGCGGATATCGGCGAATTGCAAGCGCAGCCGTCAGACTCCCGGGATGCACAGCCGTCTGTGCCGCTGGAGACCAAAGACACCGTGGTGATCCATGTCCGTGGCCCTACGACCGACGCCGAATTACGCGCGCTGGACCGGGGGCCGCACCAACGGCTTGCGCCTGCCGTGGGGGAAGGCCAGCCCCTGTCCCTGTCGCAGAGGGCCCGACTGGCAGTGTCATCGGCGATACGGCAAACGTCCTTCCAGGACGTGACATTTGCGTGGCGGGTGGCCACCTATGGTGGGCTTGGACTGGTGGCCGGGGGCGCACCCGGTTGCGCCCTGGGCATTGCCATCGGCAGTGGTTTGGGGTACGCGGGGACTGTGCGCCGCGAGGAACACAATGTGCCGGCGACAATCGTTGCCACCCTGATGCAGACGATAAGCTTTGGCAGTGTCCCGATGCAAGGGCTCCAGGGGGCTGCGGCTACCAGCATTGTGGCGGGTGTCGGCACTGAGCTTGTCAGCTATGTGTGCGTCAAGCTGGAGCCCTACCTCCCTGATTTGACGTGAGCGTCGTAGGCTGCGGATCCGCCAGCAGCCCCGGGTAATCCAGGCTGTAGTGCAGGCCGCGGCTCTCGCGGCGGGCCTGGGCCGAGCGGACGATCAGTTCGGCCACCTGCACCAGGTTGCGCAGCTCCAGCAAATCGCGCGTGACATGAAAGTGCGCATAGAACTCATGGATCTCGCCTTGCAGCAGCGCGATGCGGTGCGCGGCGCGCTCCAGCCGCTTGTTGGTGCGCACTATGCCCACGTAGTCCCACATGAAGCGGCGCAGCTCGTCCCAGTTGTGCGAGATAACCACGGCCTCGTCGGCGTCGGTCACGCGGCTGTCGTCCCACGCGGGTAGCACGGGCGGCGCCGACATGGGGGACTGCAGGATGTCCAAAGCGGCGGCGCGGGCGAACACCATGCATTCCACCAGTGAATTGCTGGCCAGCCGGTTGGCGCCGTGCAGGCCGGTGTAGGCCGTCTCGCCGATCGCGTGCAGGCCCACCAGGTCGGTGCGGCCGTGCAGGTCGGTGTGGATGCCGCCGCAGGTGTAATGCGCGGCCGGCACCACGGGGATGGGCTGCTTTGAGATGTCGATGCCGAACTCAAGGCAGCGGGCGTAGATGTTCGGAAAGTGCGCCTGGATGAAAGCCAGCGGCTGGTGCGAGATGTCCAGGTGCACGCAATCAATGCCGTGCTTTTTCATCTCGAAATCGATCGCGCGGGCCACGATGTCGCGCGGGGCCAGCTCGGCGCGGATGTCATGCTGGGGCATGAAGCGCGTGCCCCCCGCAGATTCAGGCAACTTCAATTGCCCGCCTTCACCGCGCACCGCCTCACTGATCAGGAAGCTCTTGGCATGCGGGTGGTACAGGCAGGTGGGGTGGAACTGGATGAACTCCATGTTGCTCACCCGGCAGCCTGCACGCCAGGCGGCGGCAATGCCGTCGCCGGTGGCGGTGTCGGGGTTGGTGGTGTACAGGTACACCTTGCCGGCACCGCCGGTGGCCAGGATGGTGTGCGGCGCACGGAAGGTCAGCACCTGGTCGGTCTTTTCATCCAGTGCGTACAGGCCCAGGCAGCGGTTCAGCGGCAGGCCGCGCTTCTTGCCGGTGATCAGGTCCACCAGCACATGGTGTTCAAACAGCGTGATGTTGGGCGTGCGGCGCACGTGTTCGATCAGCGTCTTTTGCACGGCGGCGCCGGTGGCGTCCGTCACGTGAACGATGCGCCGCGCGCTGTGGCCGCCTTCACGCGTGAGGTGCAGGTGGCCGTCTTCTTCAGAGAACGGCACGCCCAGATCGCGCAGCCAGCGGATGCTCTCGGGCGCATGCTCCACTACGAAGCGGGTGGCCGCAGGGTCTGACAGGCCCGCGCCGGCCACCAGCGTGTCGTCCACATGCGCGTCAAAGGTGTCGCCCTCGGCCAGCACCGCGGCAATGCCGCCCTGGGCCCAGCCGCTGGAGCCATCGCTCATGGCGCGCTTGGTCAGCACGGCCACACGGTGGGTGGGCGCCAGGTGCAGCGCGGCAGACAGGCCCGCCAGGCCGCTGCCGACGATCAGCACGTCGAAGTCGTAAGAGGTTTGGGTCACGGTGGGAATGGAAAGCCTAGGCGGGGGAATAAGCCAGGCGCACGTAAATGGGGGCGAACGCTTCGGCCTGCGTGACCTCGACCAGTGTTTCCTTGGCCAGCTCCAGCAGGGCAATGAACGTCACGATCAGCACGGGCACGCCGCGGCTCACGTCAAACAGGTTTTCAAACTCGACGAACTTGCGGCCCTGCAGATGGCGCAGCACGATGCTCATGTGCTCGCGCACCGACAGCTCCTCGCGCGTGATCTTGTGGTGCTGCACCAGGCGGGCCCGCTTGATGATGTCGCGCCAGGCCTCCTGGAGGTCCACCACGTTCACATCGGGAAAGCGCGGCTGGATGGACTGCTCGATATAGACCTGCGCGCGCAGCACGTCGCGGCCCACCTGCGGCACCTCGTTCAGGCGCGCGGCGGCCAGCTTCATCTGCTCGTATTCCAGCAGGCGGCGCACCAGCTCGGCGCGCGGGTCCTCGGGCTCCTGGCCTTCGGCCACCTTCTTGGGCGGCAGCAGCATGCGCGACTTGATCTCGATCAGCATCGCGGCCATCAGCAGGTATTCGGCCGCCAGCTCCAGGTTGCGGCTGCGGATCTCTTCCACATAGGCCAGGTACTGGCGCGTGACCCCGGCCATCGGGATGTCCAGGATGTTGAAGTTCTGCTTGCGGATCAGGTACAGCAACAGATCCAGCGGGCCTTCAAAGGCCTCGAGAAACACCTCCAGCGCATCGGGCGGGATGTACAGGTCGGTGGGCATGGCGAACAGCGGTTCGCCGTACAGGCGGGCCAGCGCCACCTGGTCCACCACGTCCGGCATGCCGGGCAGCCCTTCAGGCGGCACGGCCGCCGGCGCGGGCAGGGTGGACGGGTCCGCGGATGCGGTCACTTGGCGTCGGTCTGGTAGACGTAGGGCTTTTGCGGCACCTGGGCGCTGCGGTATTCACCCCAGGCGCCGCGGTCCACCGCCTTGTCCCACAGCAGCGCGCGGCCAGCGCGCTGCTGGGCCTCCAGGTCGGGCTTCCTGGTCTTCAGTTCGTCAATGAACTGGGTGATTTCGGATTTGTAGTGGGGGGGGCGGAAGAAGTTGGCGATGGACATGGGGGACCCTTTGGACAGCGATTTTAGCCGGCGCGCACCCCTTCGGCAGGTTAAGGCGTAGCCGCCAGCTCCGCCGCAAACCCCGAGCTTTCAAACAGCGCGCGTGGCTGCGCCTGCAGGTGATCCACGCGCAGCGTGCCGCCGCGCGCCAGCACGGCCTTGTGCAGCTGGCGCAGGGCGTCCAGGCCCGACGCGTCCAGCGACACCAACTGCAGCGCATCCAGCACCACCTGCGGCGCGTCGGGGCCGGTTTCCACGGCCTGCACGGCCACGTCGATCTTGGCCACGGCGCCGAAGAACAGCGCGCCGTACAGCTTGTAGGTGAGCTGGTTGCCGTTGGCACTGTCGGTGCTGCTGGTCAGCTCCACGCGAAACAGCGAGCTCATGCGCCGGATGAACAGCGCGCAGGCCAGCACCAGCCCCACCTGCACCGCCACCGTCAGGTCAAACACGATGGTGAGGAAGAAGGTGCCCAGCATCAGCACGCGGTAATGGCTGCTGTACTGGCGCAGCCGGGCAAACGCATGCCATTCGCCCATGTTCCAGGCCACAAACAGCAGGATGCCGGCCAGCACCGCCAGCGGCACATGCAGCGCCAGCGGCGCGGCCAGCAGCACCACGGCCAGCAGCGTCAGCGCATGCACCATGCCGGCCACGGGGGATGTGGCACCCGCGCGCACATTGGTCACGGTGCGTGCAATGGTGCCGGTGGCTGGCATGCCGCCAAAAAACGGCGTGACGAAATTGGCCACGCCCTGGGCCATCAGCTCCTGGTTGGGGTCGTGCCGGGGCTGCGTGCCCAGCTGGTCGGCCACGCGCGCGCACAGCAGCGACTCAATGGCGCCCAGCAGCGCAATGGTCAGCGTGGGCGTGACCAGCAGCTTGACCGTCTCCCACGAAAAATCAGGCAGCGCAAACGAGGGCAGGCCCTGCGGAATGCCGCCAAAGCGCGAGCCAATCGTCTCCACCGGCAGCTTCAGGAACCAGGCAAACACCGTCAGCGTGACCAGTGCCACGATGGGCCCCGGCATGCGCGACGTGACCTGCAGCGCGCGCCCCATGCCAGGCAGTTCCAGCGCCTGGTGGATGGCATGGCGGATGGCGGACTTTTCGTTCCACAGCCGGGGCCACAGCGCCAGCCCCAGCACGCAGGCCAGCCCCAGGCCAAAGGCATAGGGGTTGAAGCTGTCCAGGTGCTGGCCCATGACCTTGAGCTGCGTGAAAAAATCCGCCGGCAGCTTGGGCACTGTCAGGCCCAGCCAGTCGCGCAGCTGGGACGCGGCAATCAGCACCGCAATGCCGTTGGTAAAACCGATCACGATGCTGACCGGCACATAGCGCACCAGCGTGCCCAGCTTGAGCAGCCCCAGGGTGAACAGCAGCACGCCCGCGCAGGCGGTGGAGATCAGCAGGTTGGCCAGGCCATAGCGCTCCACGATGCCGTACACGATGACGATGAACGCGCCCGCCGGCCCGCCGATCTGCACGCTGGAGCCGCCCAGGGCCGAGATGAGGAAGCCTGCGATGATGGCCGTCCACAGCCCGGCCTGCGGCGACAGGCCGGACGCAATGGCAAACGCCATGGCCAGCGGCAGCGCCACGATGCCCACCGTCATGCCCGCGCCCGCGTCGGCCATGAAGCGCGCGCGGCTGTAGCCGCGCAGCGAATCAATCAACCGGGGGTGAAAGCCCGCCAGATGCAGGCGGGGGGCGTTCAAGGCGTCAGTCTCCGCCGGGGATGACGGCGTCGGCCGCCGCGCCGACCGCGCGGCCCGCCAGCCGCGCCGTGCCGATGGCGGCATCCGCCGCCAGGCCCACGCCCTTGACGGCCACGGTGGCAGCCGTGTCGGCCACGGCGATCACGGCGCAGCCCTGCAGCAGGGCGGTTGCCAGGGCAATGAGGACGGCGGTTCGTTTCACGGTGGCGGCTCCTTGGCGCACTATCGTACGCGCATGCCCGGCTGGGCCCCGGCCGTGGGCTTCAGCACGTAGATGCCGGGGTTGGCTTTCTCGTCGCCATGGCTGGCGGCCAGCACCATGCCTTCGCTCACGCCAAACTTCATCTTGCGCGGCGCCAGGTTGGCGACCATCACGGTGTGCTTGCCGATCAGCTGTTCAGGCTTGTAGGCGCTGGCGATGCCGCTGAACACATTGCGGGTTTTACCTTCGCCCACGTCCAGCGTCAGGCGCAGCAGCTTGGTGGAGCCCTCCACGGCTTCGCAGTTCACGATCTTCGCGATGCGCAGGTCGATTTTGGTGAAGTCGTCAATCGTGATCGTGGGGGCCAGCGCCTCACCCCCAGGCAGTTCACTCCCTCCCCCGCTGGGGGAGGGCTGGGGTGGGGGCGCCACCTCCCCCGGCACCTCAAACAACGCATCCAGCTGCTTCACATCCACGCGCTGCATCAGGTGCTCGTATTTGCCCACTGTGTGCCCCGCACCCAGTGGCGTGGCGGCATTGGCCCAGCCCAGCGGGGCGCATTGCAAGAAGCCTTCGGCCCGCGCGGCCAGCGCGGGCAGCACGGGCTTCAGGCAGGCGGTCAGCAGCTTGAACATCTCCAGGCACCAGCTGCCCACGGCGGCGGCCTCGTCGGCCTTGCCTTCCTTGGCCAGCTTCCAGGGCGCGGCGGCGTCAAACGCGGTGTTCACCACGTCGGCCACGGCCATGATCTCGCGCAGCGCGCGGGCATAGTCGCGCGACTCGTACAGCGCCTTGACGCTGGCGGCCAAAGCCGCAGCGTCCACCTCGGCCAGCGACGGCGCCGCCACCAGCTTGCCCCCCGGCACAAACTTCACCGCGCGGCTGGCAATGTTCACGTACTTGCCGATCAGGTCGCTGTTCACGCGGGCCATGAAGTCGTCGGGGTTGAAGTCGATGTCTTCATTGCGGCCGTTGAGCTTGGCCGCCAGGTAATAGCGCAGCCATTCCGGGTTCATGCCCAGGCTCAGGTACTTCAACGGGTCCAGGCCGGTGCCGCGGCTCTTGCTCATCTTCTCGCCGTTGTTCACCGTCAGAAAGCCGTGCACAAACACCTGGTTGGGCACCTTGCGGCCGCTGAAGTGCAGCATGGCCGGCCAGAACAGCGTGTGGAAGGTGATGATGTCCTTGCCGATGAAGTGGTACTGCTCCACGGTCGGGTCGGCAATGAACTGGTCATAGTCCACACCGATCTTGCCCAGGTAGTTCTTGAGCGAGGCCAGGTAGCCCACCGGCGCGTCCAGCCACACATAAAAGTACTTGCCCGGTGCATCGGGGATCTCAATGCCAAAGTACGGCGCGTCGCGGCTGATGTCCCAGTCGCCCAGGGCCGTCTTGCCGTTCTCGTCGGGCACCAGCCATTCGCTGATCTTGTTCAGCACCTCGGTCTGCACCGCGCCGCTGTTCGTCCACTCTTTCAAAAAGCTCAGGCAACGCGGGTCTGACAGCTTGAAGAAAAAATGCTCCGACGTCTTGAGCACTGGCGTGGCGCCCGACAGCGCCGAATACGGGTTGATCAGGTCCGTGGGGCTGTAGACCTTGGAGCAGACCTCGCAGTTGTCGCCGTACTGGTCCTTGGCGTGGCAGTTGGGGCATTCGCCCTTGATGAACCGGTCGGGCAGGAACATGTTCTTTTCCGGGTCAAAGAACTGCTCGATCGTCTTGCTGGAAATCAGGCCGTTGGCCTTCAGGTCGCGGTAGATCTGCTGGGCCAGCGCGTGGTTTTCGGGCGCGTCGGTGCTGTGCCAGTTGTCAAACGCGATGTGAAAGCCGTCCAGGTACTCCTTGCGGCCAGCGGCAATGCCGGCCACAAAGGCCTGCGGCGTCACACCGGCCTTCTCGGCCGCAATCATGATGGGCGCGCCGTGCGCATCGTCGGCGCAGACGAAGTGCACCTGGCTGCCCTGCATGCGCTGGTGGCGCACCCAGATGTCGGCCTGGATGTATTCCATGATGTGGCCGATATGGAACTTGCCGTTGGCGTAGGGCAGGGCGGTGGTGACGAATAGCTTGCGCTGGGCAGACATGGGCAGGGGCTTCTTCTTGGGGAAACCCCTCATTTTAGGAGTTATCGCTAAACTGCCCCCACGCCCACATGCCGCTTCCCGGCCCTGTTGACCCTGCAAGCCACACCATGCCCACCCCAGACCAGCTCCTGCAAGCCCTGCAAACCGTCATCGACCCCAACACGGGCAAAGACTTCGTCTCCACCAAGGCCCTGAAAAACCTGCAGGTGACTGGCGGCGAGGTGTCATTTGACGTGGAGCTGGGCTACCCGGCCAAAAGCCAGATCCCCGCGCTGCGCTCGGCCCTGGTGGCCGCGGCCAAGACGGTGCCCGGTGTGGACAACGTCTCTGCCACGCTGGCCAGCAAGGTGGTGGCCCATGCGGCCCAGCGCGGCGTGAACCTGATGCCGGGCGTGAAGAACATCATCGCCGTGGCGTCGGGCAAGGGCGGCGTGGGCAAGAGCACCACCGCCGTGAACCTGGCGCTGGCCCTGGCGGCCGAGGGTGCGTCGGTGGGCCTGCTGGACGCCGACATCTATGGCCCCAGCCAGCCCATGATGACCGGCACCAGCGGCAAGCCCGAAACGCTGGACGGCAAGACCATGGAGCCCAAGATCGGCCACGGCATCCAGGTCAACTCCATCGGCTTTCTGGTCAGCGAAGACCAGGCCATGGTCTGGCGCGGCCCCATGGCCAGCCAGGCGCTGGAGCAGCTGATCACGCAAACCAACTGGAAAGACCTGGACTATCTGATCGTGGACATGCCCCCGGGCACGGGCGACATCCAGCTCACGCTGTGCCAGAAGGTGCCGCTGACCGGCGCGGTGATCGTCACCACGCCGCAAGACATTGCGCTGATCGACGCGCGCAAGGGCATCAAGATGTTTGAGAAGGTGGGCGTGCCCATTCTGGGCATTGTGGAAAACATGGCGGTGCATGTGTGCAGCGCCTGCGGCCACATCGAGCACATCTTTGGCGTGGACGGCGGGCAGAAGATGGCGGCCGAATACAAGATGGATTACCTGGGCGCGCTGCCTCTGGCCATGAGCATCCGCCTGCAGGCCGACAGCGGCCGCCCCACCGTGGTGGCCGAGCCCGACAGCGACGCGGCCCGCCTGTATGGCGACATCGCGCGCAAGCTGGCCGTGAAGGTGGCGCAGAAGGCCAAGGACTTCACGTCCAAGTTCCCCACCATCACCATCTCCAAAAACACCTGAGCGCGGGGGCCGTGCCATGAACCTGCTGGCGTCACTGCGTTACCTGGTGGCCCTGCAGGAGCACCGCCACTTTGGCCGCGCGGCGCAGGCCTGCCACATCACGCAGCCCGCGCTGTCCAACGCGCTGCGCGCACTGGAGGGTGAATTTGGCGCGGTGATCGTCAAGCGCGGGCGCACCTTTGCCGGCTTTACGCCCGAGGGCGAACGCGTGCTGCAGTCCGCCCGCCTGATGCTGCACGAGCGCGAGCTGCTGCAGCAGGACCTGGCCAGCGTGGCCGGGCGGCCGCAGGGGCGGCTGGTGATTGGTGTGGTGCCCGCGGCCGTGCCGGTGGCGGCGCGCTTTGCGGCGCAGCTGCAGGCGCTGCACCCGGGCATCGCGCCCACGGTGCGGTCCATGAGCTCGCCCGAGATCGAGGCGGGGCTGGACGACCTGACGCTGGACATGGGCCTGGGGTACACCGACCGCATGGGCACGGGTGGTGCCAGGCTGGACCCCGTGCCGCAATATGACGAGCGCTACTGGTTGGTGCGGCGTGCGCCCAAACCCACGACTGCGGCTGCAGCCGCCGGGCTGACACTGGGCGGCACCATCAGCTGGGCCGACGCAGCCAAACAGCCGCTGTGCCTGCTGACGCCCGAGATGCACAACCGCACCATCGTGGACGGCGCCTTTGCCGCCGCAGGCGTGACGGTGACGCCCGCGATGGAGACCAATTCCATCCTGACGCTGGCGCTGGCCGTGCTGGAAGGCCAGGTGTGCAGCGTGGTGCCCGGTGCGGTGCTGGGCGCCGTGATGGCCTGGCGCGAGCTGGAGGCATTGGCGCTGGTGGCGCCCGAGCTGCAGACGCCGGTGGGGTTCATGCTGGTGCGCGCGGCGCGGCATTCGCATACGGTGGAGGCGGCTTTGGCGTTGGCGCGGGATGCGGCTTGGCTGCGGCATGCGGCGCGGCATAGTGGGGTGTTGCGGGGATAGTCTGGCGTAGTACGCAAGGCTGTGGGTGGGGCCGTCGGCGCTTCACTTTGGCGCCCCTTCGCTTCGCTGCGGGGTCCCCTGCGCTTCTCGCTCCGCGGGGCGGCTGCGGTCGCTTCGCAATGGCGCTGATACGCGCCATTCCATAAATCGTCCTCGCCGGTCCGCCTGCGGCGGACTCCCCCCGCTGCGCTGCGATGCTCGGCGCCAAAGAGGCGCGCCGACGGCCCCACCCACAGCCTTGCGGCCTGCGGGGTTGGTGCGCCAACGTCCCCCGCGTTGACTGGCCGGCAAGCCGCAAGAAAGCACCGACACCCACTCGGGTAACCATGCGATACAACTACCGTGCACAACAGATGATGCGCGTGATTCGCAGCGAAGGCGGAGGGGCGCTGCACAGCTTGGTGCGCAACACCGGAAAGCTGGCCATGGCTGGGTATGGCCAACAGCGCTGCGAGTCTCAGGGCTGACATGCGGTCCAACATTCACATAGGGGATGGTCAGACGGCGCGAGATCGGCTAGAAACGAGGATGCTGATTAAAAATTGAGATCAAACCCTATTGCATAGCTGGATAGATCTCACAACAAACGACAAGGGAGTGTCTCCACATGAAACTGTCATCCGTCCACGTCAAAAACTTCCGAACGCTTGAAGACGTCATCGTCCGATTCAACGGCTTCTACACGGCCATTTCAGGACAGAACAACGCGGGCAAGACCTCGCTACTTCGCGCAATTCGCCACACATTTCGCGACAACTCCCGAGATATCTACTTTTATAGACGTCGGGATGAAGTCACCTATCGCGACGACAGGACGCAGTGGGCGAAAAAAGACGAAGACATAGTCTTCTGCTATGTGGTGGCCGTATCACCAGCCGAAGATCCCGGTCTCTTTCAGTTCGTCGAGAAATTCAACGAGGAGAAGTTACCCGACAATGACGCCAAACTTCAAGTGCAAGTCTCTCACCGCGCTAGTGACGAGACGCTCTGCACATGCTGGGTAAACGACAAAGAACTATCCACATACGCGTCAAAGGAAATTCTTCAGAAGCTGAAGTCATCGAACCTCGCCTTTATGCATGATTCGGCTCAGGCGTTCTCACCCATCTATGGGGCAGGTGGCCGTCACCTGCACGAACTCACGTTCACGGCCGATGAGCTTAAGGCGATTTCAGAGGAATTGGCTCGGGTTCAGACCAAGATTAAAAAGATATCGAAAGCGCACAGAACGGAACTCTCAGGACTTTTGGGTCACTTGGAGGAAAAGTATGAAGTTGACTTTTCGATACCCGAAGGAATGTTTACAGGATCGATCCCGTTCGCAGTAAATCTTCGAGACAAGAACGTCGACATTCCACTAAATGACTGGGGGAGTGGGACTAAAAATCGAACGCAGATAATGATGTCAATCCTTCAGGCAACTCGAATTCGATCAAAGCCAGATGAGAACAAGATTACACCGATCGTCCTGATCGAGGAACCCGAAAGCTTCCTTCATCCTTCCGCACAAGCTGAATTCGGGCGCGTGCTCATTGACCTTGCGAATGAACTTCAGATCCAAACTGTTGTGACAACGCACAGCCCCTATATGCTTTGTCAAAGTAACGTCCAATCAAACGTCCTACTGGGTAGGAAAACAACTTATGGGAGAACTAAGAGCACCGAGGTTGTTGAGGTAAAAGAGGATAACTGGATGGAGCCGTTCGGTAACATTCTTGGATTGAATAACGTCGAATTCTCACCCTGGAAGGAAGTCCTCTTCAGCGGCAAGCAGTGTGTCTTGCTTGTTGAAGGAGAAATTGACAAGGCTTACTACGAACACATCCATAGTCTCGCCTTCTCAGGATTGGTTCTACCCCAGGGGTTGGAGATTGTCCCTTATGAAGGAAAAGATGCATTAAAAAACTCGATTCTTCTGAAGTTCATCATCGATAAGTTCAAGAAGGTTTTAGTGACGTTCGATCTTGACGCAAAGTCGGAGCTCGAACGAACCATGGCTCAAGTCGGTCTTGTCGAACATTCGGGGTTTTTGGCTGTTGGATCTAGCAAGCCAGGAAAACAATGCATTGAAGGTCTTTTGCCAGAGCGAGTACTGTCAAAGGTCCATAGCGCAAATACAGATCTTGTGATGGCGCTCACTTCAGCCGACAGCAAAGATCGAAAGTCAGCTAAAAGCTCGTTAAAGCATAAGCTGCTTTCAGAATTCAAATCCGACAAGACTATTACTCGCGATGACTTGAAGCCGTTCCTCCCCGTGTTCAAAGCGCTCTTACATCTCGCACCCGAGTGAGGTCTAATTTCTTGTCGCGTGCAATGCCAGATTGCGTCCAGACTGGCGATACGCACTCGCACAGATTCAAAACCTGAATCACCCCATACAGCAAACCCATTTGACCGACCTGCTCACGGGCGGGACACTAAGGGCTATCCCACAGGAGCCAGCCCTGACTACGCCAGCATCCCGCCCCCCGGCCCATGACTCCACCGCCACGGTAAAAACCATCGTGGCCCAGCACGCCACCACCCCCGGCGCGCTGCTGCCCATCCTGCACGCCGTGCAGGACGCACTGGGCTGCATTCCGCCCGAGGTGGTGGGCGATATTGCGCAGGGCCTGAACCTGTCGCGGGCCGAGGTGCATGGCGTCATCAGCTATTACCCGCACTTTCGCCAGCAGCCCGGCGGGCGGCAGGTGGTGCAGGTGTGCCAGGCTGAATCGTGCAAGGCCATGGGGGCGGATGCGCTGATGGCGCATGCGGCGCAGGTGCTGGGCTGCGGTGTGCATGGCACGCGGGCCGACGGCGCGGTGTCGCTGGAGCCGGTGTACTGCCTGGGGCTGTGCGCGTCGTCGCCGGCCATCATGGTGGGCGACAGGCTGCATGCGCGGGTGACGCCGCAGCGGCTGAGCGAGATCGCGGCGGGGCTGGGGGTGGCTGCATGACTGCTGGCACTGTGCGTGTTTATGTTCCCCGCGACGCCGCTGCGCTGGCCTGCGGTGCCGATGAGGTGGCTGCGGCCATCGCCTCCGCCTGCGCGCAGCGCGGGCAGGCGGTGGAGATCATTCGCAACGGCTCGCGCGGCCTGTTCTGGCTGGAGCCGATGGTGGAGGTGGCCACGCCCCAGGGCCGCATCGCCTACGGCCCCGTCAGCCCCGCCGACGTGCCGGCCCTGCTGGACGCCGGCCTGCTGCACGGCAGCGCGCATGCGCTGTGCCATGGGTTGACGGACGCCATCCCCTACCTGGCGCGGCAGGAGCGCCTGACTTTTACCCGCATGGGCGTGACCGATCCGCTGTCGCTGGCCGACTATGAAGCCCATGGCGGCTGGGCCGGCCTGCGCCGGGCGCAAAGCATGGACGGTGCGGCGGTGGTGGACGAGGTGCTGCAGTCGGGCCTGCGCGGGCGCGGGGGCGCGGCCTTTCCGGCGGGCATCAAATGGAAGACGGTGCGCGCTGCGGGCGGCCCGCAGAAATACGTGGTGTGCAACGCCGACGAGGGCGATTCGGGCACCTATTCCGACCGCATGACGATGGAGGGCGACCCCTACATGCTGATCGAGGGCATGGCCATCGCCGCGCTGGCCGTGGGCGCCACGCAGGGCTTCATCTACATCCGCAGTGAATACCCGCACGCCATCGCCACCATGACCGAGGCCATCGCGCGCGCCACGGCCGCCGGCTGGCTGGGCGATGCCTTTCGGCTTGCGGTGCGCAAGGGCGCGGGCTCGTATGTGTGCGGTGAAGAAACGGCCATGCTGGAAAGCATTGAGGGCAAGCGCGGCATCGTGCGGGCCAAGCCGCCGCTGCCCGCCGTGCAGGGCCTGTTTGGCGCGCCCACGGTCATCAACAACGTGATCACCTTGGCGTCGGTGCCGCTGATCCTGGCCCAGGGCGCGGCGTTCTACCGCAACTATGGCGTGGGCCGCTCGCACGGCACGCTGCCGCTGCAGCTGGCGGGCAACATCAAATACGGCGGGCTGGTGGAAAAGGCCTTTGGCGTTACGCTGCGCGAGCTGGTGTTTGGCTTTGGCGGCGGCACGGCGTCGGGCCGGCCGGTCAAGGCCATCCAGGTCGGCGGGCCGCTGGGCGCCTATGTGCCCGAATCGCAGTGGGACCTGCCGCTGGACTATGAGGCTTACGCCGCCGTGGGCGCCGTGGTGGGCCACGGCGGCATCGTGGTGCATGACGACACGGCCGACATGGCGCAGCTGGCGCGCTATGCCATGCAGTTCTGCGCGATTGAATCGTGTGGCAAATGCACGCCCTGCCGCATCGGGTCCACCCGCGGTGTGGAGGTGATCGACCGCATCGCCGCCGGCCAGCAGCGCGAGCAGAACGTGACGCTGCTGCGCGACCTGTGTGACACCATGGTCCATGGCTCGCTGTGCGCCATGGGGGGCATGACGCCGTACCCCGTGCTGTCCGCGCTCAATCACTATCCTCAGGATTTCGGCTTGCCTGTACAGGAGCCCGCCCATGCTTGACCACCTGAAAGAAGCCGACCACGGCACGCCCGCGCGGGAATCGGCCGAGACCGTCACGCTGGAGATCGACGGCCAGCAGGTCACGGTGCCCCAGGGCACGTCCATCATGCGCGCCGCCATGGACGGCGGCACAAAGATCCCCAAGCTCTGCGCCACCGACAGCCTGGAGCCGTTTGGCTCCTGCCGCCTGTGCCTGGTGGAGGTAGAGGGCCGCAAGGGCTACCCCGCGTCGTGCACCACGCCGGCCGAGCCCGGCATGAAGGTGCGCACGCAGAGCCCGCGCCTGCAGGAATTGCGCAAGGGCGTGATGGAGCTGTACATCAGCGACCACCCGCTGGACTGCCTGACCTGCAGCGCCAACGGCGACTGCGAGCTGCAGGACATGGCCGGCGTCACCGGCCTGCGCAATGTGCGCTACGGTTTTGACGGCGCCAACCACCTGAAGGACAAAAAGGACGAGTCCAACCCCTACTTCAGCTACGACCCGTCCAAGTGCATCGTGTGCAACCGCTGCGTGCGCGCGTGTGAGGAAACGCAGGGCACGTTTGCGCTCACCATCAGCGGGCGGGGGTTTGAATCGCGCGTGTCGGCAGGCCAAGACCAGCCCTTCATGGACAGCGAATGCGTGAGTTGCGGCGCCTGTGTGCAGGCCTGCCCCACTGCCACGCTGCAGGAAAAGAGCGTGATCTGGCTGGGCCAGCCCGAGCACAGCACCATCACCACCTGCGCCTACTGCGGCGTGGGTTGCGGCTTCAAGGCCGAGATGAAGGGCAACGAGGTGGTGCGCATGGTGCCGTGGAAAGACGGCAAGGCCAACGAAGGCCATTCCTGTGTGAAGGGCCGCTTTGCCTGGGGCTACGCCACGCACAAGGACCGCATCACCAAGCCCATGATCCGCGCGAAGATCACCGACCCGTGGCGCGAGGTCAGCTGGGAAGAAGCCATTGCCTACGCCGCCAGGGAATTCCGCCGCATCCAGGCCCAGCACGGCCAGGATTCGATTGGCGGCATCACCTCCAGCCGCTGCACGAACGAGGAAACCTACCTCGTGCAAAAGCTGATCCGCGCGGCCTTTGGCAACAACAACGTGGACACCTGTGCTCGCGTCTGCCATTCGCCCACCGGCTACGGCCTGGGCCAGACCTATGGCACCTCGGCCGGCACGCAGACCTTCAAGAGCGTGGAAAAGGCCGACGTCATCATGGTCATCGGCGCCAACCCGACCGAGGCACACCCGGTGTTTGCGTCGCGCATGAAGCGCCGCCTGCGTCAGGGGGCCAAGCTGATCGTGGTGGACCCGCGCCAGATCGACCTGGTCAACGGCCCGCATGTAAAGGCCGACTTTCACCTGCAGCTCAAGCCCGGCACCAACGTGGCCGTCATCACCGCGCTGGCCCATGTGGTGGTGACCGAGGGCCTGATGGCGGATAGCTACATTGCCGAGCGTTGCGACGACAAATCATTCCAGCAGTGGAAAGAATTTGTGGCCCGGCCCGAGAATTCGCCCGAGGCCATGGCGCCCGTGTGCGGCGTGCCCGCCGACCAGCTGCGCGGCGCCGCGCGCCTGTATGCGCAGCCGGGCAATTCGGCCATCTACTACGGCCTGGGCGTGACCGAGCATGCGCAGGGCTCCACCATGGTCATGGGCATTGCCAACCTGGCCATGGCCACAGGCAATGTGGGCCGCGAAGGCGTGGGCGTGAACCCGCTGCGCGGGCAAAACAACGTGCAGGGCAGCTGCGACATGGGCAGCTTTCCGCACGAGCTGCCGGGCTACCGGCATATTTCCGACAGCACGGTGCGCAGCCAGTTTGAGTCTGCGTGGAATGTGCAGCTCAACCCCGAGCCGGGCCTGCGCATCCCCAACATGTTTGACGCCGCGCTGTCGGGCAGCTTCAAGGGCCTGTACTGCCAGGGCGAGGACATCGTGCAGTCCGACCCGGACACACAGCATGTGGCCGCGGCCATGCAGGCCATGGAATGCGTGGTGGTGCAGGACATCTTTTTGAACGAAACGGCGAAGTACGCCCATGTGTTCCTGCCGGGCGCGTCGTTCCTGGAAAAGGACGGCACCTTCACCAACGCCGAGCGGCGCATTTCGCGCGTGCGCCGCGTCATGCCGCCGCTGGCCGGCCTGGCCGACTGGGAGGTGACGCAACGGCTGTCCAACGCCTTGGGCTACCCCATGCAGTACAGCCACCCCAAAGAAATCATGGCCGAGATCGCGGCGCTGACGCCCAGCTTTGCCGGGGTGACTTACGAAAAAATTGACCGCCTGGGCAGCGTGCAATGGCCCTGCAACGACGCCACGGCGGAAGCCGGCACGCCCATCATGCACAGGGGCGGCTTTGTGCGCGGCAAGGGCCGCTTCATCATCACGCAGTACGTGGCCAGCGATGAAAAGGTCACGCGCAAATTCCCGCTGCTGCTGACCACCGGGCGCATCCTGAGCCAGTACAACGTGGGCGCGCAGACGCGGCGCACCGCCAACAACCAGTGGCACAGCGAGGACCGGCTGGAAATCCACCCCCATGACGCGCAGGAGCGCGGCATCAAGGACGGCGACTGGGTGGGCATTGAAAGCCGCGTGGGCCAGACGGTGCTGCGCGCGGACGTGACCGCGCGCATCCAGCCCGGCGTGGTGTACACCACCTTCCACTTCCCTGAATCGGGCGCGAATGTGATCACCACCGACAGCTCCGACTGGGCCACCAACTGCCCTGAATACAAGGTCACGGCGGTGCAGGTGATGCCGGTGGCGCAGCCATCGGAATGGCAGCGCGCGTATTCGCGCTTCAACCGTGAACAACTCGGCCTGCTGGAGGCAGCACACCATGAAGCCCGATGACGCCCCCCTGAACACCCCGCCCGGCACGCGCAGCGTGGCGGCCAGCGGCCTGCGCGGCGGCCAGCGCTTTGCCGCGCGCGACTGCGTGGCCGAGGAGGTGCCGGTGGCGCTGGAATACAACGGCGTGTCCCATGCCGTGATGCTGGCCACGCCGGCTGACCTGGAAGACTTTGCGCTGGGCTTTTCATTGACCGAGGGCATTGTCACGTCGGCGGCCGAGGTCTATGGCATGGACGTGGTGCCCTCATGCGACGGCCTCACGGTGCAGCTGGAGATCGCCTCGTCGCGCTTTGCCAGCCTGAAGGACCGCCGCCGCAGCCTGGCCGGGCGCACCGGCTGCGGCCTGTGCGGCACCGAAAGCCTGGGCCAGGCGGTGCGCCCGGTGGCGCCGCTGGCCAGTGATGCGCGTTTTGGTGCGGCGGCCATCACCGCCGCGCTGCAGGCGCTGCGCGGGCGCCAGCGCCTGCATGAGGTAACGGGCGCCACCCATGCCGCGGGCTGGAGCCGCGCTGACGGCACGCTGGCGCTGCTGCGTGAAGATGTGGGCCGCCACAACGCGCTGGACAAGCTGGTGGGCGCGCTGGCGCGCGAGCGCCTGCCGGGCCCCGAGGGCTTTGTGGTGGTGACCAGTCGCGCCAGCTACGAGATGGTGGGCAAGACGGCGCAGGCCGGCGTGGCGCTGCTGGCGGCGGTGTCAGGCGTGACCGGCCTGGCCATTGACGTGGCGCAGGCCGCGGGCGTGGCGCTGGCCGGCTTTGCGCGCGGGCAGGACCTGACGCTGTACGCGCACGAGGAGCGCGTGGACTGGGGCACGGCGGAGGCACCCGGTGGACGCTGACAACCTGGTGCGCATGGCCAACCGCATTGGCGATTTTTTTGAAGCCATGCCCGAGCGCGCCGAGGCGCTGGAAGGCATTGCCACCCACCTGAAGAAGTTCTGGGACCCGCGCATGCGCCGTGAATTTGTGGCGCTGGTGGATGCAGGCCCGGCACCGGCGCTGAAAACCATCGTGCGCGACGCGGTGCAGGCCCACCGCAGCCTGCTGATCTGAACCCAAGGGCGCCTTACGCGCCCGGCTTGCACTGGGTGTCTGTCACGGCGGCTTCCTTGTCCTTGGCCGCGTCCTTTTTCTTTTTGTCGTCGGCCTGGGCTTCCTGCTTGGCCTCTTCCTTGATCAGCAGCGCCACGAACTGCGTCACCGTGTTGTCCACCTGCTGGATCACTTCCTGGATCTCGGCGCGTGAGACTTCCCGCGTGAGCGTGTCGTTGTTCAGGATGGCCACGATGGAGTCCACCACCGGTGCCGCCGCCGGTGCGGGCGCGGGGGCCGGCGTGGGTGCAGGTGCCGGTGCAGGGGTGGGTGCAGGCGCCGGGGCGGGCGTGGGTGCCGGTGCTGGCGTGGGTGCGGGTGCGGGTGCGGGTGCGGGTGCAGGCACGGGTGCCGGGGTGGGTGCCGGCGTGGGCGCCGGGGCCGGCGCTGGTGCCGGCGGCGCGGGCGGCGTCACCGGGTTGCCTGCGGCGGTATAGCTCACCGGCGAGCCCGACACGCTGGCCGACCCGCCGAAGGTGGTGGCACCGCCCGAGGTGGAGGTGATGCCGGTGGGGCCGTTGACGGCGCCGTTCTGCGTCAGGGTGCCGCTGGCATTCATGCTCACCGAGCCGGTGCTGGACGTCACGTTGCCGTTGAGGACCATGTTGCCGCCAGCGTTGTTGGCGGCCAGCGAGATGTTGCCGTTGGCGGACGCGCCGCTGGCGCCGATGGTCAGGGGGCTGTTGCTGGTCAGGGACAGCGTGCCGCCGTTGGCCGCGACCTGGCCCGAGGTGCTGAGCCCGCCGGTGTTCACCACCACCACGTTGCCAGAAGCCGTGACGGCCTTTTGCAGGTCCAGCACTACGCCGTTGACCACGTCGATGTCGCCGCTGGCCGTGTTGTTGGCATGCAGCGCGGCAAACTGGTTGCCCGCGTCGTTCAGGGCAATGCCGTTTTGCGCGTGGGCAGTCACCAGGCCACCCGTGGTATGGATGGCCCCGTTTTGCGTGATGTGGCCCGACAGTGCCGACAGGCTGACGGCCGATGCCGTGATGCCGCCCGCCACCAGGTTGCCCGCGGCCTGCGTGACCGACACATTGCCACCCAGGCTGATGCTGCCGCCGGTGCGGGCAAAGCTGTCGCTCACCACCAGCGAGCCCGCGCCGCTCAAGGTGCCGCCCGTCTGGCTGTAGCCGGCTGTGCTCAGGGTGTTGCCGATGCTCAGCGTGCCGTTGGACACGCCCAGGTTGCCGGCGCTGGTGATGGACTGCAGGTTCGTGGTGCCGGCCAGGTCGTAGTTGAGCGACGCCGCGGCGGGAATGGTCACGGCCAGCACGTTCGATGCATCAGGCAGCGCGTCCCAGTTGCCCGGGTTGCTCCACAGCCCGTCCATCGCCGCGCCCGTCCAGGTGGAGGTGGGCCGCACGGTGATGGTGCTGGCGGTGTTGGCCTGCTGGGTCAGGGTGTAGTTGTTGCCGCCGTTGCCGTCGTTCACCACCACGCCGCTGACGTTCACCGTCTTGCCCGTGCCCACATGGCGGTCGGCAAAGGTGAATGTGCCGCCGGTCAGGATGTCGCCACCCATCAGCGCGCCCGTGAGCACGGTGGGTGTGGCGGTGGCGCCGGTCGTGCCGTCATACACGCGCGACACATTGGCAATGCCCACGGTCAGCGCTGCGGGGGTGATGGTGCCCGCCGCGGTGTTGGCCGTCACGGTGTAGTTGTTGCCGCCGTTGCCGTCGTTCAGCGTGTAGCCGCCATTGACCTGCAGCACGCTGTTGTTGGCACCCAGCACGTGCCGGCTGGCAAACGACTGGCTCAGGCCGGTCAAGGTGTCGCTGCCCAGCAGGCCGCTAAAGGTGACCGTGCCGGTGGAGCTGTTGGTGCCGTTGTAAACGCGGCTGTCGGTGGCGGCGTTCAGCGTCAGCGGCGCGGGGGTGATGTTGCTGGTGTTGTTGGCGGCCTGGGTCAGTGCGTAGTTGTTGCCGCCGTTGCCGTCGTTCACCGTCACACCGCTGACGTTGACAGTCACGTTGCTGCCCGCGTTCTTGCTGACGAAGGCAAAGGTGCCTCCGCTGAGCGTGTCACCACCGAACAGGCTTCCGCTGGTGATGATGGTGCTGCCCGCCGCGTTGGTGGTGCCGTCGTACTGGCGATTGACGCTGGAGGTGCTAACCGTCAGCGCTGCGGGCGTGATGGTTCCGGACGCGGTGTTGGGAGTGATGGTGTAGTTGTTGCCGCCGTTGCCGTCATTCACGGCGTAGCCGGCGTTGACCTGCAGGGTACTGGCGTTGGCGCCCAGCACATTCTTGCTGGCAAACGACTGGCTCAGACCGGTGATGGTGTCCGTGCCCATCAGGCCTGTGATGCCGACGGTACCTGCGGAGCTGGTGGTGCCATCGTACACACGGGTGTCGCCCACAGCGTTCAGTGCCAGCGGCGCGCGCGTGATGTTGCTGGTGTTGTTGGCAACATGCGTCACGGCGTAGTTGCCGCCCGCGTTGCCGTCATTGACCGTGACGCCGCTAACGTTGACCGTGACGTTGGTGCCCGCGTTCTTGCTGACGAAGGCAAAGGTGCCGCCGCTGATGGTGTCGCTGCCAAACAGCGTGCCGCCGGTCACGATGGCGGTGCCTGCTGCCGTGGTGGTGGCGTCATACACCTTGTTGACGCTGCTGGTGCTGACGGTCAGCGCCGCCGGCGTGATATTGGCGGTGACGCCCGCCGGTTGCAGCAGCACGTAGTTGCTGGCGTTGGGGCCGGTGAGCGAATAGCCGCTGACGGTGACCGGCTTGGCATTGCCCGCGTGGCGGTCGGCAAAGGTGCCGCTGCCGGTGCCGGTCAGGCTGATGCTGTCGCCGCCCAGCGCCGCCACGGTGGCCGAGCCGCCCAGTGATGCAACGGTGGTGCCGTCGTAGCTGCGGCTGGTGGCGGTGACGCCGGTGACCGCCAGGTTGGCCGCCGTGATGGTGCTGTTGGTGTTGGGCTGTAGCGTCAGCGCGTAGTTGCCGCCGGCGTTGCCGTCGTTGATGATCAGGCCGGTCAGGTTGACGGTCTTGCCGCTGCCCACGTGGCGGTCGGTGAAGCTGAAGGTGCCACCCAGCGGCGTATCGCCACCAGCCAGTGTTCCGGCGGTGACCAGCAGCGTGGGCGCGGCATTGGTGGTGCCGTCATAGACGCGCGTGAGGTCGTTGGGCCGGATGCTCACGGCGCGCTGGGTGATGTTGGCCGTGAGGCCGGTGGGCTGCACCACGGTGTAGTTGCCGGCGTCCGTGCCCGTCAGGCCAAAGCCCGTGACGGTGATGGCCTTGGCCGTGCCCACATGCTTGTCCACGAAGCTGCCGGTGCCCGTGCCGGTCACGCTCACCACGTCACCGCCCAGGCCCGTCACGCTGGCCGTGCCGCCCAGGCTGGCCACGGTGGTGCCGTCGTACACACGGCTGCCGGCGGTCACGCCGGTCACGGTCAGCGGCGCGGCCGTGATGTTGCTGGTGTTGTTGGCGGCCTGGGTCAGGGTGTAGTTGGCGCCGCCGTTGCCGTCATTGACGGTGATGCCGCTGACGTTGACCGTCACGTTGGTGCCCACGTTCTTGCTGACGAAGGCATAGGTGCCGCCGCTGAGCGTGTCGCCGCCAAACAGCGTGCCCGCGGTGGCAATGGGCGTGCCCAGCGCGGTGGTGGTGCTGTCGTATTGCCGGGTGATGCCGCTGGTGCTGACGGTCAGCGCCGCCGGGGTGATGGTGCCCGACGCGGTGTTGGTGGTGACGGCATAGTTGTTGCCGCCGTTGCCGTCGCCAAGGGTGTAGCCGCCGTTGACCTGCAGGGTGCTGCCGTTGGCGCCCAGCACGTTCTTGCTGGTGTACGACTGGGTCAGCCCCGTGATCGTGTCGCCGCCTACCAGGCCCACATGGGTGGGCCCGCCGGCGGAGCTGGTCGTGCCGTTGTACACGCGGCTGTCGGTCACCGCGTTGATCGTCAGCGCCTTGGGCGTCACGGTGGCATTGGCGGGGGTGAAGTTCACCGCATAGCCCGTGGGCGCGGTCAGCGAGCCGATGCCGATGGCGTAGGTGCCCACGTTGCGGCCGGGGGCCGTCACCGCCAGGGAGCCGGTCAGGATGTCCTGGCCGAAGACGTTGCCGTAGGTGGAGGCATTGACCAGCCCGGTGACGGTGTGCGTGACCGGCGCGAAATTGGTGTTGCCGTCGTATTCGCGGGTCTGGGCATTGGCCGTGATGTTGGCCGTGGGCTGGAACGAGAACACATAGCGGTTGCCCGCGGCAAGGGTGCCCGGTGCATTGCCCGCGTAGGTGGCGTTGTAAACCGCCGAGTTGCCCGAACTCAGGCCATTGAAGTTGTTGTTCGCCGGGTTGGTGGAATACACCACCCAGCGCCCGTTGGCCGCCGACAGGGCGGTAGCGCCCACGCTGTTGATGTAGTTGCCCCCGGCCGACAGCACCAGCGCGTCGCCCGTGGCGGCCGAGGTGATGATCTGCGACTGCGTCAGATTGCCCGGCGTGCGGATGTTGATGATGCCGGTGCCGGTGGTGACGTTGCCGGTGATGTCCAGGTTGCCGCTTTGGTCCACCACCGTCAGGCCGCCGCCGGTGGTGGACAGCGTGCCGATGCTGGTGAAGGCGTTGCCGGTGTTGGACAGGTTGATGACGCCCGAATTGCCGCTGCCGCTGAGCAGGCCCGTGACCACGCTGGTGCTGGCCTGCTGGCTCACGTTGCCGCTGATGTTCGTGAGGCTCAGCCCGCCCGTGGCCGACGAGATCGTGCCCAGCGTGGTGGCTGCCGCGCTGGTCAGCTGGATCGAGCCCGTGGAACTGATGCTGCCCGCGCCCAGCGACATCGTCCCGCCGCCGGCATTGAGCAGGACGCTGCTGCCGTTGATCGAACGCGTGCTGTTCAATGTGATGCCGGTGCCGGACAGCGACACGGCCGAATTGGGCGAGGCGATGTTGCCGTTCAGCGTGAGGACGCCGCCGGCCTGCGCCGTCAACGTCTGGCCGGCGCTGTTGACGCTGATGCCGGCCGTGCCGTCCACGGTGCTCACGGTCATGGCGCCGCTGGAGCGCACCGAGAACGCGCCCGTCTGGGCCCGCCCGGCCACGTTGATGATGCTGTTGCCTGAATGGTCCAGCGATACCCAGGGGCCGTCGGCGTTCAGGTTGAGGACGCTGATGGTGGCGGGCGAAGGCGCCGCGGACTGGGCAATGCCGCTCGCGCCGGTGGGGTCGGTGATGAGGCTGAGCGTGTTGGTGTTGGCCGGGGCAATGGCGCCGGTGATGCTGATGCCCCCGGTGTAGGTGCTGCCGCCAACGACCAGCGCCGACGCGGTGATGGTGTTGATTTCGCTGCTGGTCAGGTTCAGCGTGCCGGTCTCGTTGCTGCCTGCCAGCACCATGGAGCGGTTGCTGGAAAACGGCACGACCATGGTGCGGCCGGTGCTGGAGTTGATGGCGCCCTGCAGTTCCATGCGGTCGCCTACCAGCTTGATCAGGCCACCCGTGCTGCTGACCGTGCCGCCCGGGAGGGAAAGGTCCCGGTAGCTTGAAGGTGCAGGTGCGGGAACCCCCGAGCCTGTGATGGTGATCTGGTTGCCGGAGTTGGTGCCGGTGATCACGCCGCTGACCACCACGCCCGAGGCGCCCACGGCGTTGGGCGCCGACACCGCGCCACTGACGTTGATGGCGCTGGTGGTCGAGATGGTGCCGGCAACCGACGCCGCGATCAGGTTGGTGGCCGTGGTGGACGACGACACGGAGCCCGTGGCCGTGACGCCCAGCGATGTGCTGGAAATCACAGCGCCGGCCTGGATGTCCAGCCCGGTGCCCGAGGCGTTGCCAACGGTGGCGCTGCCGGTCAGGGCGATCTGGCCCGCAGCCTCCACGCGCCCGGCGATGGTCAGGCCCGTGCCCGCGCTGATGGAGGCATTGTTCAGCGTGCCCGACAGGCTGACGTTGCCGCCGGTGCTGGCCACCGTGGCGCCGCTGGCCAGCATGCCGCCGTGGCTGTTGGCCGCTGCGCTGGCGCCGACCTCGCCGGTGAGGCTGATCACGCCGTTGCCGGAGATGTGCGCGCCTGTGTCCAGGCTGAAGCCGCGCGACACCTGCGCCACGCCGCTGGGCAAGCCCACCTTGCCCTGCACGGTGATCGAGCCGTTGAACGACGAGACGGTGGAGTTGTTGATGACCACACCGCCGGCAAAGCTGCCCGCGCTGCTGCCGTAGTTGGTCAGTTCGCCCGACAGCGTGATGTTGCCGCTGCCGGTGGTGCTGATCCGCGACGGCACGGCGGGCGTGCCGGTGTAGTCCACGATTTCCAGGGCGCTGTAGTTGTGCGCGCCGGCGGTGGTGATGCTGATGTTGCCGCCGCTGGAGGTGACGCTGGAGCCCATCAGCTTGATGTTGGCGGTGGTGCTGCCGATGGTGATGGCGCCAGCGCCGCTGTTGATGGACGTGCGGTCCAGGTACACGCCTCGACGGTTCACGTTGGCATGGGTGCCGTTGAGGGTGACGGCACCGCCTGTGGATGTGATGGTCGCCTGCGTGGCGAGCACCGCGTCCTGCCCGGTGGCCGCGACGCCAATGCCGGCGATGCCGATGGCACCGCCTGCCGTCTGCAGCGTGACGCCGCTGAGATCGACCGGGCCTGAAGAATTGATGTTGATGGTGCCCGACCCGATGACGGTGAGGTTGCTGGGCTTGATGGACTGGGTGATGTCGGCGCTGGTCAGGCTGATGTTGCCGCCCGCCGAGGTTTTGAACGTCAGCGGCCCGGCGCCCGTCAGGTCCACGCCCGTGCCGCCGCTGGTGCCCGTCGTGCGGATGGTGAGGTTCAGCCCGGCGGGGACGACAACGTCCGCGCTGGTGAAGGTGCCGCTGGTGGTGATGCCGTAGTCGGCCACGATGTCCACGTTGGCGCCGGCGGCTTCGATGTCGTTCTCGTACACGACGTTGGGCGCCGCCGCGCCGCCACCGCCGGTGATGGTGACGCTGGTCGGGTCCAGCAGCCAGACGCCGGGGCTTCCGTGCGGGGCGAGCGCATCCACGCGGGTGCCCTGCGACCACAGGTTGACCTTGCCCGAGGTTTCGATACGGCCCCCGTTGCCGCCCTGGGCGCCGCCACGCGCGCTGAGGTGGGCGGCCGAGCGCGTGTCGCCGTCGCTCCACAGCACCACGGTGCCGCCATTGCCGTTGTCCGTGGCGTCGGCGCGGATGGTCGAGCCCGGTTCGGCCGTGGTCTGCTGTGCATTGGCCAGCCGGGCGTCCTGGCCCTGCCAGCCACCGCCCAGCAGCACCTCGCCGCCGCCGGCTGCGCCGCTGGCGTCGATGATGGCGCCGCTCTTGAGCATGACCTTGGCCGCCGTGGCATGCACCTGGCCGCCCAGACTACCCTTTTGCGCAGTGATGGTGCCGCCGATGTCCGCGGATTCGCGGCCCTTGAGCAGCACCTTGCCGCCCTCCACGGAGACGGCCGTGGCATTCACCAGGCCGCTGTGCTTCAGCGTGCCGGCAAAGATGCCCACGGCATCGCCCTTGAGCTGGCCCAGGTTGACGGCCTTGTCTTCAGGCGCCTGCACTTCCAGGCGGATGCCCTCCAGCCCGCGGCCGGTGACCTCGACCTTGCGCCCGGCCGCCAGGATGGTGGCGCCGTTGGGCGATTCAATCACTGCGCCGGCGCCGGTCTGCACGTCGGGCGCGATCAGCACCACGTCGCCACCGCGCGCCACGATGTGGCCGTTGACGCTCACACCGCCGGCCAGGCCGCCGTCGCCAAACACAAGCCGCCCGGCCAGCGCGTCGGCGTCGGTCATGCGCAGCGTGCTGGCTGTGAAGCCGGCCGTGTCCACCACCGCGCCGGCGCCCACGGCAATGCCGGCGGGGTTGACCAGCACCAGCTTGCCGTTGGAGCTGAGCGTGCCAAAGATGGCGCTGGGGTTGTTGCCCAGCACGCGGTTGATGGCCGTGCTGGCGGCGCCGGGCTGGTTGAAGTGGGTGGTGGTGCCGGGCGCGACACCAAAGCTTTGCCAGTTCAGCGCGCTGTGGCTGGTGCCTGCGCCGTTCTGGGTGGTGATGATGGTCTTGTTGCCCTGCGTGGCCATGCTGGCCGTGCCATGGATGGCCTGCAGGCCGGTGGGCTGCGCCAGCGCGGCGGCCGGCAGCGAAAAGCAGGCTGCCACCGACAGCGCCAGCGTCAGGGGCGGGTGGCCGCAGGTGGCGGGGCACGTTGCCACCGGATGGTGGTCACGGCGCACGCTCCGGGCGCTTGTCGGGGGGTACGGCATATCCGGCGCAGCAATGCAAAAGACAACAGAGGAGAATCTTTATAGACGAAACCTATGGTTACACCAAGGTTTGCAGTGCGCGGCGTGCGAGCGGGTGTCTCAAATCGCGCAAAAGTGAGACTAATGCCGCAAAAAAGGGCGGAAGGAAGCGGGAGTCGAACCCACCCGGCGGCGCGTGGCGCCACCCACCGGGTTTGAAGCCCGGCCGCCCCACCAGGGGCGTTTTCCTTCCATGTTCATGGCTTGCTCCCCGGCGGGAACAGGGGCGTACCAGGCCGCAGCAAGTGCGTGTCGCCCACCCGTCGCAGGAAGCCGATTCTGTCAAAGAATTCCAGTATCTGTATGGCGCGTTTGCGGCCCAGGCCGGTCGCGTCGCGAAAGCTGGCGGCCAGCACCTGGCCTTCGCGCGCTTCGATGCCGCGCGCCAGGTCGGCCAGCTGCTGCACCACCTGGGGGTGGTAGTACAGGTCGCGCACCACCTGGAACACCTCGCCGCCGCGCGCCAGCCGGGCCAGCACGCTGCGCACCTGGCCTTCGGGCAGGCGGGCCGTGCCCGCGATGTCGCGCACCCAGGGCGGATCGAACCGGCCGTCCAGCAGCAGCGGCAGGGCGCGCTGGGCCACGACGCGCTCGGCCTCGCGCAGCTGTGCGCCGTGTTCGGGCAGGTGGATGAAGCCGCTGCGCCGCGCGATGCGCCCGGCGCCGGCCATCTGGTCCAGCAGGGCGTCCCACAGCGCGGGCGGCATGCGTGGCAGCGCCAGGCGGCGCGCGCGCGCCAGGTCTGGCCCCATGTCCTCGGGCAGCCGCGTGTGAAAGTCCGCCAGCATGGCCAGCACCGCTGCTTCGTTGCTGGCCAGGCGGGCGCTGTCGATCGCCCATTCGCGGCCTTTGCCAAACACGGCGCCGGGCACGTCCGCCGGCCCGAATGGCCAGCCCGTCAGGCCCTGCTGGCGCAGCCATTGCGCGGCATGGACGCCAAACGGCGCGGCCGCCAGCGCACCGGCCAGCCGCGCCTGCGAGGTGCTTTCGCGCTGGCTGGCCAGGTAGGCCAGGCGCTCCGGCGTCTGGCGGTAGCGTGCCAGGCCCTGCGCGTCCAGCACCATGCCACCGGCCACGGTGCGTGTGGCCGATGCATCGCGCAGCACAAAGCGCTCGCCCTGCCAGGCATGCACGGGCTGGCGCGTCACGATCTGCGCCAGCGCGCCTTCGCCGGGGGCAATGCTGCCCTGGCCCAGCACGGCCACCGCCGCCAGGGTGTCCTGCGTGCCCGCGTGCAGGTGCACCTGCAGGCCCGAACGCAGGGGTTTGTCTTCGGTTGGCGCCACCTGCAGCCACACGTCCAGCCGCACCGTGGCCAGCGCAATCGCCGGGTCGCACAGCGTCTGGCCGCGTTCGACCTTTCCGCGCTCCAGCCCCGCCAGGCCTACGGCGCAACGCTGGCCGGCATGCGCTTCCTGCACGCTGCGGTTGTGGCTGTGCAGGCTGCGCACGCGGTAATGTGCATCGGGTGCGTGGGCCAGGCACAGCATGTCGCCCACGCGCACCGTGCCGGCTGCAATGCTGCCGGCCACCACGGTGCCAATGCCGTCCAGCGTGAACACGCGGTCCAGGCCCATGCGAAAGCCTTCGGTCGCATCCGGCGCGCCCGGCTGCGTGGCCGCTTGTTCGGCCAGTAGCGCGCGCAGCGCGTCCAGGCCGTCGCCGCGGTGCGCCGACACGCTGAGCACCGGCCAGTGCGCCAGCCCGTGGTGCGCCAGCAGCGCGCGGACTTCCTGTTCGCGCTGCGCCAGCAAGGCCGCGTCGGCCCGGTCGGCCTTGGTGATGACGGCCGCCCCGTGGTGCACGCCCAGCAGCGACAGGATGGTGAGGTGTTCCACCGTCTGCGGCATGACGCCGTCATCCGCCGCCACCAGCAGTAAAGCTATATCAATGCCGCTGGCGCCGGCCACCATGGTGCGCACCAGCTTTTCGTGGCCGGGCACATCCACGAAGCTGAGCGTGTTGCCGTCGGGCAGCTGCAGTGCGGCGTAGCCCAGCTCGATGGTGAACCGCCCCGAGTTTCATGGAGGCCCGTTGGTTTAAGTCAGGCCGCCACCGTGGAGGGCTGACTGGCGAGTTGCCGGTAGTAGTTTGCCTCAGCTTCTGCCGGCGGGATATACCCAATG
>Ga0209794_1000826_pt1 | contig 33439 bp, 29 predicted proteins | sample EBPBio232013_DNA_FD_185869 | JGI IMG/M metagenome (GOLD analysis project Ga0209794, IMG submission 185869) | Wastewater treatment Type I Accumulibacter community from EBPR Bioreactor in Madison, WI, USA - Reactor 1_5/23/2013_ DNA (SPAdes)... | ecosystem: Engineered > Bioreactor > EBPR >... | reverse complement strand
AGCCTCACGGCACGCTCCCGGACTTCCGGGGAATACTTGTTCGTCTTGCTCATGGCTCCATTCTCTCAGGTAATGGAGCCTCCTCAATTCCCGGGGCGATTCAGTTAGATTACGTAAAATACCTTGAGAAAGTTGTGCCACTTCCCGCCTTGGGCGAACTAGCTTCAGCGCAGGTTGAATCTCTAGTATCAGAGCTCTCGTCTCTCGAAAGCCCCAAGGGTCGCGGGCGAACAAAACACCCTTTACATGAACGTTGGCTCGACATCGTCACGCTCGCATTTGCTGTACTTGGTAATCAGCGGCAAGTAATGCGTTGGATGACGCAGCCAAAGCTGGCACTTGGGCAAAAGACACCGATACTGATCCTGGGTACCGCAGAGGGGTGTGACATGGTTGAACACCTGCTCAGGAAACTGTGGGACTAAACACCTAAGTCCCCCTTCAAACTAAAACCCCATTTCATAGGGGTTGCCAGCTAAAACCCTAATTTATCTCCTCAGGTGACCCAGAAAGAACAAATTAGGATTAAAAATACCGGCCCGACAACTCAACGCCCGGCCGGCATTCAATGTTTAAGCAAAGTGGCTGACAGGGCGGTCTTCAAGACCGGCTTCGGAGGCAGTTATTTCCTCCACCGACCATGTCGGGTACTTTGCACCGGAAGTACGTAGCCGAATATATTTCACGACTGCCTCCGTGCTGACTTCCTCAGTACCCGAGGCCTCAGCCAATATGGCACCCGGTTTTATCTGGACAGCAAAGATCGCCGTAAAGCGATCGGATTTGCCAACCAAGACAAAGCGCGGAAAAATCCGTTGCAATAGCGCCCTAGTTTTCTCTGGCGCGACCTCATCCGCCAAAAAGGCATCAACTACGACAGAGATATCCACCGATAGCTGATTTTCAATGGCATCTCGATTCAGCATTGCCTGAACGCGCTCAATTTCCTGAACCCGGTGCTCCAATGCCGCAACGCGCTCCCTAGCAGCAACATATTCGGCCTCTAACTCTGAATCGTCATCCCCAATTTCGCTCAATAGCCGAGTCAAGCGGCTACGAACGTTCGCTGCTTTTCGCAGCTCTTCCCGCGCGACGGCAAGTTCTGCATCACGACCGCCTGACAATCTGGCTTTCAGCCGATCTCGAAAATGCTCCAGCACTTCACCTTGCACAATCTGAGTCAGCAAGGTGCGCAGCATATGCTTTATGCCGAGTATCGATACATACAGTGGCTGTCGCCCAGGCACCCCTTCGGCTGTCGCATGCTCGCATTGAATGCAATGCAGCGATCCCGGACCTTTGACTGAATTGGCGTGATGACAAGATAAGTGGACACCACATGTACCGCAGCGAAACACACCAGCGAAGGCATGACGACCTCCACCATAAGGACCTTTTTTCCGTCCAGTGTTGGCAATGTGCTCGGCAGCGCCGCACTCGCTCCGCTTGCCTTTGGATTGGCAAATTGCCCAGTCAGACTCACTGACAATCTCCAACTCCGGCATACGACGCGTTGCGTTCAACCGATTACCGGATGTCGATTTGCCAAAGTTGACAACATATACCCCTTTGTAAATTGGGTTCTGAATGATTCGCCACACCCCACCAGCTCGCCAATACCGCCTACTCTTTTCATCACTGTGGCGAGGCGTCGGGACACCACGACTGTTTAGCACGGCCGCAATTTGGGGAAAACTCATCCCCTCCTTGCGGCGCCGAAAAACCTCTCGCACAACCTCCGCTTCCTCCGTCACAATTTTCCAGAGGCACTTTCCTGAGGCTGTGCTCGCTTCAGCATCGATATCGTAGCCATACGGAATTGCGGTAATCATCGCCCCCCGTTCAAACTCACCCTCCATACCACGGCGAACACGGTGCTGAGTTTCTTCCACAAAAAACTCAGAGAACACGCTCTTTAGCCCGAACAGCAGTTGAGCAGTGGGATGCCTGGAATCGAAGCCATCCGCGGTCAGCAATTGAACATCATGCTTTTTGATGTCATCAAAAAAGCTCAACGACTCCATGGCATGCCGCGCCAGTCGACACTGCTGGTCACAGATCAAGACATCGACTTCACCGCGTTTCACGGATTCACGCATCGCGTGGTACTGCTCACGTTTATGTGTACCCTTCTGGGCACCTGTAATTGCGTCGTCTGCGTAAACCACAAATTCGGCGTCCGCCAGCCCGAGGCGGGCGGCTGTTTCTCGACACGCGCGGACCTGGTCGTCAATGGACGTCTCTTTTTGCCCGTCGGTCGAATAACGGGCATAAATGGCCACTCTCACCGTTTGCTTCCTGTGTGTTTGAGGTTGGCATTGGTTAATGCGCAGCGGGTCGCTGCAGTTTTCTTTGAGCGCTTCTGTGCGCTCGGTTTCTTGCTCGATGGACATAGCAAAGCCTCGTCTGAGTCAGTTTTGAGACGGATCGCAACATCGACTAATGCCTCAACCAAATCTTGGACCTCGGGAATCAACCGCATTGACCTCTCCTTTGTGGGGACAAACCCCACCGCTACCTCGACCGCTCTGCCCCGTCTGGATCGACAAAGCGGTTGTGTTCAATTCAAGTCACACTGGGAGCGACACGCCAACGAGCGGCACTCCGCACTTGTGGGCGCTTATCTTTTACGCTGGGCCTGCACGCCACCGACGGGTACGCTTCGGCGTAGGGGAACCACGTTTTCCGGCAAGTCATCGTTGGGATCCCAGCACTGGGCTGCAGATGCTGCTTCCTGCTCAACTGATGGAATCCGTAGTCCGGCTGGCGCATCGCCATCCGTCATCGGGCGCCCATGCAGCAAGCGCGCGACGTCAGTCGGCTTGACGTTGATGTAGCGCGCCAACTGCGAGTAGGTCTTATGGCCAGTAATAACTTTGAGCACAGGCAAATTGCCGTTCAGCTCCAGCGTGAAGCGCGTGGCAGCGGTATGCCGCAAATCGTGGATGCGGACATCAGGGATGCGCGCAGCTTCGCAGGCTCGACGCCAGCAAGCTTTCAGCGCTTCATAGGTCACTGGCAAGATGCGCTCGTCCGTCTCGTCAGGCCCACGCATCACACGTAACATCTCAAGAATGCTGACCGCCGCCGGGTTGAGCGGCACATCCCGCGCACCCGCCTTCGCATCGTGCAGATGAATCAAGTGATTATTCCAGTCGACATCCGCCCAGGTGGCATGCAGCAGCGGCTCGGACACACGCATCGCTGTCTCGAGTAACAGCGCGAGCGCTGGCGCCGCGTAGCGGTTTTTCGACTGCTCGAGATGTTTGCTGATACGCTGCCACTCGTCGTTCGTCAGCACGCGATCCCGCGCGTTATCGACTTTGGGCAAATTGAGATGCGTCGCTGGATTACTGACCGGCTCCGCCCATAACCAGCTTTTGCGCACGTGGTTGAACAACTGACGCAACAACGCACGCTCAAGTGCAATCGACGCAGGTTTGAATTGGTCGCGCTGCATCGTGTCGAACAAATCCTGCAACTGATAGGCCTTAATTTCAGCCACTGGGGTTATCGCCACTTGTGCGATTAGGCGCTCAGTCGCGGCAGCGCGAGTGGTTTGAGATTCGCGATGCGCTTTCAGGCCGTTGGGGATTTTCCGAGCGACCTTAGTCTCGGCCAGACTGACTGACCAGAACATGCTGCCCTCGCCTGCCTCACGGTCAGGTTTGGCAATTGCAACGCAGTGCAGCCCAGCCGCACGTAGATATCGGTTGATTCGGTTGGCGTCTTGCCGAGCGCCTTTGAGAAATGGCAGACGCTCAAGCGCGTACAGCTGAAGCGCCTGGGCTAGCGTTGTGCGCCAAGGGCCGTCATGCTTGGCCCGGCCAGCGGCTTCATCGAGCAATTTTTGGCGCAATGCCGCGCATTCGCGTGAAGCCGCGGCTGCGGACGGAAAACCGGTCCGATAGATGGCTTCGCCCCTGAGCCTCAGGCGGAACGACCAGACCGCCCCTTCCTTATAGGGTTTAACGGCCATGGCAGCCCCCAGGATGCAAGGGACTGCGCACTGTCTCTGGCGGGATGAAACAGGGATACAGCATGAGTAACTCCAGTATCTAGAGTTACGTATAGCTTCGTTTTTCGAAAGCTGACCAAATCCGGTTGATCCGTGTGGAAACCGTGGTGTCGTGGGCTGGGATTTCGCGTTTGACAGAAACTTGTCAGAAACGGGCCAAAAAAAATGGGGCCCGCAGGGGGCCCCATTTTCCAGTCCTAGGCTATCGTATTGATAACACAGAACTTTGTTCTGGTGGCCAATCGCGGAATCGAACCACGGACACGCGGATTTTCAATCCGCTGCTCTACCAACTGAGCTAATTGGCCAAAGGAGGGCGCATTATAGCGATAGCCCTGCACTGTCGCAAGGGGATAGCAGGTTTTTTGCGCGTTCCTTTTTGCTCAGGGCCCGAGAGGGGGCGACTGACGGTAGAGCTCGGCGTAATCCTCGGGCGGCGCCGGTGGCGGCAGGGGAGGATACCAGGTGGCAAAGGCAACCCGGGCAACCGCGCCCTTGCCGCGCGGGTTGGGTCGCAGGGTGGCACGAGCGTCGTGCTGATTGGCAATCTCCTGAACAATCGCCAGCCCCAGGCCGCTCCCCTCGCCGGCAGCATCATCCACACGATAGAAGCGCTCGAACACCAGTTCGGCCTGCTCCAGGGAAATGCCGATGCCGTCATCTTCCACCTCCAGCAGGACCGTCTTGCCAGTGTCGATGATGCGGCAGGTGACATGACCGCCGGATGGTGTGTAGCGGATGGCGTTGTCGATCAGGTTCTTGGCCAGTTCGCGCAACAAGAAGGCGTTGCCGGTGATCATTGCCTTGCCAGGCGATTCGAAACCAAGGTCGATGCCCTTGTCCAGGGCAACGATCACCCAGTCCTCGACCACTTCACGGACCAGCTGCGACAAGTCGGTCGGTTCGTGCTGCTGCTGGCCGATTTCGCTGCCCTCCGTGCGTGCCAGGGTGAGCAGTTGGTTTACCAGGCGCCCGGCACGGTCGACACCGGTGGCAATCTGGCGCAAGGCATGCCGCAGTGCCTCTGGGTTGGTCTCCCGGGCGGCAAACTGGGCCTGAGTCTTCAGGCCGGTCAGCGGCGTGCGCATCTGGTGGGCGGCATCGGCCACGAAACGCTGCTGGGCTTCGACGTTGCGCTTCATCCGCTCCAGCATTTCGTTGAAAGCCTCGACCAGGGGTTCCAGCTCTTCCGGCACCCGCCGCGTGGCGATCGGTGAGAGATCGGCCGGATCGCGGTGTTCGATCGTGTTGCGCAGCCGGGTGAGTGGTCGCAGGCCACGCGACAAACCGAACCAGACCAGCATCACCGCCAGCGGGATGATGATGAACTGCGGCAGGATCACACTGGCGACAATGCGATTGGCCAATTGCGTGCGCTTTTCGGTCGTCTCGGCAACTTCGACCAGCACCCACTGGTCGGCCGGCGCCTGTGGCTCAGCAATGAAGGAATAAGCGACCCGGATGTCCTGCCCCTTGTACTCCATGTCACGAAAATAGATTTCGCCGGGCACGCGCTCCCCCTTGCCTGTCGTTTCGGGCACCGGTAGGTCCTGATCGCCTACGAGCAGCTTACGATCCTGAGTGAGGACATGAAAATAGACGCTGTCCAGTTCATCGGCACGCAGCATGGCGCGGGTTGCCGCGTGCAGCGAGATGACCGGCTTGCCGTCGACCATCTGGATCTGCCGGCTGATGGTCGCCACATGCTCGCGCAGGGACTGATCGTAGGGAAAATTGGCGACGTTGTTGGCGAAATAATGGGTGAAGGCGATGCTCAAGGGCCAGACGAAAAGGAGCGGCGCCAGCATCCAGTCGAGAATCTCGCCGAACAGCGAGCGCTCCGTCTCCGGCGACAGGGGCGTGCCGCCGCCAGCCGGATTATTCGCCTTGCGGTCGTTCAAGGCAGTAGCCCAGGCCACGTACGGTGGCGATCTTGACGCCGCCGGGCTCCAGCTTCTTGCGCAGGCGATGGACGTAGACCTCGATTGCGTTATGGCTCACCTCCTCGCCCCAACCGCACAGATGGTCGACCAGTTGATCCTTGCTGACCAGCCGCCCCATGCGCGAGAGCAGAACTTCAAGCAAACCCACCTCGCGCGCCGAAAGTTCAAGCGGAGCACCGTCGATCTGAGCCACCCGCCCGACCTGGTCGTAACTCAGCGCACCGCACTGGATGGTTGGCGCCGTTCCGGCCGAGCGCCGCGTCAGGGCGCGGACCCGGGCTTCGAGTTCAGCCAGCTCGAAGGGCTTGACCATGTAGTCGTCGGCTCCCAGATCGAGCCCCTTGACCCGATCGTGGGTGCCGTCAAGCGCAGTCAGGATCAGCACCGGCAGCTGCGAGTTGCGCGAACGCAGGCGCTTGAGCACTTCCAGGCCGGTCAGCTTGGGCAACCCGAGATCCAGGATCAACAGATCGTAGGAAACCGTGAGCAGGGCCGTATCCGCATCCAATCCGTTGGCCGCCCAATCCACGGCATATCCAGCCTGGCGCAGCGAGCGGCAGAGGCCATCGGCGATGATCGAATCATCCTCGGCAATCAGAATTCGCATTTTCCACACACCCCCGGGCGGCGTAAGCGTTTTGTAAGCCTGCCACAGTAACCTGAGCGGGCTGTTCTCCTTTTATGGTCTTAGGAGTCAGAGGCGTCAGCCTCGACTCAGGGGGTGGCCCGATCCTGCACTGGGCAGCCCCCTACCGTTTTTTTCCCCAATCCCGCCAAGTCTAGCAAATAACTCCAAGGCGGGAGTGCCCCCCGCACGCTTACTGGCCGTTCCTGACAAAACCCTGGGCCATGCCCGTTTCCGAACGGATCAGTTGGTCCTGGAACAGCAGACGCTCGCGCACCGCCTGCGGCGAGCGGTCGAGCAGAGACAGCACCCAGATGGACAGGAATGCCAGCGGCATCGAAACGATCGCCGGCGAAGCATAGGGGAATGGCGCCGAACCTGGCGGATTGTGCAGCGCCCCTTCCCAGACCACCGGCGACAACAAGGTCAGCGCGATCGCCGTTGACAGGCCGAGGAAACCGCCAACGGTGGCGCCGCGGGTGGTGCAATCCTTCCACAGCACGGCCATGAACAACACCGGGAAATTTGCCGAACAGGCAATCGAGAAAGCCAGCATGACGAGGTAAGCCACATTCTCGCGCTCGAAGACAATACCGAGCACGACTGCCACCAGACCGAGCGCAAACGCCGTCAGCTTGGATACCCGGCGCTCCTCGGCCGAGGATGCCGCCCCCTTGCGCCAGATCGTGGCGTAAAGGTCATGGGACACGGCCGAGGCGCCGGACAAGGTCAAACCGGCGACCACCGCCAGGATGGTGGTGAAAGCCACGGCGGCGATGAAGCCGAGGAAGAAATCGCCGCCCAGCGCACTGGCCAGATGGATGGCAGCCATATTGCCACCACCCAGCAGCCCACCGGCCACCTTGCCACCCGTGAAATAGGGCGCCGGATGGGCGAACAGGCTGACGATGGCACCGAAGCCGATAATGAAGGTGAGCACATAGAAGTAGCCGATCCACAGTGTCGCCCAGGCCACCGACTTGCGCGCCTCACGGGCGTTGGCAACGGTGAAGAAGCGCATCAGGATGTGCGGCAGGCCGGCCGTGCCGAACATCAGCGCCAGGCCAACGGAGATTGCCGATACCGGATCCTTGATCAAGCCACCAGGCGCCATCAGTGCGTCACCCAGGCGATGCAGCTCGCTCGCCCGGGCGAACAGCCGTTCCGGATTGAAGTCCACGTGGAACATCACCAGCAGGGCCATCAGCGTCGTTCCGGCAAGCAGCAGGACGGCCTTGTTGATCATCACCCAGGTGGTCGAAGTCATGCCGCCGACCAGCACGTACATCATCATCACGATGCCGACCATGATCACCGCGTAGGCGTATTCCAGACCAAACAGGATGCGGACCAGTTGACCAGCACCGACCATCTGCGCAGTCAGGTAAAACAGCACCACGACCAGCGAACCAACGGCGGCAAAAGTACGCACCGGCTTCTGCGAAAAGCGGTAGGCGGCAACATCGGCAAAGGTGAACTTGCCCAGGTTGCGCAGGCGTTCAGCCATCAGGAAGGTCACCACCGGCCAGCCGACCAGCCAGCCGATGGAGAAGATCAAACCGTCGAAACCGCTGACGAAAACCAGCCCCGAAATACCAAGGAAGGAGGCGGCCGACATGTAGTCACCGGCAATCGCCAGCCCGTTTTGAAAACCGGAAATGCCGCCACCCGGCGTATAAAGGTCGGCTGAGGCGCGGCTGCGCGCGGTGGCCAGACGGGTCATCCACAGGGTGGCGCCGACAAAGAAGATGAAGGTGGTGATCGCCGACCAATTGGTCGGCTGGCGCGGCCCCAGGGTGATCGACGGCATGGCCAGGGCCAGACTGGCTGTACCCAGGGTGCATGCAGCCAGCAGCAGGTAGCGGACAGCCAGGTTCATTTCATGGCCTGGCGTCTGATTTCCGCCGACTCGGCGTCGAATTCGCGATTGGCCCGGGTCACGTAAACCGCCGTCAGGACAACGGTGAGGACAATGATTCCCAGGCCGAGCGGCACGCCCAGGCTGGTCTTCATCCCTGCCAGCAGGGGCATGCCCAGCCAGGCCGGCGAAAAGGCCAGGACCGCGATGAAGGAAAAATAGGCGATCACGATCACTGCCGTCAGGAAAAAGGCAAAGCGGTTGCGTTTTCTGACCAGCGCGCCAAACCGCGGGTTGTCGCGGATATGGGCGCAGCTTGCGGCGTATTTATGCATCAAACCGACTCCCCCTGAACCTGGTCCGACGAAGAAAAGGCGGCAAGAATAGCGCATTCCGGCGCCGCGTGCGATGCCGAAAAAGACCGGCGAAAAAAAGCCCCGCCGAAGCGGGGCTGGTGACTGGCGCGAGGCCGGCCGGGTATTACATACCCATGCCGCCCATGCCACCCATACCGCCCATGCCGCCCATGTCGGGCATGCCGCCGGCCGGCTTGTCTTCGGCCAGTTCAGCAACCATGCACTCGGTGGTGAGCATCAGGCCGGCCACGGAGGCGGCGTTCTGCAGCGCGGTGCGGGTAACCTTGGTCGGGTCGAGAACGCCCATTTCGACCATGTCGCCGTACTCGCCGGTGGCAGCGTTGTAACCGTAGTTACCCTTGCCACGAACGACCTTGTCGACCACCACGGACGGCTCGTCGCCGGCGTTGGCAACGATTTCGCGCAGCGGGGCTTCGATCGCCTTGAGGATCAGCTTGATACCGGCGTCCTGGTCGTGGTTTTCCGCCTTCAGCGACTTGACCGCAGCGCGGGCGCGCAGCAGGGCGACGCCGCCGCCAGGAACGATGCCTTCTTCAACGGCGGCACGGGTGGCGTGCAGCGCGTCTTCGACACGGGCCTTCTTTTCCTTCATTTCGACTTCGGTGGCAGCGCCGACCTTGATCACGGCCACACCGCCGGCCAGCTTGGCAACGCGTTCCTGCAGCTTTTCGCGGTCGTAGTCGGAGGTCGCTTCCTCGATCTGGATGCGGATCTGCTTGACGCGAGCCTGGATGGAGGCTTCGTCGCCGGCGCCGTCGATGATCGTGGTGTTTTCCTTGGCGATTTCAACGCGCTTGGCCTGGCCCAGATCCTTCAGGGTGGCCTTTTCCAGCGACAGACCGGTCTCTTCGGAGATGACGGTACCGCCGGTCAGGATGGCGATGTCTTCGAGCATGGCCTTGCGACGGTCACCGAAGCCCGGGGCCTTGACGGCGACGGTCTTGAGGATGCCGCGGATGTTGTTCACGACCAGGGTGGCCAGCGCTTCGCCATCGACGTCTTCGGCGATGATCAGCAGCGGGCGCGAAGCCTTGGCGACTTGTTCGAGGACCGGCAGCAGGTCGCGGATGTTCGAGATCTTCTTGTCGAAGAGCAGGACGAACGGGTTGTCGAGCAGGGCGATCTGCTTGTCCGGGTTGTTGATGAAGTAGGGCGACAGGTAGCCGCGGTCGAACTGCATGCCTTCGACGACGTCGAGTTCGTTGGCCAGGGACTTGCCGTCTTCAACGGTGATGACGCCTTCCTTGCCGACCTTTTCCATGGCTTCGGCGATGATGTCGCCGATCGAGGAATCGGAGTTGGCGGAGATCGAACCGACCTGGGCGATTTCCTTGGTCGTCGTGCACGGCTTGGAAATGGCCTTCAGTTCTTCGATGGTGGCGGCGACGGCCTTGTCGATGCCGCGCTTCAGATCCATCGGGTTCATGCCGGCGGCGACATACTTCATGCCTTCGCGGACGATTGCCTGGGCCAGCACGGTGGCGGTGGTGGTACCGTCACCGGCGATGTCGGAGGTCTTGGAAGCGACTTCCTTGACCATCTGGGCGCCCATGTTGGCGAACTTGTCCTTCAGTTCGATTTCCTTGGCGACGGAAACGCCGTCCTTGGTGACCGTCGGGCCGCCGAAGGAACGTTCCAGAACCACGTTGCGGCCCTTCGGACCGAGGGTGACCTTGACCGCGTCGGCCAGGATGTTGATGCCTTCGACCATGCGGGCGCGGGCGGAATCACCGAATTTGACTTCTTTGGCTGCCATCTGAATAGCTCCTGAAAATTGTTCTGTGGAATAGGTCGGGTGCAGGAATTACTTCTGCAGCACGCCCATGATGTCTTCTTCACGCATGACCAGAACTTCCTGGCCATCGACCTTGACGGCCTGACCGGCGTACTTGCCGAACAGCACGCGGTCGCCGACCTTGACGTCGGGAACCAGGTACTTGCCGGCGTCGTCACGCTTGCCCGGGCCGACGGCCAGCACTTCACCCTGATCCGGCTTCTCGCCAGCGGAATCGGGGATGACGATGCCGGAAGCGGTGGTACGCTCGGCTTCGACGCGCTTGACGATCACACGGTCGTGCAAAGGACGGATGTTCATATGGTTTTGCTCCTGAAATGGTTCATGACACAAAAATTGGCCGGCCGCGTCCAACGCGGCATCGGGACCTGCAGGGGACTTATTAGCACTCGCTGCAGGTGAGTGCTAATAATAGGGACGCCCTCGAACGATTTCAAGGGCCCGCTTGCGATTTTTTTTCGTTCAGCCGCCGTAAGCGATGATTTCCCGGGGGATCTGGTCGAGCGGCAGCTCGCGGCCGACAGCGCCGAGCTTGACCGCTTCCTTCGGCATGCCATAGACGACACAGGTCGATTCGTCCTCACCGATCGTCGTCGCGCCGGCATCGCGCATTTCCTTCAAACCACGGGCGCCGTCGTCGCCCATGCCGGTCATGATGATGCCCAGCGCGTTGCGGCCGGCAACCTGGGCCACCGAGCGGAACAACACATCGACCGACGGCTTGTGCCGGTTGACCAGCGGACCATCACGTACTTCGACCAGATACTGGGCACCATTGCGGCGCAGCATCATGTGCCGGCCGCCCGGCGCGATCAGGGCCAGCCCGGGGTGCACCCGGTCGCCGTCCCTGGCTTCGCGGATTTCCATCGCGCACAGCCCGTTCAGGCGCTCGGCGAACATCGCGGTGAACTTCTCCGGCATGTGCTGGACGATGACGATGCCGGTGGTCACCGCCGGCAACTGCGACAGCACGGCTTCAAGCGCCTGGGTGCCACCGGTTGAAGTACCGATGGCAACCACCCGGTCGGTCGTCCCGTACATCCGCGCCCCCTGGTGCTGCGTACTGGCCAGCATGGCGTCGGCCGACTGCTTGGGCACCACCGCCGGCACCGCGCGCGGCGAGCCGGTCATGCTGCGCAAGGCGCGCATGTTGGCGCGCGCCGCCGACTTGATCGCGGAAATGATGTCATTGCTCGAATCCTCAAGGAAGGATTTGAGGTTGAGCTTGGGTTTGGTGATGATGTTGATCGCCCCCGCTGCCAGCGCCTCCATCGTCACCTGTGCGCCCTTGTCGGCGAGCGACGAACAGATGATCACCGGCGTCGGCCGCTCGGCCATGATCTTCTTGAGAAAGGTCAGGCCGTCCATGCGCGGCATTTCGATATCGACGATGAAGACGTCGGGCCACTGCACCTTAAGCTTGTCGATCGCAAAAACCGGATCCTGGGCGGTGGCGATCACCTCGATCGAGGGTTCGCGGCTGATCGCCTGGGTGACAACCTGACGCACCAACGCCGAATCGTCAATGATCATGACCTTGATCTTTTGCATTACTGTTGTTCCTTGGAAAAGTCCCGGGTGCCGGGCAAGGCCAGCCAGACATGCCCACTGGCGAGATCCAGCGTCAGTCGCCGCCGGTTGCTACCGCCAACGTGCTCACGCATCACCTTGAAGCCCCGGGTAGCCAGTGCCACGCGCGTTGCCTCGATGTTGCGTCGACCAACCTCCATGTTACCAGCGCTGCTTCCGGCAAACATCTTCCCGCCCCCCAGCAGTTTCACCTGACAACAGGGCGGGGCCACCCGGCGCGAACGTAATTCGTAGACAAAGCGTTCGACCGCTTCGTCGGCGTAACGGCAATCCGGCAACGAGCCCGGCGGCCGTTCCCGGCCCGGCAGCTGTATGTGGCACATGCCGCCGAAATGGTGCTGCGGATGCCACACGGTAACGGCGACACAGGAGCCGAGCAGGGTACCGATGCGGGTCGGCGCCGACGTGAAATGAAACTCGCCGGGATGCAGGAACACTTCGGGTCGCAATGGGCCGGTGGACATGGTCCCTCAGGATCAGGCGGCGCGCTGGTAGATGGTCGGTCGCTGGGCAACGAAATCGTCGGTGACGCCGAACAGCGACTCCGAGTGGCCGATCACCAGATTGCCGTCGCGCTTGAGGTAGGGCAGCAAGTTGGCGACCACCTTGCGTTTGGTCGGGTTGTCGAAATAGATCATCACGTTGCGCAGGAAGATCAGGTCGAAGATGCCGATATCCTTGCGCGGTGAAAGCAGGTTATTGTGCAGAAAGCGCACCCGCTGGCGCAGCTCGCGGACAATGAGCAGGGTACCCGCCTGGTCGCGGATGCCCTTCAGGCAGTATTTTTTCAGCATCGCCGGCGGAATGCCGCTGATCCGGTCGAGCGAATAATGCCCCAGCTCGGCTTTGCGCAGCACGCGCGTGCTGATGTCGGTGCCGACCACTTCCCAGGGTGCATCGCCCAGCGTTTCCGCCAGCACCATGGCCATCGAATAGGCCTCCTCGCCGCTCGACGAAGCCGCACTCCACACCCGGAAAGGGGTGCCTCGCGCCTGGCTGGCGCAAGTGCGCAGGAAATCGAAGTGCTTGGGTTCGCGGAAGAAATAGGTTTCATTGGTGGTGATCAGGTCGATCATCAACTGCAGTTCGGCCTGGTTCTCCTTCTCCCGGACAAACTGGTAATACTCGGAAAAACGGCTAAAGCCGAAGTGCTTGAGGCGCTTGCCGAGGCGACCAACGAGCAGCAGCTTCTTGGCATCTGCCAGACTGATGCCGGCCAGTTCGAAGATCAGGCGCTGGAAGTTGGCAAATTCGGCCGGCGTGATATCCACGCCGTCGGATTGAGTACGGTGCATCGCGGCTTTCCGGTAGCGGAGTCAAAAAGCGCCCTGCCGGGCCCGCGTGGGCGACCCGGCAGGGACGACGAGCAGGTTCAGGCAGCGGCGCCGAACTCGCTCTGGTTGATGGCGGCAATCACGGCCACCTCGTCGAGCGACAGGATGCGTTCGACGTCGAGCAGGACGACGAAACGGCCGCCGACCTTGCCCATACCGGAAATGAAATCGGTCCGGATACGGGTTCCGAAAGCTGGCGGCGGTTCGATGTCACCCGGCGCGATTTCCAGCACCTCGGACACCGCATCGACGACGATGCCCATCTGCTGCGCCTGGGCGCCGCCGGTCTCGGCGATCTCGATGATGACGATGCAGGTGCGCTTGGTGATCTCGCCGGCAGTCCGGCCGAAACGTACCGACAGGTCGACCACCGGCACCACCGCGCCGCGCAGGTTGATGACGCCGCGGATGAAACGCGGCACCAGGGGTACCTCGGTGATCTGGCCGTACTCGATGATTTCCCGGATGGCGAGGATGCCGATGGCAAACATCTCCTCGCCGAGCATGAAGGTCAGGTACTGCTGCTGCTCGGTATCGCCGGCAACGGCCGGCGGCTGGCCGGGCGTTGCCTGAACGGGGTGTTGGTCTTGAGTCATGGCGATGTCCCCGACCGGTCAGAAGCGGGCAAAGTTGCTGTCATCCAGCGCATCCGACTGGCTGGCCGAAGCCTCGAACTGACGCCGACCAGCGTTGCGCGCTGCCGGTGCGGCAGCCCCCCGGCGGCTGGCAGCCGTGCCGGCGCTACGGCTGCCGACGTTGAAGAAGGCCATCAATTCCTGCAGGTTGCCGGCCTGCGACGACATCTCCTCGGCGGTCGCTGCCAGTTCCTCGGACGCCGACGCGTTCTGCTGGGTGATCTGCGACAACTGGCTCATTGCCGTATTGACCTGGTTGACACCGACGCTCTGCTCTTCCGAAGCGGCGGTGATTTCCTGCACCAGGTCGGCAGTCTTCTTGGTCGCCGGCACGATCTCGTCGAGCAGCTTGCCCGCCTTCTCGGCCATGCCCACCGAATTGACCGCCAACTGGCCGATTTCCTGGGCCGCCACCTGCGAACGCTCGGCCAGCTTGCGCACTTCCGCGGCCACCACGGCGAAGCCCTTACCGTGTTCGCCAGCTCGGGCGGCTTCGATCGCCGCATTGAGCGCCAGCAGGTTGGTCTGGTAGGCGATGTCGTCGATGATGCCAATCTTGCGGGCAATCTGCTTCATCGCGCCAACCGTCTCGCTGACCGCCTCGCCACCCGCCGCTGCCTTGTTGCTACCGTCGGCCGACATGCCGTCGGCGACCTTGGCGTTCTCGGTGTTCTGCTGGATCGACGAGGCCATCTGCTCGATCGACGCCGAGGTTTCCTCAACCGACGCCGCCTGCTCCGAAGAAGCCTGCGACAGCGACTGCGCCGTCGACGACACCTGGACGGTAGCCGAGGCCAGCGTCTCGGCGGTGTTATTCACCTCGGAGATGGTCTGCGCCAGCTTGGTGACGGTGTTGTTCAGGCTCTGCTTGACCTGGTCGTAAGCACCCTGGTACTCGCGGCTGACCTGCTTGGTCAGGTCGCCCTGCTCCAGCGCCTGGGCAACGTAGATGGTGTCCTTGAACGCTGTATCGACTGTCGCGGAGAGTTGGTTGAGTAGCTCGGACAGGGTCTTCGGGAAGCCAACCTTGCCTTCAAGCGGAATCTTCACCGAGAAGTCGCCACGGTTGGCGGCAGCGGTGAGTTCCTGGATTTCGGCGACGATGCGCTTGAGGTTGGCACGCAACTGCTCGATGGTATCGTTGATGAACTTCTTCTTGCCCGGGAAGGCTTCCAGCGGCGCTTCGAGATTGCCCTCGCCGAATTCCTTGACGCAGGCCATCGCCTTCTTCTTCACTGCAATGTGGCCAAAGACCATCTCGTTGGTACCCTCGGCCATCGCCTTGAACGAGCCCTGGAACTTGCTTTCGTCGATCTTGACGTCGATGTCCCCCTTGTCGTGTTCGGCTGACATGTGGTTCATCTCGCCGACCAGCGCCTGGATCGAGTCGCTCATGTGCTTCATCTCCGCCATCAGACTGGACGTGTCGCCACTCTTCAGCTCGATCTTGCTGCTCAGGTCGCCGGCAGCGATCTTGTTCGCCACTTCGGCCGCAAAATCCGGCTCGCCACCCAACTGGCGCAGCAGGTTGCGGGTGATTGCAACACTCAGGAAGGCGACCACCGACAGCGTCAGCAAGACGATAACAAGGGCCAGCGTGGTAGCACTGTCGCGGGTGGCGGCAGCCTCGGCGGTGGCCTTTTTGGCCAACTCATGGTTGTAGTCAAAATGTTCGGTCATTACCTGGTCAAGTTGGCGGGCTACTGCGGAGTTTTTCTCCAGCAGTTCGCGGGCCTGTTCGTTCTGGTTCTTGCGCGACAGTTCGAGAACCGGCTCAATACCGGCGACAAACTGGGCAAGGAGCGCCTTTTCCTGCTCGTAGAGCTCACGATCCCGGTCGTCGGAGATCATCGAGGCATAGGCTTTCACCCCCTCATCCACCTGGTTAAGGGCTTCTTTGATGCTTTGCTCAATCTCGACCATCTTGGCCGAGTCGGTATAAAGCAGGTGGCGGTCGATACGGATACGCACGCGACCAAAACTGGCTCTCGTCGAACCCAGCGCAGCCAGGCTGGGGACGGAGTTTACTGACGCATAGCTGGCAGCTTCAAACACTTTGCCCATCTGCTGGTAGTTGAGCGTGGCCAGCAACAGGATGCCGAGCAACGCGGCGCCTGCAAGCAAGATCATTTTCTTGGCGACGGTGAGTTTCATGAGAGTCTCCGATTCAGAAACGGTAGGGGTAATTTTCAGGGAAGGGACTCGCAGCTCATTCGACAGCGGCGAGGCGGTTGGAAGTGCTATCGCGCCGGTTTTCCCGGCGGCTGACCCGGCCGACCAGGCCGGGAACATCAAGAATCAGGGCAACCTGACCGCTGCCCAGGATGGTGAACCCGGCGACGCCCTGCAGGCCATTGAAGACGGCCCCCAGGGGACGGATCACGGTCTGGTATTCGCCTTGCAGCGCATCGACGACAAGACCGGCGCGGCAACCGGCATAACTGACGACGACGACGTTTTCACGTTTGACCGGTTGCAGCAGGAAGGCCAGTTCTGCGTCGACCTCGGCCATGCCCTCGGCCAGTTCGACCGGCTCGGGCGCAGACGGCTCGGGCATGTCGAACAGCTCGCGCAGGCGGATGAAGGGCAGGACTTCGCCGCGCAGGTTGAGCTGGTCGCGGCCTTGCGCCGCTTCCAGTTCTTCCGGCGTCAGTTCGACGCATTCGACGACCATCTCCAGCGGCACGACGAAGGACGAATCGCCGACGCCGACCAGGAAACCGTCGATGATCGCCAGCGTCAGCGGCAAGCGGACGCGGATCGTGGTGCCGAAGCCTTCCTCGCTCTGAATCTCGATGCTGCCGCGCAAGGCGGTGATGTTGCGGCGCACGACGTCCATGCCGACACCGCGGCCGGACAGGTTATTCACCTGATCGGCGGTGGAGAAGCCGGGCTCGAAGATCAGCGCGTGGATTTCGTCGTCGCTTAGCGCCTGCTCGGGCTTGACCAGGCCGCGTTCGATGGCCTTGGCCAGGATCTTGGCCTTGGGCAGGCCGCCGCCATCGTCGCCGACCTCGATGACGATGCTGCCCGAGTCGTGGTAGGCGTTCAGGCGCAGCGTGCCGTGCGCGGGCTTGCCGCGGGCGAGGCGGACTTCGGCGGATTCAATGCCGTGATCCATCGAGTTGCGCACGAGGTGGGTCAACGGGTCGCCGATCTTCTCGATTACCGTCTTGTCGAGCTCGGTTTCGGCACCGGAAATTTCCAGGCGGATGTCCTTGCCGAGGTCGCGCGAGACGTCGCGGACGACGCGCTGGAACTTGTTGAAGGTGGCGCCGATCTGCACCATGCGCAGCTGCAGTGCCGAATCGCGGATGTTCTCGACGAGCCGGTTGAGCAGCGACGCGGCTTCCAGCAGTTCGGCCTGGCCACTGCCCTGGGCGGCGAGGTTGATACCGGCGCTGGCGATGATCAGTTCGCCGATCAGGTTGATGTGCTCGTCGAGCTTTTCGGCATTGACGCGGATCAGCGCCGCGTCACCGGCCTTGTTGTCCTTGACTTGCTTCTGCTTCTGCAGGGCGGCTTCGACCACCGCTGGCTGAACGACGTTGCGGGCGACCAGGACGGCGCCGAGTTCCGGTCCAGCCACGCCTTCCTGGCGGGCGTCAGCCTGGGCGCTGAGCGCCTGTTCCAGTTCGTGGCGGGTCAGCGTGCCGCAGCGGACGAGAATTTCGCCGACGCGCATGTCCTCTTCGGGCAGGCTGAGGATCAGGTCGAGATATTGCGAAACCTTGCTGTGCGGCGGCAGGATGCGCACTTGGGCGTCGTCCTGGACGAATTCGAAAGCGCCTTCGATGGTCGCCTTGTCGGCCGTGCTGCGGTAGCTGATCTCGAATCCGAGGTAACAGGCCTCCGGGTCCATCTCGGCGGCACGCGGGATGTCCTCGCTCAAGGTGACGATCGAGGCAATCTCGCCGAAGGTCGTCAGGTAGCGGATGAAGGACACCGGGTCCATGCCGTTTCTGAGCACGTCCCGCGAAAAACGCAGCGAGATGTGCCAGTTGTCGGTCTCGACGCCCTCGCCACCGCCTTCACGGGTCAGCGGCGTGGCATGCTCGACGACCTGGGCGGCTTCCGGGGCGGGGCCGTTGATCGCCTTGAGGCGGGCGATCAGGTCGGTGGAGCGCTGTTGCTCGTCGTCGCCGGGCGCGCTGCCGGCAGCGAGGTGGTCGATCAGGGTACCGATGTGATCGCAGACTTCGAGGAAGAGCGCGACCAGTTCGCCGTCCATCGCCAGGGCGCCGGCACGGACTTCGTCGAGCACGTTTTCGGCGGCGTGGGTGAAGGCGACCAGGTGATCGAGACCAAACAGTCCGGCCGAGCCCTTGATCGTGTGGGCAGCGCGGAAGATCGCGTTGATCAGGTCGGCATCGTCCGGCGCCTGCTCGATCTGGAGCAGGGCCGCCTCCATGTTGTCGAGCAGTTCGCGGCTTTCGATGACAAAGGTTTGCAGGGCGTCGTCTAGATTCATGGTGCGCTCACACGTTGGAACGGATCAGCAGGGGGTCGCCGAACTGGCCGGCCAGGGCGCACAGGTCGATCAGTTCGAGAACCGGATCGCTGTGCCGGACGAAACGCACTTCCTTACCGAGGATGGCGGCCTCGCGCTTGGCCATCAGCATCAACTGGAGGCCGGCGCTGTCGATCTCGGTAACGCCGGAGAGATCGACATCACCACCAGCCCCTTCCGGGATGCCGGCAATCAGCGCCAGCAACTGCGCCTTGCAGTCCTGCGCGGTGAAGATCGTGAACTCGCCGACGAGGCTGATGGCGGGGGAAGTGGCAGCGGCAGTCATGGTGCGCTCCCGGCTCAGGGCAGGATCAGCTTGGAGACGGCGGCCAGCATCTGCGCCGGGACGAAGGGCTTGACCACCCAGGCCTTGGCGCCCGCGGCCTGACCGGCGGCCTTCTTGTCGGCGCCGGCTTCGGTGGTGAGCATGATCACCGGCGTGAACTTGTAGGCCGGCAATTGCTTGGCCGCCTTGACGAAGCTGATGCCATCCATGTTCGGCATGTTCACGTCGCTGATGATCAGGTGGATCTTGCGGCCGTCGAGCTTGGTCAGTGCGTCCTTGCCGTCGCAGGCTTCGAGCACGTCGTAGCCGGCGGCCTTGAGGGCGATGGCGACGACCTGACGCAGCGATGCGGAATCGTCGACGATGAGGATGGTTTTGGCCATGTATCTCTCCAATCAGAAGAAGGTGACGCCGGATGCATCCGGCGCGGGGGAAGATGCCGAACCGCGATGGACCGCGTATTGCTCCGGCGTGGTGTAGGTTTTCGAGAGCTCCGCCAGCCATTGCTGGGCGTCGATCGAGCCACCCTGGTCGACCGCCTGCCGGCTGTCGCCGATGTGGGCGTGCAGCTTGCCGATATCGAGATTGACGTGCTCCAGGATCTGGCTGACCCGGTCCTGGAACTGCAGCGAGACCAGGACTTCGGCAATTTCCTGGGCGATCTCCAGGCTTTCCTGACGCAACTCGGCCGACGACTGGGACAGCGTCGTCGCCGCTCCGCCGAAACGTTCGACCACGCCTTCGATGACGGTCCCGGATTGAGCGACCAGGTTTTCGTCCTGCTCCGCGTACTGACGGGAAACGCGCAAAGCTTCGGCAATCGCCTGGTTCACCGTATCGACCGTGCGGCTGATCTTCATCCCGGTTTCACCGGACAGCGAGGACAGTTTGCGGACTTCGTCGGCAACCACTGCGAACCCGCGTCCGACTTCGCCGGCCCGGGCGGCTTCGATGGCGGCGTTGAGCGCCAGCAAGTTCGTCTGTTTGGCGATGTCGGCGACCTCGCGGGCCATCCGGCTCAGGGTTTCGGTATGGCTGGCCAATTTGCCGACTTCGGTGAGCAGGCTTTCCTTGCTGCCGAGCGCGGTGCGCAAGGAAGCGACGATGGCGTGCAGGTCGTTCTGCGCTGTACTCAACAACTGCAGCAGAGGCTCATCGCCATCGCCTCCCGAGCTGCCGGCACTGTGCAGCAGGCGCTGCGAGAGATCGCCGAAACGCTGACTGAGCGCCAGTACCGCCTCTTCGGTATGGTTACGAGCGACATCGATCTGACCGGACCAGATGGGCAAGACATCGATGCACAGGCGATCCAGGCCGTTGAGTCCCCGACTGCGCTGGGCTGCCAGTTCCTCAACGTGAGCGCTGCGCTCGGCCTCGCGGGACAAACGCTCGGCCCGGCTCAGCCGTGCCAGCGCAAACCCGCCCAAGGCCAGACAGGCGAGGAAGAAAACCAACGCGATCGCGATCCGGGTCGGCGTGTTCGGCATGATCGCCGCTACCCCCAGCAGGCCGATGACGACGATCGGCCAGAAGCGGTTGGCAACGGACAATCCCGCTGGCGGAACGGGGAACGAAGCTTGAGTCGAAGTCCGGTTGTCTGTATGCATATGCGTGACTTGGTTAGGAAACATGTATGGCGCCCACCGGCAAAGGTGACGCTTCGATACCCAGCACCTGCTGGCGCAATTCGCGCAAGCAGGCGCACAGCATTTCCGATTGGTACAGGAAGCGGGGCAACTGAGCCCGCGCCAGTTCTCCCTGACCGGCGTCGAGCAGGGCCAGCATGTCGGCGGCCTGCGCGTGCAACTCCTCGTGCAAACGGCGATTCCCGTCGCAAACCTGGAGTCCCGGAACGCTGTCGATCAGTTTGTGGAAACACCAGCGGCCCACGTAGCAGCGTTCGGCATCAAGCTCGGGGCGCTGCTTTTCGCCGCCTTCCAGGCAGGCGACCAGGCGGTTGGTCCAGCGTAGATGGTGGCCTTCGGCGACGATCAACGGTACCCAGGCGGCTTCGCCGGGCCAGGCGCAGGCATGCGCCCAGCGGGGATCCGGCCATTCGCGCAACCACGGGAAAACGCGCTCCGCCGGCATCGGCCGGGCGATCCCATAGCCTTACAGAACATGGCAACCCATTGCCTTGAGCAACATCCCGGTTTCGATATCCTCGACGCCCTCGGCGATGCTGGTCCGCGAGAACGAGCGACCGAGCTGGACCAGACCTTCGGCGATCGAAAAATCCTCGGGATCGGCCAGCATGTTGCGGACGAAGGTTTGATCGATCTTCAGGGACTGGACCGGCAACTTGCGGAAATAAGTGAGCGACGAATAGCCGGTGCCGAAATCGTCCAGCGCGAACGCCACTCCGAGGTCCACGCACGCCTCGACCACGGCCGCCGCATGGGTCAGATCGGCGAGGTTCGAGGTTTCGAGAATTTCCAGTTCCAGCGCCCATTTCGGCAGTTCCGGGTGGGCGGCGAGCAGTTCAGCGAGGCGTTCGGTGAAACCGGGCTGCTGCAGGTGCCGGGTCGCCATGTTGACGCTGACGCGCAACTCGAAGCCGGCACGATGCCAGAGTGCCAGATCGGCCAGCGCCACCTGCAGGGTCCAGTAGCCGAGGTCTACGATCAAATCGTCTTCCTCGATCAGGGGCAGGAAATGGCCGGGCAGCAACAAGCCCTCTTCCGGATGCTGCCAGCGGATCAAGGCCTCGAAACCGAGCACGCTGCCCTGCTCGATGTCGACCTTGGGCTGGTAGAACAGGCGGAACTCGCCGTTGGCAATGCCCTGGCGTATCTGGGCGATGATCTGGCGACGACATTTCTCGCTGGTGTCGGCAAGCGGATCGAAGAAGGCGTAGCGATTGCCGCCCTGGTGCTTGGCCCGGTTCATGGCCCGGTCGGCGTGACGCAACAAGGTGGTGGCATCGTTGTCGTCGGCCGGGAACACGCTCACCCCGATGCTCGGCGACACCGGCAAGGCCAGGCTATCGACCCGAATCGGCTCGGCAAACGCCGCCATCAGCCGATTCAGCGCCTTCTCGCACTCGTCCAGCGTATCCAGGGGAGAAAGGACGAGGGCGAATTCGTCGCGCCCCAGGTGCACGACCAGATCGCCGCGCCGCAACGCCTGGCGCAGGAAGGCGCCCAGACTGACCAGCAGTCGATCGCCGACCGGTCGACCATGCCGGGCGTTGATCGATTCGAAGTCGTCGATGTTCAGATGGCAGACCGCCAATACCTTGTGAGCATGGCGTGCCTGCTTGATCTTCTGCTGCAGATGCAGGTGAAGCAGACTTTGCCCGCCGGATTCACTGGCGGCGTCGACGCTCGCCGCTTCCTTCCTTGCCACCGCGTCCGCGACGACGGACTTGGGCGGACGCCAACTCAAACGCTGAAGGACCACCAACAGCAGCGACAGCCCCAGCACCAGGGCATGGAAGCGCAGGAGCATCGCACGGTGATCCCGCCACCCGGCAAGGTACTCGCTATCTGGGATCAGCACGGCCACCAGCAAGGGATAGTTGCCGACACCGCGCCACGCCATAATGCGGGCCATATCGTCCCCTGCGCCGGCGAGGCGCAGGGTGGCGGACTCACGACCAGTCCTGGCGAGAAAAGCCCGGGCGTCAATGAAAACCTGGCTGACATCCACCCCCGGTACGCCGGCAAGCTGCACGGAAGGCACCCAGTCGTCGTCGGTACGGCTCAAAAGATAGGCGGAGACGGCCGACCCGGAAAGCGGGATCGATCCCCGCAAGCGGGCCGGATCGATGCTCGCCAGTCGTTCTGGCAAAGCCGGGGCGGCGGTGGCCGTCAGCTCATCCTTCCCCGGCAAGGCCTGGCGTGGCGCCTGTTCTTGCAGGAAGACGGCGAGGCTACCGGCAAGCGCCATGGCGTCGCGCGCCGCGCGCCGCTCGCCGTCGAGGATGGCCTCCTCCCGGTTGCGTTCGAGAACTTGCCACTCGACCCCGGCGATCAACAAATTCATTAGAATCAGCACCAGCGCGAGCGACCAACGCAACCTACCTCGTTGTCGTGCCCCCTGGGCCACACCGCTCGCCAGCAAATTCGTGGCCAGCCGCTCGCCTCCGCGCTGCAGATAGGGCGCGTTGCTGAAGAGCCGGTCATCGATTTGGTGGCTGGGCATATTCATCGCTGGAGTAATTCGCCGGCTCCCAAACGGAGTCGAACGCTGCACCCGCTCGCAAAACGAGTACATTTATTACTTTAGTGTTAGCGATGCTACCGATCGATATGCATATGTGGTATCCCCAGAAACAGGGATACCCTCTACCCAGTAGTGGGTATCCTGGGCCATACCAAAGGGATTTTCGAAGCTAGAATCGGCTTACGCCCGCCTCGGTCATGCCGGCTGGGAATCTGATGGGGCAAGGGTTTTCAGGCATCGCCCCGGTTGCTCCCCGGGGAGCAACCGGGGGCTTCCGGAAACGCCAAAAAAAAGTCAGATCAAATTGTAAAAAACATAAAAACAACAAAATTCAAGCAACAAGCCTCCGACTCACTCCAGCGGATGCCCCGGCGGCAGCAAAACCCACATCCGCCCATCCTGCTTCATCCGCCCGGCCAGGGCGCCGGCTTCCTTACCGAAGCCCCAGAAATAGTCGGCGCGCACGGCACCGCGGATGGCGCCGCCGGTGTCCTGGGCCATCACCAGGCGTTGCAGCGGCTGGGTCGAGTTGGGCAGGGTGGTCGCCAGGAAGACTGGCGCCCCCAGCGGGATCGAACGCGGGTCGATGGCGATGCTGCGCTCGGCCGTCAGCGGCACCCCGAGGGCGCCTATGGGCCCGTCATTGCTGGCCGGCATTTCACGGAAGAAAACGTAGCTCGGGTTGCTGTTGAGCAATTCGTCCACCCGCGCCGGATTGGCCCGGGCCCAGGCCTGGATGCCCTGCATCGAAGCCTCTTCCAGCTTGAGGTCGCCGCGCTCGACGAGCAGGCGGCCAATTGAACGGTAGGGATGGCCGTTCTGGTCGGCGTAGTTGACCCGCATCGTGCTCCCGTCGGGCAGGCGGATACGGCCCGAGCCCTGAATCTGCAGGAAAAACAGTTCGATGGCGTCATCCACCCAAGCCAGGGTTTTCGCCGGCAGCTTGTCCTGCTGCGCAAGAATCTCGCCGCGTGACCAGTAAGGAACGATCTTGTTGCCTTCGACCCGGCCGCGCACACGCTTGCCCTTCAACTCGGGGAAAAGTTCGCCGAGTTCGACGCTGAGCAGGTTGTCGGGCACGCCATGCAAGGGGAAGGCAAAGCGCTGGCCGCGCGTCCGGCTGCCGGTAAGCAGCGGCTCGTAGTAGCCGGTGACCATGCCGTTCACGGCTGTCGTGTCGGCCGGGGTCACGACATGGGGTTGCAGGCGGGTTTCGAAAAACTGGCGGACTGCGGCATCCGATTTGCCATCCACTGCATCGATCCCGGCGCAAACCTCGCGCCAGTACTGGGCATTACTGCGCCGCAGGAGCCCTCGGCAGGATTGGACGAAAGCCGGCCACGCCGCTGCATGGCGATCGGTCGCCCAGCCTGGCAGGTCGGCCCAACTGGCCGGCGTGAACACCCGCGAAAAAGCCGCTGGCGGCGTCGGCGTTTCGCCCCCCGGGCAGGCCGGACAGGCGGCGCAGGGCGGGCAGCTCGCTGCGCTCTCGGCCGGCTTGCCGAGAGTGCCGGGAAGATTGGCGCAAGCGCTGAGCAGCAGGGCAAGGGCGAGCAGGGCGGCGTGGTGTTTTGGCATGGCTTTCGTTACAGTTGGCAGCTTTGCCGCACAGTATACCTGCCACCATGATCGACTCTGCCCAACTCGAACGCCTGCTCACCCGTGCCGAACAGGTGCTTGGCCGTCTCGAAGCCACCTTGCCGGTGGCGCCGCCCTTGCCCGACTGGCGTGCCGCCGTCGCCTTCCGCTGGCGCCGCAACGGGGCCCGTGGCTGGCTGCAGGGCGTCGCCCGACCGCACCCGATCCGCCTCGCCGATATCGAGACGGTCGACGACCAGAAGGCGCGCATCGTCGCCAACACCCGCCAGTTCGTCGCCGGCCAGGGCGCCAACAATGTCCTGCTGACCGGCGCCCGCGGCTGCGGCAAGTCCTCGCTGGTGAAGGCGGTATTGAACGAATTCTCGGCCGATGGCTTGCGCCTGATCGAGGTCGACAAGAACGACCTGATCGACCTGCCGGATATCGTCGACCTGGTCGAAGGCCGCCCGGAGAAGTTCATCATCTTCTGTGATGACCTGTCGTTCGAGGCCGGCGAAACTGCGTACAAGGCCTTGAAGTCGGTGCTTGACGGCTCGGTCGCGGCACCGCCCGACAATGTGCTGATCTACGCCACCTCCAACCGCCGCCACCTGATGCCGGAATACATGGCGGAGAACCTGGAGATTCAGCGCGTCGGCGACGAAATCCACCCAGGCGAAGCGGTCGAGGAAAAAGTTTCGCTGTCCGAGCGCTTCGGCCTGTGGATTTCCTTCTACCCCTTCTCCCAGGACGATTACCTGGCGGTCTTCGCCCACTGGGCACGGCAGTTCGGCATCGCCGAGGCGGTGATTGCCGGCTGCGAGCGCGAGGCTTTGAACTGGGCACTGTCGCGCGGCTCGCGCTCGGGCCGGGTCGCCTGGCAGTTCGCCCGCGATCTGGCAGGCCGCCAGAACGGCGGGGATCATCAGGAATGAGCCAGTTCGTCGAAGTTGCCGCCGCCGTGATGTTGCGCGCCGATGGCCGCCAGTTCCTGCTCGCCCAGCGCCCGCCGGGCAAGGTCTATGCAGGCTACTGGGAGTTTCCCGGCGGCAAGGTCGAGCCCGGCGAAAGCGTACGCGACGCGCTGGTGCGCGAGTTGCACGAAGAAATGGGCATCACCGTCACCGCCTGCTGCCCCTGGCTGACCCGCGTGTTCACCTACCCGCATGCGACGGTGCGCCTGCATTTCTGGCGGGTCACCGCATGGACCGGCGAAATCGGCATCAGCGCACCGCTGGAACACAGCGCCGTGGCCTGGCAGGCGCGCGGCGAACCGGCCACCGTCGCCCCGATACTGCCGGCCAATGGCCCCATCCTCAAGGGGCTGTCTCTGCCCGACACCCTGCTCATCTCGATGGCCGCGGAAAGCGGCACGCAAGCCTGGCTGGATCGCCTGGAGCACCGTCTGCGAGCCGGCCCGCCGCCGCTGATCCAAGTCCGCGACAAGACCCTGGCGGCAGGTGAGCGGTCAGATCTCGCTCGGGCGGTGGTCGAGCTCGCCCGGCGCCATGGAGCGCCGGTGGTGATCAACGACGATCCCGAACTGGCACGCGCCTGCGGCGCCGATGGCATCCACCTGTCGGCGAAGACCCTGGCCGCTTGCAGCGGGCGCCCGGATTTCACCTGGGTCGGCGCCTCCTGCCACACGGCGGCGGAAATCGCCCGCGCCGGCGAACTCGAACTGGATTACGCAGTGCTCGGGCCGGTCATGGAAACACCGACACATCCGCATGACCCGGGGATCGGCTGGCGCCGTTTCGCCGACTATCGGGAAGGCAATCCGATGCCGGTATTCGCACTCGGCGGCATGCGGGAGACCTTGCGGGAAAGTGCCCTGCTCCACGGCGCCCACGGCATTGCCCTGATGCGCGGCTGGTAGCTCAGCGCGTGCGGTCGAGGAAATCAACGCCGGGGGCGGCGGTTTCCTCATCAGTCGGCTGACCGGGAATGGTGTAGCTGCCGCTGGCCCAGGCACCCAGGTCAATCTGCTTGCAGCGTTCGGAACAGAAGGGACGCCAGGCGTTCTCCGGCGCCCACAGGGCATCCTGGCCGCATTGCGGGCAACGGACGAGACGCGGTTTGCTCATCGACGGGTGATCAGAGATTGCAGAAGGTCAGGGCGAAATTGACATCGCGGTCGCAGCCACGCGCCTTCAACTCGTTGAGCGGCGGTTTGGTGAAGCGGATGTTGAGGAAGTACTTGTTGGCGCTGACTTCCGGCACCGCCGTTTCTTCCGCCGCCAGTTCGACGCGCACCATCTGCGCCGAAGTGCCGCCGAGGTTGAGCTGGAACTGACCGAGCGTGGCGCAGTGCTGTTTCGGCCGGCCGCTGGAACGCAGCAGGCGGAGAACGATGGCCGACGCGTCGCGCAGCGCGAACATCGGCTTGCTCCAGGCCTCCAGCGCCGCCCGTCGGGCTTCCGGATCGCGGTGCAGCCACCAGTGGTAGGACGGCAGGTCGAACTCGCAGACCCCACCAGGAATCGCCGCCCGGCTCTTGATGCTCATCAGCCAGTCGTTGTCGCGCAGGTACTGGCCGATCTTGCCGCTCATGCCGAGCAGCGCCGCCGAGGATTGCTCGATTTCGTAGAGGGCGCCGGACAGCGCTTCTTCGGAAATGTCGGGATTGTTGCGGAAGGCCAGCAAGGTCTGCCGCTGCCGTTCCAGTTCCTGGATCAGGTCCATCTTGAGATCGGCGCGACCGGCCGCCTCAAGAATCTCGAACAGGGCGATCAGGGCGGCGTGGTGCTCGTGTTGACCGTCCGCCCGGGCAAAGTAGGCCGTCTTCTCGAAGAGGTCTTCGAGACGCAACAGCGTGCGGATGCGCTCGTTGAACGGGTATTCGTAGGTGATCACTCGGCCTGGTTCCGGAAAATCGGAAAATTTTCCTGGATTCTGAAGCATTTGCAGGCAAATCTCAACACTTTGCTTTAGGTACTTTCGGTAGCCTGTCGAGATACTGTTGGTGCAGAACGGCAACCTGGCGGTCGAGTTCGGCGGGTGCGCCATCGTTGTTTATGACATCGTCAGCAACCGCCAAACGCTGCTGACGCGTGGCCTGACTGGCCAGGATCGCTTCGACCTCGGCGCGGGCGAGACCGCTGCGCGCCATCACCCGTTCGATCTGGAGCGACTCCGGACAATCGACCACCAGAATGCGCTGGCAGCGCTCGCGGTAGCTGCCCGACTCGACCAGCAAGGGAACCGCCAGCAACACGTAGGGCGCGTTCGCCGCCCGGCAACGCTCGGCCGACAGTTCGCGGATCATCGGATGAAGAATGCCTTCGAGGCGCGCCCGGGCCGATGCATCGGCAAACACCAGTCGGCGCATCGCCGCCCGGTCGAGCGCCCCGTCGGCGGCAACTACGAGGTCACCGAAAGCCTGGCGGAGCAAGGGCATGGCCGCGCCATCGGCAGCAGTCAGTTCGTGGGCAATGCGGTCGGTATCGACCAGCGCCGCCCCCTGGGCGACAAACAGTTCGGCGACCGTGCTCTTGCCGCTACCGATACCGCCGGTCAGGCCGACGACGTAATCGCTCACTGGCAGTCTTTCGGCGGATTCTTCGGCAGGGCTTCGGCCAGCGCCGCGAGCAAGGCATCCTTGTCCTTGGCCGGGCCGCGCAGCTCAAGTTGCAGGTTCCCCTCCTTGTCCGGCCGCATGCCCACGCGCGCCGAGCGCACGCCCTTGGGCTGCAGGCCCGCCAGATGCTCCTGGGCGGCCTTCTCGGTGCTGAAAATGCCGAGCGAAATGGCGTTGCGCAAAGCCCCCTCCTGAACCACGAAGTAATCGCTCACCCCCATAGCCTTCAACTCGCGAGCCTTCTTGTCGGCGGCTTCGCGGCTGGCCAGGGGCGGAATATGCACCCACCAGCCACCGCCCTCGGCCGCGCTGTTCTGGATCACGGAGAAGGCCTGAAAAGTGCTGCCGACCACACGACCGACCCGCTCGGCCTCGACTCGGGAAAGTGCCGTCCAGCGCAGGCAGACCTGATCTTCGGCCGGCGCGGCCGGCTCAGCTGCTGGCGCCGGCTCTTCGGCCGCTGCCGGTTCGGCGGTCGCCGCTGGTGCTGCACCGTTGCCGACGATGCGGATGCGCTCCGGATGCAACTGCTGCCCGACCCGGGTGCTTTCGTCGCTGCCCGAACTTCCGAGCAAGCCCACCGAGAATGCGTAGAACAGCAGGTTGGCCAGAACCAGCAGGAAGACGAGGATTTTCACGATCTCAGCCGACCTGGGGCAGGTGCTTCAGCGATTCGACGATAGCCTCGGCCGGGTACTCGTAATCCTCCAGCTTGCCGGCGAAATACTTGTCGTAGGATGCCATGTCGAAGTGGCCGTGGCCGGTCAGGCAGAAGAGGATCGTCTTGGCCTCGCCGGTCGCCTTGCAGCGCAACGCTTCGTCAATCGCGGCGCGGATGCCGTGGCAGGATTCCGGCGCCGGGATGATGCCTTCGGCGCGGGCGAACTGGACGCCGGCCTCGAAGGTGCCGACCTGCGGCACCGCCACCGCTTCCAGCAGCTTCTCGTGGAAGAGCTGCGACAGGAGCGGCGAGGCGCCGTGATAGCGCAGGCCGCCGGCGTGGATGCCGGGCGGCATGAAGTCGTGGCCGAGGGTGTACATCTTCATGATCGGCGTGTAGCCGGAGGCGTCGCCGTAATCGTAGGTGTAGGCGCCCTTGGTCAGCGTCGGGCAGGAGGTCGGCTCGACCGCGACGCAGCGCAGGTTTTTCGCGCGCGGGTCACCGGCCGCCTTGTCCGCCAGGAAGGGGAAGGCGATGCCGCCGAAGCTGGAGCCGCCGCCACAGGGCCCGAAGATCACGTCCGGGTAGAGGCCGATCTTGGCGAACTGCTTCTTCGCTTCGAGGCCGATCACGGTCTGGTGCAGGAGCACATGGTTGAGCACCGAGCCGAGGGTGTAGCAGGTGTTGGGGTCGGCCGCGGCTTCCTCGACCGCTTCCGAGATAGCCAGGCCGAGCGAGCCCTGGCAGTCCGGGTCGGCGGCGAGCGCGGCGCGGCCGGCGTTGGTCAGGTTGGTCGGCGAGGCGAAGACCTCGGCGCCCCAGGTCTGCATCATCGAGCGGCGGAAAGGCTTCTGCTGGTAGCTGACGTTCACCATGAAGACGCGCACCGGCAGGCCGAACATCTGGCCGGCGTAGGCAATTGACGAGCCCCACTGACCGGCACCAGTCTCGGTGGTCAGTTTCTTGGTGCCGGCCAGCTTGTTGTAGAAGGCCTGCGGCACGGCGGAGTTCGGCTTGTGCGAACCGGCCGGCGAGACACCTTCGTACTTGAAGAAGATCTTGGCCGGCGTACCCAGCATCTGCTCCAGACGCAGCGCCCGGCACAGCGGCGCCGGGCGCCATTGCGCATAAATCTGGCGAACCTCCTCGGGAATCGGAATCCAGCGCTCGGCGCTCATTTCCTGTTCGAGGATGGGGTCGGGGAAGATCGCCCCCATCGCTTCCGGCGGCACCGGCTGACCGTCCGGCCCGAGCGGCGGCGCCGGCGGGTTGGGCATGTCGGCGACGACGTTGTACCAGTGGGTGGGGATTTCTTCTTGTTCGAGGTTGATGCGCAACGGTGTCATATTTTTCTCTCTCCCTGCGGCCTGCACCGCAAAGCCGGTAAATTACTCCAAAACCCCGCCCGGACCAAGGGCGCAGGGATTAAAGTAGCGCCTGTCGCCGCCCAGCCAATCATGCCTTCGATGAAGCTCATCCCCCTCCGTCGCCACCCTGCCGCCTTACCACCAGACGGGCTTGACGTTGCCGCTGCCGTCAGGCGTGGCGGGGACGGCGGCTTGCGCGTCGACTACCGGATCGAACAGGCCCTGACCCTGCTCTGGCTGCCGCCTGCTGCTGCGCCACTCCGGCGCAATGAACTGTGGCGGCACACCTGCTGCGAGGCCTTCATCATCCCGGCTACTGGCACCGCTTACCGCGAGTTCAACTTCTCGCCTTCCGGTAGCTGGGCGGTCTACGACTTTACCGATTACCGCCAGTCGATGACTTCACCGTTGCTCGACACTTCACCGCGCATTGCCTGCCGCCGCGACGGCGACGACCTGTGGCTGAGCGCCGAACTCCCGGCCGCACTGCTGCCCGCGGGCGCCGCCCGACTCGGCTTGTGCATGATCGCCGAGACGGCCGCCGGCGACATGAGTTACTGGGCCCTCACCCACGCCGGTGCCCGGCCCGATTTCCATCTTGCTGCCAGCTTCACCCTAGCCCTCCCATGACGCAAAAACTCCTGTTTGGCATAGACCGGCTACTTGCCGACCCCGAGCTGCGCCGCCCGCTCGCCGGCCGTCGCCTCGCCCTGCTCGCCCACCCGGCCTCGGTCACCGCCGACCTGACGCACAGCCTCGACGCCCTCGCCGCCCTGCCCGACCTCCAGCTCACCGCCGCCTTCGGCCCGCAGCACGGAATCAAGGGCGACAAGCAGGACAACATGGTCGAATCGCCGGATTTCATCGATCCGCAGCACGGCATCCCGATCTTCAGCCTGTATGGCGAAGTGCGCCGGCCGACGGCGGCGATGCTGGAGACTTTCGACGTGTTGCTGGTCGACCTGCAGGACCTCGGCTGCCGCATCTACACCTTCATCACCACGCTGCGCTACGTGCTCGAAGCCGCCGCCGAATACGCCAAGGAAGTGTGGGTGCTCGACCGCCCCAACCCGGCCGGGCGGCCGGTCGAAGGCTTCACGCTGCGCGCGGGCTGGGAAAGCTTCGTTGGCGCCGGCCCGATGCCGATGCGACACGGTCTGACCATGGGCGAACTCGGTGCCTGGTTCATCGCCCAGTTGAAACTCGACGTCGCCTATCGCGTCGTCGAAATGCAGGGCTGGCAGCCCGAGGCGGCGCCCGGCCACGGCTGGCCGCTCGGCGAGCGGACCTGGATCAACCCCAGCCCGAATGCCCCCAACCTTTCCATGGCACGCGCCTACGCCGGCACCGTCATGCTCGAAGGCACGACGCTCTCCGAAGGGCGCGGCACGACGCGGCCGTTGGAATTCCTCTTCGGCGCGCCGGGCATCGACGCCGCTGCGGTGCTTGCCGAAATGCAAGCGCTCGCTCCCGCCTGGCTGGCCGGCTGCAAGCTGCGCGCCTGCTGGTTCGAACCGACCTTCCACAAGTTCAAGGGCCAGCTCTGCCAGGCGCTGCAGATTCACAGCGAAGGCCCGTACTACGAGCACGCCGCCTTTCGGCCCTGGCGCCTGCAGGCGCTGGCCTTCAAGGCGATCCGCCGCCTCTACCCGGACTACCCGATCTGGCGCGACTTCGGCTACGAGTACGAATTCGAGCGCCTGGCCATCGACCTGATCAACGGCTCGCCGCTGCTGCGCGAATGGGTGGACGATCCGGTGGCGACGCCGGCCGACCTCGACGCCGCCGCGCACACCGACGAACAGGCCTGGCTGGCCGAACGCGAAAGCTTCCTGCTCTACCGATGAGCCCGGAACTCGCCACGCCGCTGATCGCCATCGAGGCCCACCCGCTGCAGACGAGCATCGTCGCCGTCTTCGCCGTCGTCTACCTCGGCATGTTCCTCGGCGGCCTGCCCAAGCTGAAGCTCGACCGCAGCGGCGTCGCCCTGCTCGGCGGCATCGCCGTCGTCGGCATCGGCGCGATGACGACCGAAGAAGCGGCGCGCGCCGTGCATCTGCCGACCATTCTGCTGCTCTTCGCCTTCATGGTGGTTTCGGCGCAGATGCGCCTGGGTGGCTTCTACACCGAAGTCACCCGCCGCGTCGCCGCGCTGCCGCTCGCCGAACCGTGGCTGCTCGGCGCCCTGATCTTCGTTGCCGGCGCGCTGTCGGCGGTGTTCTCCAACGACATCGTCTGCCTGGCGATGACGCCGGTGGTCGCCCGCCTGTGCATCGAGCGCCGGCTCGACCCAGTGATTTTCCTGGTCGGCCTCGCCTGCGCCGCCAACATCGGTTCGGCGGCGACCTTGATCGGCAACCCGCAGAACATGCTGATCGGCTCGGTGCTGCAACTGCATTTCGCCGACTACCTGTGGCGGGCGCTGCCACCGGTCGGGCTCGGCCTGCTCGCCCTGTGGGCCTGGCTGGTCTTCGCACCGCGCCACCCCACCCTGCCACCGCCCGCTGCCCCGGCCACCGAGGCGCTACCCGAATTCGACCGCTTGCAGACCGCCAAGGGCCTCGCCGTCGCCGCCGTGCTGCTGGTCGTCTTCCTGTTCACCGACTGGCCGCGCGAAGTCGCCGCCCTGGTCGGCGCCGGCGTGCTGCTGCTGTCGCGGCGCTTCCATTCCTCGCACGTCATGGGCTTCGTGGACTGGGAACTGCTGGTGCTCTTCGTCGGCCTCTTCGTCGTCAATCACGCTTTCGAGAGTACCGGCCTGGCCGCCATCGCCGTCGCCTGGCTGGCCGGCCACGGCATCCAGCTGGGCGATACCGGGCCGCTGTTCGCGGTCGGTGTCGGCCTCTCCAACCTGGTCTCCAACGTGCCGGCGACGATGCTCCTGCTGCCGCACCTGAAAGGTCCGGACGCCGGCGTCACCCTGGCCCTGGTCAGCACACTGGCCGGCAACCTGCTGCTGGTCGGCTCGATCGCCAACCTGATCGTCGTCGACCTCGCCCGCAAGCAGGGCATCGCCATCGATTGGCACCAGCACCTGCGCATCGGCCTGCCGGTAACGACGCTGACCCTGGCGATCACATGGGGCTGGCTCAGCTGATCGGCGCTGGCCTATTCA
>Ga0209794_1000825_pt1 | contig 33483 bp, 30 predicted proteins | sample EBPBio232013_DNA_FD_185869 | JGI IMG/M metagenome (GOLD analysis project Ga0209794, IMG submission 185869) | Wastewater treatment Type I Accumulibacter community from EBPR Bioreactor in Madison, WI, USA - Reactor 1_5/23/2013_ DNA (SPAdes)... | ecosystem: Engineered > Bioreactor > EBPR >... | reverse complement strand
CAAGGCCAAGGCCGCGCCCGCCGGGACGCCCCCCGCCAGCCCCGTGGCGGCGGATGTCCTGAAACTCGTCCTCGCGACCCTGGAAGAGAACAAGGCCGAGGAAGTCCAGACCATCGACCTCGCCGGAAAGACCTCGATCGCCGATGCCATGGTGGTGTCGTCGGGCCGGTCGAACCGTCACGTCAGCGCCCTTGCCGACTACCTGCTCAAGGCGCTGAAGGAGGCGGGGGTGAAGGACGTGCGCGTCGAGGGCATGCCTGCCTGCGATTGGGTGTTGGTCGATGCCGGCGACGTCATCATCCACGTCTTCCGGCCCGAGGTCCGCACCTTCTACAATCTTGAGAAGATGTGGTCCGCCGCCCGCCCCGGCGACCGGCTGGCCGGCTGAAGCCCGGCCAACCATGCGCCTGCTGATCGTCGCGGTGGGTCGGATGAAATCCGGCCCCGAGGCGGAGCTAGCCGACCGCTACAGCGAGCGCGCCGCCAAGGCGGGCCGCTCGCTCGGGTTCCGCTCACTCGACATCGTCCAGATCGACGAAAGCCGCCTGGCGGATGCCGCTGCCCGCAAGGCGGACGAGGCCGCCGCCATCCGCCGCCATGCGAGCGGCCGGCTCATCGTCCTCGACGAGCGGGGAGAGGCCATGGGCAGCGAGAGCTTCGCTGGCCTTATTGGCGGCTGGAAGGATGCCGGCGAAAGCGCGATGACCCTGGTCATTGGCGGGCCCGACGGGCTCGATCCTGCCCTGCGCCGCGAGGCGGATCGCGCCCTCTGCTTCGGCGCCATGACCTGGCCGCACCAGCTCGTCCGCGTCATGGCGCTGGAGCAGCTCTACCGCGCCATGACCATTCTTTCCGGCCACCCCTATCATCGGGCCTGACCGGCACGCTGCCGGGTGCAATGGGCGCCGGCGCAACCTTCCCTGCCACGGCATCATCCAGTCGATAGGAACATCGACTGCAAAATGCCGCAGGACAGCGCTTCTGGCCCCCTTACCCTGTCATAGAAGCTTCATTAGAGTGTCACTTGTCCGTCGTTTCGCGGACCCAGAACGGCACGCTCCGAGGGGGGCCAAGCCGCATAGGCGCCCCGTCGCGCTCTTTGGGAGGATGAATTCGATGTTTAACCGCCGCTTCATGCTTGCGGCCGCAGCAGCAGCCATGCTGACCGCGAGCCCCGCCAGCGCCCAGGTCGAGATCCAGTGGTGGCACGCCATGACCGGCGCCAATAACGAGGTGGTCGTCAAGCTGGCGCAGGAATTCAATGCCTCGCAGACCGAGTTCCGCGTGGTCCCGACGTACAAGGGCTCCTATCCCGACACGATGAATGCCGGCATCGCCGCGTTCCGTGCCGGCAACGCACCGCATATCCTGCAGGTCTTCGAGGTGGGCACCGCCACGATGATGGCAGCCCGCGGCGCCATCAAGCCGGTGTTCCAGCTCATGGCCGACGCCAACGAACCGTTCGACCCGAAGGCCTATCTGCCGGCGGTCGCGGGCTATTATTCCACCTCCCGCGGCGAGATGCTGTCGTTCCCGTTCAACTCGTCCTCGTCGGTGATGTGGTACAACAAGGACGCGTTCCGCCGCGCCGGGCTCAATCCCGACCAGCCGCCGAAGACCTGGCCCGAACTGTTCGATGCGGCCAGGAAGCTGCGCGCCGCCGGTCACGACAAGTGCGGCTTCTCTTCGGCCTGGATCACCTGGCTGAACCTCGAGCAGTTCTCGGTCTGGCATAACGTGCCGCTGGCCACCCGCGCCAACGGCATCGACGGCTTCGACACCGAACTGCGCTTCAACTCGCCGCTGCATGTCCGTCACCTGCAGAGCCTGATCGAACTGCAGCGCGACAACACGTTCAGCTATTCCGGCCGCACCAATACCGGCGAAGGCCGCTTCACCTCGGGCGAATGCCCGATCATGCTGACCTCCTCGGGCTTCTACGGGAACGTTCGCGCCAACGCGAAGTTCGAGTGGGCCAATGCGCCGATGCCGTACTATCCGGACGTGCAGGGCGCGCCGCAGAACTCGACCCTCGGCGGCGCCTCGCTGTGGGTGATGGGCGGCAAGGCGGCGGCCGAGTATCGCGGCGTCGCCAAGTTCTTCGCCTTCCTCTCCGACACCAACCGGCAGGCCAAGCTGCACACGGATTCCGGCTATCTGCCGATCACGCTGGCGGCCTATCAGCAGGTCAAGGCATCCGGCTTCTATAACCAGAACCCCTATCTGGAGACGCCGATCCTCGAACTCACCAACAAGCCGCCGACCGAGAATTCGCGCGGCCTTCGCCTCGGCAACATGGTGCAGATGCGCGACGTCTGGGCCGAGGAGATCGAAGCGGCGCTCGCGGGCCAGAAATCGGCCCAGGCCGCGCTTGACGCGGCGGTTTCGCGCGGCAACGCCATGCTGCGCCAGTTCGAGCGCACCGTAACCCGCTGACGACAATCCGAGGGGTGGGCCCTGTGCCCGCCCCTCGCCCCTTCCAAGGATGTCCTGAATGGAAAAGCGCGTTGTCTTCGACGGCAAGCTGCTGCCCTACGCGCTCCTCCTGCCGCAGCTCATCATCACCCTGGTGTTCTTCTACTGGCCGGCAGCGCAGGCGGTCCGCCAGTCGTTCCTGATCGAGGACGCCTTCGGCACGTCGAGCCAGTTCGTCTGGTTCGAGAACTACGCGCACCTGTTCACCAATCCCGACTACTACCGCTCGATGCTGACGACGGCGGTGTTTTCGATCCTTGTCACCGTGTTCTCGCTGTCGCTGTCGCTGCTGCTGGCGGTGCAGGCCGACAAGCAGATCAAGGCGGCCGGTGCGTACAAGACCTTCCTGATGTGGCCCTATGCCGTCGCCCCCGCGGTCGCCGGCGTGCTGTGGCTGTTCATGTTCCAGCCCTCGCTCGGCCTCGTATCGCAGGCGATCCGCTCGCTCGGTTTCGACTGGAACCCGACGCTGAACGGCAATCATGCCCTGTCGCTGGTCGTCATGGCCGCGACCTGGAAGCAGATCAGCTACAATTTCCTGTTCTTCCTCGCCGGCCTCCAGTCGATCCCGAAAAGCGTCATCGAGGCAGCCGCCATCGACGGCGCGCGCCCGGCCCGCCGGTTCTGGACGATCATCTTCCCGCTCCTGTCGCCCACCACCTTCTTCCTGCTGGTGGTCAACATCGTCTACGTGTTCTTCGACACATTCGGCATCATCGACTCGGTGACCGGCGGCGGCCCCGCCCAGGCCACCACGACGCTGGTCTACAAGGTCTTCTCCGACGGCCGGCTCGGCGGCGACCTCGGCGGCTCCGCGGCGCAGTCGGTGGTCCTTATGATCCTGGTCATCGGCATGACCGCGATCCAGTTCCGCTACATCGAGCGCAAGGTGCAGTACTGATGGTCGAGAGAAAGACGATCTTCAGCTACCTGCCGCACCTGATCCTGCTGATCGGCATCGCGGTGGTCGCCTTCCCGGTCTATGTGGCCTTTGTCGCCTCGACCTGGGATCCCGCCACGATCTCCAACGGGCAGATGCCGCTGAGGCCCGGCCCGCACTTCCTCGAGAACTACTACCAGACGATCTTCGTGGGCACGTCGCGCACGACCCGCGAGCCGGTCGGCGGCATGATGTTCAACAGCCTGGTGATGGCGCTGACGATCGCCATCGGCAAGATCGCCATCTCCATCATCTCGGCCTTCGCCATCGTCTATTTCCGCTTTCCCTTCCGCATGACGGCCTTCTGGGTGATCTTCGTCACCCTCATGCTGCCGGTGGAGGTGCGCATCTACCCGACCTACAAGATCGTCTCGGACCTCGGCCTGCTCGACAGCTATGCCGGCCTCACCATCCCGCTGATCGCCTCGGCGACCGCGACGCTGCTGTTCCGCCAGTTCTTCATGACCGTGCCGGACGAACTGGTGGAGGCGTCCAAGATCGACGGCGCGGGGCCGATGCAGTTCTTCAGGGACACGTTGCTGCCGCTGTCGATCACCTCGATCGCCGCGCTGTTCGTGATCCAGTTCATCTACGGCTGGAACCAGTATCTCTGGCCGCTGCTGATCACGACGCGCGACAGCATGCAGACCATCGTCATCGGCATCAAGAAGATGATCGTGACGCAGGATGCGCTGACCGAGTGGCAGATCGCCATGGCGACGGCCGTGCTCGCCATGCTGCCGCCGGTGCTCGTGGTGATCCTGATGCAAAGGCTCTTCGTGAAGGGCCTCGTCGAGACCGAGAAGTAAGGAACTCCCATGAGCGAGGTCGTTCTCGACCAGGTGCGCAAGGTCTATGCCGGCAATGTCGAGGCCGTTCGCGGCGTCGACATCACCGTGCCCTCAGGCGCCTTCTGTGTGCTCGTCGGCCCGTCGGGCTGCGGCAAGTCCACGCTGCTGCGGATGATCGCCGGGCTGGAGACGATCACGTCCGGCGACTGCCGAATCGCGGGCGGGCGCGTGAACGAGCTCGAGCCCGCCGAGCGCGACATCGCCATGGTGTTCCAGAACTACGCGCTCTATCCGCATATGAGCGTCTACGACAACATGGCCTACGGGCTTCGCAACCGCCGGACGCCGAAGGACGAGATCGACGCGCGCGTGAAGGAGGCGGCCCGCATCCTGGAGATCACGCCGTTCCTCGAACGCAAGCCGCGCCAGCTTTCCGGCGGCCAGCGCCAGCGCGTCGCCATGGGCCGCGCCATCGTGCGCAAGCCCAAGGTGTTCCTGTTCGACGAGCCGCTGTCGAACCTCGACGCCAAGCTGCGCATCCAGATGCGCGTCGAGATCAAGAAGCTGCAGCGGGCGCTGGGCGTCACCTCCGTCTATGTCACCCATGACCAGCTCGAAGCGATGACGCTGGCCGATACGCTGGTGGTGATGAACAAGGGGCTGGTGGAACAGGCGGGCGCGCCGCTCGACCTCTACGAGAAGCCGGCCTCGACCTTCGTCGCGAGCTTCATCGGCGCGCCGCCGATGAATCTGATTCCCGTCGAGGCGGCGGAGGCTGGTCCGAAGGTCACTGGCCTCACCGGTGGCAAGGGCCTGCCCGTGCCGGCCGGCGGCGCCATTCTCGGCATCCGGCCGGAACATCTGGTCGTCACCACGGACGCCCTGCCGGAGGGGGCTGTCGGACTCTCCTTCCCCGTCACCGCCGTCGAGGCTGTCGGCGCCGAGACCTTCGTCTATGGCCCGCTCGGCGGATCGGGGCAGGACATCATCGCGCGCCTTCCGGGCAAGGCGCTGCTGGAGCCGGGCACGCCGGTTTCGGTTGCCGCGACGCGCGACCATCTGCACCTGTTCGACAAGGACAGCGGCAAGCGCATCGGCGCCTGACGGCGGCGCGTGAGGGGCAGGTATCGTCCCGTCCTTGCGGTCGCCCGAAGCCATAGCCATATTCGCTGATGTCCGGAGCTTTTCCGGGCCGCCGGGTGCCTTCGGGGCCCTGCCGATGTCGCTCTTTCGAGGACTTCGCCCCATGTCGCGCATGCCGTCGCTGTCATCGCCCTTCCTGCTCGGATTCGATCAGCTCGAACGGGTTCTGGATCGGGTCGCCAAGGCCGGAGACGGTTATCCGCCCTACAATATCGAGCGGATCGCGCCGGGTGGTGGTGAACCCGAAAGGCTGCGGATCACGCTGGCCGTTGCGGGCTTCACCCGCGACCAGCTCGACGTCACGGTCGAGGAGAGCCAGCTGACCATCCGTGGCCGCCAGCAGGATGATGGCGAGACGCGCAATTTCATCCACCGCGGCATCGCCGCCCGCCAGTTCCAGCGCGTTTTCGTGCTGGCTGACGGAATGGAGGTTATCGGAGCCGACCTGAAGAACGGGCTCCTCTCGATCGATCTTGCCCGTCCGGAGCCTGAAAGGATCGTGCGGCGGATCGATATCGCGGCCCAGGACTGACCGGTCCAGCCGCCGCGACCTGCAACCTGCCTATCGAGGAGGTTCATCATGACCCACGACCTGACTCAGAACGACCTGACGCAGACCATCACCCCCGAAATCCTGGCCAAGCTCGGCGTGGCGAAGGTCGCCTATGTGAAGCCGATGCGCTCGGACGACATTTCGCGGATGTTTCCGCAGGCGCCCGAATTGCCGCCGGGCCTCGACCTGTTCGCCCTCGTCTCCGCCGACGGCACCCCGATCATGGTGACCGACCGGCGCGAGGATGCCGAGGCCAATGCCTGGCAGAACGAGCTGGAGACGGTCAGCCTGCACTGACCCTCTGGACGACGCGCCGCCGGCTCCGGCCCGCGGCGCCGGATCTTCAGCTGGCCTTGGCCGAACTCTCGCGCACCTGCCAGAAGCGCAGCACCCGCAGCGCCGTGTTCGCGGTGAGCTTGTCGTAGCTTTCCCGGGTCTCATCGAGCCCGGCCGCCGATGTGCCGGCCGCTCCCGGTCGCGTCTTCAGAACGGCGCGCAGGGTCGGCCAGGACAGGCCGGCGGAGCGGGCGAGAATGAGGATCGGGTCAGGGCGCTCGCCGATGAACAGCCGCTCCACCATGTCGAGCGGAACTCCGCACAGCACCGACAGGGCGCAGACGGTTTCGTCGGTCTTGCCGGCCTCCGCATAGGCCTTGAGCTGGACCTCGCCAAGTTCGCCCCGATTGCTCATCACCACGATGGAGCGATGGATCGCAGTCAGATCGCGGGCCGAGGTCGCGGTTCCAACCGCGATGCGGTCGGCGACGCCGGCGATCGCCCCGGCCAGCTGCGCCTTCTCGCGCGCGGTGGTCGAGGCAATGAGGCGCTTGCGGACATTCTCGCGCGCGGTGGCGAGGATCACCCGGAACAGATAGGGCGGGATGTCCTGGCGCAGGCCAATGCATTCGGCGAGCGTGTCGTCGCCCTTGGCGCGCTCCACCAGCGCGCCATAACCTTCCGACGAGAATCTCGCGCCATCGTTTGAAGCGACCGACAGCGCGACGCGGGCATCGCCACGCTCGACCAGCACGTCGGTGACCTTCTCGCCGATGGTCTTGCGCCCGGCAATGGCCAGCATGTGCTCCTGGCTCTTGGTGCGGGCGATACCGGCAAGGGTCTTGTCGTCCAGCTGTGCGGACAGCATGAGGATCGGCCGCGCAACGTCGATCTCGTCGTCCTGCGCGAGGCTGCGGATGACGGTCTTCGGAGCGCTCATCACCGGCGCGAGGCGCTCGGCGAGTTGCTGGCGGACGGCTTTCTCCATCGCCGTCGACAGCCGCATGATCACGTCGTCGAACAGTTCGATCTGCGCTTCGGTGTAGCGATCCGCATCGTTCAGGAACAGGTCGGTCACGCGCCGCAGGGTTTCCACCCGGCGATCGCTCGTGCCGCGGGAGATGACCTCCTCCAGTTCCTCGATGATGGATGCCGCCGCCATTCTCGCCCTGCTCTGCCCGGAGGCCGAAAGCTCGTCGTCCGCGACGGTAGTTCCGGGCCGATTAAGAAGAAGTTGAACGATCGATGCACATTCCATGCAAAGCGGCATTTCTGCCGTGTGCGGGCCGGTTCGCGCCGCCCTGCGCCCCCGCCGTCGGGTCGTGGTGGACACGGTGGAAAAAACACCAATCGCGCGCTTGATGCCTCCGGCGAAATGTGCCAAACACGCGCTCCGCAGCGGGGCCTTGCCTCGCCGCACCGCTTGCCCTCCGGGGCGGGCACACAGGCGGAAGACCCAAGATCCGCCAGGGCTCGTCAGAGCATGTGGGGCCATAGCTCAGCTGGGAGAGCGCTTGAATGGCATTCAAGAGGTCGGCGGTTCGATCCCGCCTGGCTCCACCAACCACCTGCTGCTAACTTACGGCTATCCCTGTCGGCGCAGTTCTCGCGTCATTCCGGGATGTTAGAGACCCGGCTCGGCATTCGAGCTAGTCCGGGACGCGATTCCGCACCCTTCCAGCCCGCTCATCGTCAGCCATTTTCCGGTGCTAAAGTCGCGTTGCGGTGCCGCGACGGTCGAGAAACGACGTCGCCACCATTTTTTGCCTCGCCTTGAGTTCGTTCCTGCGGTTGGATTGATCTGATCACGAGACTGCGGGCTGCCCCTCAAGCCGGGCGACAAGCGGGTCTCAGGTCCCTGGCTCCATCAGGCAAAGTCCGGTCCAGGGCGTGAGCCGGCATCTTCAGATACCAGTCGGGTGTGGCTGACAAACGCCCTGATGAGCGGGGTCGCGAACTGCTCGTTCCAGGCGATGCTGATGTCGAATGCCGCCTGCGCGTCAGACACCGGAATGGCGGCGATGTCGGGCAGCAATGTGGGCGCTATGGCGGCCCCATAGAGAGTTACTCCCCGGCGCAACGATATGAGCTGCAACAGCAGCGGCACGTCGTCCGCCTCGTCGATGATCGTGGGCAGGAAGCCGGCCGACAGGCAAGCATGGTGAACCAGCGACCGGAAGGTGTTCCACCGCCGCATGGTCCCGATCACGAACGGCCGCTCCGATAGCTCGGCGAGCGCGATGGAGCGCCGACGCGCGAGCTGATCATGCTTGGAAACAAGCACCACGAAGCGCTCCCGGGCAACGACGACGTGGGACAGCGGCGGCTTGCAGGCGGCCGACAACAAGAAGCCGACGTCGAGGCTCCCCTCCAACAGGGCGTCTATCTGATCCTGCGTCGACAGCAGGTTGAGATTGACTTGCGCTTCCGGCCGCGCGCTGCGAAAGCCAACGACGATCTCGGCCATCGGCCCGTGCGCAGCCTGAGCGGAATAGGCAAGCGACAGTTCGCCAGCCTCGCCCTTGGCGGCTTGCGCGGCCTGGCGAAGCGCCAGCGCAAGGCGCCTCAGCGCCTGTTCTCCCTCGACGCGCAGCAGGGCTCCCGCTTCGGTGAGGACGACCCGCCGCGTCGTCCTCTCGAACAAGGCGAAGCCCAGTTCGTCCTCGAGCTGGCGGATGGCGCGGCTTATCGCCGGCTGCGCCACGTTCAGCCGCTGCGCGGCCTGCCTGAAGTTCAGACAGTCCGCGACCGCAAGAAAGTAGCGAAGCCTGCCGAGGTCGGGCAGTCGATCAATTGATGCCGTAGCATTATCAATCATGGCAATATTGATCTTAGACAGATCGCGCCTGGCGCTGTCAAATCGCCACAATGCCTGCCAGGGAGATCTGACCCACCCGTCCGAACGCGCTCTGGCATACCGAAGGAATGTCATGAGCAGAGCAGCCGAGGACGTGACCATCGCCGTCGCCCAACTCGCGGGCGGCCCCGATGTGCAGGCCAATCTTGCCGCCATTGCAGATCTGGTGATCGAGGCGGCGAAAGGCGGCGCGCAGCTCGTGGTCTTCCCCGAGGCCGTGATGTTCGATTTTACCGCGACCGCGGAGAAGATCGCCGCGGTCGCGCGCGAGCATGGGCCCTATTTCGAGACGGCCATCCGCGATCTGGCGCGGAAGTCCGGCATCGCGATCGTCGCGGGCATGTACGGCCCCGGCGAGGGCACGCTGGCAACCAACACGCTGATCGCCTACGGCGCTGATGGCGCCGCAATCGGGCGGTACGAAAAGCTCCACCTCTACGATGCGTTTCACTACCGCGAGTCCGACAAGAACCAGCCGGCTCCGTTGAAGCCCGAATTCGGCGAGCTCACGACGTTCGACGTCGCTGGCATGCGGTTCGGACTGATGAATTGCTACGATATTCGCTTCCCCGAAATGTCGCGACTTCTGGTCGACCGCGGTGCCGATGTGCTGCTGGTGTCCTCCGGGTGGGTCTCCGGTCCCTTGAAGGAATTGCACTGGCAGACGCTGCTGCAGGCGCGAGCCATCGAGAACACCTGCTTCGTCGCGGCTTCGTGCCAGCCCCCGCCGCTTTCGGTTGGCCACAGCATGATCATTGACCCCTCAGGCCTGCCTGTCGCCTGCGCCGCAGGCAAGAGGGAACTGGCGTTCGCGCGCCTCGCCCACGCACGGCTTCGGGAGGTTCGCGAGGTCCTGCCGTGTCTGACGCACCGGCGCTACGCGGTGGTCCAGAAGAACTGATCCGGCGATCGGCCAGGCGGTCGTCCAAATGTCCCCCAACAACAACACGGATGGAGGAAATCCGATGAGTGTTCAGTCCGGTGTCGTCAGCAGTGCATCAGCCGGCAGCCAGGAAAAGAGCGCATTGCGCCGTGTTCTGGCCTCGGCAGCACTCGGCCAGTTCGTCGAGTGGTATGATTTCGTGATCTACGCCTATTCGGCGGCGATCATCGCGCGGCTGTTCTTTCCGAATTCGGATCCGACCGCCGCCCTGCTCTCGACCTTCGCCATCTATGCCGTGGGGTTCGTGATGCGGCCTCTCGGCGGCTTCGTCTTCGGCAGCCTCGGCGACCGCATCGGGCGCCGCCGCGTCCTCTCGCTGGTCATTCTCATGATGGGTGCCGCGACCGTCGCAATCGGCCTGCTGCCGACCTACGCCCAGATCGGCATCATGGCTCCTGTCCTGCTGGTCGTCTGCCGGCTGGTCCAGGGACTGTCGGCGGCCGGCGAGACCATCGGCTCCAACTCGTTCGTCGCCGAGCATGCGCCCAGCGAAAAGCGCGGCCTCTACGTCGCCTTCACCTATTCCTTCGCCAATCTTCCGCCGATCGCAGCGGCGCTGCTCATCCTCCTGCTGACCAATGTCCTGACCGCCGAGAACTACGCCTCGTGGGGGTGGCGCATTCCGTTCCTGATCGGCGGCCCGCTGGCGCTGATCGGCCTCTACATCCGCCATCAGGTCGATGAATCGCCGGCGTTCAAGGCAACGCAGGCCGCCAAGCGCGTCGCCTCGTCGCCGATCGGCGAAGCCATGCGCGACCAGAAAAAGCAGATGGGCTACAGCTTCGCGCTCGCGGCCTTTTCGAGCCTCGGCTTCTATACGCTAGCCGGCTATTTCGTCAGCTACCTCATCACGACCGTTGGCCTGAACAGCAATGCGGCCCTGATTTCCAACAGCGTCGGGCTGTTCCTGGCCTTCATCATGATGATTGTCGGCGGCGCACTTTCGGACCGGTTCGGCCGCAAGCCGATCCTGATCCTCGGCCTTGCCGTGAACGCGCTCGCCTGCATTCCCGCCTACCTGATCGCAGCGCAGGGCAGCCTAATGACAGCCATCCTGGGCCAAGGCCTGTTGGCGATCGGCTGCGGATTGTTCTGGGGACCCGTGGGCATCGCCCTGCTGGAGCTGTTCCCGACGCGGACCCGCTTCAGCGCCTCGGCGATCAGCTACAATCTCGCCTACACGATCTTCGGCGGCACGGCGCCGTTCCTCGGCACCTGGCTCATCCTCCAGACCGGCAACAAGCTGGCGCCCGCGATCTACATGGCGGTTGTCTCGGTGGCGGTGTTCCTGGTGGTGCTGACCATCCCCGAGACGTCGCGCCGGTCGCTGGTGCACAAGGAAGATATCCAGGGCTCCTGATCTGAAATCGGCAAAGCTGCTTCGGTTCTGGAAACAAGGCGCGCGGCATCTGTCGCGCGCCTTTACCAATTCCAGGGGCCAGGATGAGCGATTCGCCGGTGGCAGCGCATCTGCGTTGGCGTCGTTGCCAACATCCTGCGGGGGAAGCCGAGGAACGCTCCAGCGCCATGTCCGATGAGCAGAAGCTGACTGCGCGACTTAAACGAAACGGCCTCCAGCAAGGCCGGATTTGTTCACAGGCAAGGAACAGCAATTCACTACGACGTATATCTCTCTATCGTATTCCAGTTTTACGAATTCTACTCTATAGAACAATCTAGCGTATCTTGAACGCATTTGAAATTCGCTCGTAGCAATTGCAGCTGCGAGACAAAAGCCCTTCCCTGCTGATAATTTCAACAGACCCGTTGCCGGTCTGAACAAGGCCATTCTCGCTGAAATCTTTCAGAATTGCATTCACAGTCGCACGTCGCAGCGACATAACCTCCGCAATCGTCGCCTGCGTCACTGGCAGCGTCCGGTGATTGCGGCGGTCGTCGGTCGTCAGCAGCCATCGGGCGAGACGCTTTTCCGCACTGTGGATGTTCAGGCAGGCGCTCGATTCCATCAGCTGGAAGATCAGCGCCCTAACGTAGCTGTTGACCGCCGCCATAGCGGCCGGCTCTCGCGCAGTGATTTCATTGAGCGCATCAATCTTCAACCACGAGGCGTAGCCCGCAACGGCCACGACGCTCGTGCTGATTGCTGCTGCCCCCCCGAAAACCAAGGCGGCGCCGACAAAACCTTCGTTTCCGATGGAGGCTTTTTCGGCTGAGACGCCGTTCGGCTCAGCCTTCTGGAGCGAAATGACCCCCGAATGGGGAAAGATGGCATAGGTGAAGGGCTCACCCTCCGAATACAGCCGTTGCCCAGGCGTCAAGGGACGCGTGCTTACCTCATGGCGCAAGCTGTCCAGCACCTCGCTACCAAACGCCAAGAGAACCTGATTGCGGATCCGATAGTCGTCCTGGTCTTGCGACATGTCTTGATAGTTGTCCTAACTCGGGGGGCGTTAGGGAAGGTAACGAAAAGTTAACGATCTAAAATTACGGTATCGTACATCAGCGTTACGCAATCGCTCTGTCATTGGCATCTTCCGTAAGCGGAATGCGTTCGACCGTATGCGACCAGACCGAAAGCTATAGCCGATGAGCATGGCGAGCTGCAACGGAACTAAAGTTCCACCTCCAGCACATTGCGACGTTCATATGCGCGGGCGCGTTGCCAGGCTGTGCTGATACCTACCCTGAGCTTGGGTAATTCAAATGCACGACCCGCGCCCCGAATTCAGTCGGTGAGGGGCCAGGAGGACACGATGCTCGATCGTCCTATTGCTCCCGCTCCTTCGTCCGTCGCTGCCACACAGGACTTCGTGGAACCGGCCGAGCCCACTGCCGGACCTCCGCACCCTTTCCCCCACCAGCAGCCCCAGATCACTCACATGTTCGCGAAATCGCTTCAGCGGGAAGAACTCATTGCTCTTCGCCGCGCCCTCAACCAGACCGCGATTGTCGCCGCAACCGATCGGGCCGGGCGGATCACCCATGCCAATCCTCGCTTCTGCGAGATCAGCGGGTATACCGAAGGTGAGCTGGTCGGCCAGGACCATCGGATCCTGAACTCCGGTCATCATCCCCGTGAATTTTTCCAGGACTTGTGGCGCACGATCACGCGGGGCGAAACCTGGCATGGCGAAGTGCGGAACCGATCGAAATCGGGGACGCTCTATTGGGTCGAGACAACGATCGCTCCCCTGCTGTCACGCACAGGCGTGCTTCAGGGCTACGTGTCGATCAGGTTCGACATAACCGCCCGCAAGCAGGCCGAACTTGAGCTGGCTACCGAAAACGTCTTTCGTCAGCAGGCGGAAAATCTGCTGCGCCAGATCGTCGATACGATCCCGGCAGGAATATCTGCATTCGACGCCGATGACCGGCTGCTCATCTACAACGATGCCTTCAAGGCCTTTTACCCGAAGGTCGCCGATCTCATTCAGGAGGGCGTCCGTTTCGACGAAATCCTGAAAGCCGCGGCGGAACGCGGCCAGTTCGCCGAGCTCGCCGGCCAGACCCGTGACATCGAGGCCTGGCTCGCGCGCAGGCTGCGGGAACATGCGAAGCCGACTCAGAGCCTGGTGCAGAAGCTCGACGACGGCCGGTGGGTTCAGATCAGGGAGCGTCGGACATACAACGGTCTGCATGTCGCCATCCGGGCGGACATCACCGACCTCAAACTTGCCGAACAGACAATTCGCCGGCAGGCGGAGCAGGATGCTCTGACGGGACTTGCCAACCGCGCAGCCGTCTATGGCAGGGTTGAGCGGCTTCTCGCGGACAAGGCGCCGCAAGGCTTGCTCGTTGTCACCGATCTCGACAATTTCAAAGCGGTCAACGACACCCTTGGTCATGACGCGGGAGACGAGCTGCTCGTTGTCGTCGGTCGCCGCCTTGCCGGCGCTGTCAGAAAAACCGACATGATCGCCCGCATGGGTGGCGATGAATTCGCCATTGTGATGGGAGGCATCACCTCAAGACAGGTCGCAGAACGACGGCTGAGCAAGATTGCGAGCTTCGTCCAGCAGCCTGTGGCGCTGACTGGCCGGACAGTCCAGCCCCGCATCAGCATGGGCGTCGTCCTGATCGGCTCGCAAACCGGAAATCGCAAGGATCTGTTTCGCGAAGCAGACCTCGCGCTCTATCAAGCAAAGGCCGCCGGTCGCGGTCGGTACACCTTCTTCGATGAAGCGATGCTGAGGGCCGCGGAGCGGCGTCAATCGGACATCGAAGAGCTCCGGACAGGTTTGCAGCGCGACGAACTGAGAGTCGAATTCCAGCCCCAGGTCAATCTTGCGAGCGGCGAGCCCATGGGCCTGGAGGCTCTCGCGCGGTGGCAGCGAGGGTCGGAGGTCATATCGCCCGCCTCGTTCATTCCGCTCGCCGAGGAGTCCGGTCTCATCATCCCGCTCGGAAGTCGTGTTATCGAACTGTCGCTCGCGTTCCAGGCCTCCATGCGCGCACGAGGACTGCGGTCCGGTCGGCTGGCCATCAACGTGGCTGCCGCGCAGCTCAAGCTGGATGACTTTGTCGAAACTCTTGCCAATCAGCTCAGTCGGTTTGGGCTCAAGCCTGCTGACATCGAGATCGAGATCACCGAAACGGTCCTGCTTGACCGCTCTGTCCACCAGATCGCTCGAACCATCGAAAAGCTCGACTCCCTCGGGGTGACGATCGCGCTGGACGACTTTGGAACCGGCTATGCTTCCCTGTCCCATCTGAAGCAATTCAAGGTCGATCGACTGAAGATCGACCGCTCGTTCGTGGCGGACATCAGGCCAGAAGACGGACGCGGCGTTATCGCCCGGACCATTGTATCTCTCGCCCACAGCCTTGGCATGGACGTTGTCGGCGAAGGCATCGAAACGCAATTTCAATCTGACGCGCTGAAAGCGATCGGCTGCGATATCGGCCAAGGCTACCTGCTGTCGCCTCCACTCAGCCCCGACAACACCGAGCAGTACTTTCAGCAGCGAACTCTCGCCCAGCCTCACCCATCGATGCGCATCGTCGCGTGAAGCCCCCGGGGGACGCCGCACAAGAGCCTGACCGATGCGCACCCCTCGCCGCCACGACACGCAAAGCCGGACCGCCGTCGAACTGGCTAGCCTACCCGGCATCGGCGATGTGGCCGCCCTCTACAAGCTGACGCACCGCACTCTACGCTTCTACGAACAATCGGGGCTCATTGCACCGATCAGGCATTGCGGTCGGCGCTGCTACGGGCCTGATGCGTTGCGGCAACTGGACATTGTCGTTGCCGCCAGGCGGGCGGGTTTCAGCATCCGGGAAATCGAGGAAATGCTCTGGAAAGGCCAGGACTGGGCCACCTGGCTTGGTCCTGCAAGACTCCAGGAGCGGATCGACGATCTCCAGCGCAGGCTTCGAGATGTCAATGACAGCCTGCGCACGCTGAGGACCCTCCTCCCGACCCTGGCCACCCAAAAGGCAACTGGCGTGTAAGCGCCATGGATGACGTCGCGAATGTCGTCCTGCCGATCAACCGGATCGCGTCGTTCGATCACTGTCGCTGTTGACGAACAGGGCGCGGCGGCCAATGCCAGCTCCCGAAACACTCGGGAGCGACCACGGAACCTCCACGATCATGAAGTTGTCGGTGGAGGCACCCTGTCGCTACGGCCATGGCGGCGGACCGCCTACGTGAGCCCTGTCGTCGAAAACTGATCCCGAGCAGCAATCCCAACGTCTGCGGGATACCACGGTAGCGTCGCTCTCGGTCATGCGGGCGGCTTGATCGAACTGCCGTGGCCCGCCCGTGAATTGACCTGGGCCGATCGCCGCGACCCTCGATGGCTGCGTCATCGAAGGGGCATGGGAGGCCATCGGGCGAGAAGCCCGGAACTGGCATTGTTCCCTCAGCTCCGATGAGCGGGTGGCTCTGCCCCTTGCCGATCGGGAACCAACAGGACCGCAGCTCCGAGGCGCCGTTGATATGGGCCGACGCTCCAGGACGTCGGCCCTTCCTGCCTCAGAATTATGCCGCCTGCACACCGTGAAGGAAGGTCTGGACCTCCTGGCTGAGATGGCTGGAGATCTGTGCCACCTCCTGCGCCGCCGAGAGCACCTGTGAGGAGGCCGCGCCGGTCGAGTTCGCGCCGTCCCTGACGGTGACGACGCTGGTCGTGACCTGTTCCGTGCCCCGCGCGGCCTCCTGAACATTGCGAGCGATCTCTCCTGTGGCCGCGCCCTGTTCCTCCATGGCTGCCGCGACGCTCACCGACACGCCAGACATCTCTTCTATGACCTTGGCGATCGTGGCGATCGCCGAGACCACCGCTTCAGTTGACTGCTGGATTTCGCCAATCTGCGCCGCAATCTCGCCGGTGGCCTTCGTTGTCTGGCTGGCCAGTTCCTTGACCTCCGCAGCGACGACGGCGAAGCCCCTGCCAGCCTCGCCTGCGCGTGCCGCCTCGATTGTGGCGTTCAAGGCCAGCAGATTGGTCTGGCCGGCGATGTCGTTGATCAGGGAGACAACGCTACCGATCTTGGCTGCGCCTGCAACAAGACCCTGCACGATAGCCTGGGCTTCGTTAGCCTGATCGACAGCTCTGGCAGCCGTGCCAGACGACAGCGCCGCCTGACCGGATATCTCCCTGATCGACGTCGCGAGCTCCTCGGAGGCAGCGGCGACAGTCTGGACGCTTGCGGACGTTTCCTCGGCAGCGCTGGCAAGGGAGGTTGCCGCCTCGGTGTTGCCCTCCGCCGTCGAGGTCAGAGACCTCGCGCTCGCTTCCATCTCTGTCGCCGCAGAGGCCAGCTTCGTCGTCAGCATGCCCACCGCGGCCTCGAAGGCCTTCGCCAGCCTGTCCAGCGTCGCCGCGCGCCGCGCCTTGGCATCGTTCTCAGCTTCCCTATCGGCGGCGAGGCGGCGATTCTCGATGAGGTTGTTGCGGAAAACCTCGATAGAACGAGCCAGGGTCCCGACCTCATCCTTCCGCTCGGTTTCCGGGACGGCCAGATCCGTGTCCCCTTCAGCGAGCCTCTGCGTGGTTCCCGCCAACTGGTTCAGAGGACGTGCGACGCGCACGGCGGCGATCCAGAACGCGAACCCTGCAACGACAAGGCCAAGGACCATGAGGCCGATGTTTACTGCGAGTGCCTTCGTCGCCTGGGCCGCCGTTTCCCTTGCCAGCATTGCAGTTGCCGAGCCGACCGCCTCGTTCAGGCCGAGAATCTCGTCGATTGCCTTGGTTGCCGCCGACACCCATTGATTGGCATCGACCGGATACCTGGCATCGGAAGTACCAGCCTTGTACACGCGCTCGCGCAGAGCCTGGAACTCACCGAAATAGCCGGCTTTGATGCGCTCGACTGCACTCTTCAGGGCCGCAGGTGTGTCGCTGCGCGCGGCCTGAAGATCGATCAGTCCCCAGGCGAGCTCAACGTTCCCTCGCTGGCGCAACAATTCGTCGAGTCGCTCCGACGAGATGGCGCGGCCGCCCGAGATGGCTGCCGCAATCGCCGCTCGTTCCCGACCCGCGAACTCGCTGGTCACCCAGGCGAGGTGCTTGAGTCTCTGGAACTCCGCGATGCGTGCTTCAGCATTGTCGACCCGCATCTCCGCTGCGAGGCGCAGCTGCTGCGACGCCTCGATGAGTGTCGTCAGCGCTGCGACACCGCGTGAGGCTGTCTGGGATGCACGCTGATCGCCGGACTTCGTAAGATCACTGTCGACCTGGCCACGGATCGCCTCGACTTGCCGAACCGCGGCCTCCGCCTTTGCCAGCTCGGAAAGGCCGGCATGTGTCAGGCGAAGTCGTTCAAGAGCACTTTTGAACGCGACATCTGCCTGCTGGCGAAGCTGACCGAGGAGAGCCGTATCGCTCGGCGAGGCGGACACCGCGGAGTTTAGCAGGGCGGCCGTTCGTCCACGCTCAGCGGCCCAGTTGCCCGCTGCCGCAAGAAGCTGGTCACCCGTCGCGTTCCCTTCCTGAATGGCCTGCACGGCTGTTCTTTGCTGGAATGCGACGACGCTGTGCTGGACGGTCAGCCCGATGAGCAGTGCCGCAAGCGCGGCAACGGCGGCGAATAGAACGGTTCGCAGAGACAGGCGCGACAGCATGGACGTTCTCCATCGACGGGCGGTATCAGGTGACGCATGTCGGAAGCGACTGGTCAGACCGATCGGCGACTTGCTGACGCTACGCGTCAGCCGGCCAAGTGCCCCAGTTGCAGTCATCGCGAGGGCATCGTTGGCCTCGCTGACACGTCCGATAAATGACGCATCATGTCTTCTATCGTACATTTTGGATGGTTAACGGCAGATTACCGGAGCCGTCGGCTGCATAGTTCTTGAGCACCTCCTGTCGCCGGGGGCCACGCGGTGCCGCACGCAGGAGAACTTTCGCCGACACCGCGACTTCGCCTCTCATGCCAAGCTCACTGACGCCCCCCGCGCCGGTCGGCTGGCTGGAGTTCTCGCTCCGCGGCAACCGGCTATTGGCCGGAATCGCCCGATTCCGAAACGCTCGAAACGGAGGAATGCCGCGACGGATTCCAGGGTCCGGCAACTTGCGGGCCGATGCGAAGTTGGTCGATGGCACGACGGGCGCTGTGATCGACAATTTCGTCGACGCTCGAAGGCCGGCGGTAGAAGGCAGGCACGGGCGGCATGACGATGGCGCCCATCTCGGTCACCGCTGTCATCGCCCTGAGGTGGCCGAGATGCAGCGGCGTCTCGCGTGCGAGCAAGATGAGCGGCCGCCGCTCCTTCAATTGCACGTCAGCGGCGCGCACGAGCAGATTGTCCGACAGGGAATGAGCGATCGCCGCCAGAGTGCGCATGGAGCAGGGCGCGACGATCATGCCGGCGATCGGATAGGAACCGGAGGCGATAGTGGCTCCGATGTCGTCGATGGCGTGGGCGATGTCGGCACGCGCCCGCAGCCGGTCGGCGGCCGCGGCGTCGATCTCCTGAGCGAGCGTCCGTTCGGCAGCGGACGATATGACGAGATCGACGGCGACGCCGAGCGTCGCGAGCAGTTCGACGATCCGCACTGCGATCACCGCGCCGGAGGCACCGCTGACACCAACGACCACCCGCAGCGTCATGGTTTTCTCCCCGCCAGGTCTGCGGCGATCTTCGGCCATAGGGCATCGACCCGCCGCTCGACCTCCTTCGACATGGACAGCACGCCACCCCACTCCCGGCCCGTCTCCGGGCCGACCTTCGTCGTCGCGTCGATGCCGAGCTTGCCGCCGAGCCCCGCCTCGGGCGAGGCGAAATCGAGATAGTCGATCGGAGTGCGATCGATCACGACGAGATCACGCGAGGGATCGGAGCGGGTGGCGATCGCCCACATGACGTCGCCCCAGTCGCGCACGGCAATGTCGCGGTCCACGACTACGATGGTCTTGGTGTAGCTGAACTGAGCCAGCATCCCCCACAGCGCCATCATCACCCTGCGCGCCTGGCCGGGATAGCGCTTGTCGATCGACACCACCGCCATCCGGTAGGAGCAAGCCTCGGGAGGCAGCCAGAGATCGACGATCTCCGGGATCTGCCGGCGGATCATCGGCAGCGCGAGTTCGTTGAATACGGAGCCGATCACCGAGGGCTCGTCGGGCGGACGTCCGGTATGCGTGGTAAGATAGAGCGGGTCGGAGCGCGTGGTGATCGCGCTGACCCTCAGGACAGGGAAATCCTCCACCGAGTTGTAATAGCCTGTGTGGTCGCCATAGGGGCCCTCGGGCTGCCGCTCGTCGGGCTTCACCCAGCCCTCGATGATGATCTCGGCATCGGCAGGAACCATCATCGGGACGCTGACACCACGGGCGAGGCGCGGCCTCTCGCCGCGCAGGACACCGGAGAAGCGGATCTCCGACAGGGTTTCCGGCAAGGGCAAGGCGGCGGAGAGCATGGTCGCCGGATCAGCACCGATCGCCACGGCCACCGGCATGGCCTCGCCCCTTGCCTCCCAGGCGCGGTGGTGGGCCGCGCCGCCGCGATGGGCGAGCCAGCGCAGGATGGCCGAGCCGCGGCCTGCCACCTGCATGCGATAGACGCCGAGATTGTAGCGGCCGGTGTCGCCCCAGTCGCCGCCGGGCGGCCGGGTAATGACCAGCGGCCAGGTGATAAGGGGGGCAGGCTCGCCCGGCCAGCAGGTCTGCACCGGCAGCGCCGTGAGATCAGCGGCGGCGCCGACGTGGCGAACCTCCTGGCAGGGGGGAGAAGCGACGATCGCGGGCCGCGTCGATAGCGCCGCCCGGATCATCGGCCAGCGCGACAGCGCGTCCTTCAACCCGTCGATCGGTGCTGGCTCGCGCAGGGCCGCCAGTAGCTCGCCGAGTTCGCCGACGCGCTCGCGGCGAACGCCGAGTCCCGCGGCAACGCGCTCTTCGGTGCCGAACAGGTTGGCGATGACGGGCATGGTGGCCGAGCGTCCCGAGACGGTTGGCCCATCAAAGCGCAGGGCCGGTCCACCCACCCGCAGCACCCGCCTCTGGACCTCCGTCATGTCGAGGGCAACATCGACCGGAGCCGCGATGCGGGCAAGATCGCCGCGCGCGGTGAGGAACGCGAGGAAGTCCCGCAGGCCGCGAAACCGCGGATGATCCCGCTGCACCGGACATTCCTCTCGCGCGATCGACGATCATGTTTTCCTGACGGCGCCGGCGCCGGTGCGCCTTGAGATGGCGCAAAGACAGGAGACCGCCGACCTGCCGTAAGTTCACAATGGACCGGCGCGAGCTCATTCCAACATTCCCGGCGGCAGCCGCATCGCTGCTGCGCGGGCTGCCGCCTGCCGTGATCGAGGCGCTCCTGTCCCGGCTCGTCGCAGTCACGACAGAGCGCCATCCGCGTCTGTTCGACAGGCTGGGGGCGCATGCCACTTCCCGCTATCTGATCGATCCCACCGATCTGCCCTTCGTTCTAATCCTCCATCCCGCCGCGGCGGACGGTCGGTTGCGTGTCCTGCCGCGTGGCACGGCCGAGCCCCGGGAAGCCCGTATCGGCGGGCCATTGGCCGCCCTGCTCGGCCTGATTCACGGCCGCTATGACGGCGATGCCCTGTTCTTCTCCCGCGACCTGGTGATCGAGGGCGATACGGAGGCGGTGCTCGCCTTGCGCAATGCCATCGACGACGCGGAGATCGACCTGTCGGTGGAGGCCCTTCACGGCCTTGGGCCCTTGCGTGCCCTGGCCGCCCCGCCGCTCGCCCGGATCCTCCCCCTCGTCGAACGCCTGACTGGCGTCAGCTTGTCACGACCCACCCGGGAGAGCCTTGAGCATGGCTACTGAGCGGCTGGAGATCGTCTGCCCGGCCGGAACCCCGGCCGCTCTGCGGACCGCCGTGGATGCCGGCGCCGACAGTGTCTATTGCGGCTTCAACGACGAGACCAACGCCCGCAACTTCCCGGGCCTCAACTTCTCCCGCGCCGAGATGGCGGTGGGCATCGCCTACGCCGCGGCGCGCGGGGTGAAGGTGCTCGTCGCGATCAACACATTCCCGCGCGCCGGCAGCGAGGCGCTGTGGCACCGGGCGGTCGATGACGCGCTGGCCTGTGGCGCGCATGCGGTGATCCTCGCCGACATCGGCCTTCTGGCCTATGCAGCCGAGCGGCATCCGGACCGGCGGTTGCATCTGTCGGTCCAGGCGGCGGCCTCCAATGCCGATGCCATCAATTTCTACGCCGAGACCTTCGGCATCCGGCGCGTCGTGCTGCCGCGCGTCCTGACAGTGGAAGAGATCGCCGCGATCAACCGTGAGATCGATGTCGAGACCGAGGTGTTCATCTTCGGCGGTCTCTGTGTCATGGCCGAGGGCCGTTGCTCGCTGTCCTCCTATGCCACCGGGCGTTCGCCTAACATGCACGGCGTCTGCTCTCCGGCGAGCCACGTTGCCTATGCCGAAGAGGGCGAAGATCTGGTCGCGCGCCTCGGCGGTTTCACCATCCATCGTGTGCCGAAGGCGGTGGCCGCGCCCTATCCGACCCTGTGCAAGGGCTGTTTCCAGACCGGCGACTATCGTGGTCACATCTTTGAGGATCCGGTGAGTCTCGATGCCGCGACGCTGATGCCGCAGCTCGCCCGCGCCGGGGTGCGAGCGCTGAAAATCGAGGGCCGGCAGCGCAGCCGCGCCTATGTCGAACAGGTGGTGCGTGCCTTCCGCCGCGCCAGCGAGGCCGAGGCGGCCGGCCAGCCCATCCCGAAGAGCGAGCTCTGGAGGCTGACCGAGGGTCAGCAGACCACCGCCGGCGCCTATCGCAAGACATGGCGCTGACAGGTCCGCGGAGGATGCAATGGAATTGACCGTCGGCCCGCTGCTCTTCCATTGGGCCACCGATGCCTGGAGCGATTTCTACGCCCGCCTTGCCGACGAGGCGCCGGTCGATCGCGTCGTGATCGGCGAGAGCGTCTGCTCGAAACGCCTGCCGCTCTACGCGGACCGGATCACGGAAGCCGTGGAGCGGCTGGAGCGAGCCGGCAAGACGGTCGTCCTGACCTCGTTGGCCCTGGTCACCCTACCGCGTGAGCGGCGGGCCGCCGCCGGGCTCTTTGCCCAGACCGGGCATGAGGTCGAGATCGACGACCTGACGCTGATGCGGTGGGCCGGCAAGGGAGATGACGCGCACTGTCCCGGCTTCTCCATCGGGCCGCTGGTCAACGTCTACAACGAATCGACGCTCCGCTTCTTCGCCGCACGGGGCGCGCGCTCCGTCTGCCTGCCGCCGGAACTGCCCTTCGCCTCGGTGGCGAGCCTCGCGGCGGCGGCCCAGCCGCTCGGCATCGGCGTCGAGGTTTTCGCCTTCGGCCGCGTGCCGCTCGCCCTCTCGGCGCGCTGCTATCACGCCCGCGTTCACGGGAGGACCAAGGATTCCTGCCAGTTCGTCTGCGACCGGGATCCAGACGGGATGGTGGTGCGGACGCTCGACGGGCAGGATTTCCTCGCCGTGAATGGCGTGCAGACCCTCTCCTACAATTGCTGCAACCTGATCGACGACGTCGGCACGCTGCGGCAGGCCGGTGTGACGGCCCTGCGCCTGTCGCCCCACAGCGGCGACTTCGTCTCCGTCTGCCGGGCCTTCAGGAGCGCGATCGACGGCCAAGGTGACGATCCGGCTGCCCTGTTGCCTGGCCATATCCCGGCAATGCCATACTCGCGTGGCTTCATGTTCGGTGCGACAGGCGCGGAGTAGCTGGGCGACTGGCAGCACATGAACCATACTCTGCCCGACGATGGAGGCATGGCGTAGCGACGACAACGAGCGCTTCGACATGGTCAGCCGAACGGAGATATGACCCACTTCCATTGGATAAAGCGGAATACAAGACCCGATAGCCCTATTGTGCTGGCTCTCGGGCTTCATTAGGGATTGCTTACAATTCGCCGTGATGGGCGCCGGGAACCTCTGCTCGAAGCCCTGCCATGGGCGGCGTGGCGAATCCTCTACCCTGACAACAACGGCAATGGAGGGAGCATGCGTGGGCTTCTGGCAATCAGCCGCCTTATCGATACGGTGAACGCGTTCATCGGTCGGTCGGCGAGTTGGCTCATACTCGTGGCCGTGCTCATCTCGGCGGGTAACGCCGTGGTCCGGAAAGTCTTCAATTCCTCCTCCAACGCCTGGCTGGAGGCGCAGTGGTATCTGTTTGGCGCGGTCTTTCTGCTCTGCGCGGCCTGGACGCTTCTCTCCAACGAGCATATCCGCATCGACGTCGTGAACAGCCTTCTTCCGAGAAGGGCACGGAACTGGATCGAGGTGGTCGGGCACTCGCTCTTCCTCATGCCGCTGTGCGTGCTGATCCTGATCGACTCCTGGCCGTTCTTCCTCAGGTCCTATCTTCAGAACGAACAGTCGATGAATGCCGGCGGGCTTACCGTCTGGCCGGCCAAGGCCCTCGTGGTCATCGGATTTGCCCTTCTGCTCCTCCAGGGCATCAGCGAACTGATCAAGCGCATCGCCATCATGCGCGGCCAGCTGGATGATATTCAGGGCGGCGGGCATCATGAAATGGCCGAGGCGGAGGCAGCGCGGCTCCTGGAAGCTGCCAAATCCGAAGGCCTTCTAGACACGGCCAAAAAGTAAAGCGTGGGGAGAGAGCTCGTGTCCATTCGACTTCTTACGTCAGGCGCCGTGGCCGCCGCGCTTGCCGCGTTTCTCCTGGTTGCCGCGATCGAACCGGCTCTGGCCGCCGAGGGATCCGGCATCGGCGGGTTCCTCCGCTCGAACCTCGCGCCCGTGATGTTCATCGCGCTGGTCGGCTTCCTGCTGCTTGGATATCCGGTTGCCTTCGCACTGGCTGCCAACGGCCTCTTCTTCGCCGTCGTCGGCATCGAGCTGGGCCTGTTCCAGCCGAATTTCCTCCAGGCCCTGCCGGAGCGCATCTACGGCACGATGAACAACGACACTCTGCTGGCGATTCCCTTCTTCACGTTCATGGGGCTTATCCTCGAACGCTCGGGAATGGCGGAGGATCTCCTCGACACGATCGGACAGCTGTTCGGATCGATCCGCGGCGGCCTGGCCTATGCCGTGATCTTCGTCGGCGCGCTCCTAGCGGCAACGACGGGCGTCGTCGCCGCGAGCGTCATCTCGATGGGACTGATCTCGCTGCCGATCATGCTGCGATACGGCTACGACAGACGCCTCGCCACCGGCGTCATCGCCGCATCCGGCACGCTGGCGCAGATCATCCCGCCCTCGCTGGTCCTCATCGTCATGGCCGACCAGCTGGGTCGCTCCGTCGGCGACATGTACGAGGGCGCATTCGTTCCCGGGCTGGTCCTGTCCTGCCTCTATGCCGGCTACGTCTTCCTCGTATCGATCTTTCAGCCGAACTACGCTCCGGGCCTCCCGCGCGAGGCGCTCCTGTACATGCAGGACGATGGCAAGCGCGGCACCTGGAAGCTCGGCGTACTGGCGCTCTACTCGGCCGTCGCGGCCTACGTGCTGATGCAGCAGACCACCGTTCGCGGCGGGGCGGACTTCGTCATCCTGACGATGTCGGTCACCGTGCTGATCGCGTTCGTTGCGGTCGTCTGCAACTACTATCTGGGCGCCCGGCGCCTGCTCGTCACCATCGCTGCGACGGCCCTGCTCGGGGTGGCGTACTACTTCCTCCGCCAGTCCGGCCACACCAACCTGTCGCTTCTGGCGGAAGCCATCGCGTTCGGCTTCGCTTACGCCATCGTCATCGGGCTCGTCGAGCGCTTCGGCGGCTTCAAACTCATCTCGCCGATCGCCGAGCAGGTGACCTTCGTCATGGTGCCGCCGCTCGGCCTGATCTTCCTGGTTCTGGGCACCATCTTCATCGGTGTGGCGACGCCCACCGAGGGCGGCGCGATGGGTGCCGCCGGCGCCATGCTGCTGGCCATCATGAAGCGGCGACTGACCTTCGATCTGCTGCGGCAGGCGGGTGAGTCCACGGCCAAGCTGTCGGCCTTCGTGCTGTTCATCCTGGTCGGTGCGCGCGTGTTCTCGCTGACGTTCTACGGGGTCAACGGCCACATCTGGGTGGAGCATCTCCTGGTGTCGCTGCCGGGCGGCCAGACCGGATTCCTGATCGTCGTCAACGTCATGGTGTTCCTGCTCGCCTTCTTCCTCGACTTCTTCGAGCTGGCGTTCATCGTCGTGCCGCTGCTGGGGCCGGCGGCGGAAAAGCTCGGGATCGATCTCATCTGGTTCGGCGTGATCCTCGCCGTGAACATGCAGACGAGCTTCATGCACCCGCCGTTCGGCTTTGCCCTGTTCTTCCTGCGCTCGGTCGCGCCGAAAGATCCCTATACCGACAAGGTAACGGGCAAACGCATGGATCCGGTCACCACCATGCAGATCTACTGGGGCTCCGTGCCCTTCGTGGTCATCCAGTGCATCATGGTCGGCCTGGTGATCATGTTCCCGCAGATGGTCATGCACTACAAATCCACCGGGCCTCAGATCGACCCAAGCAAGGTGGAGATCCGCATCGACGTGCCCAGCCTGGGCGGCCTGCCGGGCTTCGACACGCCCGCGGTGCCGGGAGGGCTCCCTGGCCTGGGCGCGCCGCCCATCATTCCGCCGCCGGGCAACTGACCGTGTTTCCCGCGTAGTCAATCCAGGCGCTCGTGCAATTCTGGGGGCATGGCATGAGGCACGGATCAAGGGTGGCCGCCGCCACCGTCCTGGCAGCGGCGGGCCTTGCCGCCCTTGTCGAACCCGCCCATGCGGCGGCGGCGCTCGACGGGCGCGCCATGGGGCTCGCCTGGTGCCTGCCGTTTGCCGGCCTGCTCCTGTCCATCGCGACGGGGCCTGTCTTCTACCCCCATGTCTGGGAGCATCATTACGGCAAGATCGCCGCGCTCTGGGCCGCGCTGGTGATCGTGCCCATGCTCGCGCTGTTCCCGTTCGAGCAGTCGGCGGGAGCGCTGACCTTCACCATGCTGGGCGAGTACCTGCCCTTCATCATCCTGATCTTCGCGCTCTATGCGATTGCCGGCGGCATCCTGGTCACCGGCAACATCCACGGCGCGCCGGGAACCAACACAGCGATCCTCGCCATCGGCGCCGTGCTCGCGAGTTTCGTCGGCACCACCGGCGCGTCGATGATCATGATCCGGCCGATCATCCGGGCCAACGATGACCGCGTCCACAACGTCCATGTCGTCGTGTTCTTCATCTTCATCGTCTCGAACTGCGGTGGCGCGCTGACCCCGCTCGGCGACCCGCCGCTGTTCGTCGGCTTCCTGAAGGGCGTCGACTTCTTCTGGACCACGCGGTTCCTGTTCACCGAGACGGCCATCGTCATCGGCGCGCTGCTGGCGATCTTCTTCTGCCTCGACACTGTGCTCTATCGGCGGGAGGGCCGCATCAAGCCCGACCCGACGCCGGATTCGCGCGTCGGGGTGAAGGGTCTCTCCATGCTGCTGCTGATCGCGGTCGTGGTGGCCGCCATCCTCTTGCGCGGCTCGTGGAAGCCCGGTGTGTCGTTCTCGCTCGCCGGCATCGCCTTCCCGCTTGAGGACATCGTTTCCAACGCGCTGATGCTGGCGGCCGGCCTCGCCTCCCTGAGGCTCGCCAATCCCCTCTGGCGCGCGCAGAACGGCTTCAACTGGGGGCCGGTGAAGGAGGTCGCCAAGCTGTTCGCGGCCATCTTCGTGTGCATCGTGCCGGTCATCGCCATCCTGGCAGCGGGCCGTGCTGGCGCGCTGGCCCCGCTGGTCGCGCTGGTCTCCAACGCAGACGGCACGCCGAACAACGCCATGTATTTCTGGCTGACCGGCGCGCTGTCATCCTTCCTCGACAACGCCCCGACCTATCTCGTCTTCTTCGAGCTTGCCGGCGGCGACGCCAAGACGCTGATGGGACCGCTGTCGCTGACGCTGACGGCGATCTCCACCGGCGCCGTGTTCATGGGCGCCAACAGCTATATCGGCAACGCCCCGAACTTCATGGTCTATGCCATCGCCAAGGACATGGGGGTCAAAATGCCCTCGTTCTTCGGCTACATGGCCTGGTCGATGGCGATCCTGGTCCCGATCTTCGCGGTGGTGACGCTGCTGTTCTTCACCATCCGGGCCCCGCTCGCGGGGTGGTGAGCCAAGGGCGCTCCCGGCCCCATGCCACCTTGCCGTGGGATCGGGCTGGTCGCTGCGAAAAGTTGCCTTGAGGCCTGGCCCGAGGCCCAGGCCATGCGCCAAGACGGGTCCGCCCTTTCGCCCGCGTGACCAGCGACGGTGCACAATCACCGCTCGCAACAAAGTGACCTGCCCGCGCTGGCAACCGGGTTGTATTCGAACTTCGCTAATTGTGGACTGGTTCCAAACAAGAGGCCGCCTCCAAGGTCCGGTTCAGCGCGGGAGACGGTGCGTGGCGAAACTCAACATCAACGGCCAGGTGGTCGAGATCAGCGCGGCGGACGATACGCCGCTGCTCTGGGCCCTGCGCGAGCAGGCCGGGCTGACCGGCACGAAATATGGCTGCGGCGTCGCCGCCTGCGGGGCCTGCACGGTGCATATCGACGGGCAGGCGACGCGCTCCTGCGCCATGCCGATCAGCGCCATCACCGAAGACCAGAAGATCGTCACGATCGAGGGCCTGTCGCCCAACGGCATGCACCCGATCCAGGTCGCCTGGCGCGATCTCGACGTGCCGCAATGCGGCTATTGCCAGTCCGGGATGATCATGGCGGCGGCTGCGCTGCTGGCCGAAAAGCCCAATCCCACGGATGCCGACATCGATGCGGCGATGACCAATATCTGCCGCTGCGGGACCTACAATCGCGTGCGCGCCGGCATCAAGCAGGCCGCCGGCAGCCGGCAGGGATGAGGGGAAGCGTCATGACACTCATCGACAACGCCGCCCCCACCCGCCGCAGCGTGCTGAAGGCCGCTGCCGGCCTTGCCGTCGGCTTCCACCTGCCGGCGAAGGACGTGCTGGCGCAGGCCGCTCCGCCCGCCGCGCCGGAAATCAACGCCTGGGTCGTCATCCGTCCCGACGACACGGTGGTGCTCCGCATGGCACGCTCCGAGATGGGACAAGGCACCCGCACCGGCCTCTGCCAGATGATCGCAGAGGAGCTGCACTGCGACTGGTCGAAGATCGTGACCGAATATGTGACCCCGGGCCAGTCTCTGGCGCGCAACCGCGCCTGGGGCGCCTTCCTCACCGCCGGTAGCCAGGGCATCCGTCAGAGCCAGGATTATGTGCGGCGCGGCGGCGCGGTGGCGCGCACCATGCTCATTCAGGCCGCCGCCGACGCCTGGGGCGTGCCGGCAGCCCAGTGCACGGCGAAGGACAGCGTCATCACCCATGGCGGCTCCGGTCGCTCGGTGCGCTACGGGCAGGTCGCCGCGGCGGCTGCCCGTCTCACTCCGCCACAGGACGTGGCGCTGAAGGAGCCGAAGGACTGGACGGTCATCGGCCAGTCGGTGAAGCGACTGGATACGGCCGCCAAGACCACCGGCGCGCTGGTCTACGGCTCCGACCTGAAGATGCCGGGGATGCTGGTCGCCGTGCCGAAGGAATGCCCGGTCTTCGGTGGTCGCGTCGCGTCCTTCGACGCCGCCAAGGTCGCCTCGATGCCGGGCGTGAAACATGTCCTGAAGGTGGGCGACACGGCGGTCGCCGTGGTCGCCGAGACGTTCTGGCAGGCGAAGACCGCGCTCGATGCGCTGCCGGTCGAATGGAACTACGGGACGAACCGCGCCGTGTCGTCGCAAACAATCGACGCGATGCTGACCGAAGGCCTGAACGCGTCGGAGGCCTTTGTCGGCAATGCCAACGGCGATGCGCGCGCCGCCATCGCGGCCGCACCGCGCAAGGTGGAGGCGGTCTATTCCTACCCCTTCCAGAACCATGCGCCGATGGAGCCGATGAATGCCACGGTGGTCTGGACGGCGACGCGCTGCGACGTCTGGTGCCCGACGCAGAATGGCGAGGCGGCACTGATCGCGACCGCGGCCGCTGCCGGCCTGCCGCAGACGTCCTGCGACGTGCATCGCGTCGATCTCGGCGGCGGCTTCGGCAGGCGCACGACACACGACTGGCTGACGCAGGCAGTGCTGATCGCCAAGCAGGTGCCGGGCGTGCCGATCAAGACCCAGTGGACCCGCGAGGAGGACATGGTGCAGGGGCGCTATCACCCCGTCACCAAATGCAAACTGACCGGCGGGCTGGACGCGCAGGGCAACCTCACCGGCCTGCACATGCGCATTTCCGGCCAGTCGATCCTCTCCTACGTGTTCCCAACCGCACTGCAGAACGGCCGCGACCCCGTGCAGTTCCAGGGCCTCAATGCCGGCGGCAACGACAGCCAGATCGGCTATTCGTTCCCGAACCTGCTGATCGACCATGCGATGCGGAACACGCATGTGCCGCCGCACTTCTGGCGCGGCGTCAATCACAACCAGAACGCCATCTACCTCGAGTGCTTCCTCGACGAACTGGCGCATGCGGCCGGGCAGGATCCGCTCGCCTTCCGCCGCAAGCTGATGGGCAACCACCCGAAGCACCTCGCCGTGCTGAACGCGGTGGCCGAGCGCATCGGCTGGGGCACGCCGCCGCCGGCGGGCGTGTTCCGCGGCATCGCCCAGCAGATGGGCTTCGGCAGCTATGTGGCGGCGGCAGCCGAGGTTTCGGTCGATGCCGCAGGCAAGCTCAAGATGCATCGCATCGTCGCGGCGACGGACTGCGGCTACGCGGTCAATCCGCGCCAGATCGAGATGCAGGTGGAGGGCTCTTTCGTCTATGGCCTCTCGGCGCTGCTCTACGGCGAGTGCACCGTGAAGGACGGCCAGATCGTCGAGACCAATTTCGACACCTACAACGTGCTGCGCATGGACGAGATGCCGAAGGTCGAGACCATCGTCATGCCGTCCGGCGGATTCTGGGGTGGCGTCGGCGAGCCGACCATCATGGTGGCCGCGCCGGCCGTGCTGAACGCCATCTTCGCGGCGACCGGCAAGCGCATCCGCACCGTGCCGCTCAAGGACCAGAACCTGCGCGCGTGATGCGGACGGGCGCAGTGCTGCTTTCCTTCTGCCTTGCGGCACCCGCCGCGGGGCAGGAGGTTGCGCGCTACGCGGTGACCGGCGACGCCGTCGAGGCGCCGCTCGCAGGCCTCTCGGGCGACGCAGTGCGCGGGGCCCGCATCGTCCGCAACAGGGAGACGGCAAACTGTCTCATCTGCCACACGGTGCCGGACCCCACGGAGGCCTTCATGGGCGAGATCGGACCGCCGCTCGCCGGCGTGGGGTCGAGGCTGACGGCCGGCCAGATCAGGTTGCGGCTCATCGATCCGACCAAGGTGAAGCCGGCCGCAGCCATGCCCGCCTATCATCGCGTTGCAGGCCTCCATCACGTCGAGGCGCGCTACCGGGACCGGCCGGTCCTCTCGGCGCAGGAGATCGAGGATGTCGTCGCCTATCTGTCGGGCCTGAAGGAGTGAGATCATGACGACGCATCGGGCTCGTCGGGCGATCATGCTGTCCCGGCGCACGGCGATCGCAGCCGCAGCGGCGCTGCTCCCTTGGCGGGCAGGCGCGCAGGCCGCCTCGGGCGAGACCTTCGCTGCGGCCGAACAGGCGATCCTTGCGGGCCGTGTTCCCGTGACCGCCGGCATTTCGCTGGACACGCCCCCCCTGTCCGAGAACGGCAATTCCGTCGACCTGACGATCAAGGTCGACAGCCCTATGACCGCGGATGACCACGTGTCGTCGATCTATGTGCTGTCGGAGAAGAACCCGTTCCCGCGCGTCGCCGCGTTCCATATCGGTCCGCGGGCCGGACGGGCCGAGGTCGCGACGCGCATCCGGCTCTCGGAGACCCAGTCGATCGTCGTTCTCGCCGAGACCAGCAAGGGCATCGTCCATCGCGGCACGCGCGAGGTCATCGTCATTCTCGGCGCCTGCGTGGACGGAGGCTGAAACCATGGCCAGCGCCACCATCCCCGCGAGGATCACCATGCCGGCCGAAGCGCGGCGGGGCGAGATCATCGAGATCCGCGTGCTCGTTCGCCACGCCATGGAGCGGGGCCTCGATGCGCCGGGCCTGAGGCCGGTGCCGCGCAGGATCATCCACACGTTCCGCGCCACCTATGGGGGCGACGAAGTCATGCGGATGGAACTGTCGCCCGGCATTGCCGCCAACCCCTACGTCGCCTTCACCACCGTGGCGACGGAGACCGGCGAGTTCGTCTTCGAGTGGCTTGAGGACGGCGACGTGACCTACGAGCGCCGCCAGACGCTGACGGTCGCATGAGGTTCGCCGCGGCCGTTGCCGGGTGCCTGCTGGCGGCGACCGCGAGCGCCGGCGAAGTGCGGGCACCCGCGACCTTCCTGTCGTCCGACCTGCGCGCCTTGCAGGAGGACGCCTCCCGTCATCCCGGCTGGCTCTGGGTCGACGAGGGCGAGGCACTCTGGAAGGCCGCGCCGGCCACGGCTAGGCCGTCGTGCCAGGGGTGCCACGGGGACATCTCGTCGATGCGCGGCGTCGCCGCCCGCTATCCCGCCGTGGCCAGCGACGGCGCGCTGCTCAACCTCGAGGGGCGAATCGAGCGCTGCCGGGCGCAGAACCAGAGCGCGCCAGCCTTCGGCCACGAGAGCGAGGCGCTGCTGTCGCTGACCGCCGCCGTCGCGCTGCGTTCACGCGGCATGCCGTTCTCCGTGGCAACGGATGGGCCAGCCGCGCGCTTCCTTGCGGAAGGCCGGCGCTTCTACGAGACGCGCCAGGGGCAGCTCAACCTATCCTGCGGCCAGTGCCACGACGAGAATGTCGGCCGGCGCCTGCGCGGCGATGTCATTTCAAACGGAATAGGCACCGGCTTTCCGGCCTATCGGCTCGAGTGGAATGCGATGGGTTCGCTGCATCGCCGCCTGCGCGCCTGCTCGCTCGGAGTCCGTGCGACGCAGTTCCCCTACGGTTCCGCGGAATATCTCGCGCTGGAGCTCTATCTCGCGGCGCGCGCCCAGGGCTTGCCGGTCGAGGCGCCCGGGATTCGCCGCTGACCGAAAGGCGATGAGCCGGCGCGCCGCGCGGAAGCGGGTTTCGCTGCGCGTTCGCGAGGGCCGACAAGGGCGACGCTCTTGATCAGTGGTGAAGGGCGTTCTACGGACGCGTCATGACGGTTTCGAGCGAAGACGAACTGGCGGCCCTGAAAGAGATCGGGCGCATCGTTGCCGATACGCTGGCCGCGATGGGCCGCGCCATCGAGCCCGGCATGACCACGCTCGAACTCGATCAATTCGGACGGAGGCTGATGGAGAGTGCCGGGGCGCGTCCGGCACCGGAACTCGCCTACGACTTTCCCGGGGCAACCTGCATCAGCGTTAACGAGGAGATCGCGCACGGCATTCCCGGCTCCCGCCAGATCAGGCCGGGCGACCTGGTCAATATCGACGTCTCCGCGGAGAAGGGCGGCTACTTCGCCGATACCGGCGCTTCGTTCGCCGTGCCGCCTGTGACCCGCGCCGTCGAACGCCTGTGCAGGGACGGCCGTCGGGCCATGTGGGCCGGCCTGGGGCAGGTTGGCGCCGGCCGGCCTCTGGCAGGCATCGGGCAGGCCGTCGGCGCCTTCGCGCGCAAGAACGGCTATACGCTGGTGCGCAATCTCGCGAGCCATGGCGTCGGCCACTCCCTGCACGAGGAGCCAACGGAGATCGCGACCTGGCCAGACCCTTCCGAGCGCCGCATCATGGCCGACGGGATGGTGTTCACGGTCGAACCCTTCCTCTCCCTCGGCGCCGAGATCGCTGAAGACGGCGACGATCCCTGGACGCTGTACAGCCAGCCAAGGGCTCTCACGGTGCAGTATGAACACACGGTCGTGGCGACGCGGAACGGGCCGCTGATCCTGACCATGCCCGGACAGCCGGGATAGGGCGCGACCGGCCGCTGGCGGCCGGAGCCTCCCGCGCATCCAAGGCAACGCCTCTTCGGCCGGACCCGCGTCAGGCGCGGGTGCGATGTGCTGGATCCAATAGCGTTTGAAAACTGCAGTCGTCCGACTTGACATCGGCGCGGCCAGACCGTCGATTGCATCGCCTTCAACATTCAACCCCCGAGAAGTGCATGTTGGACCGTATTGCGTGTGGTCGAAGCACCACGGTTGCC
>Ga0209794_1000824_pt1 | contig 33517 bp, 25 predicted proteins | sample EBPBio232013_DNA_FD_185869 | JGI IMG/M metagenome (GOLD analysis project Ga0209794, IMG submission 185869) | Wastewater treatment Type I Accumulibacter community from EBPR Bioreactor in Madison, WI, USA - Reactor 1_5/23/2013_ DNA (SPAdes)... | ecosystem: Engineered > Bioreactor > EBPR >... | reverse complement strand
AGCACGAACTGGTTGATCTGGTAGTTGAAGCCGACATGGCCGCCGCCAACGACGCCACTCTGGCCAGCATTCGCCTGAGCATTGGGGAAAGTCGTGGGATTGACGATCACGAAGGTCCAAGGCTGCGTGGCGCGGCCCCAGCCATAGCCGATCTGGCCGCCGAGATAGAAGCCGGTCCAGTTGAACATCGGCGCGACGACGGCGGCGGCGACGGGCCCGCGCGGCACACCGAGATCGGCGGCCTGGGCGCCGGAGGCGAGCGCGGCGGCTGCGACGCCGGCAAGCAGGAACTTCTTCATGGCACGACTCTCCGAGTGGATCGGGTGTTGTTGTGGCAACCAGTTACCCTTCGGAATGTTTCTGGATTGTGGCACAATGCGGCGGACGCGCCCGTGTGCGGCACGCCGTTGCCCAATTGCAACATCCGGCAGGCTGACGCCACATCCGGATGCAATACGCGCCTCGGGCGCAGACAAACAAAAAGGCCGCCCGAAGGCGGCCTTTCATATTGGATGCCACGCCCGCGATCAGTAGCGGGCGACCACCGCCGACGGGCCCGTCGAGAACAGATAGTTCACGCCGAGGCGGACAGTGTGGGTGTCGTTCTTGATCTGCCAGGCGCGATTGGTCGCGACGCTGCTGATGCCCGTGGAGGTCGCCGTGCCGAAATTGGCATAGAGGTACTCGACGCGGGCAGTCCAGTTCGAGGTGAAGGCGTACTCGATACCGCCGCCAACGGTCCAGCCCACACGGGTTCCGACCGCATTCGTATTGATCGTCACGCCGACATTGTCGAACACGTTGCTGCGGAAATCACCGATGGCCAGACCGCCCGTGACGTAGAACAGCGCGCGATCGGCGGCGAAGCCGAGACGGGCCCGGAGCGAGCCCTGCAGGCCGTCCCGCGTGCGCAGGAACGTGTCCGTCGACAGAGCGCTCGGACCGGCAGTGAAAGCAGAGCCGCGATAGCCGAGATCGGCTTCGATACCGAAGACCGCCGAATTCCACTGCCAGTTATAGCCACCGAGAATGCCGGCGGTCACGCCGGTGCGGCTGCCGCTCCAGAAATCGCCGAGGCCGTTATAGGCACCGGGTGAGGCACCCTGAACTTCGAGCGCGCTGGTGCGGGTCGACGTTCCGCCGACGAACACGCCCAGATAAAAGCCGGTCCAGTTGAACTGGGGCGCGACGACCACAGCGGCGACCGGACCGCGCGGAGCGCCAAGGTCGGCGGCCTGGGCGCCCGAAGCGAGAGCGGCGACCGCGACACCGGCAAGCAGGAACTTCTTCATGGCGTGACTCTCCGATGGGTGTACTGTTGTTGTGTACAAGAGTTACCCTTCGGAATGTTTCTGGATTGTGGCGCAATGTGGCGCTCGCCCTGTTACGCGGCGCATTGTTGCGAAAACGCCACATTCATGGATGGCAGCATAGCCGGACGCGCCGCCTGCTGCAGCGCTGGCAAGCAAAAGGCCGCCCGGGGCGGCCCTTCACGCGGACGCTACGTCCGGGATCAGTAGCGGGCGACGACCGCCGACGGGCCGGTCGTGAACATGTAGCTCACGCCCAGCCGCACGGTGTGCGTGTCGAGACGATGCGCGATCGAGCCACCGGCAAAGCCAGCCCCCAGCGTCGTCCGGGTGCCATAGTTGGCGTAGAGATACTCACCCCGAAGGGCGACGTTCGGCGTGACGGCGTAGGCCAGACCAGCGCCAACAGTCCAGCCAGCACGGGTTCCGCCAAACTGGGTGTTGGGGACACAGGCCGCGCCCGGTGCGGTTACACCGCAGCCCGTCGTTCCGATGAAGCTCACGCCGCCGGTGGCGTAAAGCAGCGCGCGATCAACCGCGAAGCCGGCAGTGGCCCGGATCGATCCATCCCAGTTCGCGCGAGCCTGGTAGGCGTTCGGCGCGAAGCCATTGATGGTGAAGGCCTTCGTGCCGGCGCTCAGCCACGACAGGTCGCCTTCGAGGCCAAGCACGAAATTATTGGCGAACTGATAGCGATAGCCAAGGTGGCCACCCAGTTTCACGCCCGAGAGGCTGCCCGAGGCCGTAAACGTGTTCCCCGGCTGCGCGAAGCTGTTCTGCGCCGAGTAGAAGCCAACATCCGCACCGACATAGAACCCGGTCCAGTTGAACACCGGGGCGACAACCACGGCGGCGACCGGGCCGCGCGGCACGCCGAGATCGGCAGCCTGGGCGCCGGAGACGAGAGCGGCGAATGCGGCACCGGCAAGAAGGAGCTTCTTCATGGCACAATTCTCCGAGGGGGGATCGGCTATTGCTGCAGTAATCTATTACCCTTCGGAATGCTCCCGAATAGTGGTTAAATGCGGCATTGATGGTATCATTTTGCCCGCTGTTGCCGCCATGCAACACAAATGCATGACAAACCCTACCATGGCACCTGCAGATCAAGGCTGCGGCGTTGCAGCATGAAAAAGGGCCGCCTCGCGGAGGCGGCCCCTGGCCTTGCTGGCAATGCAGCAAACTCAGTCGACGTCGTCGGTGTCGCCCGCCTTGGTGCCGTAGGCCTTCATGGCGAGCGTTGCCTCCATGAAGCCGTCGAGGTCGCCATCCAGCACATCCGAGGGCACGCCGGAGGTCTTGCCGGTACGCAGGTCCTTCACGAGCTGATAGGGCTGCAGCACGTAGGAGCGGATCTGGTGTCCCCAGCCGATATCGGTCTTGGCTGCGAAGTCGGCGGCGGCGGCCTCCTCGCGGATCTTCAGTTCCCGCTCGTAGAGCTTGGCGCGCAGCATCTGCCAGGCGACGGCCCGGTTGGCGTGCTGGGAGCGCGAGCCTTCGGACACCACCATGACGCCGGTCGGATTGTGGACGAGCCGCACGGCCGACTCGGTCTTGTTGACGTGCTGGCCGCCGGCGCCGCCCGACCGCATCGTGTCAACGCGCACGTCGCTCTCGTTGATCTGGATGTCGATCTTGTCGTCGACCACCGGATAGACCGTGATCGACGAAAACGAGGTGTGGCGCCGCGCGTTCGAATCGAAGGGCGAGATGCGGACGAGACGATGGACCCCGGCCTCCGTCTTCAGCCAGCCATAGGCGTTGTGGCCCTTGATCAGCATGGTGGTCGACTTGATGCCGGCCTCTTCGCCCTGACTCTCCTCGACCACTTCAACCTTGTAGCCGCGCCGCTCGGCCCAGCGCGTGTACATGCGCATGAGCATGAGCGCCCAGTCCTGGCTCTCGGTACCGCCAGCGCCGGCATGCACTTCGAGATAGGTGTCGTTGGAATCGGCCTCGCCGGACAGCAGCGCCTCGAGCTGGAGGCGAGCGGCCTTGACGCGCGCGTCCTCGAGAGCCTTGGCGGCCTCGTTCAGCGTTGCATTGTCGCTCTCAGCCTCGGCGAGCTCGGCAAGTTCGAGATTGTCCGAGAGGTCGCGGTTGATCTCGGTCAGGGCGGTCATGCGAGCGTCGAGCGAATTGCGCTCCTGCATGACCTTCTGAGCCTTGTCCGGGTCGTTCCAGAGATCGTTGGATTCGGCGAGGGCGTTCAGTTCTGCGAGGCGTTTGACGGAGACATCCCAGTCAAAGATGCCTCCTCAGGAGCCCGACCGACTCCTTGATGGCCTCGGCGGTGGCGACGATGTCGGCACGCATGGCGCTTTCCTACGGGGTTTGAAAAAGAGCGCGCACCCTAGTCACGAGGGGCGGCGTGTCAATGCGCCGGCTGCGCTCCCATTCCGCAATTCCGGCGCGAGGGCGCAATTGACTTCCCTTTTAAGTTGTATTGAATCCCCCTTGCAACCACTCTTGGGGGGACCGGGACATGAGACGCCTTCGAGCACTTCTGGCCGCATCCGCGTTTGCATCGATCATTGGCTGGTCCTTGCCGGCCGCGCAGGCCCAGCCTGCGACCCGTCCGGGTCCGGCCGAGATCCAGACCAAGCAGAACGTCAAGGAACGGGCTGACCGCCTCAGGTCGCGACTGAGGATCATCGGCGGCGTGCCGGCAGCCGAGGGCGAGATTCCCTGGCAGGCAGCCCTGCTCTGGACGTTTCCGGGCGACACGACGCCCGCCACCGAACGCTTCTTCTGCGGCGGCTCGTTCATCTCCCGGCGCTGGGTGCTTACCGCCGCTCACTGCGTCCACGGCATGATCGGCGCGGCGCAGTATCATCAGGTCGCCGGCGGCAGCATCGACCTGCTCGGCGGCGGCATGCGGTTCTACCGCATCACCGATATCGTCATCCACCCGCGCTACAATTCGGAGACGATCGACTACGACTACGCGCTCATCCGCATCGATGCCGACTTTCCCGGCACCTTCATCGAGGTCGTCCGGTCTTCCGACAGTTCGTCGGTGACGCCCGGCACGATTTCGACTGTCTCCGGCTGGGGCGTCGATGCCAGCGGCAATGTTCAGCAGCGGCTGCGCCGTGTCGACGTGCCGATCGTAGCCCGCACGACCTGCAATTCGGCGAACTGGTACAACGGCATGATCACCGACCGGATGTTCTGCGCCGGGGTCAAGGACAAGGACAGCTGCCAGGGCGACAGCGGCGGCCCCTTGACCATCGTCTTCGCCGGCGTGCGGCGCCTTGTCGGCGAGGTGAGCTGGGGCGAGGGTTGCGCGCTCGAAAACCGTCCCGGTGTCTATTCACGCAATCTCGTCGTCCTCGACTGGATCAAGGCGAACGCGCGCTGAATGTCTGCGGCACCGTCCGCGGGCGGCGCCACGGTTCGGCCAGCAGGCGCGCGGGGGTTACGGCCCCCGCGCGTAGACCTCCCGCCCGAACAGGCTGGCGACCAGATCGACCAGCAGCAGGGCGCTCTTTCCCCGCTCGTCGAGGAACGGGTTGAGCTCGACCACGTCGAGCGAGCCGACCAATCCGGAATCGTGGAGCAGCTCCATGATCAGGTGCGCCTCGCGCCAGGTCGCTCCCCCGGGGACCGTCGTGCCGACGCCCGGCGCGAGCGCGGGATCCAGGAAGTCGACGTCGAGGCTGACATGCAGGTGTCCGCCGGCCGCCGCGACACGCTCGATCACGCGACGGACCAGGACAGCGACGCCGAACTCGTCGACGAGGCGCATGTCGAAGACCTCGATGCCGCGCGCGCGCAGCAGATCGCGCTCGGCACGGTCGATGGAGCGGATGCCGAACAGGGTGAGGTTGCGCGGATCGACGGAGCCGTGAGGCTCGCTTCCCATCACCGCCTCCAGGCCCGGCTCGCGGGTCAGCATCGCCGCCGACATGCCGTGCATGTTGCCGGAAGGCGAAGTCGCCGGCGTGTTGAAGTCGGCATGGGCGTCGAGCCAGAGCACGAAGAGCGGCCGGTCCTCGTCGGTGCAATGGCGGGCGACACCTGAAACCGACCCCATGGACAGCGCATGGTCGCCGCCGATGACGATCGGCAGGCGGCCGCCCGCGAGGGCCGCGTGCGTCTCCCGCGCGATCAGCCGCGACCAGCCGGCGATCGCGGAGAAGTTGCGGGCATTGGCAAGCCCGGCCGGCGGTTCGGGCAGCGATGGCGGCAAGACCAGATCGCCCCGGTCCTCGACCTCGCAGCCGAGGTCGCGCAGCGCCGTGAGGAGGCCCGCGGTCCGCAGCATGCGCGGTCCCATGGCGGCGCCGGGCGTGCCCGCGCCCTCCTCCAACGGTACTCCGATGACTATAATCGGCGATTGTCTATACTGTTGCATTATCAAAACATGCCTTCTGCAACCGATTGTTTACTGCCTCAACCTGCGGAGTGGCGAACTGCCGCAACGTCACAAGAACCGTTAGGAAATGGCGCGATAGAACCAATCCAATTTGATGAGGTTTGCATGTTTCGTGTCCTGACTTGCCTTGCCGTCGAGCATAACTGGTGGCTCGTGGCGCTCGCTGCCGCCGTTTGCATAACATCAAGCTATTCGGTCATCGACATCGGCCGCCACGCCCGGGCGGCGAAAGGACTCGCGCGTCTCTACTGGATCGCAGCGGCAGCCATGGCATCCGGGTTCGGCATCTGGGCGACCCATTTCGTCGCGATGCTCGCCTACGATCCCGGAGTGGTCATCGGCTATGATACGGGACTGACCCTTCTCTCGCTGGTGGTAGCGGTTCTGGTCACCGCTGCGGGCCTCGCCGTCGCCATCCTCGTCCGCCAGCGCTGGGCTGTCGCCGCCGGCGGCGGCATCGTCGGACTGGGCGTCGCGTCGATGCACTATCTCGGCATGGCTGCCGTCCAGATCCCCGGCCGGATCGAGTGGGCCGCCGACCTCGTCGTCGCCTCGATTGTCCTCGGCGCGGCCCTCGCCGCCGCCGCGCTGATGGCCGCACGCCGTCGGCAGGACCTGACCGGCGCGCTCCACGGCACCGTGCTGCTGACGCTCGCCATCTGCTCGCTTCACTTCACCGGCATGGGCGCGATCACCATCCTCCCCGACCCGGCTACCCCGGTCGCGGATTCCATCCTCGCGCCGGAGCGGCTTGCGGTCGGCATCTCCATCGCCGCCGGCATTCTGCTCGGGCTCGGTCTCTTCTCGATGGTGATGAGCCGGCGCGCCCGCGCCACGCAGTCGGCCCGCGCGCGACTGTTCCGCATCCTCGTCGAAGGCGTCACTGACTACGCGATCTATCTGCTCAATCCGGATGGCACGGTCGCCAACTGGAACGAGGGCGCCCGCCGCGCCAAGGGCTATACGGCCGACGAGATCGTGGGAAAGCACTTCGCCTGCTTCCACACCGAGAGAGACCGCGCCGCGGGAAAGCCCCAGAAGGCGCTGGAAACGGCGCTCGCGGAAGGGCGTTTCGAGGGCGAGGGCTGGCGGCTGCGCAAGGACGGCTCCCGCTTCTGGGCCCATGTGGTGATCGACCCCATTCGCGACGACATGGGAAAACTGATCGGCTTCGCCAAGATCACCCGCGACGTCACGACCCAGCGCGCCGATCGTCTCCGTATCGAGGAAACGGGCCGGCGGCTCGATCTCGCCCTGTCGAACATGTCGCAGGGGCTCTGCCTGTTCGACAGGAAACAGGAACTCGCGCTGTTCAACGGACGGCTCGCCGAAATATTCGGCCTGCCGGAAGGCCATTTCACGAATGGCATGAGTTTCGAGCAGTTCCTGACCGCGATCGCCGGCTCCAGGGACCGCGCCCGCGCCATGCAGGACCGGCACGGCGCGCTCGTCGAACAGGCCGAGCCGAGCATGGTCACCGAAGAATTCGGCGAGGGCCGCGTCGTCGCGTTCTCTCACCGCCCGATCGGCGACGGCTCCTGGGTCACCACCTGCGAGGACGTGACCGAGCGCCGCCGCTCCGAGGCCAGGATCGCCCATATGGCCCGGCATGACGCGCTGACCGGCCTGCCCAACCGCGTCGCCTTCAACGACCATCTCGGCGCGGCCATGGCCGACGCGAAACCCGGCGAGAAGGTTGCCGTGTTCGGCATCGATCTCAACCGCTTCAAGGAGATCAACGACCTCCGTGGCCACGCAGTCGGCGACACCGTGCTGAAGACCCTGTCGCAGCGCATGTCGGAGATGCTGCAGGCCGGCGAGTTCGTCGCGCGGTTCGGCGGCGATGAATTCTCTGCGGTGAAGGTCTTCTCCGATCGCGACGACCTGATGGACTTCGCCCAGCGGATGGAAGCCTGCCTGTTCGGCCGCATGGTGGTCGACGATTTCGAGATCGCGCCGGGCGCCTCGATGGGCGTCGCGCTGTTCCCCGACGACGCCCTGGAGCACGATCAACTGGTCAGCAACGCCGACCTCGCGATGTATCGCGCCAAGGCCAGCATCAGCCACACCGTGTGCTTCTACGAGGCGCGCATGGATGAAGCGGTGCGCACCCGCCGCTCGCTCGCCAAGGAACTGTGGGAAGGCATCGAGGCCGGCCAGTTCAGCCTCTATTACCAGGTGCAGAAGTCAGTCTCGACCGGCGAGACGACCGGCTACGAGGTGCTGCTGCGCTGGCACCATCCGAAGCGCGGCCTGATCTCCCCGGCCGACTTCATCCCCATCGCCGAGGAATGCGGCGCGATCCTGCCGCTCGGCGAATGGGCGCTGCGGACGGCCTGCGAGGAAGCGGTGCGCTGGCCCCGCCCCTACAAGATCGCGGTCAATCTCTCGCCGGTGCAGATCAGTCATGGCGACTTCATCGCCATCCTCACCAGCGCACTGGAGCGCAGCGGGCTCGATGCGACGCGGCTGGAGCTGGAGATCACCGAATCCACCATCATCGCCGACAAGGAGCGGGCGCTGCACATGCTGCGCCGGATCAAGGCGCTGGGCGTCACCGTCGCGATCGACGATTTCGGCACCGGCTATTCGTCGCTGGAGACGCTGCGCGCCTTCCCGTTCGACAAGATCAAGCTTGACCGGACTTTCATGACCGAGGTCGAGACGAGCCAGCAGGCCAAGGCGATCATCCGCGCCATCCTGGCGCTCGGTCGAAGCCTGGAGGTGCCGGTGCTGGCGGAGGGCGTGGAGACCGCCGACCAGCTGGCCCTGCTCGCCCGGGAAGGCTGCGACGAGGCGCAGGGCTACCTTCTCGGCCGGCCCCGGCCGCATTCCGCCATCAAGGAACTGAAGGAAGCGGCAGCCGCGCCGCCGCTGGTTCCGGCCATCGATGCGGCGCTCGAGGCCCGGCAGGCTGCCGCCGGCTGAGCGGTCCCGAGGTTGTGGCCATGCTTCGGTCTTTCGCGGGGTGATAGTGTCCCGCGAAGGGAGCAGCCCATGATCAGCCTCAGCCGCCTTCTCGCCGTTCTCGGCCTGCTCTCGACGGGCGCCGTCGCGGGTCTGTTCTACGCCTACTGGTGCTCGGTGATGATCGCGCTCGACCGGCTCCGGCCGGAGGCGGCGATCAGGACGATGCAGACGATCAACGTCGCCATCATCAACCCGCTGTTCTTCGCGACCTTCATGGGAACGCTGGTGCTGCTGCCGCTCGCGGCGCTCACCGCCTGGTCATCGGGCGCCAGTGCCAGCGCCGGATGGCTCGCTGCCGCCTTCGTCGTCTATGCCGCCGGCACGTTCGGCGTGACCATCGCCCTCAACGTGCCACTCAACGATGCGCTGGAACGGCTGAAGGATGCCTCGGGCGACCCCGCCGCCGACTGGCGCGCCTTCGTCGATCCCTGGAACCGCTGGAACGCGGTGCGCATGTGGGCCGGATTCGCCGCGACGGCGCTGGCGGCCGTGGCGCTGATCGCCGACGGGCGGCCCTAGCGTAATCGTCCCAAGATTGCCTTCCCCACCGATGCGGCGTCAGCCTGACGGCGACAACGGGGAGGTGATCATGCCGGGACATTCCCGCCGCGCCGCATTCGTGGTCGCCATGCTCGCCGCAAGCTGGTCGGCGCCGGCTTTGGCGCAAGCTGGCTCAGGCCTGACGCCCGATATTGCGCGAGCGGTCAATCTGCAGATGCGCGCAGGCCGGCCGGTCGACAGCTGCGGCGCGCCCGTGACGCCGAGAATTCAGCGCGTGGACCTCAACGGCGACGGCACGGACGAGGTCTTCGTGCTCATCCCCGGCACCTGCGAAGGTGGGATTGCAGGCGGCTATCTGACGCTTCTCGTTCGCGCGCCCGGGGGCGGCTGGTCGAGCAATCTTGGCTTTCCCGCCGGCAGCTACCGCATCCTGCCGCGCCGCCGCGGCGGCTATCCCGACATCGAGATCGCCCTGCCCGGCCCCTGTGCGCCGGTCTGGGGCTGGAACGGACAGCGCTACCATCTCGTGCGCCGCTGCCCTTCCTAGATCGCCATCGCGCGTTTTCCGGTGGATTGGGCCTCCGCTACCTGTTCGGCGGCCCTTTAGGCGGCATAGATTACCGCCCCGGCGCTGCCGCCGGCTCTCGACCCCCGTGAGTCGGACCGCGCCGCAACGGATGGGGCTGGGGAGCACATCATGGCCGAAGGCTATTTCCCGAAATGGACTGAGAAGACGTCGGGCGTCGTGATGCCTGACGAGCGGCTGCCACTCGGCCAGACCGTGGTCATGGGCCTGCAGCACGTGGTCGCCATGTTCGGCGCGACGGTGCTGGCGCCGATCCTGATGGGCTTCGACCCGAACGTCGCGATCCTGTTCTCGGGCATCGCGACGCTGATCTTCTTCGTCATCACCGGCGGCCGGGTGCCGAGCTACCTCGGCTCGTCCTTCGCCTTCATCGGGCCGGTCCTTGCGGCCATCGGAGCCGGCGCCGCGGCCGGAGCGGCCCCGAATATTGGCGTCGCGCTCGGCGGCATCATCGCGGCCGGCGCGCTCTACACGCTGATCGGCATTGTCGTGATGTCGGTCGGCCACGACTGGGTCGAGAAGGTCATGCCGCCGGTCGTCACCGGCGCGATCGTCGCGGCCATCGGCCTCGTCCTCGCCCCGATCGCGATCTCCATGGCCTCGGGCACCGGCGCGAACAGCCCCGACGGCTCGGCCTTCTCGCGCTGGATCGCGCTGATCACGGTCGTCGCGGTCGGCCTGTTCGCGGTCTATTCGCCGGGCCTCTGGCGCCGCCTGCCGATCCTGCTCGGCGCGATCGCCGGCTATGTCGTCTACCTGATCGCGGCAAACGGCCTCGGCTTCGGGCCGCCCATCGACTTCGCGAAGGTCGCCGCCGCGCCGCTGTTCGGCATGCCGAAATTCACCGCGCCGGTGTTCGACGCCAAGGCCATGGTGCTGATCGCGCCGGTCGCGATCATCCTCGTCGCGGAGAACCTCGGTCACCTCAAGGGCATCGCGGCCATGACCGGCCGCAACCTCGATCCCTATATCGGGCGCGCCTTCGTCGGCGACGGCGTCGCCACCATGCTGTCAGGTTCGGCCGGCGGCACGGGCGTCACCACCTATGCCGAGAACATGGGCGTCATGGCGGTCACCAAGATCTTCTCGACGCTGATGTTCGTGGCCGCAGCTCTGATCGCCATCCTGCTCGGCTTCTCGCCGAAATTCGGGGCGTTGATCCTGACCATCCCGGTGCCGGTGCTCGGCGGCCTTGCCATCGTGGTCTTCGGCCTGATCGCCGCCACCGCCGGACGCATATGGGTGGAGAACAAGGTCGATTTCTCCAACCCGCGCAACCTGATCACGGTGGCGGTGGCGCTCGTGCTCGGCGCCGGCAATTTCAAGCTGACGCTCGCCGGCTTCACGCTGGACGGCATCGGCACCGCCACCTTCGGCGCGATCATCCTCTACCACCTGCTGCGAGACCCGCAGCCGGAGTGATGGTGGCGCAGGCTTGACGAAACGGGCGGGTGGAACGAGAGATAGTTTCGCCCGCAACCATTTCGACGGGCCGCCAAGCAGCGCCCGAGGACACGTCATGATCAAGGACTTCCAGCCGGTTCCCCTGCCCGACTACCGCGAGATCCCCGTCGAGGAGATGCGCGCCCGGGCGACGAGCTTCTACGAGGCGATCCGGCGGCGCCACACGGTGCGCGACTTCTCGGATCGGCCCGTGCCGCGCGACATCATCGAGACCTGCCTGAAGGCCGCTGGCACCGCGCCGAACGGCGCCAATCACCAGCCCTGGCACTTCTGCGTCATCGGCGACCCGGCCGTGAAGCGGCGCATCCGCGAGGCGGCCGAGGTGGAGGAGAAGGAATTCTACGCGGGCAAGGCCGGCGAGGAATGGCTGAAGGCGCTGGCGCCGCTCGGCACAGATGCCGACAAGCCCTTCCTCGACACCGCGCCCTGGCTCATCGCCGTGTTCGGCGCGCGCAAGTCGGTAAGCGCCGACGGCGTGCTGCGGAAGAACTATTACGTGTCGGAATCCGTGAACATCGCGGTCGGCTTCCTGATCGCCGCGCTGCATCAGGCGGGGCTCGCGACACTGACCCATACGCCCGCGCCGATGGGCTTCCTCAACGAGATCTGCGGCCGGCCGGATGAGGAAAAGCCCTATATCCTGATGGTCGTAGGATACCCCGCCGAGCACGCCACCATCCCCGCGCACGCCATGGAAAAGAAGCCGCTCGGCGAGATCGTCTCGTTCCTCTGAAGCAAGCGCCGCCCGGCAGCCGCATTACCGAAGTTTAAGCGGCGCGGCGCCATCGGCCCGGCTAGCGTCGGCGCGTTGTTCCAACGCCCGACCGGAGCCTGCCATGACCATCGCCCTTGCGCGCGGCCTCACCCTGTCCAGCCTCCTGCTGGTCGGCGCGATCGCAGGGTTTTTCTACGCCTACTGGTGCTCCGTGATGATCGGGCTCGATGCGGCAGGCGCCGCCGTGGCGGCACCCGCCATGCAGGGCATCAACGCCACGGTGCGCAACGCGATGTTTGCCCCGTCGTTCTTCGGGCCGCTGGTCGTGCTGCCTGCTGCGGCACTCGCCTCCGCCCTCGGCGGGGCGCGCATGGCGGCGCTGTGGCTGACGGCTGCCTTCGTCACCTTCGCGATCGGCGCCTTCCTGGTCACGCTGTGGATCAACGTGCCGATGAACAATGCCTTTGCTGCTGCCAGCCCCGGCGAATGGCCGCGCTATCTTGCGGACTGGAGCTTCTGGAACGGCGTCAGGACGATTGCATCCTTTGCCGCGCTGGCACTGGTGGGGCTCGCCCTGATGGATCAGTCGCGGCACGGCGCCTGATCCGGGCAAATGGTCGACGGAAGGCAGTGTCTCGCGATGGCCATCACCATTACTGCCTTTCAAACCTCACCCGATGGCGGCAGGGGACTGGCGCGCGACATGCGCGTTCGCTGGGCGCTTGAAGAGGTCGGCCAGCCCTACGCGGTTCGCCTTGTTTCGTTTCGCGCGATGAAGGAGCCAGCGCATCTGGCGCTTCATCCTTTCGGCCAGATTCCAACCTACGAGGACGACGATCTCGCCTTGTTCGAGACGGGGTCGATCGTGCTCCATATCGCCGAGCAGCATGCGGGCCTGCTGCCGGGCGATGCCAATGCGCGGGCGCGCGCGATCACGTGGATGTTTGTCGCGGTCAGCACGATCGAGCCACCGATCCTTGAACTTGCAAACGCCAAGCTTCTGGAGGGCGACAAGCCCTGGACCAGGGAGCGCCTGCCCGTGGTCGAGGCGCGCGTCCGCGACGGGTTGAAGCAACTCGCCGTTCGCCTTGGCAGCGCCGACTGGCTCGATGGCGCCTTCAGCGCGGGGGACCTGATGATGGTGCATGTGCTGCAGAGGCTGAAACCATCGGGCATCCTCGATGAATTTCAGAATCTGGCTGCCTATGTCGCCCGAGGCGAAGCGCGGCCCGCCTACATCCGCGCGTTCGCCGCGCAGCGGGCGGTTTTGACCGCCGCATCGGCGGGCTGATCGCGATACCCCGGCTCGAAGGCGTCACACCGGCCCCGTTCCTACGCCCTGAGCCAGCCCAAAACAAAGGGCGACCCGAAGGCCGCCCTTGTCTGCATGCAATTCCCGTTCGGACCGGCTCAGTACAGGCCGCCCGTGCCGGTGCCGATGGCGCGGTTGCTTTCGCTGGAGGGGCCGCGGCTGCCGCCGGCGGCGGCCGAGTCGAACGGGTTGATCAGCTGGTAGCTGTCCGGCGGGGCGGTACCCGGCTTGAACGCCTCGAGGATGGCGCCGGTGGAGCCCGCGCCGGCGCGCAGGCCGGTGCGCGGATCGATGCGGATCAGCTTGATGCCGGTCGGCACGCGGAACGGCACGGCCGGACGGTCGGCGAGCGCCACGCGCATGAAGTCCTGGAAGATCGGCACCGCGAGGCTGCCGCCCGTGGCGCTGCCGCCGAGGCTGCGCGGCGTGTCGTAGCCGACATAGACGCCCACCGCGAGGTCCGGCGAGAAGCCGACGAACCAGGCGTCCTTGGCATCGTTGGTCGTGCCGGTCTTGCCGGCGATCGGCTTGTTGAGGGCGCGCAGCGAGGTAGCCGTGCCGCGCAGCACCACGCCTTCCATCATGGAGGTCATCTGGTAGGCGGTCATCGGGTCGAGCACCTGCTCGCGGCGATCGACCAGGATCGGCTCGTCCTGGTTCTGCCAGCGCGGCGCGGTGCAGCCCTGGCACTGCCGGTCGTCGTGGCGGAAGATGGTCGCGCCGGTGCGGTCCTGGATGCGGTCGATCAGCGTCGGGCGGATGCGCCGGCCGCCATTGGCGAACATCGAATAGGCGGCGGTCATGCGCATCACCGTCGTCTCGCCCGAGCCGAGCGAATAGGACAGGAAGGACGGCATGTCGTCATAGACGCCGAAGCGCTTGGCATATTCGGCGATCAGCGGCATGCCGACATCGTTGGCGAGCCGCACGGTCATGACGTTGCGCGAACGCTCGATGCCGAAGCGCAGGGTCTGCGGGCCGTAGAACTGGCCCGAGTAGTTTTCAGGACGCCAGACCTCGCCATTGCCGACATTGAGCTCGAAGGGTGCGTCCATGACGACGGTCGAGGGCGTGTAGCCGTTGTCGAGAGCCGCCGCATAGACGAAGGGCTTGAACGAGGAGCCCGGCTGGCGGCGCGCCTGCGTCGAGCGGTTGAACTGGCTCTGGTCGAAGGAGAAGCCGCCGACCATGGCCAGCACGCGGCCGGTATAGGGGTCCATGGCAACGAGGCCGCCGGAGACTTCCGGCACCTGGCGCAGGCGGAACTGGCCCTCGCGCCCGGAAATCGGCTCGACATAGATGACGTCGCCGGCATTCAGCGTGCGGTTCATCGGCCGGCGGGTCCAGCGGACGCCGTCCGCCGTGATCAGGCCGATCTGGCGCGCCGAGGAAATCTGCCCGGAGGCCTCACGCGGAGGCTGGAGGCCGATGCGCGCGGTCTCGCCCTGAACGTCGATCACGACGGCGACGCGCCAGCCGACATCGTTGAGCGCGCGGATATCGCCGAGCTTGGTGCCCCAGTCGCCGCGCATGTCCTCGATGCGCGTCACCGGGCCGCGCCAGCCGCGCTGCTCGTCGAAGCGCATCAGGCCGGAGGCCAGCGCCTGACGCGCTGCGACCTGCAGCTTGGGGTCGAGCGTGGTGCGGATCGAGAGACCGCCTTCCATCAGCTTCTTGTCGCCGAAGCGGTCGATCATCTCGCGGCGAACTTCCTCGGCGAAGAAATCGGCGGCGAAGGTCTGCTGGCGTGGTGAGCGCGGATTGACGGTCAGCGGCGCGCGCCGGGCCGCCTCGCCCTGCTCGGCCGTGATATGGCCGTCCTCGACCATGCGGGAGATGACGTAGTTGCGGCGCTCGAGAGCGCGGTCGCGGTTACGGAAGGGATGCAACTGCGTCGGGCTCTTCGGCAGCGCCGCGAGATAGGCCGCCTCGGGAATGGTCAGTTCGTGGACCGACTTGTCGAAATAGACGAGCGCGGCCGCCGCGACGCCATAGGCGCCGTAGCCGGGAATGACGAAGCCGAGATAAATCTCGTTCAGATAGAGTTCGAGGATCTGGTCCTTCGTGAAGGCCGATTCCATACGCATCGCGATCAGCGCTTCGCGCACCTTGCGGTCGACCGTCTGCTCGCCGGACAGGAGGAAGTTCTTCGCCACCTGCTGGGTGATGGTCGAGGCACCCTGCGGGCGGCGGTTCGAGCCGCGATTCTGGAAGTTGGTGAGCGCGGCGCGGGCGATGCCCGTGAAGTCGATGCCGTTGTGTTGGTAGAAATTCTTGTCCTCGGCGGACAGGAAGGCCTGGACGACGAGCTTCGGCACGGCCTGGATCGGCAGGTAGAGGCGGCGCTCGCGCGCATATTCAGCCATGAGCTGGCCGTCCGAGGCATGGACGCGGCTCATGATCGGCGGCTCGTAATTGCGCAGCGTGTTGTAGTCCGGCAGTTCCTTGGTGACCGCCACGACATAGACGGCGGCACCGGCGGCCGCGAGCAGGAAGGCCACCGTTCCAAGGCCGAATGCCCAGCCGAAGAATCGAAGAACAAGCTTCATCCGGTCAATCCGCGCCTCTCGGGCAGCGCCTCTAGGTCCCCGGGGCGTCGCTGGCTCAGGAGCGGGGCCGGGGATGCCCTGTCCTCATGAATGTCGTCAACCATATCACGGCCGCGCCGTTTCGCCCATGTCGCGCAGACTTGTGAAGGCTGCCGTGGCGTCGGGGAGCGCCGGTTCGCCGCACGCTTGACGTGTGACTGTGGCGCGGATGTGTCGCGCGCGGGCGGGCGGGATGATTGTTCTAGCGCTGTGCTCCGGGGCGCACAGTGCCGATGCGCGGCGCGAAGAACTGATCGACCGCCTTGGTGACTGAATCGGCCGTCCGGTCCCGCCAGATGGCCGAGGTGAGCATTTCGAGGTCCTGCCGCGAGGTGACGAAGCCGAGTTCGACCAGCACCGAGGGAATGTCGTGGGCGCGCAGCACCTGAAAGCCGGCGGAGCGCAGCGGCAGGCGGTGCATGCGGGTGACGTGGCGCATCTCGCCCGCGAGCGTGCGCGCGAAGTTGGCCGAATAGAGTCTCGTCTCCCGGCGCGTCAGGTCGATCAGGATGTCGGCGATCTCGGAGGGCTCTTCCGAGAGGTCGAGGCCGGCAATCGCGTCGGCCTTGTTCTCGCGCTCGGCGAGACGCTCGGAATCGGCATCCGATGCCCGGTCCGACAGCGTATAGACCGTGACGCCCCGGGCGTTCTCGCTGGCGCCGCCGATCGAGTCGGCATGGACCGAGATGAACAGCTGGGCGCGGGCGTCGCGGGCGATCTTCACCCGCTCGCCGAGCGGGATGAAGATGTCGCGGTCGCGGGTCATGACGACGCGGTATCGCCCGGTCGCGACGAGCTTGTCGCGCAGCACCCTGGCGAAGTCGAGGACGATCATCTTCTCCTCGTCGCCGGTGGACGGCGCGGAGGCTCCGGGGTCGATGCCGCCATGGCCGGGATCGATGACGACCACCGGCGGACCCGCCTCCTCCGCCCCGGCATGGCGCCCGCCCGGGCTTTCGCGGTCGCCCCGGCGGGCGAGATTGCTCATCGAGCGGTCGGCGACGGCGCGCCGGAAGCCCTCGGCGTCGGTTCGGACAAGGTCCAGCCGCAGGCGCGGCGGCTCGCCGTCGTGAGCCTCGACGACCAGCGCGCGCTCGATCAGGGCGGGGCCCGCGAGGTCGATGACGATGCGTGACTTGCCGGGCGCGAAAAGCCCGTAGCGGAAGGTCTTGACCAGGCCGCGGCGATCGCCGCCGAGCTGGGGGCCGATATGGAAGTTCACCTCGTCGAGATCGACGATGATCCGGTAGGGGTCCGCGAGCGCGAAGGCGCGCATCTCGACGCCGCGCGTCAGGTCGAAGGTCAGCACCGTGCGGGCGGCATCGCCCGACAGACGCGCCGCCGAGACGACGGCGGGAAGCGACGAGCGGGTGCCATGCGCGCCCGCGCGCGCCTCGCTCCGGTCCCGGGAGGTCGCCGTGATAGCGCCGGTCGTCTGGCCTTGCGCAGCCGGCACGGCAGCGACGAGCGCCGCGGCCAGCAGGGCGACAGTCAGGCAGACGGTGCGGCGCGTTCCGGCCATGGCTCCCCTTCTCGGCGCGCCGGCCGGCGAATCGCCGGACAACGGGCTCTTCGTCGAAGGGGATAGTCGATAGCGCCGGCCGGGTTAACCTATCGTTACCCATATGGACGCGCGGGCGCGCGAAATTCGCGCGGGCTGTGACCGGGGCGCCACCCCGGGCCTATCGCCAGAGGCCGTAATCGCCCCAGGCTTCTTCGGGAATGGCATCGCCGACCCGGTAGGTCAGTTCGAGCACGCGCATGTGGTCGGGCGTGGTGCGGCATTCGAAGGACAGCCGGTACCACAGGCCGCCGCTGCGCAGGGCCGCGCCCCTGCCGGTCAGCACCGCACCCTCGTGATGGGGTGGCTCCAGCGCTCCGCCGACCACGCGATCCGGCCGGAACGGGCTCGAATCGGCGCGGATGCGCGCCATCAGTTCGATGTCGCAGACCTGCTCGAACCGGGTTTCCGGCTCCAGCCGGCGCAGCATGGCGTCGAGGCGCCCGTTCGGAGCGGCGACGGTCGGAAAAGCGACAGCGACGAGGCTCGCTGCGAGAACGATACGCCTTGCAAGGATCATGATGGACTTCGATATAGCCAATCCCGGCCGCGGCGGTACCTCCGCGAGAGCATTCCTCACGTATCGCGGGCGCGAATACGCTCTACGGTCGCGCGATAGGCTTCGGTGCCAACCCCGACCTGCCCCCAGATCAGCCGCGCGGCCTGGCCGGAACGCAACCGGTCGTTCTCCCGGTCGGCCGCCCAGAGCAGCAGGATCTGCTTCGGGAACAGATAGCCGTCGGCCTCGAAAGCGTGGGTGCCGCCCTCGGCCTCGGCGATCCGGCGGAACAGGTCGCCCGCCTCGGTGTCGCAGACATCGGCGCCTGAATAGGTCGCGCGATAGACGTCAGGCAAAGGCGAGACGCCGATGAACTGCGCCCTGCCCGCGGCATCATATTCGACCTGAACGGATTCCTCGGCGAAATAGTCGGATTCGGCATGCTGGCCGGAGGCGGGGAGCCGCAGGCCCGCGGCGGCGGCCCGGATCTCGGCGCGCGTCGCGTTGAGCCGAAGGGGGCCGATGCCGCCATGCGGCGTGATGGGAAGTTCGCTCATGGGACGATGCGCCGGTTGTTCGCGCCTCTCCTGCGGAGGAACTGCGGCGGTCCTGTGACCTTCCGTATCAGGTCAGCAGCCCGGCTCAAGACGACAATCGTCTGGAGTTGCCCCGAACTGGTACGAAACTGTGGGAATTTCGCCACATGAAACCTTGGATCGACGCAGCGGAAGGCTGACATCGCAGCTTCGTGATTGCGGCTTTTCCGCGAAGCGGTCACCACTGAGGTCCGCAGCTTAACCATGATTCAGAGCAGGGCAGCGCCGAGATGCAGAGTGATTCCGAGAATATGTCCGGGTCCACGGCCCCCGCAGCGGATGGCCTGAAGCTCTCGCGACGCTTCTTCGTCCTTGCCGCCCCTGCCGTTCTGACCGCCTGCACCACCGCTGGCGGCGGCATGGGCTCCTACGGCACGGTGTCCGAGGGACGGGTCACGCTGCCGGCCATGGACACGTCGGGCGTCAACCCGCGCTGGCTGCGCCAGACGGTGGCCTATTCCGGCGGCGAGGCTCCCGGTACGGTCGTCGTCCGCCCCTCCGAGCGGCACCTCTATTTCGTCACCGGCCGCGGCACGGCGGTCCGCTACGGTGTCGGCGTCGGCCGCCAGGGCGCGCTCTGGCACGGCCGCGCCGTGATCGGCCGCAAGGGCTCGTGGCCGAACTGGACCCCGACGGCCAACATGATCCGCTACGACCCCCGCAATGCGCGCTATGCCGGCGGCATGCCCGGCGGCATCAACAATCCGCTCGGCGCGCGGGCGCTCTACCTGCATCGCGGCGGCCGGGACACGATGTACCGCCTGCACGGCACCAACGTGCCCTCGTCGATCGGCACCGCCGTCTCATCGGGCTGCATCCGCCTGTTCAACCACGACATCATCGACCTGCATGATCGTGTCCGGATCGGCACGCCGGTCGTGGTGCTGGCGGGCTGAGCCGCCTTCTACCTGACGCTACAGGGAATATGACAGGAGGGGCCCATTGTGGCCCCTCTTCCCTTATCCGGCTTGCCAATCGGCATATCGGGCCGTTACAACGACTTCCGCATGGTTCGCGGGCCCAAGGGCGGCGAGTCGCGATGCGGCCGGCTCTTGCATGGCCGGCCCCGCAGCTCCACCTCCCGGCAAGCGCCCCGTTCAAGCCGCCATTCGCCGGCTGCGACGACCATGCCTTCCCTGTCGCCGCACACTGTTCGCGGCGCTTAGTTCACGGGTGTGCGGCATGCCGGCATCGACGGTTCTTACGGGTTCGGGACGAGGGGTTGGCTCCGCCGCCCTCGGCCGTGGCCCCGCCGTCGGCCATTCCGCCAGCGCCGCGCCCTCCCTTTCCACCGCATTGACGGCTGTGCGCCGGCGCCGTGTCGGCGCCGCCCCGGCTTTTTCCCCCGAGCGGGGCCCTGTCGGGCCGGCGCCATGGGCCGTCTCAACACACAAGAGTTCATCCGATGGCCAACAAAATGCTCATCGATGCCGCCCACCCGGAAGAGACCCGGGTTGTGGTGGTCCGTGGTAATCGCGTCGAGGAATTCGATTTCGAGAGCCAGTCTCGCAAACAGCTGCGCGGCAATATCTATCTGGCGAAGGTGACGAGGGTCGAGCCCTCGCTGCAGGCCGCGTTCATCGAATATGGCGGCAACCGCCACGGCTTCCTCGCCTTCTCCGAAATCCATCCCGACTACTACCAGATCCCGGTCGCCGACCGCGAGGCGCTGCTCGCTGACGAGGCGCGCCAGCACCGCGAGGACGATGACGAGGAAGGCGGCCGTGGCCGGCGCAACGATCGCGGCGGCGACCGCAAGGGCAATGGCCGGCGGCGTCGCCGGGGCGAGCGCCGCCCGCGCAGCGAGGCCGCCGAGGCGAAGACCTCCGAGGCCGTGACCGGCGAGGCGCAGGTCGATGATGCCGGCACGGAGACCGTCGAGGTTGTCGAGACCGAGCGGACCGAGGGCGACGTCACCGTCGTCGAGCATGCCGAGACGGTGACCGAGACGCCGGCCGCAGCGGACGACGTGGCGCCCGAAGCGGCCGTGACCGAGGATGCTCCGGTCGAAGCGTCGGACGGCACCACGGACGAGGGCGAGCCGAAGGGCGCGGAAGCCGCCGCCGAGGACGACGAGGACGAAGACGACGAGGATGAGGCCGGCGAGGCGCCGCGCGAGGAGGACCAGGTCGAGTCCGTCGGCGCGGGCGATGCCTACGAGGACATGCCGGACCGCAGCACGTTCCGGCCGCGCAAGCAGTACAAGATCCAGGAAGTGATCAAGCGCCGGCAGGTCATGCTGGTGCAGGTCGTCAAGGAGGAGCGCGGCAACAAGGGCGCGGCGCTCACCACCTATCTGTCGCTTGCCGGACGCTATTCCGTGCTGATGCCCAACACGGCGCGCGGCGGCGGCATTTCCCGCAAGATCACCAACGCCACCGACCGCAAGAAGATGAAGGAGATCGCCGGCGACCTCGACGTGCCGGAGGGCATGGGCGTCATCCTGCGCACGGCAGGTGCCAACCGCACCAAGACCGAGGTGAAGCGCGACTTCGAATATCTCCTGCGCATGTGGGAGACCGTGCGCGAGACGACGCTGCGCTCGCATGCTCCCACCCTCACCTACGAGGAAGGCTCGCTGATCAAGCGCTCCATCCGCGACCTCTACAACAAGGACATCGAGGAAGTGCTCGTCGCCGGCGACGAGGGCTACAAGGAGGCCAAGGACTTCATGCGCATGCTCATGCCGAGCCATGCCAAGAATGTCCGGCCCTACCGCGAGCCGCAGCCGCTCTTCGCCCGTTCGGGCGTCGAGGCGCAGCTTGATGCGATGTTCTCCAACACCGTGCAGCTCAAGTCGGGCGGCTATATCGTCATCAATCCGACGGAAGCGCTGGTCGCCATCGACGTGAACTCGGGCCGTTCGACCCGCGAGCACAATATCGAGGACACCGCGCTCAGGACCAATCTGGAGGCGGCCGACGAGGTCGCCCGCCAGCTTCGCCTGCGCGACCTTGCCGGCCTGATCGTCGTCGATTTCATCGACATGGACGAGAACCGCAACAACCGGGCGGTCGAGAAGCGCATGAAGGATGCGCTGAAGAACGACCGGGCGCGTATCCAGGTCGGCCGCATCTCGCATTTCGGCCTTCTGGAGATGAGCCGCCAGCGCATCCGTACCGGCGTGCTGGAGAGCTCCACCGAGGTCTGCCCGACCTGCGGCGGTCTCGGCCATGTCCGCTCGGTCTCGTCGGTCGCGCTGCATCTCCTGCGCTCGGTCGAGGAGCAGCTGCTGCGTTCGGCGACCCACGACATCATCGTGCGCACGCGCACGGCGGTCGCGCTCTACGTGCTCAACAACAAGCGCGCGCATCTGCATGAGCTGGAGAGCCGCTTCCGCGTCAGCGTCGACATCCATGCCGACGAGGCCGTGACCGGCCAGCACATGTTCGCCATCGAGAAGGGCGCGCAAGTCCACACCGCCGAGACGGCCTACCGTCCGCCGGCCGCCCTGCCCGTCCCGGTCGAACCCGAGGACATCGTCGAGGACGAGGCCGAGGACGAACTGGACGAGGAAGCCGCCGCCGAGACCGGCGACGAGCGCAAGGCCTCCCGCGATCGCGACCGCGACGATGGTGAAAACGGCGACCGCAAGCGCCGCCGGCGTCGTCGCAGGCGGCGTGGCCGCGACGGCGAGACGGGCGAGGATGGCCGCCAGGGCTCTGATGAAGCCGCCGCCGACGGCGATGCCGACGAGAGCGAGGATGACGAGGCCGAGGGCGACGAGGCGACTGCCGCCGAAGCCCAGGGCGAGGACGGCGACGAAGGCGATCGTCGCCGCCGCAGGCGCGGCCGCCGTGGCGGCCGCCGGAACCGGCGCGAGGATGGCGAGGCCGGGGCCGAGGGCTCCGAGGACGCACTCACCGCGCCGACCGGCGATGCCGAGGATGCTGCCGACGAGGCGGAGAAGACTGCCGGCGAGCAGCCGGCCGATGCGCCGCGCCATGCGGGACGGCGCGGCCGGTCGATCCCGATCGGCGACGGCGATGCCCCGAGCCCGGCGCCGGAGGAGTCCGCGGCCAAGGCTCCGGCCGAACCGCGCCGTCGTCGGACGCCGCCCGCCGAACCGCTGGACGAGGCTGCCGCAGCGCCTGTTGCCGCCGCTGCCGAACCGGTCGCCGCGCCCGAGCCGGCTCCTGCCGCAGCTCCGGTTGCGGAAGAGCCGGCGAAGCGCCGCCGCACGCCCGATCCGGAGCCGGTTGACGAGGCACCGGCGGCCCCGGCTGCGCGCCGGGCCGGCTGGTGGAACCGCAAGGCCGCCGAATAGGCGAAGCGGGCAGCACGCCCTTCTGAACACGACAAGCGGCCGGGGCGACCCGGCCGTTTTCGTTGGTGCGGTGCAGGAGGCCGTTCGACTCGGGAGCACGAATCGGCGGGCAACCGGGTCGGTCGCGATTCGAACATGCAGCGATGGTTCACGCCGTCCCGACGAACCAGCCCTGCCCTTCCGTCAGCATGAACGGAGCCGGAACGGATTGCCGTGGTGCGCCATGGGTCGTGTCACGATTTTGCCACATCCCCACACGCGGCCCTGGGGATGACAGGCGAACTTCACGCTTGCATCGCGTGGAATCGGTCCGGGCCGTCTGAGCCCTCCAGAATCCACTTGCCGAATCTCCCCGAGATTCCCGACACTTGGCTCGGCCGTTAACGCTTCCCCCTACATTTTTGAGCCGTCCACACCATATTTAGGGTCTCGTTTACCCGCGCCTACTACATCTTGACGCAATCAGTGCCTGTTGCATACGGTTGCCTCCGGCTCGGCGGATCGTCTCAAGTCTCCGCGGAACCTTCCCCAGACGGTCTTGAAGGTTGCTGACGCGAGCACGCGCCGGCGCTGGAAAAGTGTCTCTGCAACCGCGAGATCGCGGCCGCCCCGGCGGCCGAGCATCTCCGGCGGCGGAGCGACGGCCGGGGTCCGCGTACAGGGCGCGGAGAATAAGAACATCGACGTGCCGGCGACCGCTCCTGTGGAGAGCGGTGACAAGCCGGCCGAGCGGCAAATGGGGCCCGGATAACACCGGGTGGGGCAGGTCCACATCGCTGGACCCAATGGCGGCGCGGGAGCACAATCCCGGCCTGAGACGAGGATCGGACGATGCGCATCGACAGGCGTTACACCAAGGCCGGACAGTCGCCCTATGCGGGGATCGCCTTCCGCACGGCGACGTCGGAGATCCGCAACCCCGACGGCTCGATCGTCTTCCGCCTCGAGGGCATCGAGGTGCCGGAAACCTGGAGCCAGGTCGCCGCCGACATTCTCGCGCAGAAGTATTTCCGCAAGGCCGGCGTGCCCGCGCGCATGAAGAAGGTCGAGGAGAATTCGGTGCCGTCGTGGCTGTGGCGCTCGGCGCCTGACGACAAGGCGCTGAAGGAGCTCCCCGAGAAGGAGCGCTGGGTCGGCGAGACCACCTCGCAGCAGGTTTTCGACCGGCTCGCCGGCACCTGGACCTACTGGGGCTGGAAGGGCGGCTATTTCGACCAGGAGGCCGATGCGCAGACCTTTTTCGACGAGCTGCGCTTCATGCTGGCCAACCAGATGGTCGCGCCGAACTCGCCGCAATGGTTCAACACCGGCCTGCATTGGGCCTATGGCATCGACGGCCCCGGCCAGGGCCACTACTACGTCGATTTCGAGACCGGCAAGCTCACCAAGTCCAAGTCGGCCTACGAGCACCCGCAGCCGCATGCCTGCTTCATCCAGTCCGTGGCCGATGACCTCGTCAACGAGGGCGGCATCATGGACCTCTGGGTGCGCGAGGCGCGCCTGTTCAAATACGGTTCCGGCACCGGCTCGAATTTCTCCTACCTGCGCGGCGAGGGCGAGAAGCTCGCTGGCGGTGGCCGCTCGTCCGGCCTGATGAGCTTCCTGAAGATCGGCGACCGCGCGGCGGGCGCCATCAAGTCGGGCGGCACGACGCGCCGCGCGGCCAAGATGGTGGTGGTCGATGCCGACCACCCCGATATCGAGGCCTATATCGACTGGAAGGTGATCGAGGAGCAGAAGGTCGCCTCGCTCGTCACCGGCTCGAAGATCGTCGCCAAGCACCTCAAGGCGATCATGAAGGCCAGCGTCAACTGCGAGGGCGATGGCGATGCCTGTTTCGACCCGAACCAGAACCCGGCGCTGAAGCGCGAGGTGAAGGCCGCGCGCAAGGCCATGGTGCCCGACAACTACATCAAGCGTGTCATCCAGTTCGCCAGGCAGGGTTACAAGGACATCGATTTCCCGACCTACGACACCGACTGGGATTCTGACGCCTATCTGACGGTGGCCGGCCAGAACTCCAACAATTCGGTGTCGCTGAAGGACGACTTCCTTCAGGCCGTGGAGAAGGACGGCGACTGGAACCTCACCGCCCGCATCTCCGGCAAGGTGATGAAGACGCTGAAGGCGCGCGACCTCTGGGAGAAGATCGGCCACGCGGCCTGGGCTTCGGCCGATCCGGGTCTGCACTTCAACACGACCATGAACGACTGGCACACGTGCCCCGCGGCCGGCCCGATCCGCGCGTCGAACCCGTGCTCGGAATACATGTTCCTGGACGACACGGCCTGCAACCTCGCCTCGGCCAACCTGCTGCAGTTCTACGACGCGAAGGCGAAGCACTTCGACATCGAGGGCTATGAGCACCTGTGCCGGCTCTGGACGCTGGTTCTGGAAATCTCCGTGCTGATGGCGCAGTTCCCCTCGCGCCAGATCGCCGAGCTCTCCTACGAGTACCGCACCCTCGGCCTCGGCTACGCCAATATCGGCGGCCTGCTCATGACCATGGGCATTCCCTACGACAGCGACGAGGGCCGCTCGCTGGCCGGCGCGCTGACCGCCGTCATGACCGGCGTCTCCTACAAGACCTCCGCCGAGATGGCGGGCGAACTCGGCCCCTTCCCCGGCTACAAGCCGAACCGCGAGCACATGCTGCGCGTCATCCGCAACCACCGCCGCGCCGCCCATGGCGAGGTGGCCGGCTACGAGACGCTGTCGGTCAACCCGGTCGCTCTCGACCACAAGAACTGCCCGGTTCCGGGCCTGATCGCCCACGCCACCCGCGCCTGGGACGAAGCCCTCGCTCTCGGCGAGACGAACGGCTACCGCAACGCCCAGGTCTCGGTCATCGCGCCCACCGGCACGATCGGCCTCGTCATGGACTGCGACACGACCGGCATCGAGCCCGACTTCGCGCTGGTGAAGTTCAAGAAGCTCGCCGGCGGCGGCTATTTCAAGATCATCAACCAGGCCGTGCCGGAGGCCCTGCGCACGCTCGGCTACCGCGAGGCGGACATCGCCGAAATCGAGGCCTATGCGGTCGGCCACGGCTCGCTGAAGCAGGCGCCCGCCATCAACCCGGGCTCGCTGAAGGCCAAGGGCTTTACCGACGAGGCGGTAGCCAAGGTCGAAGGCCAGCTCAAGACCGCCTTCGATATCAAGTTCGTCTTCAACAAGTGGACGCTCGGCGAGGACTTCATCGTCAAGTCGCTGGGCATTCCGGCGGACGAGCTGAACGCACCCGGCTTCGAGCTGCTGCCGCGGCTCGGCTTCTCGAAGAAGGACATCGAGGCGGCCAACGAACATGTCTGCGGCGCCATGACGCTCGAAGGCGCGCCGCACCTGAAGACCGAGCACTACGCCGTGTTCGACTGCGCCAATCCCTGCGGCCGCAAGGGCAAGCGCTACCTTTCGGTGGAGAGCCACATCCGCATGATGGCGGCCGCCCAGCCGTTCATCTCGGGCGCCATCTCCAAGACCATCAACATGCCGAACGAGGCGACCGTGGAGGACGCCAAGTCCGCCTACATGCTCTCGTGGAAGCTGGCGCTGAAGGCCAACGCCCTCTACCGCGACGGCTCCAAGCTCTCCCAGCCGCTCAACGCCCAGCTGATCGAGGACGAGGAGGACGACGAGGCGGTCGAGGAGTTCCTGGAGAAGCCGCAGGCCGCCCGCGCCGCAGCGCTCGCCGAGAAGATCGTCGAGAAGGTGGTCGAGCGCGTGCAGGTGATCCGCGAGCGCGAGAAGATGCCGGACCGCCGCAAGGGTTACACCCAGAAGGCTGTCGTCGGCGGCCACAAGGTCTATCTGCGCACCGGCGAGTACGATGACGGCCGCATCGGCGAGATCTTCATCGACATGCACAAGGAGGGCGCGGCGCTCCGCTCGCTCCTCAACAACTTCGCCATCGCCATCTCGCTGGGTCTCCAGTACGGCGTGCCGCTGGACGAATATGTCGATGCCTTCACCTTCACCCGCTTCGAGCCGGCGGGCCCCGTGCAGGGCAACGACACGATCAAATACGCGACCTCGATCCTCGACTACGTGTTCCGCGAGCTGGCCGTGAGCTATCTCGGCCGCGCCGATCTCGGCCATGTCGATCCCGGCGAGAGCCGCTACGACGCGCTCGGCACCGGCGCGAACGAGGGCACCAAGAGCGTGCTCTCCAAGGGCCTGGTGCGCGGCAAGACCGACAAGTTCACGGTGGTTGCCGGCCAGAGCGGCCAGCCGACGCCGGGCTCGCTGTCAAGCGATGCGCGCACCGGCACGGTGGTCACCATGGCCTCGCGCGGGCCGCAGACGGTCGGCGCGACCGCGCTGAAGGAGGAGGTGGCGGCTGCCGTCTCCCCCGCCCTCACCGCCCTGTTCGACCAGGCGGCGGAGGCGGCTCCGGAAGTGAAGGCCGAGCGCTCGACGGCGGACCGCCGGGCCGAGGCGAAGCTGCGCGGCTATGTCGGCGATGCCTGCCCGGAGTGCTCGAACTTCACGCTGGTGCGAAACGGCACGTGCCTGAAGTGCGACACGTGTGGCAGCACGACGGGGTGCAGCTGAGCTTGGCGACCAAACGTACGCAGCTGTCTTAGGAACCGGATTTCGCCGTCAATGACGGCGGAATCTGCATATGAGACCGCTGCGGCGGGGGTATGTCACCGCCAGCGGCGCGGCCAATGCTTTGGCAGGAGCGCTGTAAGAGATGCCCGCTGGAACGACCCGAACGCTCAATCCGCTTCCATTCGAGCATCTTGAGACGAAGCGATTTGAAGACCTGGCTCGCCAACTCGCCTACGGGTTCAGGACTTGGCGGCAGCTGGAAGCGACCGGTCGTACGGGTTCTGATCAAGGCTTCGATGCTCGAGGACTGGAAATCCCTCCCGGAGTTATGCCTGACGCTGACTTAGATATCGATGACGGTGCCGAGACACCGCCAGCGGCATCCCTTACCGACCGCGTTTGGCTCATCCAATGTAAGCGCGAAAAGTCAATCGGCCCCTCCCAGATGCGCGCGCATCTTGCGGCCATTCCCGCAGCGAGCGCCAGCGGCCTTCATGGCTTCTTATTCGTCGCCGCGTGCGACTTTTCATTGAAGACCCGAGAGGTTCTGAGGGAATGGTGCCGCCAGCATGGCGTCTCGGAGTGCATAGTTTGGGGCCGTGGCGAGCTTGAGGATCTACTATTTCAACCGCAGAATGATGGATTACTCTTCGCGTATTTTGGGATTTCAATTCGTCTGCAACGCCAGAGAGTATCGACCGAGCTTCGCCGTACAGTGGCTCTCAAGCGCAAACTGAAACGGCTGTTCGGTGACGAAAGCCGCTACGGCAGAACCGTCCTACTGCGCGACCCTTCCGATGACCGATATCCCTACGTCGACGGCGACAGCCTCAAAGAAACGAAATCGCTGTGGCTTCCCCGGAATGCCTTGGGAATCGGGGTCTTCGGCCTGCGCATCGTCACGCGCGAGTTTTGGGCCTATTATGACTACGACACCCAACGATGGGACTTTGCATCAGGTGTCGATTTGTCGATCCCGAGCGCCCATGAGAACCCTTGGTACGAGTTACAACGTGCCAGCGAGGCGTCGACATCTGGCCAAGTCGTGGATTTTTGGAATTCTCTGCCGAAAGACAATCAGTTCTTTTTCCAAGCCATCGCGGACGTACCCTATGAAGACATTATCGAGATCGATGATGTGGGGGACGACTTGCTGAAGGCGCCGGCCGTCTTCGTCAAATTTAGCAAGGATGCCTCGCCGTACGTCGAGCGAACGGAGGTCCGGATGCGTTCAGGAGATTCGTTTGCTCGTGAGGCCGAATTCTCGCTCGACAACCACGCGCTCGTGTTTCCGGATGAGCTACGCAACCCGATCTGGGAGGAACGCTTTTTCCAAGCGTTTGGCGTGCCGCGGGGAAACGAGCGGCTCGCCGTCACTCTAACGGAACCAGAGTGGAAAAGGGTCCGGCCTGACGGGGAGCCGTCAGCCCACGGTACTCATTCCGACTCCGGCGCACGCGCTAAGCAGACCGCCGGATGAACCGCGCTGGACGGCCACGACCGCATCGCCCCATCCACCAGCCGCCTTGCCATTGTGGCCCCTACGCCGCCAGCTCCTTGAACGTCATCCCGAGGCTCTCGGCCACCGCCCTGTTGGTGATCGCGTGATTGTGGACGTTGAGCCCGCGCCTGAGGTGCGGGTCCTGCGCCAGCGCCTCGAGGCCCTTGTCGGCCAGCGCCAGACCGAAGGGCAGCGTCGCGTGGTTGAGCGCGTGGCTGGAGGTCAGCGGCACCGCGCCCGGCATGTTGGCGACGCAATAGTGGATGACGCCGTCCACCACATAGGTCGGGGCGTCGTGCGTGGTCGGGCGCGAGGTCTCGAAGCAACCGCCCTGGTCGATGGCGACATCCACCACCACGGCAAGGCGCTTCATGCGCGGCAGCATGGCCCGGTCGACCAGTTTCGGCGCGCTGGCGCCCGGCACGAGCACGGCGCCCACCACGACGTCGGCGGCCAGCACCTCCTCGTCGAGCGCATCGGCGGTCGAGAAGCGCGTGCGGACGCGGCCGGCGAACAGGTCGTCGAGTTCGCGCAGGCGCGGCAGCGAACGGTCGAGCACCGTCACCTCGCAGCCGAGCCCGGCCGCCATGCGCGCGGCATGGGTGCCGACCACGCCGCCGCCGATGACCACGACGCGGGCAGGCGGCACGCCCGGCACGCCGCCGAGCAGCAGGCCACGGCCGCCGGCGGGCTTGCGCAGGCTGAAAGCGGCGGCCTCAATAGCGAGACGGCCGGCGACCTCGCTCATGGGGGCGAGCAGCGGCAGGCCGCCGCGCGCATCGGTCACCGTCTCGTAGGCGATGGCGGTGCAGCCGGAAGCGACGAGACCCTCGGTCTGGGCGCGGTCGGCGGCAAGATGCAGATAGGTGAAGAGGATCTGGCCGGGGCGCAGCTGCACCCATTCCTGCGGCTGCGGCTCCTTGACCTTCACGATCATGCCGGCGCGGGCGAAGACCTCGGCCGCGTCGCGGGCGATCGTCGCGCCGGCGGCCTCATAGACGGAATCCGCGGCGCCAATCCCCGCGCCGGCGCCCGTCTCCACCAGGACCTGATGGCCGTGGCGGACATATTCACGAACCGCGGAAGGCGTGAGGCCCACGCGGTATTCATGGGTTTTGATTTCTTTTGGCACGCCGATCAGCATTGGCCCCTCCTCGCAAAGAATGGGCGAGGTTACGACGGGCGCCACGGCGCATCCCGGCGAAAGCGACTGGACAGACGCCTCGCGCACAGGAATCCTGCGTCCATTCGCCAAGAGACGCCGGAAGCCGCCGTGGACATCGACCGCATCGACCTCGCCATCATCCGCGAACTGGAGCGTGACGGCCGCCTCAGCCATGTCGAGCTCGCCGAGCGCGTGGGATTGTCGTCCACCGCCTGCGCGCGGCGGCAGAAGACGCTGGAGGAGGCCGGCTACATCACCGGCTATTCGGCGCGCCTGTCGCTCGACAAGTTCGACCTTGCGATCTCCGTCGTCATCCGCATCGCGCTGGAGAAGCAGAGCGAGGAGGCGCTCGTCGCCTTCGAGAAGGCGGTGCAGCGCTGCCCGTCCATCGTCCGCTGCCTGCTCATGTCCGGCACGGACGACTACCTGATCACGGTGGTCGCGCGCGACATTGCCGACTACGAGCGCATCCACATGACCCAGTTGTCGCGCCTGCCGGGCGTCGCGCGGCTGCATTCGAGCTTCGCGCTGCGCTCCATCGTCGACAGGGCCGTGCCGCCCGAAGTCTTCATGCCGGGCGCTGGCGGCCGCTGACCGGCGGCCAGCGGGCACGGCCGATTCAGAACCGGATATTGGCGCTGCGGACGATCGGGCCCCACTTCCGCAGCTCGCTGCCGATGAACAGGCGCAGTTCCTCCGGCGTGCCGCCGAGAGCCTCCAGCCCAAGCTTGCCGAACAGGTCCCTGGCGGCGGCCGTCGCGAGATAGGCGTTGGCGGCGGCATTGACCCTTGCGACGACATCGGCCGGCACGCCCGCCGGCGCCATGATCGCATACCAGACGGAGGCCTCGAAATTCGGCAGGCCGGCTTCGGAGACCGTCGGCACGTTGGGCAGCCCGCTCCAGCGGCGACGGCTGGCGATGGCGAGCGCCGGCAGCTTGCCCTCCTGGACATTGGTGACATAGGCGGCCATCGAATCCATGCCGACATCGATATGGCCGCCGAGCAGGTCGCCCGCGATCGGCCCGCTGCCGCGATACTGGACGGCGTTAATGTCGATGTCCGCCGAGCGCGCGAGCAGCAGGCCGGTGATGTGGCCGAGGGTGCCGTTGCCAGGAAAACCGATGGAGAGGCGGCCGGGATTGGCCTTGGCATGGGCGATGAGAGCCTGGAGGTCGCGCAGCGGCGAACCGGCCTTGGCAACGATGATGACCGGCAGGCTGGCGACCAGCGCGACGGGCGCGAGGTCGCGCTCGGGATCGTAGGGCATCTGCTCGTACATGAGCTTGTTCGTGGCGACCGGTCCCGTGGTGCCGAACAGCAGCGTGTAGCCATCGGCTGCCGCGCGCGCGACCGCCGCGCCGCCGAGATTGCCGCCGGCGCCACCGCGATTGTCGATCACAACGGGCTGGCCGATCTGCTGGCTGAGGAACTCCGCGAAGGAGCGGGCGAGCACGTCGGAGGCGGTGCCGGCGGTGAACGGCACGACCAGCGTCACCGGCCGCGCCGGCCAGCTCTGCGCCTGCGCGGGGAGCGCGAGCCCGGCCGCCAGCGGCAATGACAGGAACACACGGCGGGTTGCGCGCCAGAAGCCATGCATGAGCGATCCTCCACGATGGCGCTGAAACGGCCATTCTTGATGGATCATCTCTAGAGCGACGCCCTGCCCCGCTCGCGGCAATCGGCTCGCATTCCGCATCGCGAAATCTTCGGCCGGCAGGCGCTACCGATGCGCGACTGGCCGGCGATCAACGGGCGCGCAGTTCGGCCTCGATGCCGGCAGCGGCCTCCTTCAGCGGATAGTAGATCCGCGAACGGGCCTCCGGCGTCGCCACGGCCGAGCGGAAGAAGGTCACGCCGAAGGTTCCCAGAACCCGCTCTGCGAGCATCAGCGGCACCGCGATGGTCGAGGACGAGCGCGGCTCGACTTCGGCGTCGCGCTCGGCGAAGCCCCGCCGCCGGACGGTCGCGATCATGGCGTCAAGGTCGGCCTCGGTGCAGGCGCGGTTCTCGGCATCGGGCGACACCTTCATCAGCTCAACGAGGATCCGGCGTTCGTCGTCCGGGCAGAAGGCCAGATACGCGCGCCCGAGCGCGCGCGCGGCAAGGCTCAGCCGCTGCCCGATCGTCGCGTGGAAGGGCGAGATGGGGCTGTCGGGAATGGTACTCAGCTTCACGGTGACCGCGTCGCGGTCCAGCACGCAGACCGCCGTCGGCCACTTGATCTCGCGCGTCAGGGCCTTGGCCCAGGGCCGGGCGATCTCGATCAGGACTGGCGCTCCATGGAATCCGGCACTGAGCGAGGCCGTCTGCGCCGTCACCTGATAGCGCCGCAGCCGGTCGTCATAGTGGACGTAGCCGGCGCCGATCAGCGTCTCCAGCAGCCGCACGATGGTCGGCTTCGGCAGGCCGGTGGCCGCATGCAGGTCGCCGACCGTGGTGAAATCGGACCGGTTGATCTCCGCGAGCAGCGACAGTGCCCGGACGACGGACTGGACCGGAGGGTAGGACGGCAAGGCAACACCCGCGCGGCGACACCGATCCGCTCATTTGATCAGGCCGCGGCCATATTGAACAGCGCCCGCGCCCCTGCCGCCGCCGTCACGCCGGCGGCAGGTTCAGCATGCGCGCGGCATTGTCGCCGACCAACGCGCGGATCTCGGCCTCGGAAAACTGGAGATCGAGCAACTGCCCGACGACATGGCGGAAGCCATCGACCGGGCGCGGCCCGCCGGTGATGCCGAGATCGGAGGACAGGATCGTGTTCTCCACCCCCGCCAGCCGGATGAGATGGGCGAGGTTCTCCGAATCGAACCGGTAGGATCGGCCAGGCACGAACATGCAGATGGAATGTTCCATCACGGCGCCCAGGGCGACCAGTCCGCGAATGTCCTCGTCGGAACAGTTGACGATATAGGTCGGGTGATTGACCAGCAGCTTGGCGACGCCCCGTGCGCGTGCTTCCGCGAAGACCAGCGCCAGTTCATGAGCGGAGAGATGTCCGCCGGCCAGAATGATGTCGGCCTCGGCGACGAGATCGAGAACCTGCTTCACCTCGTCGGTGACGCGGCCATTGCCGTCCAGCGCCGTCAGCGGGACCGGATCGAGCATCTTCTGCGCGGTCTTCGGGAACGTCTTCGCCTGGCCGCTCGCCTGCACCGCGATATGGTTCGCGGCGGAGAGTGTCGGCAGCCAGATGATCTTCGCCCCCAGCTTGATTGCATGGTCGGCGGCGTGCGGATTGATGCCGCCGGAGGCATTGTTCAGCACCAGGCCGGAATAGAGCTTCACCCCCGTCTCCGGAAACAGCTTCTCCAGCAGCGTGGCGTGGGCCGAGCCGAGATAGAAATGGTCCTTGTAGAGGAGCGCGCGGAACTTCGCGTCCGCGCAATCCATCAGCGCATCGTGGTGGTCGAGGATGCGCGGCATCGCCGCCGGGCCGCTGTGGCAATGCAGGTCGATGGCTCCGACCAGCAGCGCGGCGATCTCGGCCGCGCGCGGGTGGGCGTCGATGGAAGCGGTGTCGGACATGGTGGCTCCCTGAAGCAGC
>Ga0209794_1000821_pt1 | contig 33604 bp, 36 predicted proteins | sample EBPBio232013_DNA_FD_185869 | JGI IMG/M metagenome (GOLD analysis project Ga0209794, IMG submission 185869) | Wastewater treatment Type I Accumulibacter community from EBPR Bioreactor in Madison, WI, USA - Reactor 1_5/23/2013_ DNA (SPAdes)... | ecosystem: Engineered > Bioreactor > EBPR >... | reverse complement strand
CCGTCCCCCTGGAAAGGCGCTGAACGATCATACCGCCGGCTGATCACCGACGCCCGCCGAAGCCGTTCAGCTCGGGAATATTGGAAGGCCATCTTTGCGGAAAGTTCGGTGGCCATTGACACCAACGACAATGATCCGCGCTGGCTCAAGCCCGTCTTTTCCGAGCTTTACCGCGTCCTGAAGCCCAATAGCCTGATGGTGTGCTTCTACGGGTGGAACGCCGTGGACCATTTCATGGGTGCATGGCGTGCGGCTGGATTCCGCCCCGTCGGGCATATCGTCTTCGCCAAGAATTACGCCTCATCCGCCAGATTTCTGAGGCACCACCACGAGCAGGCCTTCTTGCTCGCCAAAGGCAGGCCGAAACTGCCCTCCAGACCGCTGCGAGACATCGTGCCCTTTGCCTACACCGGCAATAAGCGCCATCCGACCGAGAAGCCCGTGTCCGCCCTTGTCCCGCTTGTTCAGGCGTTCACGACCCCAGGACAGCTGGTGGTGGACCCGTTTGCGGGTTCAGGATCAACCTTGCGCGCCGCGCAGAATGTTGGATGCAATTGGGTAGGAATTGAGATCCATGGTCCTTACGCTTCCCTTTCGCGCCACCTATGATCCCGCAGTTAAAATTCATCTCGCGCCAAAGGAGCAATCGGGAAGCACATTCTTGATGAATAATATTCAGGAGAAACGGATGAAGCGTCTATTTTAATGCACTGATTGTTTGCGACGTCATAGTTTGTATTAAAATTGATACAATATTTGAGATCATTTGCGCAATCTAATTTTTTTGGAGGTCTAATGCTGGAATTCGATGTTATAGGTGGATTTTTGTCCGCGCAATAAAATGAATTTTCAAGTGAGTTATCTACCAGCATAATTTTAGAAAGATCAGCCCCGCTCAAATTGACATTGATAAAATAATATGGATTTCTAAAATCGCTACCAGAAGGTCGGTAATATAGAGGATTATTTGAACCATCAGATGTTTGTTCTCTACCATATTCTATGGACGGCTTTTCAGCGTCTGTAAGTGACAGGGCTTGACCCAATTGAGCCTTTGGCACAAATGATAAATTATCATTATCTTCAAATATTACGTTAGAAAAATCGGAATTTCTTATTATTCTGTTTATAAAATTAGAATTCCTAATAATTGATCCAGAAAGATCCATTTGAGCGTCTTCATTTGAAATTGTGGAATTGTCTATGAATGAGTTTTTCATGGAAAACGAGTATGCAATTCTGTCTTCAAAAGTCTCAATATTTTTACGAATACTTGTGTCTCGATATTTGTTGAAAATAACAGTTGATCCAGTCATTGACGCAGACCAGGAAACCATGTTCTCAGCGTCAATCTTAATAACAGAACGATCAACCGTAAAATGCTCCAATTTTGAACATTGAAGCGAGATATCAGCAACTGAAAATGTATCTAATTTCAAATCTTTAATATTCGATCCATTAAAAGATGCCTTTATTCGACCTCTAGAAAATCGCAAATTTATAGAATTCGTATTACGAAAATCTGCATTATATATATACGGTTCAGCTAACCGCAGATGACTAATGTCTGTCGGGGCGTCGAGAGCTATTGGGTAGAATTTTATACCACTTAGTGCGTGATTTTTTCTCCATTTCATTTCATTGAATGCGTTATATATGAAGCTTGAATAACTCACAGAGCTAATCTGATCTATTCTCAATCTTTCTTCATTATCTTTGTCGTTCGAATATATATTATAGTATAATTGCTTCCAGTAGTCCTCCAAGCATTTTGTTGTAAAATTATATTTTATTAGGCCAAATATATCACTGTCTCCAGAAAATCGTGGAAACCGAATATAACAATCTTTGGAGGAGAGAAATTCCAACGAAAATACACGACCAGCATTTCCGGGAGCATTAGAAGATAGAGCTTGCCATGAATTGAATGTACGATCATCTTCGCGCTTTTGTCCTTCTAGGATAAAAGTGGCAATGCCAAGTGTGAGCATAAGTGTACTTAGAACGCCAATCAGGCGCACGATATGATGATCACTTACGTAATCCACGACACGTGCGAGATAACTCCGTTCAGCAACCTTAAGGCGCTTGGCTGGACCATCGGATAACAAGCGAAGGCTTGTCAGAATTTCGTCTTTTTCAGAGGTCGACAGCGGAAGGCGACCCGCCTGAGCTTCTGGTGGACGAATTTGACGCACTCTGTATGGGAAACGGATTTTCGGCATGGCTGTGTTGTGACCGCTGCCCCCCTACGAGGGGCAGCGGTTAATTAGAGGTACGTTACAAGGACAAGGACGCAAAACGACAGAAAGACTCCTGTCATTGGACCTGAAATCCCCAAGCCGATCAAGTATGCCAAAGCCAGCGCGAGAAAAATTGCTCCGCACTGCATCATAGCGGCAAGCCACTTGAAGACCGACAGAATGGTGCGCATTTTTGCCCACATTCAGACTTGGGCGCACGCCCAAGCAACGACCTAAACGGTTCTGATGTGCCTTTCGCTTGGGCTTATGAAATGCGACACGATCGGTAGCTGACAGCTGCACTATGCGGAAGTTGGAGACCACCTCAATCGCAGCGACCATCCCATATTACCGTCGCGCTCAATGACTTCCAGCCATTCAAACTGCATACCTTTCAGCTCTGAAACGAGCTGTTGCGCGGCTTTGGTGCTGCCAAGATGCGCGGGGCCGAGCGGGATCGTGACGGAATTCAGCCCCTGAAGCGCAGCCTTGCTCGCCGCATCACGAACGGCACTCAGGGCGAGGACGTCGGCCGCGATTTTCTCGCGGCTTTCCGCCGCCAACTGCGACAGGGTTACATGAAGCGGGATCGGGCGGCTCATGCCTTGCCCCTCCCCGCGAAGCGGCCGCCAAGATAGGCGTCTGTAATTTCCACGCGGTTGTGACCCAGCTCCCGCGAAATCGCCAGGCGCGCCCGATAGTCGGCCGCCCGCTCTTCCTTGCCCATATTTTCATAGGTCTTGCCGCCCGCAGCAGGTGACGGCGCGCCTGTTATGGCTTGGTAGCGCCATTGCGCGTACCAATGGCGGTGACCGTGCATGTTGCGAATGCCGACGCCCCAGGTGGCCCGTTCGATCGCCTTTCGTGCCTCGATGTAGGATGCCCCAAGGGGGATGAGCGCCCCTCCCCCGCAATGCTCTCGCATAGCGTCGAGCAGCGCGCGCTGCCTGGGGTGTGTCACGGGAACAGCCCGCGCCCGACCGCCTTTGCACCAGCTGGCTTTCAGCGCCAGATGGTCCCCTTTATCCGCCAGCTCAGGCCTGATTTTCAGGCTCTCTTCCAATCGGAGGCCAAATGCCATCTGCATTTTTACCGCCAGCTGCATCCAGTCTGGCAACGCCGTGAGGCGTTCCCCTGTTGTTATGTGCGCGCGGTTGCCCTTCCAGGTGGAGCGGGAAGCGATTTCCAGTGTGTCATTCTGCTTTGGCACGACGCTCCCGCGTCGCACGGAGCCCGCCCACCACCGCACCCAGCTCATGCGGTTCTTAAGCGTTCCTGGGGACAGGCCTGCCCCCTGCCATTGTGCAACGAGCGCCCGAATGTGTTTGTCTTTCAAGGATCGCGCCCTAGGGAGCTTGTAGCCCATGGCCGCAAGCTCCCGAGCGATCAGTTGCAAGCCCCGATGGCGTTGCATCCTGGTGGTGTGTGAACCCTCGCCAGCTCTTAGGGCTAGGTTCTTTAGGTCAAATGCCAGCGCATCCACGCGCAGGTGCTTTCGTTGTGGTTAGTGTTTATGACCCGCCGCCGACGCCTGTAGCGTTCGGACGGCTCGCTCTTGCGAGCGGATCGGTCGGGGTAGTCGGGTAATTACGCCTTTCTCCGTTCCTTTCAGTCTCCAATCGTTGCCCTTGCGGGGGGATGCCATCCTTCCTTTTTATGGCGTTGTCCGCAGTTTCGTGGGGTCTCTGTCGTTGTGTGCCTCTTCGGCTGGACCGCAGGCATTGCCCGTGGGGTTGCTCTCGTCGGTCACTTCTTGCGGGGATGCGCCCCGCTCGCGTTCGCTGTCATGCAGCATGATGTTGCCTCCTATGGCTGGTAGGAAAAGTCAGGCGCTCGATGGCGCAAGGTGACGCGGTGCAGGCGGGTATGAAACCGCCCCAGACTGTGGCTGGAGCGCCGCGCGTTCAGCGGCGTTCACTGGCTTCTGTCACTCGTCACCACTCATTCCTGACAGGACGTGCACGCCCTATCGCTCCGTAAGATCGAGCGTGGGAGCCAAAATTGCGCGGGGGTGAGCTTGCGAGCCGCCGCCGTCACTACCCGTTTTCATCTGGTAGTGACGGCTGGCTACTGCCTCGCCTGTGTTGCCCCTGCCACGGCGCAGAACGCCTTGAGGGGCAATGGGGATGCTCCAGACCGCTCCCCATTCCCCTAGGCCCTCGCCTGCTTAGGGCGTTCGCCTCCCAGCACGCGATAGGGGAGGAGCAGCCCTCCCAAACCCTCCCATCGGCTCGCCGTGTTCGCCTCCGCGATCGGCGACCGAGGCATATGGCTCCGCTCCCTACGGCGCTATGGGGGCGCGCTCGCTTCGCCATAAGCCGCGAAGCGGTGCGCCTGCGGCGCATAGTCTTTTCGAGGGGGTACTAGACGGCAAATCTGTTCCTGTTATGTTCCGAAACATGACTGCCCTGCCCTCTCCCTCCGTTCTGCACTTTCTTGGCCCCGTCAGCTCATATTCCATGCCCCTGCATCTCATGGGCACGCGGATTTGCGCGGGCTTTCCCAGCCCTGCCGACGATTTCATTGATGATGAAATTGACCTGACCCGCATTCTTGTAGCCAACCGCCCCGCCACGTTTCTTTGGCGCGTCAGTGGCAATTCCATGATTGAAACGGGCATCCATGACGGTGACGTGGTGGTGGTCGATCGCAGCATGAACCCGCGGCACGGCGAGGTTGTCGTTGCCAGCATCCGCGGCGAGGTGAGCCTGAAGCTCTACCAGAACGACGGGAAACCCCGCCTCGCCTTCGCCAACAAGGACATGCCCGCTTTTGCCGTCTCCGAAGAGGACGACGTGACCGTTTGGGGGGTGGTGACGTGGACACTCCACAAACCCAACAAACGGTGAGCGGCAAGGTTTTCGCGCTGGTGGACGGCAACAGCTTCTATTGCAGCTGTGAGCGCGTTTTCCAACCCGAGCTGAGCCGCCGCCCCGTGATTGTCCTCTCGAACAACGACGGGTGCGCTGTGGCGCGCACACCCGAGGCCAAGGCCTTGGGCATCAAAATGGGCGCGCCCTTCTTTCAAATCCGCGACCTGTGCAAGCGCGAGGGCGTGGCCGTCTTCAGCTCGAACTATGCCCTTTATGGCGATATGTCGCGCCGCATGAATGACATTTACCACCGCTTTGCCCCCGAGGTGGAGGTTTACTCCATTGACGAGAGCTTTCTGGACATCACGGGGATTGCCGCCGATCGGACGGCTTACGGGCAGGAAATCCGCCAGACCGTGCGGCAATGGACGGGCATTCCAACCTGTGTCGGAATCGGCCCAACCAAAACCCTGGCGAAACTCGCCAACCGCACCGCCAAGAACGTCCCTGCCCTTAAAGGGGTGTGCGATTTCACCAATGCCGACCAGCGCGAGGCGCTTTTGCCCCCCATCCCCGTGGGGGATTTATGGGGCGTCGGAAAGGCGACCGCCGAGAAGCTCAAGGCCAACGGCATAGAGACCGTTGGCCAGCTTCGCGCCATGAACCCCCGTCATGCCCGTCAGCTCCTGACCGTCGTGGGCGAACGGATGGTGCTGGAGCTGAATGGCGTCCTTTGCCTTGACCTCGAAGCGGCACCCCCTACCCGCAAGGGCATGGCTGTGACGCGAGGCTTCAGCCGACCCATCACGACCCTTGACGAAATGTGCGAAGCGATCGCCGCCTATGCCACGAGGATTGGCGAAAAGCTGCGTCAGCACGGCCTTGCAGCCGTGCATGGGCAGGTGTTCATGCACTCCAGCCCCTTCGCCAGGGAACCATGGATACACCGCAGCCGAGCCTTCGCCCCGATCGAAGCGACCAATGACACCCACGAGCTGATACGCCTCGCCACCCGTGCAGGCCGAGAGGCTTGGAAAGACGGATACCGTTACGCCAAGGCGGGCATCATCCTGACAGAGCTTGTTGCCGCCGCCGACGTGCAGCGTGGGCTATGGGGTGCAGCAGAGCGCGACCACCAGCAAAAGCTGATGACCGCCCTCGATGCCGTCAATCGTCGCTACGGGCGCGGCTCCCTTGTCCCAGCCGCCGCTGGCTTAAAAAGGGGGTGGGGAACCCGTTTTGAGATGCGGAGCGGGAGGTTTTCAACCAGTTGGGGAGAAATGCCGATCGTGTCAGGGCATGACGGCAGCGACACCCAAAGGCCACAGCCCGCCCGCCGAACCCCGTAGGCACCATTGGCAAGGTCACGCCGAGCCTTCAGCCTGCCGTCATGGTGATTATCAAGGCAGAACACGCAGAGCGCGGCGCTCAGGCCGAGGCCGACTTTCAGGGATGGCTGGACAAATCCCGCCTCCCCTACGTTTACGCCACACAAGACCGCGCCAGCGTGCCTGCCCATTTCCGCCGCGTGCTCAAGCGGCCAGACTACCTTGTCGCCCTGCCCTACGTCGGCACCCTCGCCTTCGATGTAAAATCCAAAACCCTCTACGAAGGCGGATTCCTCTTCGACGTGGCCGAGGTGCGCGGATTGGCGCACTTTGACGACCTCTTTCGGGTTTCGACCTTCTTTGCCTGCCTTGACCCGTCAGGCTCCCCCCAGTCGGTCTGGTTTCGCATTCCCGAGCTGCTGCACTGCCCGACGCGGAAAATGAAGGGAAAGCCCGTCTATGCAGTCACCATGTCGGCAGGCATTGCCGTGGATATGGCTCGCCCCTTCCAAGAAGCCCTGCGAGACACGATTTCCTTGAGATAGGGGCATATCGGGCGATGAAACCGCCCCAGAAAACCAAAAATTCCTAGCCGCCAACCGTGTTTGTGGTAGCGTTCGGTCATGGAATCTCCACGCCGTCCACAAAAGTCGTCTGGGAAAACGCTCACGATTGGACTCGAAGGCTTTGCCAAAATCAGCGCGATCGAAGGCGTGCGCCTTTCTTCCGATAGCCGCCGCATGTTCGAAGAATTCGACCGTAAGGGGTTGAGCGCCGAACAGCGCCGCCAAGCGATCGCAGCAAAGCACGCCAAGAAGGCCTAGAAGACTTGCCGTCAGCTCCTCCCCTCAGCGAAGCCGCAAAATCTGCAACAGAGGCAGAGATTGAAAAATGGCTTATTGAAGAGGTAGTTCCCACTTTGGAGGCCTTGCAGTCTGGAGCTAAAACGCTTTCGGCGGGCGAAGCTTGGTCGGAGCTTGCCGCACACATGGAAAAGGCAGCGCAGAAGTAAGAACGGCTGGAACACTGTGCATATCAGCACATGTTCGGTATTTGTTCTTTCCATGAACGGCCATTGTGCGTTAGGATTGCACGCACATGAGCCGAGATCACACCATGACAGCCTTTGGCAGCGCGACCATACAGAATATTGACGCTAGGTTGCGGCCAGTGTTGCAGGCAGATCGTGCGGGGATCGCGTATGCCGAACAGGTAAGCGCCGAACACCGCAAAAGCCACGGCCTTTACCTCACACCTCCCGAGGTGGCTGATTATATGGCCTCCCTGTCATTGCCAGGCGGGGAGACAGTCAAGCTGCTAGACCCCGCTGCTGGTTCGGGCATCTTAATTTGCGCGACGGTGGAAGCCCTGGTTCATCGCCCTGATGCACCAAAGCGAGTCAATATCACCGCCTACGAAATTGACCCCAAGCTCGCGGTGATACTCGGCAATGTGCTGGCCAAGCTAACCACTTGGGCAGCTGAACAAGGAACAGAGGTTCGGGCAACCGTTAAAAACCTCGACTTTGTCTTGGCCTGCGCTCCCGCGCTGCAATCGGAAAGAGGTCTATTTCCGCACCTAAAGCCTGCCGACAGTTTCGATATGGTGATAGCGAACCCCCCATATTTCAAGCTGAATAAGGCCGACCCGCGAGCCCAAGCTGCAGCTGCAGTTGTGCATGGCCAGCCCAATATCTACGGCCTCTTCATGGCGATCGGAGCCGCCGCCCTCCGTCCAGGCGGCACTTTGATCTTCATTACCCCACGCAGTTTTGCGTCGGGACCCTATTTTCGGCGGTTCCGTGAACATTTCTTCGATTGCATCCGCCCCGAGCTGGTGCACGTCTTTGCCTCCCGTAAAGACGCTTTTGGCCGCGACGCAGTCCTTCAAGAGAATGTCATCCTCAAAGGCATTCGCCAGGATGGTTGGACACGTCGAAATACCCGCGAAATCATGGGCATCTCTTCAAGCCACGGGCTGACAGACCTTGGCGACCATGTGCCGCGCTCAGTTCGCCTCGAAGATGTTTTGGACATGCACTCGCGTGACAAGGTGTTACGCCTCCCAACCAGCACCGAAGACGAAGACTTGGTGAATTTGGTTGAGAGCTGGAAAGGGTCGCTAGACGCATACGGCCTGCGCATTTCCACGGGACCAGTTGTCCCCTTCCGTGCCACCGAACTGATAGAAAAAGCGGGTGATGTACCCCGCACCCATGTGCCGTTGTTGTGGATGAACCACGTCAAGGGAATGCAGGTGACTTGGCCACTAGGCAGGCATAAGCCCGAATATATTGCCCACAAAATGGCCGCCCAACCCCTGTTGGTGCCCAACGCCAACTATGTGCTGATGCGCCGCTTCAGCGCCAAGGAAGAGGCGCGCCGCTTGGTCGCCGCGCCCTACCTGGCCAGCGCCTACGCCGTGCCAATGGTCGGCTTAGAAAATCATCTTAATTACGTCTACCGCCCCAAGGGTCAGCTGACCGAGCATGAGGCGATTGGGCTAGCTGCACTCTTCAACAGTGCACTGCTGGACGGGTATTTTCGGATCAGCAACGGCAACACCCAAGTGAGCGCAACCGAGCTGCGCACAATGCCCCTACCCTCTCTTGCCGTCATCACAGCTCTTGGACAGCGCGTGCAGCGCGACCGACCTTCCCAGGATGCCCTGGATGAGCTGGTAATGATGCTGGCAACTGCCGACCAATATAAAGAGAAAGAAGCTATCAGTGGCCACGGTTGATGACGCGCAAACCATTTTACGCGCCCTAGGGCTCCCGCCCGCTCAGTCCAACGAAATGGCCGCATTGACGTTGCTAGCCCTGTGCGGGCTAACACCCAACTCGCCCTGGAGCGAGGCGACCCGCACCCGCCGCAGCGTTACCAAGGGCATCATGGACTATGTGCGCGAAACATACGGCAAGGATTACGCGCCAAACACACGCGAGACGTTCCGCCGCCAGGTGTTGCACCAGTTCGACCAAGCCAGAATCGTTGATTACAACGCTTTCGAGCCCGACTTGCCGACCAACAGCCCCCGCGCGCACTACGCCATCACCGAAACCGCACTGGCAGCCGTTAAAACCTATGGCACGAAGAAATGGGAAGCAGCGGCCAAGGCGTATGTGGACGAGCATGGCGCGCTTTTGGCTCGATATTCCTCACCACGGGAACACAATAAGGTTCCAGTGACGCTGCCTGATGGTCAGACGCTTGCTCTTTCCCCAGGCAAACACAACGAAGTGCAGAAAGCCATCATCGAGGAATTCGCGCCGCGTTTCGCGCCAGGATCAGAAGTGCTCTATCTTGGGGATACCGCCAAGAAGGCGCTCATTGTCGATGCGAAGGCTTTTGCGGAATTGGGCATCCCAATCACCGAACATGACAAGTTGCCAGATGTGGTGCTGTTCGAGCGCAAAAAGCGGTGGCTCTACCTAATTGAAGCCGTCACGTCGCACGGCCCCGTGTCCCCCAAACGCATCATCGAAATTGAAGCCTTGATGAAGAAGTGCACGGCAGGTCCCGTATATGTAAGCGCCTTCCCCGACATGGCCGAATTCAAGAAGCACGCCAAGGATATCGCCTGGGAAACCGAAGTTTGGCTGGCCGACGTGCCAGACCACCTAATACATTTCAACGGAGATCGGTTCTTTGGACCGAGATCAACAAGATGAGGGGGCTACATGGCTGAAAAGAAGGTCATATTTGTTGCATTCGCAATCGAAGACGAGCGGATTCGTGACATGATTAAAGGACAATCGCTCAACACGCGGTCACCCTTTGAGTATGTCGATATGTCTGTGAAGGATGCCTATGATGAAGAATGGAAAAAACATGTGCGAACACGCATTCTTCGATCAAATGGTGTCCTTGCGATAATCAGCAAAAACTCTCTGATATCGACGGGCCAAAAATGGGAAATAAGCTGCGCTAATGAAGAGCGAGTGCCAGTAAGGGGAATTTGGGCTTATAAGGAAGATCGCACCAATGTCGTTGGGGTGAATACGATGGTTTGGACTTGGGACAACATCGCCAGCTGGATTGATTCGGTTTAGGTGTTTCATGAAAAAGGCTCTTGTCATCGGAATTGACGAATACAATCCTCCCAACCAGCTGACTGGTTGCGAAAATGACGCCGTTGAGATCGCTGCTCTCTTAGAGACCAATGGGGATGGTTCGCCAAATTTTGACGTTCGAAAGCTAATCAGCAGCAAAACTCGCGTTACCAGCGAATTATTACATGGTTCTATTAGCGACTTATTTTCTGGCGATGCTGAAACAGCTCTTCTTTATTTTGCAGGTCACGGCGTTTTGAACGACAAGACCAATAACGGATTTCTCATTACCCAAGACGGCAGCAATCCAAATTGGGGGGTAAATTTAAGCGCGATCTTGCATCAGGCAAATATGGCGCATCCCAAGATCAAATCGACTGTAATTTTGCTTGATAGCTGCCAATCAGGATTTGCGGGCGAGATTGCTGGCTTGGGTTCGAGTGCCGTCTCTGCCATTGGTAACGGAGTGACCATTCTCACCGCCTGCCATAAGGACGGATTTGCGGCTGAGGAAAACGGGCATGGCAAATTCACGGATATCGTCATTGACGGGCTTCGTGGAGCCGCCAGTGACATCTTAGGGCGCGTGACGCCCGCCGCGCTTTATGCGCACGTGGATCAAACCCTTGGTGCATGGGAACAACGACCAATCTATAAAGCGAATGTGCAAAATTTCGTGACTCTCCGCGAAGTATCTCCTAAGGTGTCAAAGGAAATACTGAGAAAACTACCAGTTTATTTTCCGAATCCATCTGACGTTTTTGCACTGGACCCTTCTTTTGAGCCCGATCGCGGCGAAGAGGCAGAACGTCTTGCAAATATTCCAGTGAATGAAGACAATGTTCGTATCTATCGAGCGCTGCAAAAATGTTGGCAGAATGGCCTAGTCACGCCGACCCAGCATGAGCACATGTGGCATTCAGCAATTTACTCTGGTGGCTGTCGGTTAACTGCAACTGGCGCTCACTTTCGGCGCTTAGCGGAAAAACGGAAAATTTAGGGGTCAAAATGGCCAAAGTATTTATTTCTCATAAAAACACAGATTCTCTCATCGCTGACAGGGTTGCGCGCCGTGTAAGGGCGAATGGTCTTGAGACCTATTTGGACATAATCGATGACGCTCTTCTGAAAGATGGTCCTGATCTTGCTGATGTATTGTTAAAGCGAATGAGTGAGTGCCAGCAGCTTATTGCGGTTGTTTCAACCTCGACGAAGGATTCGTGGTGGGTGCCTTGGGAAATTGGCGTCGGCTCTGAAAAGGGCTTCCGAATGGCAAGTTTTTCGGAGTCCTATGTCAGCCTGCCTAGCTATCTAGAAAAGTGGCCAGCCTTACATACAGACGCCCATATTGATTTATACTGCGCATATTCTGTGCGAACAGAGACATCACTCAACAACCGAATGCGGAATGTTCTTACCGAAGATCGCCGTGTTGAACTGCGCAAATCGGAATCGGTCGATTTCCACAAGCAGCTAAAGGCTGCAATCCGTTAGAAAAAGGTTCGGACCGTGGCACGAGGACATGTAATCTTTGTTTCCAAAAACCAAGGCATGATCGTTGTTCAGCATGATGGTGGTTTCGCATTAGTCGAGCTTCTGGGAAGCGAAGGCGAATTAGCAGTTGGGGATGCTGTCGTAGCCGATTGGAACGCCTTAGGGCGTGAAGAATTTCGGGCGCATGATGAAAGCCATGATGCTTTTTTCCAGGGAAACTGGGGCGCTCGTCAGACGGCTATTGACGCAGCCCGCCGCGCTGGCGGTGGATAGAGGGGCCCATGCGAAATTCAAGAATTATGCAACACAGCAACGTCCTTCCATGTATCGGTTAAGCCACTGACATCATATAGATTTTCACGATTGTCTTAAGCCGCCCTCTCGCGGCAAGATAGATGCCCATATTCAGACGCCTGTGACCCTCTACCAGAATGAGGGCCTTCGGAAACTTGGGCTCCCATTTCGGGGGCAATGGCTCAAGGGTCGATAGATGCCCATCGTGATTGTCTAGGACAATCACTGGTGTCGGGAAGTCGCCATGCTCGACCATATAAGCTGATGTAGGATACCCCAACTTGGCAGGCATCCCTTCGATTAGGTCTCGTCCGTGTTCGTGGCACTCGCCAAGGCCTTTGAAATTGTCCCAGCCTGAACGAATTTCTGCGAGGCGGTCAGAAGGGAAATCAACGAGCTCGAAAAGGTATCGGCTCGACGGCAGCCAGCTAAACGGCGAGTGGCTCCAATGCTCGTGTAGCCAGAAACGGGCTACTTCCTCGGGAATGTTGGGAAATGACGCGCAGACCTTTGGCCACCACTCCTCAAAAGGGGTTTTGACGGCCCCGCTTTCCTCAAATTCTGGCGCGAGATGCTGAGGGTAGTTATCCATTCCCGTTCAAGTGGCCCCTAACGTGAGGTGTCGATACAACGTCGCCTTCGAAACGCCGAAGCGTGCGGCGACTTCCTTGGCCGAGAGCGTGCCGTCAGCCAGTAGCGTCTTGGCGGCAGAGGCGTCTTTCTCGGAAAGGCGACGCGGCCGACCTCCCCGCTTGCCTTTGCGCTTGGCCTCAGCAAGCCCGGCAACTGTTCGCTCGCGGATAAGCGCCCGCTCGAACTCCGCGATTGCGCCCAACATGTGAAAGACAAGCATTCCACCTGGTGAGCTGGTGTCGATCGCATCCGTCAAGGACACGAGGCCTATCCCCCTGCCCTTCAAGTCCTCGGCGGTTTGAATGAGCTGCTTGAGGGAGCGCGCCAGGCGATCGAGCTTCCAGATGACAAGGGTATCTCCCTCCCGCAGAATGTCCGTCAGCACGCGTTGCAGTTCGGGGCGGTCAACCTTCGCGCCCGAAGCCTTCTCGACAATGACACGCTCGCACCCCGCCTCCTGGAGCTTTTGCAGCTGAAGGTCAGGATTCTGATCGAGCGTCGAAACGCGAGCGTATCCTATGCGCATGTTGTGTCTCATTTCTCGTCAAAAGGCTGGCAGAATATGAGACATATTTCAAGACGCGTTTTGCGACATAAAAAGAGGCCTGTGGCATCTCTGCCAAGGCCCCTTCGCCAACCGTCTCAAAAACGGTCGTTTAAGTGATAGCCTGATTTAACAGTCTCAACGCTCTCAAGTGTGCAGTGAGGTGAAGCCTCCTGATACAGGACGCCCAGCTACAATGTGAATGCCAGCACGATATCGCGAATCAGAAAAATAGGCCGCCCTATGGCGGGTAAGGGCTGCACACCTCTAGGTAATTCCCATTCTGGCGATGCTTTCCAATGTCCCCAGCTACGCTACATTCACTTGCACCAGGGTTACCTGTAAGTCGCATCGTACCACTTACATCCAGCGTTGCTGTTGCCGCTGTGTTTGTGTTAACACCAAGTGTGCGCGATACACCGCTTGCACGAAGAAATATTGTCGGCGTGACGATAGGGCTAAAAATACTTCCTGGTACGTTCGTGGACAAATTTAAGCTCCACAGATTGTTGTTCATGTCGTAATTGATGCTTGCAGCTGGCGTTGTACCAAAATATCTGTCACCAAAAATTATCTTTGATGTTCCGCTACGCCCGCTTCCACCCCCGTGCGATAGAAACAATTCTGCCCCTGCACCAAATTCTGTAGGGAAGACCCCAAGCGTATTGCTCGTCCAATTTCCATTAGTGAGATAGTTGGTATTTATTCCAATTTTATTTTTACCATTCATTGAAATGCCAACTGTTTGAGACACATTTGATCCATTTAGCTCGTAATACGGTCCTTGATTTGATGCAGCAAGAAACGTTGGCGGTCCATATTCGGATTGCAAAACCAAGAGCGGTCGATTTGGGCCGCCATTTACTCTTATCGTCATTGTTCCAGATATCGAACTAATACCACTTACACCATTTCCCAAATATGATAATTGATTTGTTGCTGTATTGATTGTCATACTGGAACTGCCAATTAAAACACCATTATTAGAACGAAAAACAATGCTGCCACTACTGCCGCCAATATTTGTGGCGGTTAATGTACTCGCAGTAACCGCCCCGCTGGCATTCACATTCGTAATCCCCAGCCCCCCAGCGCCAAAATTTGCCACGTTGGTGCCTGCGATAGTGATGCTGACGGGGCCGCCATTGGCCGCCACAACGCTGGATGTGCCCGACACAATACGATCAGTAGCCAGACCGCTCGTTAAGGAACTGGCCAGGGGAGCGGTTGCATCACACGCTATTCCCACCCCATCGGTGTAACACAGCCGCCCCGCGCTAAGCGTTGTTGTCGGACTGATGAACGCAAAACGCGCCCAGGTAGGCGTTTGCGCCCAGGCACCTTCCCACAAGGCGATATAGGCGACCAACGCCAAGAGGCTACGCTTGAACCCATTTCGCTTCATGGGCGGAGACTAGCCCACCTAGCAAGAATCGGCACCCAAGCTGCACACTCATGCAGCAATCCTATGCTAGCCGTCGCAAAATCGTATTTGTGTCTTTACGACAACACGCCTCTTCACCGTTTGGTAACCAAGGCTATGCAGAATCGTCAAAGCGTGAAATCGTAAATCCGACAAATCACAAAAACAGAAAGGCGACGCATGATTATCGGCGTGCTCAACCAAAAGGGCGGCGTCGGCAAGACGACCCTTGCCGTCAATATCGCCGCCACCCTCGCCAAAGCTGGCAAGCGCGTGATCCTGGTCGATGCCGACCCGCAAGGAAGCGCCCTCGCCTGGTCTTCCGCGCGGGAGCTCCCTCCCCTCTTCCCCGTCGTCGGGATGGCCAAGCCAACCCTGCACCGTGACCTACCCGAAGTGGCCAAAGACTATGACATGGTGGTCATCGACGGCGCGCCGCGCGTGAACGATCTTGGTCGCGCCGCGATCCTCGCCAGCGACATGGTTCTCATTCCTGTCCAGCCCTCCCCCTACGACGTTTGGGCGGCCCAGGAGACGGTAAGCCTCATTCGCGAGGCCCAACAGTTCAAGCCGAGCCTGAAAGGCGCTTTTGTGGTAAATCGCAAAATCGCAAATACGGCGATCGGCCGCGACGTGGCGGATGCCCTCGCTCACTTTGAAGAATTTCCCGTGCTGCCAACCTCCCTCAGCCAGCGCGTCCTCTACGCGGAGAGCGCAGGCCAAGGCCTTGCCGTTATCGAGGTTGCACCGAGCAGCGAAGCCGCCCGAGAGATTGCCGCCTTGGTGCACCAGGTTGTGACAACGAAGAAGGAGAAGAAAGTCGCATGAGCCGCAAGACCGTCCCGTTCAAGATGCCCGTCAAGACAGCCGACCCAGCCGAAGCATGGGTGCAGGCTCGCGAGGTTCCAGAGGAACCCCAGCAGAGCGCAACTGTGACGCCTTTGATCCAGCCCGCAGAAGCGATGAAACGCTTTACGATCGACGTGACCGAAAGCCTGCACAAGCGGATCAAGGCCCAATGCGCCCTACGCGGGGTGAAGATGGCCGACGTCATCCGCGACATGCTGGAAAAGGAATTCCCTGCCGCGTAATTCAGCTTATGCAGAATTGCGCCTTGACGATTATGCAGAATTACGGAAATACGATTTTACAGAAATGAGCCGCAAACCTGCCCTGAAACTCATGAGCCGAGACGCCTTCGCGGCGCTCTCTCTCCATGAGAAAAACGCCTACCTTGAGAAGGTAGCGCAGGACTATGCGGCCGAGCATAACCGCGAGTATGTCCCGCTCGACAAGGACGCCCTTGCACGCCTGCGTCGTTATTATCTGCGCCGCGTCTGGGCTGACCTCAAATTAGAAGAGACTGCGAAAAACGATCCGCTTCAGGCTGCACTGGCATCCCTAGGTGAAGCCATCCGCCATGCCGACGTGCAGGGGGATATCGCCGCCGCCCTCATGCAGGAAACGAAATCGAAAAGGGTCTTGCGCTCGCCTCCCAGCGACGATGCGCAGCTTATGTTCTTCGTTCCTGCCATCTACGACGCCCCCATCAAGGACGACGTGAATCTGATGGACGTGGCCCCGTTCAGCCTCAGCAAGACATCGCGGGCAGGGGTTATCAAATACGAATTGAAAGACAGCCTCATCACCATCGAAGGCGGCGCAGAAAGCGGCCTGGCGACGGTCTTCGACTACGATATCTTCCTCAACATGGTGAGCTATCTGGCCGAAGAGGTGCGACGGTTTCGGCAGGAGGAAGAGAAGGGGTTACGGCCGAGCCTGCCCCCCAAGGTCTACCGCCCCAGCTCCAGACATATCCTGAAGTTTTGCCGTCGCTCCGACGGCGGCAAGTCCTACACCGACCTGGAAGGCGCGCTCGATCGCCTCACCAAAACCACCATCAAAGTGGTGAACCTCTCAGGCGGAAAGCGCCGCCAGGTCGATAGCCGTCCGCTGATCGGCGGCTACAGCGTGGTGAGCCGCACAGGCACCAACAAGATTGACCAGATCGAAATCAGCATCCCCGATTGGGTGTATTCAAGCGTCGTCCGCGCAGACAAGACACTCCCACTCCTGACCCTTCACGAGGACTATTTCCTGATCCGCTCAGGCCTTGGCCGCTTCATCTACCGCCTGGCCCGCAAAGCGGCAGGGAAGGGGGAGGCACGCTATTCAGTCAAGGAAGTCTACAAACGGTGCGGCTCCAAGCAGGAGTACCGCTTCTTCCAGCGCGATTTGAAGAACTATGTGGCCCAATCCCAGGCCTTTCCCATGCCCGACTTTGACCTCTCCATCGAGGAAGGACAGGAAGGCCCGCTCCTGGTCATGCGCAGAAGGAAGGACGAAAACACGACGGCTACCGACATAACCTTGATTGACGCCAAGGCCTCCTGATTTTGTCGCAAATTGTCGTACATCACCCACGACAAAAACAACGGACTCTCCGTTCTCGACCCACGACAAAAATTTGTCGCCCTCCGTACTTCGCCCACGACAAAAATGGCTTGACTCTGCGGTTCTCAGGACTGGAATCGGTTTTGTCGGCCCACCTGTGGATAAGTCGCCCAAAACCGTACATCACCCACACAATTCCGTACATCACCCACAGACATCCGTACATCACCCACGACATTCCGTACTTCGCCCACAGGGGGTGTCTGCAAGTCACTGAATGATAAGAAGAAAAAGCCGTTTTTTGACCCTAAAACTATTTAAAACCTTTAAAACACTCTAAAACGTCCTTTTCGGACAATTTTTTAATTTAGATTTTTCTTTTAAGGGAGCTTCGCCATCACGCCAGATTCAAAGTATATGCAATGCTCAAAGGATCGAAGAACACCGCCTTTGTCGTTCGGCATCAAGGGGCAAGCCTTCGGTAACAAGTACCCCTTGACCCCAAACCGCCTGTAAGGCGTTTTAGCGCATCCATGAGCATGTAAGCAGGGAAGGGGCGCGGCCCCTTTCAAAACAAACCAAAAAACGACTGAGAGGCCTTTAGGCCAGACCTGTCCTTACAGGTCATGGTAGCCCCAGGGTGCGGCCTCAATTTGCAGGTCAAGGCTCGTTGCAAACGACCCGAAGGGTTGCCTTGAGGTGTGAATTAGGGCGCCACCACTTCAGCCTTCACCCCTACCTCGCCCGAATTTTTCGACGGATCAGGCGGCGCGACTGCCTTGGGACGCATCGCAAGACGGGACAGATATGTCTCCTCTTCCAGAGCACGAATCCGATCCTCGGTGGAAGGATGCGTTGAAAACCACACATGTGGATTCATGCGGATCATGATCCGAGCATAGGCCAAATGCTCAGCGGTAGGTTTTACAGGATCGCCCTCCAGACGCTTCAATGCGGCAATCATTCTGTCCTTGCCCACAAGCGCGGCGGCCGTGGCGTCCGCGAAGTATTCCCGCTTTCGTGAAAGGCGCATCAACATCATCTCGCCAATCGTCGAGAGGCACCAGCGCATGAACACCTGGCCGCGATTCGTCCAGGCCAGGTACCAGGTGAGCGAATTCTGAAACGACGTGGCATATTGCATCCGCCTCATGTCACGATTGACGATATGACCGAGCTCATGAGCGGCAACCGCAAGAATCTCGCCAGCTGGCATACCCCCAAGCAAACCCTTGCTGAAGCTGACCACCGCTTTGTCAGGTGAGGAGCCCGCAGCGAATGCGTTCATGTCAGCATCAGGATAGATGCCGACGAGGGGAGGGGGGATTTCAAGTTTGCTGCTCAAATGGGCCACAGCGCGGGATAGGGGATGATCGGGCTCCAGGACCTGCGTTCCTGTCCGACGAATAACGCTATCTCGTGCTCGTGATGTTCCAATGGCCGCGAATGTCAGGCCATACAGCGGTACAACCACCAGGCCCGCAGTTGCCCAGCCAAGAGCTGCAAAGATGGCAATCCCCGTGGACGCCATAGCCAAGGCACCAATCCAGGTGCCGACCCATGAACTGATGATGAGCCCTATTACCCCAAAAAATCCCGAATGCTGGATTCGCGTTGGATCGAGCTCCAATTCCGCTTCTTGCTTAATTTCCGACACCATTATCCCCCGTCCACATACCCAATCGCTGCCTGCAAACATCACTTTTGCCATGAACGACCAGGTGAACCTTGAAAGGCACCACGCCGCGCATACTGATAATTCCCCGCCGAATACCATCCCCTTTCCAGCCAGATAGCTCCCGCATGACTTCCTCTGGCGTCATCAGCGGACGCGGCAAAAAATGGATCGACTCATTGGTTGAAAGGGAGAGGCCCGAATTGTCAGAAGCGCCGCCCGAGCCACCGCTTGAACCTGCGTTGACGTTGAAGCCTGAATTGGTGGCGCGGTAAGCGACGGTGCGTGTTCCGAGGAAATCCGACGAGATCATTTTCGCCGTAAAAGGATCATCAATCCCGAAAAACTGCCGCACAGAGCAGTTGAAAAACGGCTTCCAGCTATCGGGATAGTGTTCCTCAATGCCTGCAATGTCCTGAAGGAAAAACCACAGGCGGATGCCTGCCCCCGCGTGCGTGCGAATAGCATTGCGAAATTCGGGGAATGGGCCGAGCTGGAGAAATTCGTCCAGGACGAAAAGAACGGGGATTATAGGCTTGGCTTTGTTTGCCAGCATGGCGTCCAGGGCAGCTTTTAGTACCACCCTCAGAACAGGCGCGTAGGGCTGCATCATATCAAACGGAATATCGAGGTAGATCGTCGCAGGGCGATCCTTCAGACCGCCAAAATCGAAATCATGCCGCGCCAGGCTCGCCAGCAGGGGAGGGGAGCTCCAACGAGCGATTTTTGCGTTGAGCGTATCGCGCAGATTGGGAATCCCGCGATCGGCCGACTTGCCTAGAACGTTGATTGCCGCCGCCTCGACCGTCGGAATGCCGGATACCGCGAGGCGTTCTTTCAATAGCGCCATGAACGTTGGGAGCGGCAGGCTTGCCAGCTTGAAAACCTGGCTGAGATTGCGCCGATCCTCAGGAACCTTATGCAACACGAAAAGGATGAGCGCTGTCAGGAACGAAACAGCGTCTTCCGTGAAAAAGTCCGGGGCGCGTGGATCACGGGGGAAGAGCTGTTCAGCCAATGAGCGCGCATCCGCTTCTGAGCGGATTTGTGCCAGGGGATTAAAGCCATGGCGGGGCAGGGGGGACGTGTCATCCTCAAAAGGTGCCCAGCGATAGACAGGGCCGACATTCTCAGCGCGCCAGGCTGATGTTGCCGCGAACAGCTCGCCCTTGGGGTCCAGAACAATACAGCTTCCGCGAAACCGAAGAAGATTCGGGATGATGACGGTTTGCGCTTTGCCCGATCGGGTTGGCGCTAATGTCAGAAGGTGCCCGTCCTCATCCCAGTGAATGAAGCGGGCTGGTTCTCCTTCCTCGAAATAGCCTCCGAGCAAGATGGATGACGGCGTGTCAAACCCGTCTCGCTCTTTAAGGAATGGGCCAAGTTCTTCCCGAGTAGCCCAATCAGCCGATCCATGCAGGGCAGGGGGATTTGCCAGCATGTCTGCACGCGTATCCGCGTCAGCCTTGGCACGCTTCGCGCGCTCCAGGATCGTGGATGGATCGCGGCCGCTTCGCACCGCCGCTTCCACCGCTTCCCCAACCTCAGGGCCATACTCAGCTTCAACCTGGGCGCGAATGCGTTTCGCCCGCCAGTTTCGGCCGAGCTGGTATCCCCATTTGCCCATCTTCCAGCCTTTGCTGATCGACGAGCCGAGGTCTCCAAAAGGATCAAAAGAATTGCCTGACATGAAAAAAGCCCCGCCCAAAACATAGATGTCGGGTGCGGGAATTCAATCAAAACTGGACAGGACTTAACAGCGCACTTACGCATCGCCCCAACGTGTACGCATTGAAACAGAAGGGGGCGACGCGTTGCACGATTTCCCAACCAGGGCCGAGACGCGCGAAACGGGCGCGCCGTCCCTGGGGGAAAATCGGCAAGTGCGCCAGGGGAAACCCCTGGACCCCTCCGAGCCGCCTGACCGACTGTGCTGGAGCTGTCCTTTGGCAATTTATCACCTGCATGTGAAAAACATCAGCCGCGAACAAGGTCGCAGCATCGTGGCCGCCGCAGCCTATCGTGCCGGCGAATGCCTCATGAACGAAGCAGAGGAAAAACTCAGCAATTTCGGCGGAAGGCGTGAAATCGTTTTTACAGAAATACGATTACCCGACGGAGCGCCCACCTGGATGCGCGATAGGGAAGCTCTCTGGAATGCCGTCGAGAAGGCGGAAATCCGCAAGGACGCGCGCCTTGCCAAGGAGGTGGAATTTGCCCTCCCGCGTGAACTTCCTCGCGTCGCATGGGTTGAAGTGGCGCGCGCCATGGCAGACCACTTTTTGGCGCAAGGGCTTGTTGCTGACCTGGCGATTCACGAGGACGGGCAGGGGAGGAATCCCCATGTCCACATTCTGCTGACGACGCGCCAGATAACCGCCAAAGGGTTCGGCCCGAAAATACGTGAAGCCGACAAGCACGCATTCATTGTCGAAACCCGCGCAAAATGGGCGACTATCGCCAACGCCGCCTTGGCAGGTGCAGGGATAGACGTGCAGATTGATGCTCGAAGCCATGCGGCACGCGGCCAGGAATCGGAGCCTGGGAAGCATCGAGGCCCCGACCGCGCCGAGCGTGCAGCCAGACGGGCAAGGGGGAGAACAATGGACCTGGACACTCTTGAGGCCCGACGCGAACTGCTGGCTGACAAAAGCGCCCTTGAGCGTTTTCCGCTGTTGCGTGCCCGTGGCGATTGGCCGCCCGAGAGCCCCGAGCCTCCCTCAGGCCTGAATGCTGCGGAACGTGCCGAACACAAAGCCTTCTGGCGGGAGGTCACCAACCGCCAGCTCGGAATTGAGTCCGAACCGTCCCCCGAACGGGAAGCACCCACCGTTGCCGATCGTGCTGAATCCCTCCTGGACCAGCTTGAGGCAAAGGCCATGGCGATCATTACCGCCGAAACCTCAGGTGCCCGCGCCCGTCGTGAGAATGCCGAGCTGGAGGCGTTCTCCCAAGGGTTCGCAGACCTACGCCAGACAATCTTGGAACTGCGGGCAGAGAACGCGCGCAATGCCGCTTATGTTGCCGCCTTCCGCGAACAATACCCGCTTGAATCTTGGGGCGACGTTGATCGACACCCCGTGCCTGGACCAGACGGAGAGCCCATGTCACCCACCCAACGTGACGCGGCCGAGGACGCCATGCTCGCGGCCGTTGAAGCTCCCACCCGAGCCCAATCCTTGCCGCCGCGACCCGAACGGCTGCCCCAGGCCGAACGCATCTCCCACGAAGAGGCCGTCTTGCGCGATATGGCGGCCAAAGACCCTGATCTGGCCTGGCTCAATGACACCGCGCCCTCGCCCGAGGCGGTTGCAAGACGCGACTGCACCCATGAAGAGGATGCATTGTTGCTGGAGCCCGATCGACAGCGCGCGCCAGAGCGGGATCGTTAGTAACAGGGCTTTCCGCCCCTCGCCCCTACCCCTGAGCCCCTGTGCGGGGGCGGTGCAGTGTTCCACACGGTCTTTCAGGGATGCTCCCCTTGGACCAGCAAACCCACCCTCGCGTCCAGCAGGTTCGGGGAGGTGCGACCTTGACCCACGCGGGTGCAAGGGCCTGCCCGCTCCATTCGCTTCGCTCCCGTGTTGACCCTGTGACCCGCGCCGCCTGTGGCTTGGGCCAGCGGACGCCTTGACCTCCCGACCAGCCGCGAAGGGCGCGAGCTGGAGAAACCAACGGGAGAAATCACCATGAAAAACGACCGAAAGAACCGCAACCGACCCAGCCACGGCGTCTATGTCGTGGAGGGCGAGGGCGATAACGCCTACTGGACCAAGATCGGGTCCGCCTGGACGCACGATGACGGCGACGGGTTCAACATCCAGCTCACCGCTTTGCCCCTCACGGGACGCATCGTTGTCCGCAAGCCGCGCAAGGATACGGGCGAAGGGGAGCGCGACTAATGAGCGCCGCCAAACGCTTCAGGGTCGCGATTATCGCCTCACGCGAATACGTCATCGATGTTGACGCTTCCAGTCCCGATGTCGCCGAGGAAATCGCGGAATACATGTACAGGTTTCTCGGGTGGCGCTACTTCAGCTCCAGCGATGAGATGCTCTGCGAAGCCTCAGCCAAGGAAATCGGGGAGACCCAATCATGAGCCCCCGCGTCGCCAACGGCTTCCTGGTGTTCGACGACGTGCCCGCTTCGGCGGGCACTCTTCCCCGAAACACCATCATTCACGGCGATTGCCAGCACGTCCTGCCGACATTTCCAGATGCAAGCGTTGATTTCGTGCTCACCGATCCACCCTATCTCGTCAACTACCGCGACCGTCACGGCCGAACCATTGCCAACTGTCACTGGCCACCGAATACTCCCTGAATGTGGCCTTTGAATTTTCCCTTGCTGAGCACGTTGTCTGGCCTGTGGAGGGCGCGCCCTCCGCAGGCCAGATTCTTCTCGATGCCGCCGATCATGCCGTCGTTGGAGACGGGGCACGGAGCGGCGCGAGTGATACAGCTTGGAGAACTCGTGATGATTTTGGGATTGCACCGGGAAGGCCTGTCCATCAGCGCCATCGCCCGCAGAACTGGCCGGGATCCGAAAACGATCCGCAAGTCCATTGAGCGGGGGCTTGAGCCCCCTGTTTATGGGCCCCGGCAGGTGGGCCGGCCGGGCAAGCTACGACCGTTTGTCGACTTCATCCGGGAACGATTGTCGTCCTTCCCGGATCTGACAGCGACCCGGCTCCTTCGCGAAATCCGCGAGCGCGGCTATGGCGGGGCTTACTCGCCCGTGAAGCGGCTTGTCGCGGCGCTGCGGCCCAACGAGGGCCCCAAGCCCTTCGAGCTTCGGTTCGAGACGCCGCCGGGATTACAGGCGCAGGTTGACTTTGCCCGCTTCGTGGTCGCCTTTGAGGATGAGCCGGGTTCAACGCGGATCATCTGGCTGTTCAGTCTCGTGCTGGGCCATTCGCGCTTCATCTTCGCCCGCTTCGTCCTGCATCAGGACCTTCAGACGCTGCTCCGCTGCCATATGGCGGCGTTCGGGGCGATCGGCGGCGTCCCTGTCGAGATCCTTTATGACCGGATGAAGACGGCGGTCACGGGTGAGGATAGCGAGGGGCACATCATCTACAACCGGTCGCTTCTGGCGCTGGCCCAGCATTACGGCTTCCTGCCGAAGGCCTGCAAACCGTATCGGGCGAAAACCAAGGGCAAGGTGGAGCGTCCCTTCCGCTACATCCGCGAAGACTTCTTCCTTGGACGCAGCTTCCGGAACATGGAGGATCTGAACCGGCAGCTTGCTGACTGGCTCGGCACTGTGGCGAATGTGCGCGTGCACGGGACCACCAACCGCATCGTCTCGGAAGCCTTTGCTGCCGAGCAGCCGGAGCTTCAAGCTCTGCCGGCTGGGCCCTTCGACGCGCTGATCAAGCTGGAGCGGCGGGTCAGTCATGACGGCTTCGTCGCGATTGGAGGGAACTATTACAGCGTCCCGGACCGGACGCGCCGGCTCGTCGAGGTGCATCAACTGCCCCATGAGATCCGCATCCTCGACAGCGGTCGCCTTGTCGCTTGCCATCCGGTTGTGGAAGGCCGCAAGCAATACAGGATCGATCCCGCCCATCGCCAGGGGAATGCGGCAAGGACAAGAGCGCATGGCTATCCGCGACAGAAGGAGGATGGGCTGACCTTCCTCCGGCCCGGCGATCAGGTACCAAGCCGCCCGCTCGCCCTTTACCAGGCGATCGGCGACAGGCTCGCCGCGCAAGGCGCTGGAGCCAGATCATGAGCACCGCCATCCGCAATCCCCATTATAGTTCCTTTGCCACCACGCTCGACAGCATCAAGAAGAGCCTGGTTGCCTTGCGCATGCCGCGCGCGCTGGAAGTGCTTGATCAGGCTATGCGCCGCATCGAGCAGGGTGAGATCGACGCTATCGGCGCCCTCGACCAGATCCTGGTGGAGGAGCTCTCGGTCCGGGAGAACCGGCGCATCAGGATGGCGCTGCTTGTTGCGAGGCTGACCGCAATAAAGACGCTTGCCGGCTTTGACTTCACCTTCCAGCCTTCGCTCGACAGGAACCGCATCCTGGCGCTCGCCGAGCTGACCTTCATCGACCGGGGCGAGGTCGTGCATCTGCTCGGTCCACCTGGCACCGGCAAAAGCCATCTCGCCACGGCGCTCGCGGTCGAGGCCGTGAAGGCCGGGAAGAGTGTCGCCTTCTCGACCCTTGCCGATCTCGTCACTTCGCTGGCCAAGGCCGAAAAGGAGGGGACCTTGCGCGAGCGCATCCGCTATCTGGCAAGGCCACAGCTCCTTGTGGTCGACGAGATCGGATACCTGCCTGTCGTCCCTGGCGGCGGCAACTTGTTCTTCCAGCTCGTCAACGCCCGCTACGAAAAGGGCGCCATGATCCTCACCTCAAACCGCGGCTTTGCGGAATGGGGTGATATCTTCGGCGATCCCGTCGTGGCCACGGCGCTGCTCGACAGGTTGCTGCACCATGCCGTCGTGATCCAGATCGAGGGCGCAAGCTACCGCCTTCGGCAGCACGCCGATCTGATCCCGGAGCATGTGCGTTCGAAGGCTTCCATCACCCCGCCGCCGGCCTTCAAGCGGCGCGGCCGTCCCCCTGGAAAGGCGCTGAACGATCATACCGCCGGCTGATCACCGACGCCCGCCGAAGCCGTTCAGCTCGGGAATATTGGAAGGCCATCTTTGCGGAAAGTTCGGTGGCCATTGACAGATGCCATCGAAGGAGGGCTTCAAAGCCAACAAGGCTCTGATCATCAAGATTGAACTGAGGCTGGAAGACGAGGAAAAACTCGTCCTGATCGAGCGCCACTTTCAGATCGCGGTCCAGCTGCTTCGTGTTCTTCCGAATAAGGTCCAGCCGCATATCATACCAGGCGAAGGCATTCCTCTCTGCTGTCTTGGCGGCATACATGGCGAGATCGGCCCGTCGCAGGACTTCGCTGGAGCCGTCAAGGTCTTCGTCATCGTAACAAGCCAATCCAACAGAGACACCGAGGATCACATCGTTTTTATCGGACAGGCAAATAGGTTGCCGGATCGCTTCAATGATTGAAACGACAAGATCCTCGATTTCGTCGCTTTGTTTGTCGAAGAACAGGATAGCGAACTCATCGCCGCCCAGACGTGCGATAAAGGCTTGGGTTTCAGCGCATTGCTCCCGAAGCCGCTTGCCGATCTCCACCAGACATTCATCGCCGGCACTATGCCCGTGTTGATCGTTAACGTCCTTGAAAAGGTCGAGGTCGAGATAGGCGACGGTTACACTGTTCGACTTGGTCTCAGTGTGACGATTGAGTTTGCGGAGGAAGTAGGCCCGGTTGGCCAAACCTGTCATCTGATCAAGATGTGCGGCACGCCAAAGCTCAGTTTGGCGATGATAAGCTTCAGTGACATCCTGGAGGAAGCCCTGGATTACGGGCTCTCCCAAATGGTTCAAACGGTATTGAGCTCCAACTTTAAGCCGTCGAACCAGGCCCGAGGGTTGGCAAAAGTCGAATTCATGAACCACCGGTTCTGGACTGAATTGGGGTTGGTCGATGAACGATCCGATAACGCTTCGCACTTCAGGCACGAGCGGGCGGAGCGCCACGTCAAGACTGACTTCGGCATCATTGGCCAAGCCGTATAAATCATAGATCCTATCGGACCACAGCATCCGCTTGGTCCTGATTTCATAAGTCCAGGCTCCAAGACCGGACAATGTTTCGAGCTGCGCAAGCCATGAGGCTCGTCGCTCGGCGTCCCTCTTCAAGATTGAAAGCTGCTCTTCGTAAGAACGCCGTGCAGTCGCTGGGAATATGACGACGTCATACAGCCTCGTTTTCGTCTCGGGCCGAGCTGCTATGTTGACGAGAACAGGCATCATCTCCTGTTCGGCTTGAATCGTGAGCGCGACCTCGCGACACGAGCCCTCGATATGTAAAAGTGGCAGCAAGATACTCTCAAAATAGATTTGACTGGATCTGGAAAAGATTTCAGTGAGACGACGCCCGTCCGCTTCGGTTTCCGCTGATCGTGTAAGTTGTTGGAAGACTTGATTGGCGCGCAGAACAGAAAACGAGCTATCTACAACCGCAAGCGCGCATGGCATGCAGTGCCAATCATCCGAATTCAAAACATCGTCAGTTGATGGTTCCAGACAACCCGACATAGGTTTTGATCTCTCTGATAACTTCGGATGGGTGACTGATATGAGGACAATGTCCCGCGACCTGTAACTCTACCAGTGCTGCATTTGGCATCTGTTCGGCGACGTATTGACCAACGTTCCGAGGAGCAATGAGATCGTCAGAGCACTGAATGATCAGCGACGGCGTAACGACATCTGCCAGATCGGCCCGGTTGTCGGCCCAGAAGGTTATGGCTGCAAAAAATTCTGCAAACTCGGGATCTGTCCGACAGAAGCCAGCTTCCAGCGTACCCGATAGTTCTGGTCGATCAGGGTTGCCCATGACCACAGGCGCGAAACTTTGTGCCCAACCAAGATAGTTTGAGCGCATTGCATCGATCAGTGCTTCGACGTCTGTTGGTGCAAAGCCACCATAGTAATCGTTTCCATCATTCACATAGCGCGGGGAAGGTCCAATCAGGACGAGGCGCTTGAAGAGGTCAGGACGTTTCTTCGCTGCAAGAACGCCGATCATGGCGCTGACGGAATGTCCGACGAATGTAACGGGTTCAAGACCTATCTGCTCTGCGATTTCTATGCAGTCGTCGGCATAGTTGTTGAGCGTTTGGTAACGTTCGTAGCTGAACCCTTCTCGATCAGACTGACCAAAACCCATCAGGTCAAAGAGAATGACCTTGTTCGAGGTCACAAACGCAGGCGCAACGTCTTTCCACATGGTTTGATCGCAGCCCATTCCATGGGCAAACAGCATGGGATCACTGACGGCGCCAAGTGTCTTGATTGCAAATTTTTTGACGATCTCTTGCACGCCCATCCAAAGTGCTCGGCTTTCTCTAGTTTAAACCCAAGTCGCAAAGGTTAAATCGCAAACCTTAAAAATCACTTTGAATCGCCCCTAGATTTCTGGACGCTTTCTTTCCTAATTTTGAGGCAAGGAGGCCATGATGGGCAACGCCAGATTCACCGACGAGTTCAAGCGCGAAGCGGTGCGTCAGATCACCGAACGGGGCTACCCGGTTGCGGAGGTTTCGCAGCGATTGGGCGTCAGTCAGCATTCCCTCTACGAGTGGCGGAAGCAGTTCTCGAAGCCGGCCACGGGGTCTGGTGAGGACGATCAGGCGGCCGAGGTCCGGCGGTTGAAGCGTGAGCTGGCGCGGGTGACCGAGGAGCGCGACATCTTAAAAAAAGCGGCCGCGTACTTCGCCAAGGATGCAAAGTGAGGTACGCGTTTATCGCCGAGCATCGCCCGATCTTTTCGATCCGTGCCATGTGCCGCTGCCTCTCGGTCCAGCCAAGCGGGTTCTATGCCTGGCTGAAGGCTCCGCTGAGCAGGAGAGCGCAGGAAGACCATCGGCAGACGGAGCTCATTCGCACGGCATGGAATGATAGCGCCAAGGTCTATGGTTATCGGAAGATCCATGATGACCTGATGGACATGGGCGAGACCTGCTGCCCGAACCGGGTGGCCAGGCTTGCGCAGATTGCTGGCATCCGGGCGCAGATCGGCTACAAGAAGCGCCCCGGCAAGTATGGCGGCAAGCCTTCACTGGCCGTCGACAACACCCTCGATCGCCAGTTCGATGTGGAGGCGCCGGACAAGGCGTGGGTCACGGATATCACCTATATCCGCACCCATGAGGGCTTTGCTTACCTCGCTGTCGTCCTTGATCTCTTCTCGCGCCGCGTTGTCGGCTGGGCGATGCAGGGCCGCCAGACAACCAACGTGGTCCTGCAAGCCCTGCTGGCGGCCGTGTGGCGCCGGAAGCCCAAGAACCGTGTGCTGGTGCATTCGGATCAAGGCTCGCAGTTCACCAGCATGGAATGGGCTTCGTTCCTGAAGCACCATAATCTTGAGCCCTCGATGAGCCGACGCGGCAATTGCCATGACAACGCGGTGGCGGAAAGCTTCTTCAACCTGCTCAAACGCGAACGCATCCGCCGGAAGGTCTATCGAACAAGGGCCGAGGCGCGCCAGGACCTGTTCGACTACATCGAGATGTTCTATAACCCGACACGGAAGCACGCACGGAACGGAATGCTGTCTCCCGTCGAGTTCGAACGGCAGCACAAAACGCAAACCGAGGGCGTCTAGAAAACTCGGGGCGATTCACTTGGACGGCGTGCACGTCGTCTGATTGGCAGTCGATAGAGGTGGACGGCATCCTGTTTTGACCGGGCAATTGGCATAGCTCGACACGGCATAGGCATACGCCTGTGATTATGACTATGAGTTCTGCTCCGCGTTTCCCGAAACCCGGCGTTGAGGTCATTACTTCGATTCAGCCGCGGCGGCGTTGGTCGGTCACCAGGATGGCGCGGCTTGCTTGCTGAGAAAGCGGGAAAATTTACTGCATCTACCGGGAAAAATAGAGAACTATTAAGGAGTTGGGTTCAACCTCTGGTTATTGGTTGGGGGAATGACCGATGAAACAGGCTGTTTCGCATGTCGGGGGCCGGGGGAACTGGTTCTCGAACCTGAAATTGATGCACAAGATCATGCTGGTGCTCGCGGTGCTGCTTACACCCATGGCCGTGTCAGTGATTTACTCGATGCAGCAGGTCGCATCAGCGGATAAAAAGCTCGATCACGTTATTGATCAGCGCCTGCCAACTGTCCTGCATCTTGCAACGATGGCATTCGAATTGGCGGATTCCAAGGGCGCCTTGCACGGCTACATGATTTCCGGCGATGCGTCGTTCCGGGAATCGCGGGCATCCTCGTGGAAATCACTCGAAGAGGCTCGGCTGGCGTATCGCGAAGAAGCCAAGACATTCACGAACCAAGTCAATCGTGAGCGCTGGGCGGAACTCGACACATTGCTAACTGAGCTGCGTACAATTCAGGACAAGGTGGAGGCATCGATCCCCAGCGGATCCCGCGCCACCGACGAACATGTCAAGCAACTGAACCAGACATTAGGCCCCAAAGCCCGCCGCGCCATCGAGATCATCGAGGGAGATGGCAAGGGTGATGAGGGACTGACAAAACGGCAAGTCGCCTCCCTTGTTGGCGAAACCAAAGAAGCAAAAGCCATTGTTGACCATATGGAAGTCGCAAATGAGATCCTCGGCGGTGTCTCCTTGGTCATCGCCATCGGGGTCGTGCTCCTGATCATCAGAACCATTGCCCAACCCATTGTTGCCATGACCGCAGCGATGCGGGCCGTTGCCGCCAAGAATTATGAAGTTTCGATCCCCGCAGAGGGCCAGCGCGATGAACTGGGCGACATGGCGCATGCGCTGTCGACGTTTCGGGACAGCCTCATCGCCAATGACAGGATGGAGAATGAGGCGGCCCGTAACCGCGAGGTGGAAGCGCAGCGCGCGCGAGCCATCGAAAGCGCGATTGCCGATTTCGAGAGAACGGCGGAAAGCGTGATGCTGACCATTTCATCCGCATCAACCGAACTCGCCGCTGCTGCAAACGACCTTTCGAATTCAGCCCATGAATCGACCATGGAAGCGGCGAGCGTTGCGGCCGCTTCCCATCAAGCAAGCGCCAACGTTAGTGGCGTCGCCGCCGCTGGCGAGGAACTTAACGCGACTGCGGGCGAAATCGGCCGGCAGCTCGGCGCGGCCACGCAATCGATCCGCGTAGCGGTGGAGCGGATGCGGGCAACGGATACCGAAGTTCAGGCCTTGGCGATTGCAGCGGACAAGATTGGCTCGGTGGTGGAACTGATCAACAACCTGGCTGCCCAAACCAATCTTCTCGCGCTGAACGCGACGATCGAGGCGGCTCGCGCTGGAGAGGCCGGCCGCGGCTTCGCGGTTGTCGCATCTGAGGTCAAGAACCTCGCGACTCAAACCTCAAAGGCGACCACTGACATCGCGACCATCGTGAACGAGATTCGGATGGTCACAAGCTCGACGATTGACTCGATCCAGGCCATTGACGGATCGCTCCAAACCATCAATCGGGTCAGCACTGAAATTTCCGACACTGTGGAGCAGCAGCAGAGCGCAACCCTGGAGATTGCCTCGAATGTTCGCGAGGCTGCGCAGGGCACAGAAGATGTCTCCCGCTCGATCGCTCATGTCTCGAGTGCCGCCGGCAACACAGCAGCCGCATCCAGCCAGGTCCTGAGTGCTGCGACAGAACTCTCGCAACAGGCCGAGAGCATGCGCGCGAATGTGTCGAAGTTCCTCGCCGAGGTGCGCGCGGCGTAAACCGGGCGCTCCAACTCAAAATAAATGGTCCGGCTTTTCCTAGTTGGAGACTCGGACGGCTCTTGCAACGGCTTGCTGCTGGCCAGAAGCTCTTATCGAACCTCCGCTTTCGACGGCAGGCGGAACACGCGCAAACGACAGGAATGGCGGCGCGAAACTGACCAAAAAGACTCCCTCGGCTTCAGCGTCGGTTTGGTTCCTGAAAGGGGAACCAAATTAACCCTGCGGGAATGTCCATAAATTTATCTCGCAATATCAATGATATACGTGTTCGCATCTTTGTTCGCTCTGGGGCACCACTTTCCCCTCCGCAGACGTTCGCAGTTGTCCGTAAACGTCTGAAAAATCAAGATAAATCAACGGTTATGTGTCCGAAGGCGTCTTTGGGCGTCCATTTCCGTGCGCTTGAAGCCAACAGATTTGTTGGTCATTCTGTTGGCCTTGAGGAAAAGCCAACAAGCGCGAGGCCAACAGATGCCGCTTACGGACACCCTGATTCGCAATGCCAAGCCTGCCGAAAACGTTGTTAAGCTATCGGACGGAGGTGGTTTGCAGCTCTGGGTAATGCCAACGGGATCGAAGCTCTGGAACCTTGCATACCGCGACTTAAGCCGAAAGCAGCGCAAACTCTCATTTGGTGCCTACCCCACAGTGAGCTTGGCAGAGGCACGCAAACGGCGAGATGAAGCGAAAGCGCTGTTGGCCTCCGGAGTTGACCCCGGCCAACAGAAGAAAATCGACAAGCTCACCAAGGCGATTGCCAATGCCACAACCTTCAAGGCGGTGGCGGAGGAATATCTGGAGCGGCAAGCGCGTGAGGGCCGCGCCGAAACAACGCTGGCCAAAAACCGCTACCTTCTGGAATTGGCTTATCCCGCTATTGGCAGCCGCCCCATTGCCGAGATCAAGGCGGCGGAAATCGTCGCCATCCTGAAGCACCTCGAAAAGCGCGGCACGCTGGAGGCGGCCAAGCGCGTGCGTGCCACCATAGGCGCGGTGATCCGCTACGCCATCGCCACCTCGCGCGCCGAATCTGACCCTACGCCAGCGCTCAAAAATGCGATCATTGCCCCCAAAGTGACGCATCGTGCCGCCATCACCGATGCCGTGGCCTTTGGTGGGCTTTTGAGGGCCATTGAAACCTTCGACGGGCAACCGACAACCAAAGCCGCCTTGCGCCTTCTGCCGCTTGTCTTCACGCGCCCCAGCGAGCTGCGTCTTGCCGAGTGGAAAGAGTTCGACCTCGACAATGCGATTTGGATCATCCCGGCCAATCGCACCAAGATGCGGCGCGAGCATTCTGTGCCGCTATCCCGCCAAGCGCTGGCCATCTTGCGCGAGCTTCATGCCCTGACCGGGCAGGGGCGTTTGCTGTTTCCCGGCCTTCGCGTCGTCACCCGCCCGATCAGCGAAAACACCATGAATGCCGCGCTGCGTCGCCTCGGCTATTCCAAGGAGGAAGTCACCTCGCATGGCTTCCGCTCCACCGCCTCAACCCTGCTCAATGAAAGCGGCAAGTTCTCGCCTGACGCCATTGAGCGCGCCTTGGCACACCAAGACCCCGACGCGGTGCGCCGCGCCTATAACCGTTCCGCATATTGGCAAGAGCGCGTGACGATGGCGCAATGGTGGAGCGATTACGTGGATACGCTGCGCAAGGGTGGGGAGGTGATTGAACTCAGGAGCGCCAAAACAGGCCAATAATTTGTGCGGAATACGCTGATTGCTTGGATATAATGCTGGCGTCACGCCATGTTCTGAATGAAAATTTCAGCCTCGGTCGCCGGAAAATTGCTGCATGAATCGCCCATCTGATGCTTGGACAACGGACCCGATTGCCATGTTGGTGCGGGCCCACTTTCCCGAGCTGAATGAAAAGATGCCGGAAGGAATGGCGTTTCTTCAACAGACAGAGGAAGCGCAACGAACGAAACGCGAGGAGGCAGAGGCCTTCCGCCAACGCGTATCCAAACTGCCAGAGGCTGAACTCAACATTGCTATAGCCGAGGGCAAGAAGCTTGCCGACAAGCGCTATCAGCAATGGAGATCGGCAGAACTCGCCAAGCCATTTTATGCCCGCGTCACCGCCGAAATGGACGTAGATCATTGGTCCCGCACGGCTTATTGGACCGTTGAAGAAGCGGCGGCCCTGTCATTCGGCAAAGACCCGCGAGAAGTCACAAGGCTCAAGGTCCAAGCAATCCGCCAGCCGAACCGCTTTGCGTCGGAATATCTATCACGACTTGAGATTCTTGAACGGGCGCGAACCATGCATCAGATTTCGCATAGCACGGGCCTTATGAACCGCTCCGGGTTTGCCGGAGGCCATTCGGTTTAAGTTAAGCGGCCATGGCTGGCTCGTCCAGCATGGCGTAGTATCGCTCTTCGGCTTCTGCGGGCGGGATATCGCCGATAGGTCGCATCAGG
>Ga0209794_1000820_pt1 | contig 33612 bp, 25 predicted proteins | sample EBPBio232013_DNA_FD_185869 | JGI IMG/M metagenome (GOLD analysis project Ga0209794, IMG submission 185869) | Wastewater treatment Type I Accumulibacter community from EBPR Bioreactor in Madison, WI, USA - Reactor 1_5/23/2013_ DNA (SPAdes)... | ecosystem: Engineered > Bioreactor > EBPR >... | reverse complement strand
AAATTCTTCGATCACGTTTTGAATTAGACATAGCTTTCTCCTTTTCTTATGGTTTTATTTTATATGACCTTAAGAAATCTGTCTAACTTAGTGTAGCCCATCCACAATACATTTACGAATTTCTACTTCATTTACGATATTTGATTCGGTTCTAATATGAAGATATTCATCGTAGATTTTCTTAACTAACTTGTGAAATGTCATAATAAAAAGATTATTATTCCCTCCAAAGTTTGCACATGCCCTCTTGAAGTTATATGAATCAGCGAGATTATTATTATAACAGGTTAATAATACTTTTGAGTCTTTAAACAAACTTGAATACTTGAACGCCTTGGAGAGAAGTAAAACACTCTTGCCAGCACCAGGATTTGCAAGAATTACTCTATGACCAGTACCCATATCATTGATTTGCGCCGCTTGATACTCATCTAGAAAGAAAGTCTTGTATTCAAGTTCTTTGCCTGTAATATGTAAATCACGTACTGTAATCATTTCTTTATTTTCTTCAATTCTAACATTTTCAGTTTCATTCATAATGATAATATACTCTGGAGCTAAACGCTCAAAAATTGCACGACATTCTATGTCATTCAGTTGAGAAAATGTACTATCATAAGGTTTACGTACTCCGGCAAAAATTCCTAGTTGAGCTATGGTCTTTTCATTCCCCACAGACGTTATCGGCCTGAAAAAATCAAAAGTAGCATAATTTTCAAGTCGCTTTAATTGCTCTTCAGAGGCCAAAACTTTTCCAACTTTCTCATCCGCGAAAATGATAATGTGCTTGTAAGGAAATTTTAGTATTTTATATTTATCGTTACGAGCTATGAGAATTTTTGAATCCAGTAGTCGAGTATAAATCTTCTCTTCAACCATATCAACATACATCTTATAAGCATCAATACTAGAAGGAGAAATCCTATTTGGATAGAATGAAAATGTGACAAGCCCCTCCTTTGGAGAAATGTACATACCCATTTTTACAGTAGCAGAACTCATACCCACTGGGTCGATACCAACAACAATATGGCCACTCTTGAAATTTCGTGCAGCATTTCGCAATATCGCTTTTTCGGCCTTTGTAATATGATCTTTTCGTTCATATTCTTTTGGCCACAATCTAATTGACATTTTTTCACCTCATAAACAAACTGGGACTAGGTAACAACAAAGACTATATCCTAACTCCTAAAGACAAATATAAATATTGAAATTACTAAAATATTTTTACTTAACTCATAACGCTACATCCTTGAATATTAGTTAAAGATTTTGTATAAAACACTATACTTATTAAATATCCATTATAACAATCGATGTCTTTTCCATCTCAAAATTCGCCAAACATCCATCAACATCTTTGCAAACTGCCACTTTGGTAGTCAATATGTTTTCAACAACTCCCAACTTAAGGTAAACAGGAATAATTTCATACTCCTCTTTTAATATACTCTGAATACTCTTATGCGCATAAAACAACTTGTGATTTGCTAAAGACGCGTATTTCGGACTGTCTGCCTTTGCTTCAGCTACTACGATTACAGGTTTTCCATTTCTAGCCCCTGTAAATACGGCATCAATTTCCACTTGTCCACTTTGATGAACAACTAACTCAGATCCTGGATAAGGATAAAAGTCAAAAGTGAAAACATTACGTCCTGTCAAAGGTGTATAGTAAATTTGACTTTTATCGAGTCCTAATACCTCTGATAATACGCCACTTGACAACAAATAACTGACTAACATCATTTCCGAGTAATTGTTAAATAGTTTTAGAATCTCCAAAGCATTTCTAACTGCTGGATCTGGAGTGAAGTTTTCTATAGGTTTATCAAATATGTCTTTGTCAAAAAAGAAATAATCCTCTGGGTGATTATACTTCACTAACATGAAATTAGTACCTGATTTTTTTTCATTTGACCCTAACCTTAGTACCACAAGGTTCTCTGATTTAAGCTCTTTTGAAAGCTTCTCATAGTAATCGATTGAAATGTGGTTTGCTGTTCCTTTTGAGGTAATATCATGTTTGGCACAGTATCCTAAAAATGATTCAGGACCATAAATATCCTTGCCACTCTTTTTCATCTCATGTATTGCATGATTCCACATATGCCACCCTTAAAATTATTTATTCCACCATAAAATAATCATAAATATCCTTACGAACAGATGTATCTAGACGATAGACGATTTCGACTGCTCCTTTATCTGTTCCTTCCATGGTAAACTCTTTGGGTTGACCAACAGCTTCAATCATTCCTAAATAATAGAACTCCTTCGAAATCTTATCGTCCTTGTTTTTTCTAACAAACAGATGGATGCTCACGCCTAATTGCTTTGCATTGTAGATCGTCATGACATCCTCAGAACTCTTAGAACGTCCAGATTTAGAGATGGCGATGATCTCCTTCGGAGAAACAAATCGGTCTTCGTATTTAATCGTGGCATTCACGGTGTCATCCTTATGATAGTTGATGAAAACAGGAAATGTCTTTGTTCGCTTGTCGAACTTGTAACCACCAATATTGAGAGGTACTTCGTTTTTCTCCCAGTTTAAAAGACGACATACATCCTCATAGGTATACTTTTGATAAAGTTGAAGCTGCGTGTCTTGATATCTCGATGAATATAGCGCTTCATATCGCTTAAGTCCGTAGTTAACCATCTCAGAAATGACAGCTTTAAAATTGGGGTCTAATAAGTGCGCTTTAAACGATTCACTGGTCTTATAATTGAAATCATCAACGCTCACTACTTGCTCTATTAATACCGTGTTCTTATAGGTGTTCTTCGCAGCACCCGCAGCAAAATTATTCGTAATGACATTAATGATTGATTCCTTTGATAACGTACTGAGCTTAATTTGATAAAGTGCATTTAACTCACTTTCTAACAAATTAAATAAATCATCCTGTTTTTCAAGTATTAGCTTTAACAGTAATAGTTCATGTGGCCTTTTTCCATTTACGAGCTTTCTTGATATAAAATCAATGATCTCTTCCTTAACTTCATCGAACTCATACTTATAAGTAGGCTCGTATTTTAGCAAAAACTTGTGATAAGAGCCAAGTGACGCATTTTCAGAAAATCTCATAGGATCAATTGAGCCATAGTCATCAAAATCAAACAGCGTCGGGATTCGACCCAGCATATTTTTAAGTGATTGGTAGCTTTCTTTAATCGTTCCGATTTCATTAAAGTTAGCTCGATCTATAGCGGCAAATATCTTCTTCTTTGTAATCTCGTCGAAGTTAACCGTTGAACAACCAGGAATCACTCGATTTCCTTCGATGACAAATCGTCTCAGGTTGTCTTTGTTATAGCTCTTATCACCTGATAGCGCCATTGGGATAAAAAAGTTCTTCTCATAATTTCCGATAAAATCAAGTACGATGACGTATTCTTTTTCTTGATCATGGCGTAGTCCTCTACCCAGCTGCTGAACAAAAACGATTGCTGACTGAGTTGGACGCAGCATGATGACTTGATTGATCGCTGGAATATCGACCCCTTCATTAAAGATATCGACTGTAAAGATATAATCCAGTGCATTCTCAGCTTCTTTTTGCTCTAGTCTACTGATGGCAGCTTCTCTTGCTTCAAAGCCATCTGACCCTGAAAGGCTCACGGTCCGTAATCCTCGCTCATTAAACTTTTTAGAAAGTGCATCCGCTTCAGTATTTCTACTGCAAAAAATCAGGCCCTTAACGCGCTCTCCACTATATCCATAAAATGAAGACTTCTGAAGGATATTTTCTACACGTTCATCCGTTTCTAGTAGTCTGAAATCCGTTTTATCGTCTATGACTAAACCATTCACAGTAATATCTGATATCCCATAGTAATGGAAGGGACATACCATATTTTCCTTCATGGCTTCATTTAATCTGATTTCATATGCAATATTATGATTGAATAGAGCATAAACATCATATCCATCTGTACGATCCGGTGTTGCAGACATGCCTAATAGAAATTTGGGTTCAAAATAATCGAGAATTTTTTGATAGGAGCTTGCACCCGCTCGATGAACCTCGTCTATCACGATATAATCAAATGAATCCTTTGAAAACTTATTTAAAACGTCATCCTTGGAAATACTTTGGATCGTAGAAAATACATAATCTGCATCTATTGCTCTGTGTTTTCCACCTAGTATTCCCATTTTCTTGCTTCTACCAATCACCTTTTGAAAGCTCTTTAATGCATCTGATGCAATCAATTCTCTATGTACTACAAAAAGGAACCTTTTTGGATTAAATGCTTTGACGTCAAAGGCAGACAAATAGGTTTTACCAGTACCAGTGGCAGAAATCACCAAAGCGCGTTTATTCCCCATCTCACGTGTTGCATGAAGCTTATCTAAGGCAACAGTTTGCATCGAATTTGGCATGACGGTATGTAGCTCAATTTCCTCTAAATCCTGTATTTCTTCTATGGCGGCTTTCTTCTTTTTCTCAAACGCATATACCTTTTCATAGGAAGCCAGCCAGTTATCATCAACTAAAACTGAGATCTTTCTGAAATAATCAAACTCAATAAGTGCTTGCTTAATAATAGAGCCTTCCGCAGTCGATGAGACCTTAATATTCCACTCTTGATTGATGCATAATGCATCATTTGTAAGGTTGCTACTTCCGACGATTAAGCTATACTCATCTTCTTTTCTAAAAATATAAGCCTTTGCATGCATGTGAAACTTTCGATCAGGGACGATACGAAGCTCAATGTTCTTAAAGGCTAAAAGACGTCTAAGCGCTATTGGCTGTGAAAAATTCTGATATTGTGACGCAATTATCGTTCCTTTGATATTTTTAGCTTCTAACCATTCAAATGTGTTTATAAGCGCAGAAATCCCGCCATTGGTTACAAACGCAACGGAAAACAAAAACTCATCGCAATTTTTTAGCTCATCACTAATAGATGTTAGAACCTTTTCGCCTCGTTCTATATCATTAACAATTAATCGCGGTTTGAAATTTTCAGAAGCCTTTATATCATCATCAATATATCCATTGAAGATTCCACGTGCAAGATTCTTAGTAAAGCTCATATTAACCTCTCAGACTTAAGTCTATCAACAATTGGTATATCTGCAGCTGCCCAATCAAGTGCATCTATGCTTTCAGCGTTCGACCATACAGCATCAACATGCTCATTAAGCGCATATTCAATGTTCTCAACATCGCATACGTATGCATGCATCTTGATAAAGAAATCAGGGTATTGATGATTCACGGTCATTAAATATGACATTTGATCCTCATGAACACAAATATTCATTTCTTCCAAAAGCTCACGACCTAACGCTTTTTTAAAATCCTCATTTTCTTCAACCTTACCGCCTGGAAACTCAAATTTATGTGAAATATAGTCAAGCTTACTAAAACCTCTTTGTAAGCATAGAACTTCGGAATTTTGCTTTAATACTGCTGCTACAACTTCGATCTTTTTCATAATAAACCTCATTTATGGATTCATACTCAACACGCACAAAAAGCCCTTATCCTCTCTTAGGATAAAGGCTCTTTTTATGCATTTGTCGTTTGGTATGTATTTCCCCTTTAGGTGCTGCGCCGGTTAATGTGAAAATGTTCGCCATGCCATTCCCCTAACCTATGTATTTATTTTGAATTACCAGCGCTTCCAAATCTGGATGCTCGGTCATTCTTTAGATTATTATACCATACGGTGCAGGGCTTCGTGGCATGAAATGACTGAATTTTTACAAATTTTGCAACTTCGTAAGAAGAATAAATTAGAATGTATAATTAAAACTATTTTACGATGAGTTTTCTGGGTATATATCACTATAAACTATTTTCGTAACATGGTAGTCTGTCACACAGGGGGCATTTAGATGAAAGGCAAATATCGGATTTATACACTCGCGCTCATGATCATCATCTGTGTGATCATCGGGGTGACGTTTATGGTATCAGCGGCACGGCTCGAAGAGATTTATAAACAGCAGACGCTACTGAGCATCCAGGAGACGAAGAAGGCGTTTTTGAAAGATACGGTGAATAACCTCATCGTGGACATCGATGCGCTGAGGTCGGACCGCCGGGATTATTATGCTGCTCTGGTGGCGGAAACCAGTGCGCGGTTCGATGGCATGGCCGATATGCCGAAGGATTCTTATGTGAACATCGTTTCGGAGTATTTTGATCAGCAGGCGACCACCGAAACATGGACCGTGATCATGTGGGATACCGTCAGTGATGAAGCGGTCTATAATCCAAACGCCATCGATGAAATCAATTGGGAAGCGACGGTTGAATGTGTCGAGAGTGAGCTTGCTGTATGTGAGATTATCGAGTTAGGCGATTTACAGCTATTGATCGGGATTGATCAAGAGCTCATCGATACTGAAGTGAAAAATTTGATTCACGACCGTGTACATCAGATGTCCTTTAGCGAGGGTGGCTATATTTGGGTGAACGAGATTACCAACTTCGAGGGTGGCGACGGCTATGCGTTCCGCGTAATCCACCCTAACCTTCCGGAGACAGAGGGAATGCTGCTCTCCACTGAGATGACAGATGAAAAGGGTGAAAAGCTATACCTGGCGGAGCTTATCGGGCTAAAGGCACAGGGTGAAGTTTATAATATGTATTATTTTAAGAAGCTTGATAGTGAAGAGGTGGCAAAGAAGCTTTCCTACTCAAAGCTTTATGAACCTTATAACTGGGCGATCGGCATGGGCATGTACCTAGATGACCTACAGGCATTTACAGATAAGACGAATGCTGAAAGCCGGGCACTGGCATCTAGGCTTATCATCGGTCTGATTCTGTTTTTCACCATCGTGGTGCTACTGGGATTCGGCGTGCAAATCAGTATCGAACGCAAGTCGTATCTCATGGCGAAAAGCCGACTAGAGGATGAAGCGAACCGCGACGCCCTTACCGGAGTATTTAATCGCAGATATGGAACGTCTCTGATGACAGAGCTGTTCGAAGATTTTAAGAAGCATGGGCACAGCACCATGATCATGATGTTCGATATCGATCGGTTTAAGAAAATTAACGACACCTACGGTCACGATTTCGGGGATGAAACGCTCATCGCCGTGTCGAGGTCTTTACAGATCCTGATTCGTAGCACAGACACCTATATCAGGTGGGGGGGGTGACGAGTTCGTCATCATCTTTACAGGTCTGCAAAAGGAAATGGCTGAGGTGGTCTGCCATAAGGTGACAGACCAAGTCTCAACCATTAATCTCAAATCAGGAACATCTACCATAAAACCGACAGTTTCCATCGGCTGTGCATTCTTTAAACCCTCAGATAAGGATTTCCAGGAGGCGCTCAAGCGTGCTGACGAGGCCATGTATCAGTCTAAATCCGAAGGCCCCGGACGGTTCACGGTGATACGCGAGTAAACCTTTTTACCAGCTGCCCATCCACTTCCTTATAATCGAGAAACATGTCGTAGGGTCTGACCCACACGCTGTGGTCGCCGTATTCCTTCGCATAAACTACCATGCGCTCTTCTGTTTCGCTGTGCTTCGCGATGTGGAGGACGGTGTATTCATTTCCTTTAAAATGGCGGTATCTAGCGCCGATCACCACTTCTTCGGGAGTGGTGTTTTTGTTTGATTCTGTCATGTGGGGGCTCCTTTCGATCTTCTGTTATAAAATATGATAGGCTTCTAGCGTTTCCGTTTGTGCGAGAACCTCGTGGCTTTCGCCTTCTAGGACGATTTGACCGTCATTAAGTAGGATGATCCGGTCCGCCACATTTTTCGCGAAGGTGAGGTCATGGGTGGTGAACAGCACGGCGTGGTCCAGTGATTTCAGCAGGCTGGCGAGGCGTTTACGCGAGAAGCCGTCGAGACCGGATTCCGGCTCATCCATCAGTAAAATCTCCGGAGTCATGGAAAGCACAGTGGCGATGGCCACGGCGCGCTTCTCTCCGCCAGACAGCTTATAGGGCGGTCTGTGGCTGTTATGAAGTTGCCCCACTGTGCTTAAGGCCTGCTGCACACGTTCCTTTACCGCATCTTCATGGAGACCTTGATTACGCGGGCCGAAGGCCACATCGTCGTAGACGGTGTTCATGAACAGCTGGTCGTCAGCCTCCTGAAACGTATAGCCCATGATGGCTCTCACTGCCTTAAGTGTGGCGGCCTGTACAGGCCCTGAGGGCAGGTTAAGGCCTTTCACCTGGATTCGGCCGCTGTGATGCGGAATCAGTCCGATGAGGGCCTTAAGGAGGGTGGATTTGCCAGCGCCATTGGCACCCATAAGGGCGACTTTTTCGCCCTTCATGAGAGAGAAGCTAAGATTTTCGATAACGGCTTTCGCTGGGTCGTAGCCGATGCTGACGTTTTCCAGCGTGAGAATGGGTTCTGAGGTCATGGGGCTCCTTCGTCTAGGTCGTAATCAGGCGTATGGCGATAAACACCACGGGCCAGAGGGTGAGATAGAGGGTGTCAGTGGCGTTTAGGCGCGCGGGCTGCGATGTGTGATAGTGGCCGTGAAAGCCACGAAGCAGCATGGCGTCGTGTAGCCTTTCCGCTTTATCAGCGGTTCGGATCATCAGCTGGCCGATCAGCGGTCCCCAAGCGCTGGGCTTCAGGGCAGTTTGTCCCCCGGAGCGTAGGCTATAGGCGGTGATGACCCGCTCAATCTCGTTAATGAACAGCACGATATATCGAAACATCAGCAGAAAAAGTGTGGTCATCAGCTTCGGAAATCTGAGCCACCCCAGGGCATAGGCGATGTCCTCCACCTTCGTGGTGGCCACCAGCAGCAGTGCGGCGAATCCGCATAACAGCGCCTTGATCATGAGTGTCAGCAGTGAAAGCCAACCATAAGCGGGATCCAGAATCGGGTTAAAGAGCCCGAGGCTGATGCTAAAAAATGCCGGAATAATCAACTTAGACAGCAGTGTGCGCGCAGGTATCGGCGTGGCGGCCATGATAAAAACGGGATAGCTCGCCAGTAGGATCACGGTCTGAAGGCTGTACTTCGGACTGGCGGTGACCATAAAAATATAGAATACCGTGACCAGGAGCTTCGCCAGCGGATGAAGTCGCGTCAGCCAGTGGCGCTGACTGGAGAGCGCCTCGATTTCACTGAGGTTCAAGAGGGCGTGGATCAGTTTTTGTGTGGTCATTTGGCAAGTCGTTTTTTAGCGAATCGGCCGATGCCCATGACGAGCAAAAGGGTGGCGATGCTGCCGATGATACCCGCGAAGCTGGTGCCGAAGGCTTCTGGGACCTGGTCGCTTTTAAAGCCATAGTCTGGCATCCATGCGAGCTTCTCCTGAAGAGCGAGGATCGGATGCTCGCCCATGGCGGCTAAAAAAGCGGCGGACACGTTCTCGATGGACCACTCCAGACCATCTGGACTGGCTGAAGCGAAGTTCGACAGTACGGCGCCTGTGAATAAAGTCACCACGAGAAGGACGATGACCACTGCTTTTGTGGATTTTTTTGAGGATTGCGGATCAGGACTGCCGGTTTTCAACTGATCGTAAAGCAGCTCTGGCTTTTGCGCATAAAGGTAGCTCACCACGGCAGCCGTGATGACGCCCTCCACGAGACCGATGGCCAGATGGATGGGCTGCATAAAGAGAAGGAATGTGCCGAATGGTAGCTCGGTTCGCCCTGAGAGTACAGTTTCTATGGTCACTGCAAACGCCCCTAGCTGTAAGGCCACGAGTGTGCCGGCGACAGCGCCGACTATGAGCTTCGTGCGCATGCTGAGGCGTTTGATTTTTAGGATGCGCTGATAGATCAGTGGATACGCCAGATAGGTGGTAAAAAGGCCTAGGTTGATGACGTTACAGCCATAAGCCAGAAGTCCACCATCCGCGAAAAAGAGTGCTTGAATCAGTAGGATGCTGGCCATGGCTAGAAACCCCGCATGTGGTCCTAAAAGGATGGCTAATAGCATCCCCCCGCCGATATGACCGCTGGAGCCGGTGCCCGGTATGGCGAAGTTGATCATCTGTGAAGCGAAAACAAACGCGCCTGTAACGCCCATATAGGCGATTCGGTGCTCGACGGCGTCTCTGTCCAGCGATTTAACGGCTTTTGTCAAGAGCCCTGCCGTAGCGGCGAGCATGGTACCGCCCACTAAAGGCGAGATGAGTGCGTCTCCCATGTGCATAATAGTGTCCTCCGCTTGATTAGTTTTATTGGGTATAAAAGAGTGCTTTAAAAAAGAGAATTTGGGCATCAATCCTGCTTAGCAGTTCATCCGTCTGAGTTTCACCACTTCGCAGAAAATCGTGAATCAGCTGAAACAATGTCGCCTTCACCGTGAAAACCGCCATGGGGATATCGATTTCCGGTTTAAAAAGCGTTTCATCGATGGCGCTGTAGACGCTCTTAAAAACCGCCTCACTGGCCGTATTCGTAAGTGCGGCCACCTCAGCTACCACCTCTAACGCGTTTTCCGATTTTGCCGTGCGCATAAAGGCGAACACTAACGGATGCTGTTTAATTAAAGTGACATTCCCCCGCATAATCCGCTTCATTCGATCGAGAAAATCCCGTGTGTCGTTTTCCAGACTAGCCACGGTGTTATCCACCACCATCTCCTCGCAGAGATGAAACAGGTATAAAAACAGCTGTTTTTTATTTTTAAAGTAGAAAAAAAGCGAGCCCTTCGATATTCCGGCATTTTCCACGATGGTGTTCATGGAAGCCTTCTCGTAGCCCCCTCTCACGAACTCTGCCATGGCGGTGTTGATGATGAGGGTTTGCTTCTCCGGTGACAGCGCGTGAAACTTTTCATATTCATGACTGTGATGGGCCACAGGGACCTCCTGTTGATATTTGTTTAACGATTGACCGATGTGGTCAACACCATTTTATCCGATTCTTTGGTTGACGTCAATACAAACCCTTCATTCCAATTTTGATATGATTTCAGCATTTCTGGGTATAATCACACTACTTAAACGAAAATCCAAGTTAAAGGCGGATACCATAGATGATAAAATTCGATAACACCTATACGAATCTCTCCCATGTCTTCTACACGAAGGCACCAGGACATCACACCCCCATAGCAGAAGTGGTGGTGTTTAATAATGCCCTAGCAGATGATCTAGGCCTCCCTCAAGACTTTCTCCTAAGCCCTGAAGGTGCAGCACTCCTCTCCGGAAATGCACTTCCAGAGGACGCTGCCGGTATCGCCATGGCCTATGCTGGGCACCAGTTCGGTTCGTTCACCATGCTGGGAGACGGCCGTGCGCTCCTCCTCGGCGAAGTGATTTCCCGCGAAGGTAGGCGCTATGACCTTCACCTAAAAGGCTCAGGACCAACCACCTACTCTAGGCGCGGAGACGGTAAAGCGGCCATGGGACCCATGCTTCGCGAGTACCTCATCAGCGAAGCGATGCATGGTCTAGGCATTCCCACGACCAGATCGCTGGCGGTTCTAAGAACCGGCGAATGGATCCAGCGCGAAAAGCTTCAAAGAAGCGCTGTCCTAGTAAGGGTCGCCGAAAGCCACATCCGCGTCGGTACCTTCCAGTATGCCATGGCCCTGACGAACCACGACGCTGTCCACCTAAATGCGCTTAGGCAGTTAGCGGACTACGCGATTCAGCGCCATTACCCGCACCTCGCCTCAGCTGAAAATCCCATACTCGCCTTCTACGAGGCCATCATCGCCCGACAAGCCGCCCTAGTGGCCCAGTGGCAGCAGGTGGGCTTTATCCACGGCGTTCTCAACACCGATAACACGGCTATCAGCGGTGAAACCATCGATTACGGCCCCTGCGCTTTCATGGACACCTATCATCCGGATACCGTGTTCAGCAGCATCGATCAAAACGGCCGCTACGCCTATGGTCAGCAGCCGTATATCATCGGCTGGAACCTCGCCCGCCTCGGCGAAACCCTGCTTCTGTTATTACACGATGACCCCGACCAGGCCCATGCCCTCGCCGATGGCGCGTATAAAAAATACGCTGAAGCCTACCAAAAACACCATCATGAAAACTTCTGCCACAAGCTCGGTCTATATCCAAACGCATTTCCTTCTAATAAATCTCATGAAAGCGAATCCCACTTTAAACGCGCCAGTGCACTTATCGATGACCTGCTTAAGCGCATGCGTGACCATCAGCTGGATTTCACTGAGACCTTCGTTTATTTGACGTTACTTGAAGCGCTTCGCTCTGAGTCAGAGACGGTTTCGGCACAGGCCGAGAATCTGGTTCAGCAGTACGCCACCCGCTACGCCGTTCTTTCCGACTGGATCACCACATGGCAACAGCTATTAAGCACGCAGCTTAGTGAAAATTCTTTAGAGTATACAAAAGTCGTCATTCAGCGCATGAAGGCCCATAACCCTTGTGTCATCCCCCGAAATGCATGGGTAGAAGAAGCACTTGAGCGCTGCGTGACGGCACATGATTACACCCGATATAACGAACTGCTGAATCTCCTTAAAAAACCCTATGCCTATAGCGAGGAGCAGCTTTCCGTCGCTTTTATGAACGAGAAGGCCGTCACTACTTCGAAAAACTACCGCACATTCTGCGGTACATGATTCGCTATGAGGTATGTGTAACATAATCTATGTGCGAGATCACAAAAAGCCCCTTTCTACCAAATCAGTTGAAAGGGGCTACTTTTTTGAATTGTGTTTTGAACCACGAAATTATCGATGTAGTTTTATTCATTTCGCTTCACATCCCGCGAGTAGCGGTTTCATGAGGATGCCCCTGCCGTTCGAAGTTAGCGAGACATAGCGAAAATGACTGTTTGAGCGCAGCGAGTTTCGTTTTCGCGTCGAGCGTTCACAAACGGCATGCGTCCGAATGACTTAAGCGGATCAAGGGACTGTGAAGCGGAATTGAATTATATCGACATCTTGACCTGTGTTCGCGCCGAGCGTTCTCAAACGGCATGCGTCTCACACGATTATTTAAGATTATCCGCAAATACGATGAAATCCTCCAGCGGTAACGGCTTACTGAAGTAGTACCCCTGAAGCGCGTCACAGTTTTCACCGATTAGCCAGCTTGCCTGATGATTCTCTTCTACGCCTTCAGCTACGGTTTTAAGACCAAGGTTTCTGGCCATGGAGATGATGTCGGAGGTGATGTTTTTCTCCCCGATACCGACCCCGTCCACGAAAGATTTATCGATTTTTAGATAGTCGATGGGAAGTTTCGTAAGATAACTCAGTGAGGAATACCCCGTACCGAAATCGTCTAACGCCACCTTGATCCCCATTTCACGTATCTGCTGAAGCGTGAGTAGCGCTTGATCCAGCTGTTCAAACAGAAGCGACTCTGTGATTTCCACCACGAGATTGATCTGTTGATCCGCATGTTGCTCATTTATCCGTTTTAGGGTTTCTACGATTTCGCCCTTTATAAACTGTTTCGTGGAGACATTGATGGAAAGCTTCAGCGCCAGTCCATGACGTTTAAGCACGCGGTCGATTCGATAGATTTCCTTCACGATCCAGCGTCCTATCGTGATGATCATGTCGTTACTTTCAGCAAACGGTATAAATCGTGAAGGGGGAATCTGCTCACCCGATGGTAGCGTCCAGCGAATCAACGCCTCTGCCCCATCGAGCTCCCACCTGCCATCCTTCATCTTGATAATCGGCTGAAGGCTCAGAGTAAACTGATTTTGTTCGATGGCATTTTGCAGCTTGATCTGCATGTCCAGTCGCTCGTGATTCTTACGTTCGATGGCCTCTGAGGAAAACGAATAACGGTTCTTCCCGTTCTCCTTAGATTCGTGCATGGCCGCATCGGCCTTACGAATCAATCCCTCCACCGTACTTTCGTCGTTTGGTGCAAGTGCAACCCCCACACTCACACTCATGGACAGCGTTCGCGACATGATGGTGTACGGCGTATTAAGGGAACATACCAGTTGACTGGCGGCCTCTGCCACATCCATATCGCTGAGAACATTTTCCAGGATGATGACGAACTCGTCACCGCCGTAGCGGGCGACGGTTTCTGATCGGCTAAACTGGGTGACAATCCTTCTGGACACTTCCTTTAAGAGATCGTCGCCGGCTTTATGTCCTAAAGAGTCGTTGATCACCTTAAAGTCATCGATGTCGATAAACAAAAGTGCGATGGATTTACCGCCTGAACGCGATCGAATCAGTACGTCCTCCAGCTTTCTGATGAAGTAAGGCTTGTTCGGCAGACCCGTCAAATGATCAAAGTTTGCTGCTAAAAACAGGTCGTGCTCTGTCTTTTTAATTTTACTGAGGTCTGTGGAGATGGCGATGTAGTTTTGGGTTTCACCGCTGTTATTTTTAAGGGACGTGATGGACATCCATTTCGGATATTCCTCACCGTCTTTTTTTCTGTCCCAGATCTCACCTTCCCAGTAACCATGATCGAGGATACTACGCCACATGGCCTCATAGAAGGCGCGGTCATGTCTGCCCGATTTAAGGAGTCTGGGATTCTGTCCTAAGAGCTCTTCCTCAGAATACCCCGAAATGCGCTCAAAGGATTTATTGATTTTTACGATATTCGCATCCACATCAGTGATGGCGACGCCTTCCAGTGCAGACTCTAGAATTCGGTCCGATAGCACCAGGGCTTCGTTTAACAGCTTCAGTCGATTTAGGTGGACAGACAGCTCGGTCACATCGTGTAGGATGAGGATTCGCCCTAATAACGAACCATCCTTATGAAAAATAGGGGTATGCTCCATGGAATAGAAGCTTAGGGCATCTCCCTTTTCCAGGATGATGTCTTGAACCTGTTCATCGGAATTTTTCAGATGGGTGATTTCTGGGATGTAATACAGCAGCTCATCGATCATGCTTCCCAGATAAAGCTGTTTATTTTTTGGACTCTTCCGGTTCAAATCCGCCATGCTCTGTGCCATCGGATGATGGTCACAGATGACTTCTACGGCTTTCGGGTTCATGTCGATGATCCGGCCACTGGCATCAAGTAAAAATACGGCTTCACTGAGGTTCTCCACGATCAGCTTACGCGCGATGGGTGAAATGGTGGATCTCGGAAGGATAAACACACCCCAGTATAGGATATATAATGTAATGAGCATGGTGATGGGTGTGGTGTCCATAAAGTCTGGGCCTGTGTGCAGACGCACAAACATGAGGTTGATACCGAACGTGATGGTGGTTCCGAAAAAGATGAATGTGCTTTGTGTTCTATAAAAACGAGTGGAACGTATGGCTCTTATGAAAAAGAGAACGCAGACGATACTGATCAGTAGATAGGAATACGCCGTATGGATATAAAATCCGATATCGGGATGGAGTGAGAGTAATGGCATCTGATGCCAGTACACGAGACTGATGTCTATGGCAAACGGATAGGGAATGTCCTGCGTAAGCATTGACATCAGGGATAATAATGGAACGAGATACACCAGGTACTTAAGCTTCTTCAGCTTCAGTGGAATTTGATGAAACTCTAATGCGAAAAGCAAATACAGTGGTGGAATCATCATGGCGCTGACGAGCTTCGCCTGCTGTAGTCTTAAAATATTCGGTTCATCACCACCATAAGCGCTCAGGGCTTCCATCACCAGCCAAAACAACACAAAAAGAGTGCCCATTATAAGTAAATGAGCCACTCTCGAATGTCTGACACGATATAACAAATGCATTAAAACCAATGCGAAAACGATACTACCAAAATACCATAACCCGACCATCTGGATCCTCTTCTGCGACTAAACAGTAAATTTTGACTATAGTATATCAGATTTGTTGTTATTTGAGAACTATTTCTATGATCCTATTTTTGTTTAATGAGTTGATTAAGAACTTTCAAATCCTGAGCATCCACATCGCCATCCTGATCAACGTCAGCGACGATTTTTTGATAACCTGAAAGCTCAAATTTTGTGGCGATGGCTTTAGCTAGCAGCTTCACATCGGCTTTATCCAGCAGTCCATCTCCTAACAGGTCGCCGAAGATCAGTGGGTAATCCGATGCGCGCCATTCGTAAAGTGTCGCGTTATTATGGCCATCGTAGTTTCGGGTGAAGCCCCAGGAAGCCATCGTCAGGTCATAAGGGGTCGCACTGGTCGTGGAAAAATCAAACAGGAGGTGACCTGTTTCGTCGGTGGTGCCATCGACCCACACTGGAAAGCTGACATCCGGGAAAGTGCCCTCCATGATGATGAACTGGATATAGGCGTCAGGTTCAGCAACCATCATTACTTGATCGCTACTGACGTCCATCCACTCGATGGTGAGTGTGCTAACCGTCATCAGTCGAGTGGTCATCCCGTCGTAAGCTTTAAAAGTGAGGCCGCCATAAAAATCCACGCCGAGGTCGACGTTTTCGAAGCTTCCTAACTCTGGTTCCACAGGGATGATGAACGACGTTTCTGCTGGTGTGCCTTCGTTAAACACCACGGTTACAGGCCCTGACCATCCGTATCCACTCATGGTTTCCAGCATCGGGTTCACCATGAGCTCTGGATTAGGTGCCCACCAGTTGGTCACGGTCTGGTTGCCTAAACCATCAGGCTGGACGATCAAACCCGTGCTAAGTGGATGAATGTCGCAGACACCCGTAAAATTTGCGCTGAAGGTGCCACCTGTGGTGTCTGCCATAAGGCTATATTCGGCGATCACTGTATCGCCATCGAGCTCAAAGACCACCACCTGAATCTGTGGGCCTTGATTTGAGAAGCCCGTGATGATTTCAGTGTTAATGTTCACCACGTCCACTGAAATGTCGGCCACCACATAATCGATAACCGTAATCAGGCTTTCATCAGGCTGTTGCTCCTGTAAGATGACGTGGTTTCCCGGCATTATCGGTTCTATAAAGTCATCAAAGGGCATCGATTCACCTAAATCGACGTAACCATACGGCCCATCGATTCGCTGGTTCGCATCATCATACAGGCTAACGAAGTACTGTCCACCTATGGTGAGGCCATGTAGGTTGATATAGGTACTATCGCCGTTTTGTTCAAACCAGACATCCATCGTCGGTGTCACGATCGATTCGCCACCGAAATCGGTTGCAAAATCCACACTCATGGTGCTAAGGGTGCAAATCATCGCCATCACCACGATGATGCTAAGTAGTTTATGACCACTGCGCTTCATCATGTCACCCCGTTTCTTTTAAAAAAAATAACCGGCTCATGGCCGGTTACGCTATTGGCTCCACAGAGAGCAAGCGTCCAGTTTAGCTCTCTGTTTCTTTGTCACTAAATATATACCCTTAATTGTTTTTATAAAACAATCTTATGTCAACTAATGTCGAAGGTAATCCGCTCCACATGTCCTTCACAGTCCACGAAAACAGATCCCAGTCTCAGCTCCAATCCACAGAGGTAAGACAGTCTTCTGGACATCTCTGGTCCGAGGTGTTCGATGGCATTTTTTCTAATGCCGTTTACAAAAGCGGGATCATAGACCTTTTTCGCTAGCGTATGCTCATAGCTGGAAAACGGCTCATGCAGGGTTACCTGAATTTTACGTCCATCAATTTGTGTGACGATTCGGCTAGCCCCCTTACCGAAGGTTTCCTTATAATAGCTACTGATGAAGTTGCGAACGGTGGTGAGAAACTGCGTGACGAACTCAGCTGGCATCTTAGAAAAATCGGAATCAGAATTACAAAAATGAGAGGCCATGACATGGCGACTGAACATCTGGATGGCACTGATGATTTCCTCTGGTGCAAACGGCTTCATGATGTACTTATCCACCTTGAGCTCGATGCTCTTCATAAAAGTCTCCACATCAGATACCCCTGATGTGACGATTATCGGCAGATGTGGATACTCCTTACGAATCTCCTGTATGAACTCAATCCCCGACACCTTAGGCATCCTCAGGTCGGTAATCACCAGATCGGGTTTAAAGGTGCGGAAAAGAGCGAGCCCCTCTTCACCGTTATTTGCCACCATAAACTGATTAATATGGTTCTTAAGGGTGTCAGACACGAGTCGTTTGATGACCTGGTCATCTTCTAGATACAGCACCTTGATATGCTCGATGGCCGAAATTTCCTTCTGCATTTTCCCACCTCATATTATGGTAAGCTTTTTTTAAATTTACACAATTTTTAGACGTTTGACAATACTTTTAGCATATGTTAACATTAATTAACCGTTTGATTTTGAATAGTTGAGCGGCAATTCAGATCGTTTTCTTAAATTGATTAAATTTACTTTTATTTGGATAACTATAATTTATTAAGTACAGTGCTTTATGACCTATCGCACCTACATTTTATGTAGGTGCTTTATTTTTTGCATTATGCCGGAGGTAAACATGTCGATTCTTGAACTTTCAGAAAAAACGCGGCTGAGATTGGGAATAGCGAGTATAGTTGTAACGCTCATGGCCATCCTCTTCCTTCTTTTTCCGGAATTTTTAATGCCTAGAGAAACGGTGAAGCTCTCTGGTCGCCCTGGGGTTTCCATCGCAGCGGCTGAACTGGAAACGCAGACGCTCACCCTCGATAAAGGATTGCTCAAATCAGGGAATCTCCTTTATCTTAGTGACACACTCGCACGCCTCGAAAAAGCGACGCTCCGTCGCGCCGATACAGGGGAAATCGTGAACCTAATAACGATCCGGGACGATGCCATCTATCCGTACGTCATCATCGAATCCCAGTCTTTAGCGGACGATGTCACGTATGAAGTAACCCTCACCGCCACGCCCTATAAGCATCGCGCCGATTATTACCTCGCATCTAGCCAGCAGTTCTATAGTACGACGAACAAATGGGTTATTTTCATGATGCTAAGCGTGGGCTTTTCACTGGCGACTTCGCTATTTAATTTTCTGCTCTTTTCCATCCATAAAGAACCTAGATATGCCTTTCACGGGTTATTTATCCTCGTCACTTCATTAATGTTATTTATCTGCTCAGGCATGCACCATGTGGTATCCGGCATCGCCCACGGCGAGTTTCTGCCAGGCCTGAAGGTCCTTTCCCTCTACGTCTTCATGCTGTTCGCCCTACATCAGATGGCTGCCCACGGCGTAATAAGGAAGTACACGCGCATCCTGACTTTTTTAACTGCGTCTGTACTGTTGATCATGTGGGCAACTGACCTTGATCAGTCCCTGTCCATGCTCTACGTCCATTCGTTAAGTACGGTTACACTGGTGGCCGTGAACTATCATTTTTTTAAGAACCTCAACACGTCCTTACTATTCCATTTCGGCATCAACCTTTTCATCATCACCACGAACCTCAACTGCTTCATCACCATGGGACTACTTCCCGATCGATTTCTGGTCATCGTGCTCTATTACATGTCCCTCCCCATCGAGGCGATCATCTTTACTCTGGGAATTATCACCCAGTATCAGTTGGACAATGAGCACGCACGACAGTTAAAGCTCCAGGCCGCCACAGATGCCCTCACAGGCCTCCATAATCGCCACCATTTCAACCTGACGCTGAAGGACGCCTTTATGATGGAGCCGGCACCGAATTACGCCCTTTTACTACTGGATATTGATCACTTCAAGCGCATCAACGACGATTTCGGCCACGAAGTGGGTGACATGGTTCTCGTACAGCTGGCAAGTCTTCTTAAACAGAAGCTACGAGATGATGATGAGGTCTTCAGATGGGGGGGCGAAGAGTTCGTCTTATTCATAAAAAACTGTGACATGCATAATGCATGGCGCATCGCTGAAAAATTAAGAGAGTCCATCGCACATATGGAAATGCCATTTTCCAGGCAGATAACCGCCAGTTTTGGACTCGCCATCCGTCTGCCAGGCGAATCGTTTGGCGAGTGGTTCCTACGTGCCGACATGGCCATGCTCTCTGCTAAGGCCAGTGGACGTAACCACATCGAGATCGCTAAGCTAAGCAACAGCACGGTACCGAAGCATCATTTAAATTGGCAGTCCGAGTTCGAGTGTGGCCACCCTCATATCGACCTGCAACATAAACAGCTCCTCGATGGCATAAATAAACTCATCGATGCCTATAATACCGGAAAATCAGATGAACAGATGATGGGCTTCATCGAGTCGCTCATCCCTCACATTAAGCAGCATTTCGAAGACGAAGAAACGATACTCCTCAGTATCGGCTACCCCCTGACGGATCATCACCGTAACATCCACCTACAGCTACTTGCAGCCACCCAGCTTTATCTGGATGCGCTAAGGGATCGCCAAATGCACCCATGGGTCTTCATCGATTACCTGCTACGGGATGTGATCAACAACCACCTAGTGAAGGAGGATTCCAAATTCTTTCTCCATGTGGCGCAGACCACATCAGCCATTGACGCTGAAACATGAAAAGAAACCAATTGATGGATAGAAGCCCATCGATTGGTTTTTTCTATTGGTAATTTATCACATAAAATTATGGTAACCATATCTTCAAACGGGTATTTATGGTATAGTATCCTTTAGTTTAATTTTCATATCGTTCGGAGGTAAAAATGTCGGAAGACAAAAAGAGTAATCGTAAGGCACCAAAGGTAAAAAAAATGAAATTAAAGAAAGAGAAGCAAACTAAAAACAAACCTTCTTCCCAGAAATCCAGTCGATTTACAGGTATTTCAGCGAAGCTCGTCGGGTTGTTTGCTTTTCTGCTCATCGTCGTCGTTGCAGGTCTCGTAATCCTGACACTGCAAACGGCTATAAATTATAATGATGATGCTGAGGAAGATCTGATGACCTCAGTGGCTCTACTGGATGCCATGGTAAACAGTAAAGTAAAGGATGCGATGGCCCTCGCAGAGGTTTATGGCGATGATAATCAGCTGATGAACGGCATTAAAAATGCCAATGCAAAACAGCTGGCAATCTTTGCTAAACCCATCTACGACAAGTTTAGCGCAAACACAGGGATGACGGTTTTCGAAATCGGTGATGCCACTGGAAAAGTCCTCTACCGAGCCCATAATCCAGAAAAGGCAGGCGATAACAAATCTGGAAACCGATCGATTGCAGCCGCTCTGACTGGAAAGGCAGTGGCTGGTATCGAAGCAGGTACTTCGGGTGTTCAGGTCCGTGCATTTGTGCCTGTTATGGATGCCGGAACGGTTATCGGAACACTTCAGGTAGGCTTCGGCGACAGCTTTTATGGCTCCTTTAAGGACACCTCTTATTCTAACCTGCAGGTTTTCACTGCAGCGGGTCTAATCACCTCAACCATCGCTGAAGATCAGGCTTTGATCGGTAAATCGCTGGATGTTTTCGATGCGGATACGAAAAAAGCCATCGCAGATGCACTTCTCGGAAAGAGTCTAACTCAAAATACCCGAAAGATGCTTTATCACTATAAACCCATCTATAACCCAGAACAGTCACAGGTTATCGGCGTCTTTAGAGTTTCATATGACATGACTTGGATCAACAAACGGATTCTCGGCATGTTCGCGAACAATGCCATCATTCTACTACTCATCATCGGGTTTATCGCATTTGTTCTCTACTATTTTGCGGTGAACCTCACCCGTCCTGTAAAGCGTCTTGCACTTGAGATTAACCGTATAGCGGATTATGATTTATCAGGGTCTGGATTGAAATCGGACGAAAAGCTTTTAAAGAAAAAGGATGAAATCGGCCAAATCGCTAATGCGACACTGCTCATGGAACATAATCTGGTTGAGCTGATTAAAGGCATCTCAGATAATGCAAGCCATGTCAGCTCATCTGCTGAAGAACTCACCGCCATGAGTGAGCAGTCCTCACTCTCTGCCGAAGAGGTGGCGAAGACGATTCAGGAAATCGCCGATGGCGCTTCTGAACAAGCGAAACAGACCTCAGATGGCGCAAACGAAATCGATGCGTTAGGTCGACTCGTCGCCCATGAGAAGGAAATCGTCCATGACCTTAGTAAGGCCTCCGATAGGGTGAATACGCTTAAGGATGAAGGCTTCGAGGTGCTCAAGGAGCTTCAGGAGAAGACGCTGGATAACAGCCGTGCTTCAGATGAAGTGGCAAAAATCGTCACTGAAACCAGTGAAAGTGTGGTCAGTATCGAGGCTGCCAGTGCCATGATCAAATCCATCGCCGATCAGACGAACCTTCTCGCGCTGAATGCCGCCATCGAAGCGGCTCGTGCTGGGGAAGCTGGTCGTGGATTCGCCGTGGTCGCCGATGAAATTCGTAAGCTCGCCGAGCAGTCTAATAATTTCGCTGGTGAAATTACGACCATCATTTCTGAGCTCACTTCAAAAACAGACATTGCTGTTAAAAAGATGGAAGCTTCAAAAGCGGTGAGCAAGCTTCAGCTTGATAGTCTCGACGCTACACAAAACAAGTTCAAGGGCATCGCTGAATCCATCGAAAAGGTAAAGTCGGTCATCGAAGCACTCAACCTTTCCAGTGATCAGATGTTGGATAAAAAAAGTCAAATCATCGATATCGTGGATCAATTGGCATCCATCTCCGAAGAAAATGCTGCCAGCTCTGAGCAGGCATCTGCAGCCGTTCAACAGCAAACCTCAGCCATGGAACAGATCGCTTCCGCCAGCGAATCCTTATCGAAGCTCGCTGAAGAGATGCAGCGCAACATCAACCGATTTAAGATATCGACATAATGAGTGTTTGATAGTAAGCATGAATTAATTAAGGGTCGTCCACAGTTAAAATGTGGACGACCCTCTTCATTTTGAATCATAATTGCCTAAATTTGAATTTACGCATTCGATCAGAGCTTAAACTTCGACACGCTTTCTTGTAACGCTTTTGATCCTCTTTGAATCAGCTCCGCTTGGTCCGATACCGCCCGTGATTGCTCTGAAATCAGCGCAGTCTTATCGGCGATGGTCAGTGTGCCTTCTGCAGATTCCGAGGTCGCTGTAGTGATTTCAGCGATGGCTTTCGAAATCGTCTCCACCGAAGCCAGGAGCTGCTGTGAAGTGGCACTAAGGTCTGTGGATATATCATTAAAGACCTTTGCATCTGCCTGGTACTGTGTGCTCGTGTTGACCAAGACATCATAATCGCCGATAACCTTAGACTCGATAAAGCCCACGATGTTTTCCGCATTGCTAGCAAGTCCATTAACCACTTTCAGAATTTCCTCTGCAACGACTTGTATCTCCGTAACAGACTGCTTCGATTGCTCAGCAAGCTTTCTGATTTCATCCGCTACCACGGAGAAGCCTCTTCCAGCCTCGCCCGCTCTAGCGGCTTCGATGGCGGCATTTAGTGCCAGAAGATTAGTTTGTTCTGAAATTTGAAGAATCGCGTTTGATAAGACGTTGATCTTATCCACTTCCTTGGTTTTTTCAAGTGAGATTTTCAGTTGCTCTTTTGATTGCTCATAGGTGGCGATCGCCATATTTTTAGACGTTACAGCCACTTCTAATAGCTGTTTCGCTTTTTGGTTGATTTGAGTAGATGTCAGTGCACCTTCCTGTGCTTTATCCGACACGAGGTTAACCGCATTTTCAATTTCCTTCGTGGTCGCATTAATTTCTTCACTGCTGGCAGCCGATTCTTCCATGCTCGCTGAGAGCTCTTCAGTAGCTGCTGAAACATCCTGGATGTTATCGTTAAGACTGATGACGTTTGTGTTTACTTGCTCTACTGCGCCATTCATTTGACTTGCTTCAGTAACGACGCCTGTCATGATGCCGTGAAGATTTTCTAAAAATTGATTGACTGACTCGGTCATTTTTCCCAGCTCATCCTTAGAATCCACCTCGAACCGCTGCGTCAAATCACCACCACTGGTTGCTAACTGGCTTAAATTCTGATTCAACCGCTTCACTGGCTTTAGAATCATACGAGAGATAATAAGCCCAAACATCACCGACAAAAATACCGATACCAGCAGCACTCCGCCGGTGGCCAAGTTAATTTGTCCGCTTAGGGTGATGGCTTCATCTACTGCAGTTGTGGAGTTTGCTTTGTTAATTTCGATCAGCTCTTCTAAAGCCTTATAGAGGCCATTATACGACCTGACATTTGTTCTTAGGGATTGCGTTACCATGTTGTTATAGTTGATTTGAGACACCTTATTTCGATAAGTTGACTCAAACGACAAATACGTTTTATGGTCATAAGCCCACTTTTCATAAAGTGGCTTGACATTCGTCCATTTGACCATCTCTTCCTCAGAAACATTTAAACCTTCATAGGTCGCCATGGCTTCCTCAATATGCAGAAATTCAGCATCCATCTTTGCGAGATACTCGTCGCGAAGCTCCTTACTGAGCTCAGGAACCAGTAAAGCATTCTCCGCACTTGCAACTATAGCCACTGACTCACTTATCGTCATCAGCGCATCCACACTTGGTAAATATACCGTTCCGATACTATCGACGTCAGACTTGAGCTGTGACACACCAAACAATCCGGCAGCACCAACCAATACGGTCAAAAGTGTCACTAGCAAAAAACCACCGAGAATCTTCTTACGAAGTCCCATATTCTTAATCATAAGTACCCCCATGAAATTATTGTTCACAAAAAAAGGACTAAAGTACGACCACAGTCATATTTTAGTCCTTTAAGCATAGCATAAATTACCTTTTTGTAAAATTATAATTGAAATTTATCATGAAATTTTGTTCATTTTTTGTGCAACGTGTGGCATTTTTAGAAAATCACTGCTTATACCGTGAACTTCCTAATCAGGGCTTGAAGCGTCTGGGCCATTTCAGATAAGTCCTCGCTCGCGTTCGCGATTTCTTCTGCAGAAGCTGACTGCTCTTCGATGGCTGCCGAAGCCTCTTCAGTGGCAGCAGCGTTTTCTTCTGCTACTGATGCCAGTCTTTCGATATTTTCCAGAACCTCTGATTTATTCTCTTCCATCTTTTTACTGGAGGTTTCGATTAAATGAACAAGCTTCTCTGATTTTTCGATAGCCTCTGTGATACCGTCAAACGTCTGACGTGTGAGCTTGACGCTTGTCTCTTGCTCCTTGACGATTTCACTGGACTCTTTCATTTTATTCACTGCCATTTCTGCATCCGCTCTAAGTCGGTCCACCATCTCATCGATAGTCGTTGTAGTGTTTCTAGACATTTCAGCAAGCTTACGGATTTCGTCAGCTACAACCGCGAAGCCTCTACCATGCTCACCTGCACGAGCTGCCTCGATGGAAGCATTAAGTGCCAGCAGATTGGTTTGATCAGAAATTGATGAAATCAAACTGCTTGCTTCTCCGATTTTAACCGTGCTTTCATTTGTCTTTTGAATACTCTCATATGCTGTCGAGGAGGCGCTTGCATTTTGAACGGCCTTTTTCGCCAGGTTTTCAACCACTTTTAGACCATCACCTACGAGCTTGCCGATTTCCTCTGAAGAGACGGAAAGGTCTTTAGTACGCTTTTGGTTATTTTCGATTTCATCACTAAGCTTTTGCAGCACATTCATGGCATCTTGGGTGTTGCTTGCTTGGTCGCTTGCACCCTTAGCGATATCATTAACGGTCTGTGCCACTTCACCAGAAGCCGTCGCCGATTGCTGAGAAGTCGCTGTAAGCTCCTCGGATGTTGCCGATACTTGCTCTGCGGTGCTGGAAACACTGACCAGAAGCTCTCTAACGTTATCTTCCATTTGATTTAGAGCCTTCGCCATAAATCCGATTTCATCCTGGCGTTTTTCAAGTGAAGCCACTGCTGAATCCGCCTGTTTGCTGAAATTCAGCGATGCTTGTTTTTCCACCAAAGTGGTTAGCTTAACGATTGGTTTGGCGATGGATCTCGATAGTACCACTGCACCTAACATGGCAAGTGCCACCACTGCGATGACGATGATGACAAGCGTGTTACCTAGTAGGTTAACGCCTTTAAGCACTTCAGAGCTCGGTGCTGTGCTAATCACATACCAGGGTGTCCCTACAACAGGCTCGAAAGCATAATAAATCGTTTTCCCTTTATAATTATAACTGCCACTTCCAGACTGTTTGGCGAGTACGTTCTCAAATACTTTTGCCACATCTTCATAGGTCTTATCCGTTTCAGCGGCGACGATTGGTTGAAACTGACTCATAACGAGTTCACGGTCAGGGTGAGCCACGGTTACACCTTCAGTGTTGATCATGTAAGCGTACCCTTCTTTTCCAAACCCTAGCTGATCCGTAATTTCAGATAACGCGTTACCATCACGTCGTGCAATCAAAACACCGACTACCTGATCGTCCTTTAAAATCGGTACGGCATACATAAGAACAGCCTGGCCCGTCACTTTACTGATGATAACATCCGAAACGTTTGCTTCCCCTGCAAGCGCTTTAGTGATATACGCGCGATCGCTCAGGTCCGCATTAGAGCCTTCTAAAATGTACTTCGCTTGTCCCGAAGTATTAACGATGGCCATGTCCAAATAGCCGAGGCGCTCCACATCGTTTTTCAGAGAAGCATGTTGAAGATTATAGTTCATGGATTGCAGCTGTGATCGGTTCGCGATTTCCTTTAAAAGTTCTAAACGGTTATCGACGGTCAATGTGATTTTTTCTGAGCCGACTGTGGTTAATCCATGTAAGCTTTTTTCGGCTTCTTCAATCATGGCAGTTCGGCTAAATACTAATGATAATCCGCCGACGATTACACTAATTAGTACGGCGAATAGGGCAATAATGATGGTTATTTTTCTCGTCAATCCACTCTTCATTGGTCACCTCATAGATGTCCCTTCACATAAAAGGGTTACGTTTTTAACATTATACTCCTAATTTTTTGGAGTGTCTATGTTATTGAGGGGGTTTCTAAATGTTGTTTTTTTAACAGTAGTGGATATATAAAATAAATTATATTTTTCACAAACTTATTTTATGCTATACTTAAAAAGATATTTTATTCTGCCATACCTTTTGATGATGTGATCCTTTTGAGGTGCTGATGAACATTCCTTTTCATAATCAAGGCAAAATGCCGAACCAAGGCGCCAGAGAGCGTTTATTTGCTATCTATATCCACCTATCCATGGCTGTCGTGCTAATTTTTACTATTATATTCGCTTTTATGGGCTTTACCCAAGCAGCCGTTATTCAGTTCATGGGCATTTTTCCTTTTATGCTTGCGCTTCGGTTAAACTTTCATAAGAAAGAATTACTCTCTAAATTCGTGGCGATGGTTTCCTCCATCACATTAGTGGTGATGCAAACCAATGTGAATTTTACTCATGAAACGGGCTTTCATTATCAGCTCATCGCACTGGTGGTGGTGCTCTACTTGATCAATGACATGAAGTATACCTCCGATCGCATTTTTACCCTTTTCTTTAGTGTCGTCATCACTCTCAGCTTTTTCATCTGTGAGCTCAGTCATTTTACTGTGCCTCTCATACCCGTAACAGACCAAGTGAACAACCTTTTCCATAATCTTAGTCTGATTTCCACCTTTGGCGCACTGAGCTTACTGCTTTACCATTACTCCATACAGCTCTCACTTAAAGAACAAGCCCTATCTTATATGGCAGATTTTGATGCCCTGATCGGGATTCATAATCGCGGCTACTTTAACGCATATGGCGATAAGGTTTACCCAGCTTACCTGTCAAAACCAGAAAGACTTCATGCCATCATCATGGATGTGGATGACTTTAAAAATATTAACGACACTTTTGGCCATCCCATCGGAGACATGGTGCTTAAACAGCTCGCCATGCGCATTAAGATGACCATCGATGAGGACATGCTGTTCTCTCGATATGGTGGCGAAGAGTTTGCACTGCTCATCGAAAACCGTCGTAAGGATCTCGTTTTAGAGCTCGCCGAAAGCATTCGCCATGGTCTGGAAGCCATGCAGATCGAAACAGACCAAGGCATCATAAAGTTTACCATCAGTCTAGGTGTCGCCACGAACCAGCCTGAGCATACGTGTTTCGATGATATCATGCGCGATGCAGACCGCGCACTCTATGCCTCGAAGCATGCTGGTAAAAATAGAATCACATTCTATAACGATTAACCGAAGTCACCAAACAGAAGTCACCCTTCCTACCAAAAAAATCAAAGCGTGTCTATATCCGGTTGGATAAGACACGCTTCTCTATTTTTTGAATTATTTCTTATTTAATATTAATTGATTGATTCATTACACATCCATCTCTATAAACTTGATTCTGAACCTTCCATTTACCAGCGCATGCGCCACGAAATAAACGATGGTCATGAGAACGGTGAAAAGTGCCACCATATAGGCGCCGCCCACATCAGGTAAAAGCTTGACCATCAGATACCCTAATCCGCCTAATACGACTCTAAACAACAGGGCGATCATGATATTCATGTTATTCTTAATCGCCGCTGTCGGGTTCGACCAGTTAATAAAGGGCCTTAAGATGTTCACGATGATATCTAATGTACTAAACGCGAGATTTGCTGCCATACTAAACGCCAGTGCTAACACGATTTCCAGCGGTGTGAGTGGTAATATCCAGAACGATGCCGCCGCTAGAATCACCGTCGCAAATGTATTGATGATCACACTTGAAAGGATACGCGTTAAAATATTTTCTTTGATGGAAACCGGTAAAACCCGCGTTTCCCAAAATGTCTTTCCTTCACGCGTGATCACTGTGGCCGATAAGCTACCCATAAGGCTCGGTGCGCTGATAATCCCAGCGAAGATGTAGATGCCGAACGGCTTAAACATCGGATCCTTAAACGTCTCCAGACTCATAAGTCCCATCGCCGCATAGATGCCGAACAGTAAAATCGGTATAAAAATCGTCATGACCGTATTCAGTAAAAACGTCGGGTTATGGACGATGATTCCGATATGTCTTTGGATTAATAATAGGCGCTTTGAACGGGTTTTATACGCTATCTTTCCCTTTTTCCCGTTACTGCTTTGCTGGTTATACTTCGTCATAGCCCCTTTATATAGGTGACCCGCTGTAAACTTCAGCACCACCACAAATGCAAGGTTAAGAAGAATATAGTACACCGTTTCCATCACAGAACCCAGCACCATCTTCGTAAGCCATACGCTTGGCGGGAATCGATGTCCGATGAGCGCCATGAGTCCATCACTGCTCGACAGGTACTTCTGAAGCGAAGCGGGATCCATACTGATACGCGTAAACAGTAGCTGCATGACGATGATGACTGCTAAAAGCACGATGTTTCCCACGATGACCATGAGATTACGATTCTTACGACCGCCGATAAACGTCATAAACGGCACGATCACCAGTGTCGCGAAAATCAGCGGCATGAGTGGTGTGAACAAGGTTGCCAGGAGTCCTAAAAGAAGTGGCGCGAGCTTCAGCCCATCTGCTAATGCATAAAAGCCCACGCTGGAACCAAACAATGCCGCTGCCAAGGCGACTAAATAAACATACACCGAAGCGAGCTTAGAAAACACCACGGTATCTTCCTTAACAGGAAGTGTGGCGATAAACGTCAAATCCTTCGAATAAAAGAATACGGAAACCACCAGCGGAATCGCCATAAAAAAGAGAATCATGGTCGTCGCCACATACATATACGTCATGGTCAGTTCAGGAAACCCGATCATGGCGAAGGACAAATACATCTGCCGTACGATTTCTATCGCAGGAAATAGAATAAACAGCGGCAGCACGATCATCAGTCGATTTAGCAGCTTGCTCTTAATGTTAAGCTGCTGCGTATAGCGACTTGTGAAGTCCTTTAGTTGAATTTTCGTCAGTGCCCACAGCTTATTCATCCTTCGTCATCTCCAAGAAAATGTCTTCTAACGTCACCGTACGGTCCTGCTTAATCTCCTCCGGTGTTCCAAGCGCGATGAGTTTTCCCTTATGGATAATCGCCACACGGTCACATAAATTCTCCACAACCTCTAAAACGTGTGATGAAAACAGAACGGTTCCCCCTTCTTCACAGTGCTCCTTCATCAAATCCTTCAGCACCTTAGCAGAATGCGGGTCGAGTCCTACGTGTGGTTCATCGAGGATAAACATTTTGGGCTTTGGTAACAATGCCCCGCAGATCATGAGCTTTTGGCGCATCCCGTGCGAATAGCTGTTCACCGGCTGTGTTAATGCATCATCGATCTGAAACTGCTTAGTAAATTTCTCGATACGCTCTTTTCTCACTTCCTTAGACACATCGTACATGTCTGCGATGAAGTTCAAATAATCGATGCCCTTAATGGCATCATAAATTTCTGGATGGTCTGGTACGAACGTAAAGCTTCTTTTCGCAGCGACAGCGTCGGTTCGGATGCTGTGACCATCGATGGTTATCTCACCTGATGTAGGCGCAATGATGCCTGTAATCATCTTTAGCGTGGTGGTTTTTCCAGCGCCATTCGGTCCGATAAACCCGAAGATTTCTCCCTGTTTAATTTCCAGATCCAGCGCATCCACCGCTTTCTTCTGGTTGCTATACACCTTTGTGACTTGTTTGATATTCAACATGGTATCACCCCAACTTTAATTTTCTACGCCCATTCTAAACCTCAACTATTAAAAATCTCTTAAGAAAACATAGGATTATCATAAAGTGCATAGCAAACTAAAAACGTCTGCCCCAATTGAGACAGACGTTCATTCACGTTACTTATTTGAAGACGGACACTTTAATCAATTTGAACGCCGAGTAGATCCCTACTAGCACGATAAAAATCTCTAATCGACCTAATATCATACCCGCCATAAGCACGAAAAGTGTTGGTGGGGTTGCCGATGCAGTTGCTATCCCGACCGAAAGTCCAACTGTACCAAGTGCTGAGGAGAAATCAAACATCGATTCCAGCAGACCGAAGCCTGATGTATAGGAAATGGCTAACGTACCAAAGAAAAAAATCATCATGTAGAGAAAAAAGAAGCTTCCTGTATCCTCCATCAAATCCTGATCAATCACGGTCTTTCCTTGCGCCTTCGTAATGAATAACGTCCTAATTTTACGTGATGGGCTAATGCGTTTAATAAAATTATCAAACGCTACCTTCAGCAATACAACCACTCGTGATAGCTTTAATCCACCAGCTGTGGAGCCAATCCCACCACCGATTAGCATCAGAATGATCAACAGTCCTATTGCATACTCTGGCCAGTCATTATAATAGACGGTGGAATAACCTGTGGTCGAAATCGCTGAAACCACATTAAATAGGGCAACCCTTAGACTATAATCGAGTTTTGGATAAACCTCTAAAAATAATGCACCTCCTATAATCGCAGTGAAAGCTACCGTTAAGAATGTCAGCAGCTTCACTTCGCTTACCTGAGCGACGCGTTTGAAATCTCCTTTCATGATAAGGAGTAAAACGGCAAAATTCATCGTGCCCACAAGCATCAATAGAATAGTAACCGCTTCAATACCGATGCTATTATAGGCACCTATACTATCCACCTTGTTCGAAAATCCACCTGTGGAAAGTGCTGACATGGCGTGGACAAACCCATCGAACATTGGCATGTCAAATACCGAATACATGCCTACTCCGATGACCAATAGCACGATAAACATCCATATAATGGTACGCGCCGTGTGTTTCAGGTTCGGCATCAGCTTATCGGGATGCCCTTCCGCACTAAACAAACTCATGGCATATTTGCCCTGAATAAACATGATCATTACCATGACGAATCCCACCCCTCCACAGAACTGCATAAAGCTTCTGTGAAATAAGTAGATTTGTGGCGTCTGGCTAACATCAACCACAGAAAGTCCCGTAGTTGTCCATCCACTTACTGACTCGAAGAGGGCTTGAGGAAACGTCAGTATTCCAGAGATATAAAAGGGGATTGCTCCCATGATAAATCCGTAGATCCAAGCACTTAATACAATTAGGTGGCTATACGCCATCAATTTTTGAAAACTTGATTCGATTTCAGTCTTCTTAACGAGTACGATCAGTAAGCCACCTATCAAGATGGAGAAAAACCCTGGTGCTAAGAAATAAGGAATATAAATGACTTCTTCTGGGTAAAATGGTACTACTAAAATAGGCACCATCACTAATAATCCCACTATCATGATCAGTTTGCCTAGATTACTACGATTTACGAGAAACTGTCTTAGTTTTTTCATAATGTCCCTGTCAACTCCTTGATGGCTGCCATTTCATCTTGAACTGTCGCGATTACGATGAGCTTATCACCTATTTCAATCCTAGAATCTCCTCGAGGAATGATAATCTGCTCTCCCCTGATGATACAAGCGATGATGGCCTCTTTCGGCAGCCTCATCTCCCAGAGCTTTTTCCCCACAGAGGTATACCCGCTTAAAATCGGTAACTCACTAATATTGATTCGTCCATCTCCTGTCGGAATATTTTTAACGATTCCATCATAAAGTACTTGTTGTTCAATCAAATTTGTAATAGCATTCACATCACAAACGACGCTGTCGACGCCCATTTTATAAAATAGCTCTGTCTTGCAGGGATCATTTAAAACGGCGATGGTTTTTTTCACATTAAACTTCTTCTTACATAGCTCACTGATGATCAAGTTGTCCTCATCCTTTTGTGACAATGCAACCACCAGGTCTGCATTATAGGCATCAGCATCCTCTAAGATATAAGGTTTCGATTCATCACCATGGATGACCGTCAAACCTTCTATTTCAGATAATATTTTGCATTTTTCCAGTTGATTATAAATAATGGTAACCTTGTAACCACTTTTCATAAGAGCACTGGCTAGTACCCTTCCTCTATTAAAGCTACCAATTATCAGTGCACGTTTCGCTCTTTTCATCATTTTATCGCCTCATTCATTTTTTGTTTAATCATATCGAATGACAGAAGGAGCGGACTTATGATATCTACATCCGCTGTATCGAATACTGCCCTTCTCTCCGGATCATATAGTCTAATGATGATTTCACCATTAATGCCCTTCTCACGAAGCATTTGAGAGATTAGAATATTGACATTGTCATTATTCGTTACCATGATCACAGATGTTGCGTGTTCTATATTCGCTTCTTTTAAAACCTTATAATCAGCGCCATCACCAGTCATTGATAATCCACCAAAGGAGGGAGAGAGCTTTCTAAAAGCATTCTTATCACGATCTATAATCAGTACATCCACGCTTTTATCGGACAGCTCGTTTGCGATCATCGCTCCCAGCCTTCCGCATCCTACGATAACGACGTATTCTTTCGACTTCGAACCATTACTTTTCATTTCTTCCTCCTGAACAAATGTCCTATATTATCCTGCCCATAAACTACCCTTGCTAAGATATCGTCATCTTCAAAATCTTCTGAGCAATCCTCTTCACGGTATGCACAATGCCCTTTATCATAAAAGGTTCCATAATGCATGAGGTTATATTGTGCTGGGAGATATGTGGGTTCTAATTCAAGTGCGATCCTAAAATGAATCATCGCTTCATCATGATCACTCTTCTTTTCAAGCAATATGCCCATAAAATTGTGAGGCTCGGGTCTGTGTGGATAGAGCTCAAACGTATGACAGATAAGTTTTTCAGCTGTTTCCAGTGCATTCTGCTTTAAATACATGATGATTTCATCAAATATGGCATTATCCCGATCACTAAGTGTATTTTTCGACTTGTCCTTCATCATTACACCTTCTTCATTATTATTTACGATTAACGCCTAAGCTTAGCTGCGTTATTATCTTAGCTTTATCGTAACAAATTCCATGTGATAATGGTGTGGAATGTCAACACTTTGTTAGACAACTTTCTTAAGGTGTAAATATTTGTAAACTGTTGGTGTCATATATCCTAACGATGAATGTAGCCGGTGATTGTTATACCAGTTCACATAGTCGAATAATTCG